>Ga0247777_1000193_pt1 | contig 15807 bp, 12 predicted proteins | sample UWRJL154409C5_FD_179937 | JGI IMG/M metagenome (GOLD analysis project Ga0247777, IMG submission 179937) | Plant litter microbial communities from Arlington Agricultural Research Station in Wisconsin, United States - UWRJ-L154-409C-5 | ecosystem: Environmental > Terrestrial > Plant litter >...
CGGATCTCCAGCTACCGGCGTAGCTCGCATCTTACCCCTGTCCCCCACCGCCTCCCCTCGCCGCCAGGGATTGAGCTCCGGTGCATTGGACTGCCCCCTGCCCGAGGTCGAACAAAATCCCTCCCTCCCCGTGCTCGCCGTGCCCGCTCCTCCTCGTCTTCTTGCTTCCTATCTCGATGCCCCTCTCTCGCCCTTGTCGGAATCTCGTCCGCGTCTGTCGGCCCCTCGAAGCGCCTCGCCCTGTCCCTGACCCCGACGCTCAGAGCTCCCAACCGCGGGCGACGCTCGGCTTGGAGCTGTCGTCATAGCGCAGCCGCCCCAGCGCCCCGCCGAACCCCCCCTTCGCCGCTCCCGTCTCGACGAGCGACCGATCCGGCCTCCTCTCGATCTAGAAGTCCATTGGAACCGAGATGGCCGCCGACAAGGTCACCCCCGTGTTTGAGGATGTCTTCGAGGAGGGCGAGCCCCAGGAGGCGCAGACCATCCACCGCATCCGCGCCAATTCGACTATCATGCAGCTTAAGAAGATCCTAGGTGGGTGTTTGCGCCGGGACGAGTCCTGTCCCTCCCGAGGACCTCCCGGGCGGCCAATGGATATCAGACACCAGCTGACCGTGCTGGTCCTTCCGTTTAGTCGCCAATCGCGGTGAAATCCGTAAGTCCTGGTGCCTCCCTTCACCCGAGGCGTCCGTCCGCTAACAACGGCCTCCGCAGCTATTCGCGTATGTCACGTGTGAAGATGGCAGACTGGACAGGAGATAGCTCACATCCGAGGTGTACAGATCTTCAGGACGGTAAGGAACAAAGCCCCGATCTCTGCGAGACGTGTGGGCTTGAGCCGCCGTGCCGACGAGACCCGCTGACCTCGACTCCCAGGCTCACGAGCTGTCTCTCCACACCATCGCCGTCTTCAGGTGGGCGGCCCTCGCGTACGGTGGTATTTCATATGCTGACCTAGAAAAGCTATGAGGACCGTTTGAGCATGCACCGGCAGAGTACGGTGCCCCCCCGCGTTGACTGACGTCCGAACCCCGGAGCTGACCACCTCGCAGAGGCCGACGAAGCCTACGTCATCGGGAAGCGCGGCCAGTACACACCGGTCGGAGCCTATCTTGCGGGCGACGAGATCATCAAGATCGCGCTAGAACACGGGGCGCAGATGATCCACCCAGGTGGGTAGCCGTGACACACGGCGGCCGGCTGTCATACTCACCGCTTGCTTGCAGGCTACGGCTTCCTGTCCGAGAACGCCGGCTTTGCTCGCAATGTCGAGAAGGCGGGACTGATCGTGAGTGGCCACTCCGGGCCGATCCGGCCGGCGTGAGACGCCGTCGCTGACGCGGATGCGAACTAGTTTGTCGGACCGTCCCCGGACGTGATCGACTCGCTCGGAGACAAGGTATCGGCGCGGAAGTTGGCCATCTCGGCCAACGTGCCCGTCGTGCCCGGAACCGAAGGTGCCGTCGAGAGGTTCGAGGAGGTTAAGAAGTTCACCGACGAATACGGCTTCCCCATCATCATCAAGGCCGCGTACGGCGGTGGCGGCCGCGGCATGCGCGTCGTGCGGGACCAGGCGTCGCTCCAGGAGTCGTTCGAAAGGGCGACCTCGGAGGCGAAGAGCGCCTTCGGCAACGGCACCGTCTTCGTCGAGCGCTTCCTCGACAAGCCCAAGCACATCGAGGTGCAGCTCCTGGGAGACAACCACGGCAACATCGTCCACCTGTTTGAGCGCGACTGCTCGGTCCAGCGGAGGCACCAAAAAGTCGTCGAGATCGCGCCGGCCAAGGATCTGCCCACCGAGACCCGGGACGCTATCCTCAAGGACGCCGTACGGCTGGCCAAATCGGTCAACTACCGCAACGCCGGCACGGCCGAGTTCCTCGTCGACCAGCAGAACCGCTACTACTTCATAGAGATCAACCCGCGCATCCAGGTGGAGCACACCATTACCGAGGAGATCACGGGCATCGACATCGTCGCCGCCCAGATCCAGATCGCCGCGGGCGCCACCCTGGCCCAGCTCGGCCTCACGCAGGACCGCATCTCGACGCGCGGCTTCGCCATCCAGTGTCGGATCACCACGGAAGACCCATCCAAGGGCTTCCAGCCCGATACGGGCAAGATCGAGGTCTACCGGTCGGCGGGCGGCAACGGCGTCCGCCTGGACGGCGGCAACGGCTTCGCGGGCGCCGTCATCACCCCGTACTACGACTCCATGTTGGTCAAGTGCACATGCCACGGGTCCACGTACGAGATTGCGCGGCGCAAGATCCTGCGGGCGCTCGTCGAGTTCCGCATCCGGGGCGTCAAGACCAACATCCCCTTCCTGGCCTCGCTCCTCACGCACTCCACCTTCATCGACGGCACCTGCTGGACCACCTTCATCGACGACACGCCACAGCTCTTCGACCTGGTCGGTAGTCAGAACCGGGCGCAGAAGCTGCTGATGTACCTGGGCGACGTGGCCGTCAACGGCAGCAGCATCAAGGGTCAGGTGGGCGAGCCCAAGTTCAAGGGCGACATCATCCATCCCGAGCTCCTGGACGACGCGGGCAAGAAGATCGACGTCTCGGAGCCGTCCAAGCGGGGCTGGAGGCAGATCATCCTCGATGAGGGCCCGGTCGCCTTCGCGAAAGCCGTGCGCAACTACAAGGGATGTCTCCTCATGGACACGACGTGGCGCGACGCCCACCAGTCGCTGCTGGCCACCCGCGTCCGGACCATCGACCTACTCAACATAGCCAAGGAGACCAGCCACGCGCTGAGCAACCTCTACAGCCTCGAATGCTGGGGCGGCGCCACGTTCGACGTGGCCATGCGCTTCCTCTATGAGGACCCCTGGGACAGACTGCGCCGGATGCGGAAGCTCATCCCCAACATCCCCTTTCAGATGCTCCTGCGGGGCGCCAACGGCGTCGCCTACGCGTCGCTCCCGGACAATGCCATCGACCAGTTCGTCGACCAGGCCAAGAAGAACGGTGTCGACATCTTCCGCGTGTTCGACGCCCTCAACGACATCGACCAGCTCGAGGTCGGCATCCGGGCGGTGCACAAGGCCGGCGGCGTGGCCGAGGGGACCGTCTGCTACAGCGGCGACATGCTGAACCCGGCCAAGAAGTACAATCTCGCGTACTACCTGGACCTCGTCGACAAGCTGGTGGCCTTGGACATCCACGTCCTCGGCATCAAGGACATGGCGGGCGTCCTCAAGCCCCACGCCGCCAAGCTCCTCGTCGGCGCCATCCGGGAGAAGTACCCGGACCTCCCCATCCACGTCCACACGCACGACTCGGCGGGCACCGGCGTGGCGTCGATGGTCGCGTGCGCGCTGGCCGGCGCGGACGCCGTCGACGCGGCCACCGACAGCCTGTCGGGCATGACGTCCCAGCCGAGCATCAACGCCATCCTGGCCTCCCTCGAGGGCAGCGACCTGGACCCCGGCCTGAACGTGCACCACGTCCGGGCCCTGGACACATACTGGGCCCAGCTCCGGCTGATGTACTCGCCGTTCGAGGCGCACCTCACCGGGCCCGACCCCGAGGTGTACGAGCACGAAATCCCCGGCGGCCAGCTCACCAACATGATGTTCCAGGCGTCCCAGCTCGGGCTGGGCTCGCAGTGGGCCGAGACGAAGAAGGCCTACGAGCACGCCAACGACCTTCTCGGCGACATCGTCAAGGTCACGCCCACGTCCAAGGTGGTCGGCGACCTGGCTCAGTTTATGGTGTCCAACAAGCTCAGCCCCGAGGACGTCAAGGCGCGCGCCGCTGAGCTGGACTTCCCGGGCTCCGTGCTGGAGTTCTTCGAGGGCATGATGGGCCAGCCGTACGGCGGCTTCCCGCAGCCGCTTCGCAAGGACGCCCTCCGCGGTCGCCGCCAGCTCGACCAGCGGCCGGGCCTCTCCCTCGAGCCCGTCGACTTCGCCAAGGCCAAGCGCGAGCTGGCCAAGAAGTTCGGCGCGCCCGTCACCGAATGCGACGTGGCGTCGTACGTCATGTACCCCAAGGTGTTCGAGGACTACAAGAAGTTTGTGACGCGCTACGGCGACCTCTCGGTGCTGCCGACCAAGTACTTCCTGTCGCGGCCCGAGATCGGCGAGGAGTTCCATGTGGAGCTCGAGAAGGGCAAGGTGCTGATCCTCAAGCTGCTCGCCGTCGGCCCGCTCAGCGAGAACACGGGCCAGCGCGAAGTGTTCTACGAAATGAACGGGGAGGTGCGCCAGGTGGCCGTCGACGACAAGATGGCCAGCATCGAGAACGTCAGCCGGCCCAAGGCGGACCCGAGCGACTCGAGCCAGGTCGGCGCCCCTATGGCCGGCGTCCTGGTGGAGCTGCGTGTGCACGACGGCACCGAGGTCAAGAAGGGCGATCCGCTGGCCGTCTTGAGCGCCATGAAGATGGTGAGTTGACGCCCGCTTTTCCGCTGTTCGGGTTGTGCACGTGTGGACCGAGACTAACGCTGTTTGTCCCGCAGGAAATGGTCATCTCGGCGCCCCACAACGGCATCGTCTCGTCGCTCCTCGTGAAGGAGGGCGACTCGGTCGACGGGTCGGACCTGGTGTGCCGCATCACCAAGAAGGGGTGATCGATGCCGTGTGTCGAGTGCTCTGCCAGGGCCTCGAGTCGTCCAGCCGACGTCTTGGAGGGTCGCAAGAACCCGTTTTGGGAGGCGTTTCCGATAACGGGGAAAGATGAACGATACCGGGGTAGCAGGAGGATGGATGTATGTGCTAGTGCCGCCAGTCTCTAGGCGTTCCGGCAGGATTACCGACTCCACCACCACCTTGCCTGCTAGCTACGTGATGTTCCTCCGGTCGACCGTGATCATCAGTGGCATGCGATCTCCAAGCCAGACAACCCCAAGGGCGCGATTACCCGACATGGTGCCGGCTTCCAACATTATCATCTAGCGAGGGAGGGTAGTTATGTCTCCTCATCTACTGAAACAGGGGTTGGTCATGTCCCATCCACGTTGGTCTCCCGTCTCTCTCGTCTTTTGTTCCGTCCCCAACTTGAACCCCCTCGCCGTCCACGGCAGCAGCCATCCTCTACGAGAGCTGCGTCTCGGCCCCCACGTCCTTCAGCGGACCGGCCTTGCCGCCATACTCGGCCGGCAGCAGGTCGCCCAGGCCGGCGACCTTGCTGGCGGCGAACTCGGCGGCGAGGTTGGTGCCGTTGCTCATGGGGTGGAACTTCTTGGCCGTCTTGGCGGCGACGAGCAGCTTGAAGAAGGCGTAGACGAAGCCCATGATGGCGGGCACGTTGACGAAGAACTTCTCCTTGAGCAGCTCGGGGTAGTTTTGGGCGAAGACGCGGATCGTCTCCGACGAGGCCGCCTTGACGACGGGCGTCTGCCGGAAGAAGCTCAGCGACTTGTAGTCGTGCACCTGGAATATCTTGTACGGGTCCCACTCGGCCGTGATGGGCTTGGTCGCCGTCGCGAGCGAGAGCCGCTGCAGGGCCAGCTCCATCAGAGCCACGCGCCAGGCGATGAAACTGCATCATTCACCGTCAGGTCTCTCCTGGGGCGGTCACGTGGGGTGTTGGGGGACGCGAAGGGGGGTTCCTACTCGTCAAGTACACCAAACGTCTCGTCCATATTCTTGACGGCGCCGTAGACATTCCAGGTAAAGACCTCGCGGCGGTCCGGCTCCGCGGCGACGTCGGCGTCAGGCGCCGCGTAGTCGGTCACGTAGCCGACGCCCTCGAACTTGGAGCGGGCGAAGGCGCGGGCGAGCAGCTCGAGCGGCTGCGTCTCGGCGCGCCAGGCCAGCGTCTTGGTCAGCTGCTCGCGGGCGCGCGCTACGTCGCCGTCGTTGGCGTTGAGGTACTTTTGCAGCACGATCTGCGACGGCACGTGCGTGGCCGGGTCGGCCAGCGTCACGCCCCAGATCTCGCCGTGGCCCGCGGCCTGCGCCGCCGCCCAGAGTTCCTGGATCGGCGTTGCGGGTGTCGCGGGCGCGGCGGCGGACGTGGCCGGCGCCGCGGCCGCGGTCTCGGCCGGAGCGTCCGTCTTGGTGGGTGCTGCTTCGGCGCTCATGGTGCCGGGGCGGGCGGAGGCGGGCGGCGGCCGGTGATGCCGGGTGTCCGAGGTGCTGAGTTTATTGGCGGGGGTGGGCCGGGTTTTGCTGCGCACCCGGGTACTTGGCTCTATAGGAACGAAGGAAGGCAGATGAAAGATGTCAACGGCAGATTTCTAGATTCTTCTGGGTTCCCCGAGCAAATATTCCTCCAAAAACACAACGAGATGTTGTCGGTTTCAGAGCTTTGGGAACCGATGGCGTGGTGCCGTCTCTCGTCCCACCCTTTGCCGTAGGGGACGCTCCGATTGGCCGGGCCTTCGCGGGCGCTCCCGAATCCCCGATGGCGGGGGGATCGAGAGATGCACCGTCGATGCCCCTACTCTAGTGGAGCTTGTCCGTCTTCAAACAAGCCTGGATCGCACCATCGAGACAAGAATCGTCGACGGACGTTCCGTCGGAAAAAGGCGCAATGCCGTCGGACAACGGCACGAGGCAGCGCATTGTCCGCACCAGACGCAGGGTTGCAGGGACATGATCTCGTCATTCCTCTCCCAACTCCGGAGACCATCATCGTACACCGAATTGGCGGCCCTCCGCAAGCTCCGCCCGCCGCTGCATGCTGTCCAACTCATACGCAATCGGCCCGTTTGCCGGCACCGCCTCGAGTTCGGGTTTCTGGGCCGACAGTTTCTGGGCCGGCGGCGAGCCCAGCAACGCCGCCTCCTTCGTTTCCGCCTCCCGCCGACGACGGCGGCGCCGGAGCAAGAACCACGCTGCGGCGATGATGCCGACCAAGACCAGCACCAGCGCGACGCCGATGCCGACGCCGACCGCCGCCCCTCGGCTGAAGCCCGTCTCGCCGGCCGGCGCCTCCGTCTGCTGCTGCCCGGGTGGTGTTGACGTCGCGGGCCCCGTCCCCGATTGTGTCTGTGCCGTTGCTGGCGATGTTGATGACGCCGTCGACCGTGTGCTGGTTCCCTCGCCCGCGGAATCGGGCGAGGATGTCGCCGCCGCGAGCACGTTGTTGAAGTTGACGCTGCCTTTCGGGTTGATCACCCCCACCATACCCGTCCGACAATGCCGTGCTTGTGCGCCTGTGCCACTCTTAGCATCGTTCGAACGGCCCGGTAGCAACGAAACCCTTACAAAAGTACACTATCGGTGACGTGTCGTTGACAAGTATGGTGAAAGTGGGGATCTGGGTGGTAGTAACTCCCGTCAGTCTGAGCTCAATGGTTTCCTGTTGGCAAGCAATCGTCCACCTACTTGGCCCTTGGCGATTCCGGCGGACGTGGGAAAATAGCCAGAGTTGAATCCGTCGGGGGTAGCCAAGCAAGGATTGGCAAAAGTGCTTCGGACGGCGCTGTGGTTGCCCGACATGAACTGGAACTGGATTGTGGAGCCAACGCTGGCGGTGACTTCGGTAGGGGCGAACACGAAGTCATTGTTGTCGTTGCCCACCCTGACCACGAAGGTCTTCGCGCCTGTCGAGGACATTCTTGGCGGGTTCCCTCTCGGTGCGTCCGCGTCGATGTGGTCTTACAGTACCGACGCGCCGCAGTGCGTACCGCTGGTGGGATCGGCCGCCTGTTGCTTGTTCCACGTGCGAAGTAGCGAGATGAAATTGAAACTGGGAGAAGAGAAAGCAGCGGCGTCGCTGAGAGATACACCCGGCCGGAAAATGGTTGTCGATTGCGGCGAGGCAGGGTTCGTGGCGCTATACTCCGACACTCCGCCGCAAACGGGCCGGTGGTTGAAACTCGAACGGTTTGGAGTATCGCCATGACCCCTGAGCGCTGCCAACTGCTGCGTCTCCACTGGGCGGGCCGCCGGGTTTGTGCCCTCCTGTCGATCCTCTTCACTGCGAACCAGGCAAGCCAGGCTCGCCAGGATATATCATGGTTCGGGGTATGGTTGACGGTCGGGACGGTTCGCAGGGGGAGAGCGTGGTTCGGACTGTGACCGAGGTTTTCCCGGTCGGATCTCGGGGCCGAAAAGGGGGGATTTGAACTCGGATGTTCCCATCATTCCACAGCCAAACCCCTCCCCAGGATGGCTCTGGGCTGTGTACGGAGTAGGTATCCTGGCAGCATGATATTTTTAGTCTGCACCAACCTGGAAGGCTTGCAGACGTCGACGACCGCGAGTACCTCCAAGTGTTGGAGGCGATGGCGCCCGATAGCCCCTGCATGGGACCTCTCCAGTCGGCGATGCGGGCATCGGGCAGTCAGATCTCGTGGCTTCCGGCACATGCCCCCAACTCCTCCCCCGCCGTACTAGGTACCTAGGTACGTCCGGCTTCCCCGACCGCTCGTGAAATCCTGTTGATTTCAGGCCTTAAGTGGGCAAGAGCCAGCCAAGGCCACCCGTCCGGGGATTTGAGATACACATGGCGTCCTACCTGATATCTGGGCAGGTACATAGGGGGCTAGGATGCCTGACGTACGTACTTTAGGTGTACCTGCCCCGCCGTTCTGGGCCTTCGCAACGGTCTTTGGACCAAAAAATACGACTAGAAACTCCTGATGAGTGAAGATGCGTGGATGTGGGGGCAAGCACCGAAAGCTGGTATCGTAGCGGGTACCTGGGCTCTGGGTGAACACCCAGAACGGTGCGGCCAAGGGGATCCGGAAAGGACCAAGAGACATCTGACGGGACAGCGGATCTCACGACCCTGCCATAACGCCATTGTCGAGGTTGGACTTACCACGTATCTACACTGGCTCGGTCAAATCGAGGAAGGTCTCCCTCAGAAGTCTCGGGTGGTGGTCTACATAACTGAGTCTGCCGCCTGCCCAGTTGATTCTAATCCCCCAACCTCCACTCCCACTCAACCGCCTCTTCCACCGCAGTCTTTCCAGTCATCAACATCTCGCCCATCGCCCATAATGCATCTCACCGATGTCGTGATCATCTCCCTCGCGAGCAGCACTCTTGCAGCACCATCCGTTCAACAGGCTCTCAAACCTCCGCCTCCTGCCAACTCGAGCGAGATTGGCATCTCCTCGGGGAAGCGAAACGATGCGTGGGTTCCTCCAAGGCCCCGGGTGCATTCTCTGTCTCTCTTTCGCTCCTCCACACTCTTTAGCCTCTGCCGTTCCTGTGTGACCGAACAACTGACCCGTGATCTCGTCGCAGGTACGTCTTCGACGTTGGCTTCAACATCCGTGCCGGCCCTTCCGTCTGTCTGGCCACCATCCACAGCCCCGACGATGACATCACCGAGGTCCTGTGGTCCCACTGTCGCAGCAACAGTGTTTCGTTCGCTTGGTTCATGGACAAGGAGCTCAGCTCGGGCCCAGGCTGGCACGACGACCATGACGACCACCACAAGCAAGAGGACCAAGATGATGACAAGGATGACGGCCACCACTGCGACGGGCGCAAAGGCAGCTGCAGGCGACAGGGGCCGGAGCGTCCCACACACAAAAAGCGGCCCGCCGAACGCTGGGCCTTCCGCCTCGAGGGCAAGCTGATCCAGCCCGAAGGCGCCGAGAAGGACAACCGCCGCCCGAAGCACGACAAGAACAAGTGCCGGCCGGGACACGACAAGGACGACTGCCGGCTGGGACACGGCGACGCGCCAGACCGATCGCCTTGGAAGGGTTCGGGAGGCTCCCGGCCGCCCCTCCACCGCCCGGGAAAATCCGACTAGTCGCCCGACCGGCCTTGGTGGAGCGGCTCGGACGACTCCCGACCGCCCCTCCGCCGCCCGGTGTTGGATGAGTCGTCGGACCGGTCTCCGTGGCGAGGCTCGGGCAACGACTGGCCTCCGCTCCGCCGGCCGTCCCCGCGCCCGAAGAAGCAATGGGATGACGATGAGGACGAAGAGGACAGCGAGGACGATTCCGATGGCTCGGACGAGTAAAGGCTGCGAGGACCGAGGTCGGAACCGCGATAGCTGACGGCGCGGACTATCGCATGGCGCTGGGTACGTCACGCTGTAGTTTCGAGGAGGTTGCCCTAGAACCCAGTAGACGTAATGCCGGGAACATGAATAGATGATCATCCCCTCCGTGTTGCCCTTCACACGCGCAGTGTCTGTGTTCGGCCCGACGTCGCTCTTCCTGTTCTTCATCCCCGCCATAACCTCACTAGGCACCCTCGGCACCGTATTCAGCCCGGATCTGGGGTTGCCGGCCATGTTGAACAGGCAGCCCTCTTAAACTCACCAAAGGGAGGAAAAGAGGCTTGACCCCACGAATCGATTCCCGGATTGGTGTGTCTCTGGATGTCAACATTTAAACCTTGCGGCGGCCCCTACGGTCACCCTAACCCCAAGGTCCTCTGAATCGCTTGGACGTGTCCGCCCTGAAGTGCGCCATCAACGTGGTATTCCCCGCTTCCGCGAGCCTAAGCTGCGCATCTTTTTCCTCCCGCCTCGACTGATCGATGTGCCTGGCGGTGGTGGCCAGGAGCGATCGCACCTCGTGGTCAGGCAGACTCGCAAGGCTCTGCTGGTCACCCCGGGCAAGCCTTGAAAGCTGGGTAGACGACGTCGGCGCAGCATCCTCCTCTTGGGCCGGACTAGGTTCTGGCGCACGCGACGATGTCGCCAGCATTGAGGCGGCAGTAGATTCCGGGCGTCGCTCTGCTGCCTGTCGAGCGGTTCTCGTCGGCGCGGCGGGTCCTGCTCCTCGCGTGCGATGGCCGAGGAGCTTGCCCGATGGCAGTCGCAGCGATTCCTCGTCGACATGGTATCCCGGGGCGGGGAGGTTGTAAAATCCGGCAACCTCCGAGACGACCTCGAAGCGACAATGCCCTTTGGCCGTCATATGCTGCTGGATACCTTCCACGGTCCTGCGGCGAGCGGCGCACAGAATGCACTCGCCGTTTCCATAGACCACCAGGTGCAAGTATCGGAGAAGCGTCTCGAGATCGACCGTCAAATGCTCCGGGAAGGGGACGGCGAAGCTGTGTGCCTTGGACATGTGGGCGAGGCTGTCGTCCATGGTGCTGCTCTCGGCAGCGCAGAAGAGACACTGCTTGGCATCGAATTCCGGCTCTGCGGACAGGCCCGTGTCGCCGTCCTCGGATGCCTCGTCCGAGTCCGTTCCGCTCTGCGCATCGGGCGCTCGTTCCGCACTCGGGGGTGAAGCGGATGGCGGCGTAATGACGGTCCCGGGCTCTGCTACTCGCATACGAAGATAGTAGACACTGCATGTGAAACGGTTAGACTCTCGCATCTCGTCGGTCTCGTATGGCCAACCCGTGTGGCATGAGGCGGGGGCCGTACTGCCAATCGCTCTTTGCGTGCTGTCGCCACTCATCGGGGCTGGCCAGTGCGATGCTGCACACCTTGCAGAAGGAAGGGGACTTTTCGTCCATGATAGCCGGCGATCGGTGGCAGGCAGTATCTCTCTAGGGTTCTCGAATTTGACGGCTTTCAAGCCTGCTGGGAAGAACGAGCGAGAGCAAGGCGAGTGGAGCGGTAGTGGAGGAGCTGTCGAAGTGACAAAGATCGCCAGAAGGGTGCGGGTAGAGAGAGCTCAGAGCCGGGATGATATGTACTCCGTACTGTACCTGACGGGGGCTTCGGAGCTCGAGGAGTGGAAGCCGGATGCTGGCGGGGCGGTGGGGTGGCGGGGTCTCGGGGCGCAACGTCTACGGAGAACTCCGTCAGGTCCCAGTGACTCTTCGAACGGTCCACATGGGTGCCACCGTAGTGAGCGAGGGTTGCCCTTGTGCCCGGGAGTCCTATCATCGCCATCATTTACCTACTGTACCTCGTCGGTTAACGTTCAGGCGGACTGCCATGATAGGTGCGTCAGTATGAATCATTTTTGGATTCAAGAAGCCAAGCCCCTATGCGGCCTGCACGATGAGCGCGGGCCATCGAAGATGCGGGGCACTCCAAGCCACTCACTGGGTTTGCCGGCGCTGCGGTTGGTTACCGAATTGCAGCGGGCGGATTGGCTCCTGGGCTGCTGGTCGTCAGTGAGCCATATCGGACTTGGCAGTCATAAAGTTAACGGTGTCCCATCGGGCGCAGACTAGGAAACGACGGAAGAAGGAATTGGAAGAGAACAGGCCCGCATGCAACAGAGGTCCCCGCCGCCGTCCCTGATTCAGTCATCCGTCAGCCGCAACGCCTGCCCGTGCCGGTCGGCGAACCACGGCCGTGAGCGACTGCCGGCAACACTTCAACCCCCCTCCCAGTGCAAATGACTCCGGCCTCCGGGCTGCTTCCTCAAGTTCCAGGCTCCGCCACATCAATATCCTGGCCCACGGGAACCTTGCTCGCTTCGGAATGCACTCGTGCAGGTTGCGTCCCCTCCCCACGCCCACTCGGCACTCGGCTAACGCGAGAGCTTGACTGATGTGGGATTCGGATGTCGCCCGTGGGCCACGGCGTTGTGGCGGGCCCAGGAGGTGCCGTGGCTGCCACGGACCTGACTCGCCGTCGTCCGAGCTCTCAACTCCACGCGGCCGGCTCCGGTATCAACTTGTCCTAAAAGGCCATCAGCCGTCGCTAGCATCCAGGTATCGGACCGTCCCGCTCTTTGCCTCTCCCGTCTCGTGTCCCACAGTGCATGTCCTGGCCCCCGCCCAATGTATCGTAACAACAGCAATCCATACTCTCTCCGAGGAGCAGCGCTCCCCTGAGACGGACTCGTCGGCGCGTCGATGATGCCGACCCTTTCGCCATGGCGCCAACGTCTGGAGACTCCTTCACCGGCGTGGTCCCGTTCCCGGCCGGCGAGACGGTGCGCGGCGAGTCGATAGCGTCTCAGCTCATCCTGGCATGCGTCTTGGGAACAGTCTTGTCCCTCGGCCTGCTGCTCCTACGATTGTACACGGCATGGCATGTCGTCCAGAAGATCCACGTCGACGACTGTGCGTCCCAAGGGAGCGGAGCCGCGTAGCGCGCAAGCCAGACTGACCTGTTTCCAGGACTCATCGTCCTCGGCTGGCTCTTTTCGACGAGCTACGCCGTCATCAGCGCTGCTCGTGGGTGGTGGGCTTTGCGTGCTCGGCCCGGCGACCGAGGCTAACGAGGTCCTTAGAAACCCGCAATGGTATGGGAAGTCATCTCTGGGACGTTGCCCCAGACCAGTTCCGGCAGTTCCATCTAGTGAGTATCTACCTTGTCTCGACTCTCCCACGACAAAGGGGCCATTGGCGCCGGGCGACGTGGGCTCTAACAGCAGCAAAGGTCGGCATCGCCCCCAACGTCGTGTATAACTTCGCGACCATATTCATCAAGGCCTCGATTCTGTTCTTCTATCTGCGCTTCGCCGCCACGAACCGCCCCTTCCGGGTCGTCGTGTACATCGTCCTCGCCGTCGTGATCGCCTACTCGCTACTTGCGGCCACGGTCGCCCTCTGGTCATGTCGGCCCACTCGCAAGTTCTGGGATCCAAGCGTCACCGAAGGCGAATGCGTTGACGGCTACCTACCCTATCTGACTTGGGCAGTTCTGAACTCGGTCACAGACGTGGTCATCCTCTTGCTGCCCCTGTGGTTGGTGCGGCCCTTGCGAGTCCCATGGAGACGGAAGGTAGGCGTGGGCCTGGTGCTCATGACTGGCGGCTTGTAAGTCCCAACGATGCGGCGAGGGCCAACTTCTGGTTGCTAGCAGGGTCTGGCATCCATCTGCTAATACTTGCTCTCGATAGTGTCTGCGCTACAAGCTTTGTTCGTCTGGCGGCAATCCCGGCGGGGAAACAATCGACCGATGTCACTTGGGTGTTTTGTGTCAACTCCATTTGGTGGTTCGTCTTCTCTCAAGCTGTTTCCGCCTCACTCATGGTGTCTTGCGGGCCACCCATGGTCCCTGATGGGTCACTCCTGGGTGGTCCATGTACCCAGATCCTCAACACAGCGAGAACATACAGCTAACACCATCTCCCCTTAGTCTCGTTGAGATGTTTGTCGGCATCGGCTGCGCCTGTCTCCCTTCTCTCCGGCCTTTCGCGCGGCACCACTTCCCGCGGCTCTTCGATGGTCCGTCTGAGTCCCTACGCCCAGACCACGAACGCGTAAAGATCCGCTCTCCGGCGTCGGTCGAGCTGCACACCGGGACCGGTCGACCCGCGTACGCTGGGAAGCCTCCCGGTCACGAGCTCCCTCCCGATAAGACCGTGGCCAGCGAGCTGTCTGAGACATCGACGACACAGTTATAGCAACCTCGAGTATTGATACGGAGGCAGACGGTTTTTTGAAACCGGCGTTCAGATGGAGTCACAGAAACTAGCCCCTGCGTCTCTGTTCTGAAGGGTCCGCATACCTCTATCGAGCTGGCACACCGGATGACATTTCTGGTAGCCTCGGGTCACACGCACCCTGAGAGGTCGTGGTGGGTGCTTGCGCCAGATGCTTCTGGGTCTACTTGATCCGATTAGGGTTAGGAGAACGATGTGTATTGAGGGAGGCTATAGGAGGAGGTTATGGGAGGACACACATATCTACAACTGTCTGGTGGCGCTCCCCCGGCGAGTGCCATCGGTACTGGCCAAGAGCGGTCTCCATTAAGCCTTCCCAGAGGCAGGCCAGCGCCGCGTCCGATGCTTGGGATCATACTTTTTCTCGCCTGCTATGGACTAGCAGGGGCAGTGTCATTGGGTCATTGGCTGTTGGGTTGAAGTGAACTCGGGGATCACTGGGACAAGGAGTATCACATGGAACTTATGAGCTGACGAGAGCAAACCTTAACCACATCACTTGCTCCTGTACGCTCGGCAACAAGCCGAGCCTCACGGCCTCGAAGCCTTCAACTCCAGCACATCCTTGCCAGACTAGCGGCAGGCCCCCTCGCTCGTGGCTAATGTTCCGGGCTGGTATCCACCTAGTTACCATAGCCAGACCACGCGGCGACATTAGCCGCGATACTACCTAACTATCCACTGCAATCTGGAAATGCTCCGCAGCCCGGGCAGACAACCTCTTGGCTCGATGGAAGGCGATTCCAGGGCGCGCCGAGCCGTCAACGACATCCACAGGGACAAACCGGCAGTTCCAGGGGCAGGGAGGGAGGGGTGCGCTACCTCTCCCATGTTGAAACCGACCTCGTTAAGTACCGTAAGTAGTGAGCGTGGGGTATGGTTCGCGTCTCTCCCGATTGTTCCTCAGCCTCGCGCCCCTGAGGCCCCTAGTTGGATCCTATCACCGCTCTCCCCAACGGCCCTTACCTGCCACGCTCGCGATGAAGTGGAACTGCTTCCTCGCCGCGGCGCTAGTCGTCCCGGCACAGGCCCTGATCCGATTTTCCTGCTCTCAGCTAGTCGTACAGCGCCTGGATCCGCTGGTCAACCCCGGGGAGCTGCCGTCTCCCCATCTCCACCAGATCATCGGAGGGGTACGTGACCCGTCCCCGTCTCTCCGCGCCCGGCCACCGCGGTCGCTAACCGAGTCTGAGCAGAATAGCTTCAACGTCTCCATGGCGTATCCGGCCCACGACCTCCCCGGCCAGTCCACCTGCACGACCTGCACCTTTGCCGAGGACTTCTCCAACTACTGGACGGCCGTGCTGTACTTCCGGGCGCGCAACGGCACGTACAAGCGCGTGCCGCAGCGGCCCAACGTCGGCTTCGACGGGGCGCGGGGCGGCGGCATGACCGTCTACTACATGCAAGACGCCCTCTTCGACTACGAGCAAAAGTCCAAGGTGACGGCCTTCAAGCCGGGCTTCCGCATGCTGACGGGGGACCCGGCCTACACGTCCAAGGCCCAGGCCAACAAGTTCCGCCAGCTGACGTACACGTGCCTGAAAACCATGGGCACGCGCGCGCCCGAGTACATGGCCTTCCCCGCCGACGTGTGCCCCGAGGGCATCATGGTCAACG
>Ga0247777_1000194_pt1 | contig 15800 bp, 9 predicted proteins | sample UWRJL154409C5_FD_179937 | JGI IMG/M metagenome (GOLD analysis project Ga0247777, IMG submission 179937) | Plant litter microbial communities from Arlington Agricultural Research Station in Wisconsin, United States - UWRJ-L154-409C-5 | ecosystem: Environmental > Terrestrial > Plant litter >...
GCCATCGCCATGGCCCTTGCCGTACCCCCTACCGTCTTTGCTGTTCCCCGTACGTTCCCTTCAACCCCGGCTATCGACTGCCAGCTGACCAACTTGCAGTGTCCCAAAATGGGCTGGGCAGAGATATCTGGACCTTGAACTTGGAGCAGATCAAGAACATCCTGTGGTATTACTACATGGGAGAGATCTTCTACCTTTCCGCATTGGCCATGAACAAGATCTCCATCCTCTTCTTCCTGCTCCGCGTCTTCCCCTCCAAGGAGTTCCGAAGGGTCGTCTACGTCGTCATGGGCCTCTGCGCGGGGTACGGCATCGCCTTTGTTTTCGCCACCGTCTTCCAATGTTCTCCGATCCCCTACGCCTGGCGACAAGTCGAGGACCCCCTGGGGGGGCGTTGCAACAACATCAACATGCAGGGCTGGACATCGTCCGCGTTCAACATCGCCCTGGACCTGATCGTTCTGGCGCTTCCGCTGAACAACCTCTACAAGCTCCAGATGAGTTTGCGGAAGAAATTGATGATCATGTTCATGTTCTCGCTAGGCATCTTGTACGTTTCCCACCCCGCAGACCAAGGATCAGGGGCTAACAAACCTTGATAGTGTCACCATCGTGAGCATCGTGCGGCTCAGGAGTATGGTCCAGTTTGCCAACTCGCAGAACATTACTTGGGATTACATGGACATTGCCTACTGGTCGACCATCGAGCTTCACGTCGGCATCATCTGCGCCTGCCTCCCCTCACTGCGGGCTCTCTTCGTTGCCCTGGGAGCCAAGGTGCTGGCGACGACGCGGAACAGCTCGCGCGGCACGCAGGCGGGCCACGCCAGCAGCACCAAGAACTCGACCGTCACCGAGAAGTCACCCAAGAAGGGCGACGAGGGCGACTTCATCCCCCTCGTCGACGTCGAGATTGGTCACATCCAGCCCTCCGACTCGGACAGCGTCCGCCGGCTGGGCCCCTTGGCTCCGAACCGGATTCGAGCCACGACGAGCATCCTGCGGACCAGCGACAGCGACGACGGCCTGCCGCCAAGGTAGGAGCCGTTTGTCTGTCCCGTCCGGGCCGGGGACCGGGTGTGCGTTTTCTCTTTTGTTTCCGTGGAAAGGAAGCGGGGGTCTCTTGGATACTACTGGCCCGCGAAAAGCAAGGCTGCGCAGAACACGTCTTTCGGCGAGAGGCCGTGTTCGGCTGCTAGAGTTACATTTGGAGCGGTCTATACAGAATACACAGAGTTTCACGACGAATCACTCGTGGCGGTACCGTGTGCGGCTTGTTCCGGTTATGCAGTTGCCTACAGGTGCCCTTTTTTGTTTGCACAGGGGTGGTCGAAAGAGGTAAAGATCGTCAGGACGTGCGTCGAACTGGCTGGTCTGGGTTCGACGAGGGTGCATCCGGTCAACGCGACCTCAAGGCAAACCCAGGAAATCCTTCAAACGGTTTGTTTCAGACTCGACAGCGGTTCGGGTGAAAAAATATCGCATCTTCACAGCCCCTGAATCCTCCCGCGAGGCTGGACGGGATGTCGAGTCGACCCCCCGTGGCAACCTCCCGGCGCACCGGGGACCAACCCAACTTACTCGTTCGGAGTAAGGATCAGAAAGCTGGTCTTTGGCACGCGAGCGCGTCTGCCTCGAAAAAAAAAACATGTCGATGCAGGGGCTTGGAGCTGAAAAGAGTCCATCGGACGGCCACCCCCGGGACGGAACGATGTCGGCGACACGGTGACATCTCAAGGTAGCTGTCCCTGAACCTGCCAGGGTTCAGGCCAACTCTCCCACCACCACCAACGGGGAACACGAGGACACCCGCTTCGACTTTCCGATGAATAGCAAACACTATCGACGGATTTCATCCTTGAAGGCCCGATGTTGGGCAAGTACGGGGCAGTGAGGTCACCGGGGACAGAAACCCGGTCAGAGTCGGAGCGGATGCTGCGGCGGCAGCTGGGGTTTCCCCAGCGGCTGTGAAGTTACGGAGTAGTCGGGCCAGCCTTCGCTCCTACAGAGTACCACTAGAGTTTGCAAGGCTCCAAGGCTCTTCGCAGTGAGAAAGAGCAAAACTCCACTCCCGCCCCCATCGCCGCTCCCGGACACCGGATTAAGATCGACGCGCTCGGCCTCTCGACCCTAGACCGATATGTCAACGACCTGGCCCATGCGTTCCCCGCTCCATAAGCCGCCAGGAACCACGGCCGATCATCTCCTGAATCGGGCCGCCGGTGCAACCCCGGGCGAGGCCTGGAACGTGCGTCCCTAGTTGGTCCAGATCCTTGTCGCATGTCTCCTTTCCTTGCTGAGCCTTGCTCCTGAGCTCCCTCCTCGGGCCTCCTCGCCCAGCCGAGCCAGCTTGCTCGGGTCAGCGAGCGAGGCCGCCGCCTCTTGCTCAGGAGCCAGGGCGTTCCTCGGGCAGCTGGCTCTGCTGGGCGTGTTTCGCAGTGAACCGCGAGATTGCGACCGGGACCATCCAGTTCGGCGGAATCGCTGCCGGCGAAATCATGAATGGTATCCCCACGTCCTCTCCTGGGGTTCAGGTAGTCATCGGAGCAATTCGGTGTGTGGTCGAGCGCGGTGTCCTGTTGATCTTACCATAGAAGGACGGACCACCAGTGTTGTAGGTCCACGGCGTTGCGAGCGATCTTTTCAAGCTTCCGCCATCACCTTCTCGTTCAGTGGCCGCTTCTTGTTCTTCTGTTGCGTCATGCTTTAGACTGAATGCCTCATAACGACTTGTCCCTCTCAAGTCTGAGTGTACTCCTTGGCGAGACGCCATGCGGCTTTTATCGTCGGTAGCCGTCCTCGGCTCTGTGCTGGCCTTGTAAGTCCCAAGGCGCGATCGAGGCGCCCTCGCAAGGCCGGCACTAACGCACCGCCAGTCACACGGACAGGACCGTCCATCCTCTGGCCGAGAAGCGCTATCTGGTATCACCACACCAGCCGCAGAACATCTTCCCGCCCAACGGCCCTCAGTTCCCCACCAAGCCGCCTGTGGCCAACTCGACCTATGACTACATCGTCGTGGGCTCGGGGCCGGGCGGCGCCCCCGTCGCGGCCCGGCTGGCCCTCGCCGGCCACAGCGTTCTGCTGATCGACGCCGGCGAGGACCACGGCATGGAGCGCCAGGTGCAGGTGCCCGCCCTCCACGTGCTGAGCTCCGAGTACGACCCGATCCGGTGGGACTACTTTGTGAATCACTACACGGACGAGACGCAGGCGAGGCGTGACAGCAAGATGACGTACCTGACCTCCGAGGGAGACTGGTATTCGGGGTTGACGCCGCCGTCGGGGGCCAAGAGATTGGGCGTGCTCTATCCCAGGGTGGGCGCTCTCGGGGGCTGCTCGCAGCACAACGCCCTCGTCACCATCCTGCCGAATAACAACGACTGGGAGAACATCGCCAAGCTCACCGGCGACAAGACTTGGGCGGCGAGCAACATGCGCAAGTACTTCCAGAAGCTTGAGAGCTGCCGGTACCTGCCGAACAGTGTAACTGGACACGGCTTCGGCGGGTGGCTGCAAACTCAAGTCACCCCCTTAACGCTGGTGGCCCAGGACCTCAAGATTGCCTCGCTCGTGGTCGCGGCTGCCACCGCCATGGGGAAGGGCCTCCTTGGGGGGCTGGTGACCACCGTAACCGGTCTTGCGCAGGTAAGACGCGCTCCGTCGTGAGGGACTGGGGGCTCTGGAGCGTAATACTAACAAGGCCGGAGAAAGGTTCTGCTGCAAGACATCAACAACGACTATCCGAACCGCGACGCCGGGGAAGCCCTGTATCAGATCCCGCTGTCCATGAAAACGCCCGAGTACGCACGCTCCTCGCCGCGCGACTGGGTGGTCGACATCGCCAGCGCCACGAACCCGGACGGCTCTAAGAAGTACAGGCTCGATATCGCGCTGAACACGCTGGTGACTAAGGTCAACTTCGACACGCGCGGTAGACGGCCCAAGGCCACCGGCGTCGACTACCTCTTCGGGAAGAGCCTGTACCGCGCCGACCCGCGAGCTGCCCCGTCCGGCGGCGGCGGGGGGGTCCCCGGGACCGTCCACGCCGCGCGCGAGGTCATCGTCTCGGGCGGCGCCTTCAACACGCCGCAGCTGCTGAAGCTCAGCGGCATCGGCCCGGCGGCGGAGCTGGCGCGCTTCGGCGTGCCCGTCGTGCGGGACGCGCCGGGCGTGGGCGGCAATCTGCAAGACCGGTACGAGGTCGGCGTCGTCGGCCGGGCGCCGACGGATTTCTCGTTGCTGGCGCCGTGCACCTTTCTCAACGGCAGCAGCGACCCGTGCTACGACCAGTGGGCGACGGCGCCGGGGCCGGCCAAAGGCGCCTACACCACCAACGGCATCGCCTTTGGCTTCTTCCACCACTCTTCGCAGGCGGCGCGCGGCGGCGGCGCGGCCCAGGACCCGGACCTGTTCCTGGGCGGCGTGCCCGCCTTCTTCGGCGGCTACTTCCCCGGCTACGCGCAGAATGCGGTGCGCGACCGCTCCGTGTGGACGTGGCTGACGCTCAAGGCGCACAGCCGCAACAACGCCGGGACGGTCAACCTGACCAGCGCCGACCCTCGCGACGCGCCGGCGATTCAGTTCCGGTCCTTCGACGAGGGCGTCGGCGGCGCGCAGGACCTGCAGGCCGTATACGAGGGCGTGCAGTACAGCCTCAAGGCCTTTGACAGCGTCGTCCCGCTCGACGGGCGCTTCGAGCGCGTCTGGCCGCCCAAGGAGGTCCGGAGCGAGGCCCAGCTCAAGCAGTTCATCAAGGACGAGGCCTGGGGCCATCATGCGTCGTGTACCTGTCCCATCGGGGCGGATAGCGACCCCATGGCCGTGCTGGACGGGAACTTTCGGGTGAGGGGGGTCGACGGCCTGCGCGTCGTGGATGCGAGCGTTTTCCCCAAGATCCCCGGGACGTACATTGTTCTGCCCATCTATATGATTAGTGAGAAGGCGGCCGATGTTATCCTGGCCGATGCCGGGCGTTAGCGGGCAGATGAGCAGTTGTACATGTATAGCGGAAAAACCAGCCTTTCAAGCTGCCAAGATAACGGACAGATACCCCAAGGGCAGAGTTCAGTATATAGTGGCTAAAGGTTGATCAACGCAGCCTAGAGATGTCACAAAAGTATTCGAAGTAACTTGAGCTTTGCGGGTGTTCCACATGTTTATGTGAATGATCTATCAGCCTGGCACCTTGTGGATATCCCACGACCTCTGTGGGCAATTCGGATGTGAGTTTGTTGATCGTACGCACTGTACTTACCGTACGCCTACCTACGGTACCTAGGTAGTTAATTCGAAGCAGGCGATATGTCACAACGGCGAAACCCGCGGCCAGTTCCAAGCAAGCTCGCCCCCCCAGAAAATAAATGAGACGCTAAGGTCAAACCTTCCGAGAACGATCAACTCTGCGGTTTTCAGAGTATCGATTTGAGATATCGCGGCTCCGGTGGCGCTCCGGGAGGCGGCCACTGGGCGTGGGAGGCTGCCCAGTGGAGGTCGCCGTGTGGCGCCCAGCTTCTGCCGTCTCCAGCAAGTTTGCGCCTCGTGCCTTCCACTACCGGACTTGGCGCGGTCTCATATGTCTGCACCGCGACCAGCATCGGCCCGGCTTCGCACAGACCAGGCACTAAGTTCGTCGTCGGGGCATGGACAATGGGAAACGGCCAACACCAGGAGGCTTGAGGCTCGTGGAAGACAATTCGATCTGAGCTGGAACGACTGAGTCGTGTGGGCGACCGGTTGAACGCTGGGCACTGCGGCATTCCCCGTCAGAAAGAAAGGGCGCCTTGCGATCCGTCATCTCCATCGTGGTTTGAATGTGCTCGTACAGTAGCTAGCTCCCTGGGCGGCGCAGCGATCTGCATGGGAAGATAGCAAAGGCGGCTCATTACCCCTGACGTGTCTCCGTGAGGCTGTGATGGTGGGAATGCCGCCTTCGGGGTCCACCATGATGCGTCCTGGACCTCTGTCGTTTTGATTTGCCGGCAGGGTGCCCTGAGAGCCTGGAGAGGCGGCTGCTCGAGGGCTGTCAGCGGAAACCCCCGTGCTATGCGCGGCAGCTGGGAATCAGGGGAGCTCAGGGCGGCCGTTTGGGGTCCGAGAGTGAAGCGGACCCCCGGTCACATGGCCCGAGCGCTCTATCCCGATCCGCGCACCGCAAATGAGGCCGGCACCGGTTTCGTCGAGGATCGGCATTACTCCCCCAGCGTTAGGCCGTGAAGCTGCGAGATTGCCCCGGGCGGCGGCTGTGATGTCAGAACCGTGAACCGTGATCGCCGTCCGACGGCGACGGGGGCGGGCTGCAGGAGAAGGACCGAGAGAGAAACTGTCAGGGCCGGCAGGAGCGAAGCGTGGAGGCGTCGTGGTCGCGACTGCGGCGGTATAAGGGCGTCGTCGCCGCAGAGTTCCCAGGGACGAAGGAGGACTCGTCTCTCGTTCATCAGCTCTCCTCGACTGAATCCAGTGTGCCCTCGCGCTGCATCCAACTTGTTGTCATTCTCTTAACGGTCCAACTCCAAGTCATTCTTTCGCGCAGCCGGCAACATGAGAGCCGTCCTTGCTCTGTCGGGCCTCCTGGCCGGTGTCCTCGCGGCCCCGGCCCTCCCTATCGGCGGCCTCCCCGTTGACATCCCCGTCGAAGGTCTTCCCCTCGACACCGTCACCGGCGTCGTGACCACCGTCACCGATAAGCTGCCCGTGTCGGCCTCCGACGTCACAGACAAGCTGCCCGTGGGCCTGCCGGTATCGCTGCCTGCCGTCGGCCGTGGCCTGCCCGTCGCCCTCCCCGTCCTCCCCGTCGCGGTGCCCGATCTCCCCGTCACGCTCCCGGATCTGCCTGTCGGGGTCCCGAGCCTCGTGGGCGGTCTTTCGGGCCTGCCTCTCGGCATCCCAGAGCCAGAGCTCCCGGTCGACATCCCAGAGGTGCCCGAACTCCCTGTCGGCGTTCCTGTTCTGCCTGTCGGCGTCCCCGAAGTCCCAGAAACCCCAGAGGTGACAGCAACTCCCGAGGTCCCTGTCAAGCGCGCTCTGCCGGTGTCGCTGCCTGTCCCGGTTGATCTTCCCGACCTCCCGGTGGCCTTGCCCGATGTGCCCGTCAGTCTTCCTGACGTCCCGATCACGCTCCCCGACCTCAGCCTCCCCGCTCTCCCCGTCGGTGTCCCGGTGCTCCCTGTCGACGTCCCCACTCTCCCGGTTGGCGTCCCCACTCTCCCCGTCGGCGTCCCTACTCTCCCGGTTGGCGTCCCCGCTCTCCCCGTCGACGTTCCCACTCTCCCTATCGGCGTCCCGGTGCTCCCCGTCGACGTTCCCACTCTCCCCGTCGGCGTCCCGGTGCTCCCCGTCGACGTTCCTGAGGTGCCTTCCGAGGTCCCAGAGACCCCAGAGCTCCCCGAAATCACGGAAGTGCCCGAGGTACCCGTCAAGCGTGCTCTCCCAGTCGACCTCCCCGCGCTGCCGGTTGCCCTGCCGGTTCTGCCAGTCGACCTTCCCGACATCGCGGTGACGCCGGACATCACCCTCCCCACCCTTCCTATCGACATCCCCGCCGTCCCGGAGCTGCCTGTGGCCGTCCCTGAGCTCCCCGTCGTAAAGCGCCAGTTCCCTACCACCACCATGCCCCCGGCCACGACCACCAGCGCCGCCCCCGCGGAAGTGGCGCCCGATGCCGAGACGGACCCTGTTACCGGCATCGTCGGCGCTGTCGTCGGCGCGCTCCCGCTCTCCGTCACCGTCTCCACCAAGAAGCGCGACGTTGCGGTCACCGACATCGTCGCGAGGCTCGAAGCCCTGCTCGAGGGCGTCAAGAGCCACACCACCGTCATCAGTGAGTTCTTTACACCCCGTCCAAGAGGGTCCGTACTGACCGCCAGCAGCCACGACCGTTGAGAGCTTCGAGGAGGGCCAGGACGGCACCGCCGTCGGTAGTGTGGTCGTCACCGAACTCACCGCCATCGCCGCCCTCGTCGGCGGCGTCAAGGCGGAGCTCGCCACCATCGATGCCATATTGGGTGTCACGGTCGCTGAGGTTCAGGCCGTCGCTGCCATCGTCTTCGCCATCATCTTGGAGATCGTGGCCGCCGTGGCCGCCGTCATCTCAGCCCTCGGCATCCGTACGTTTCCCACGCGCGCTGCTCAAGTTTCGCGGGCTAACCCAATACGCAGAGGCACTCCTGGTGGGCGTCCTCGCTCAGCTGAGCATCGTCCTCGCCGGTTTAGTGATTGTGGTCAACGGGCTCGTCGACGGCGTGCTCATTGTCGTCGCCGCCCTCCTTAGCGTGCCGGGCGTCGTCGAGACGGTCAAGGTCGCCTTCGCCGGCCTGCCTATCGCACTCGCCAAGGCGGCTTAAGCTTGATGGTCGGGTAGATAGAACCCACGATGGGGAGAACATACGCATTACCATGGCGTTGTGAGAGGGGGTCGCCGGAGACTTATGATACCTTCAGCTTTAATTCTACATCCTTTTGTAAACCGTGCGGGGGTTGTGCGAAGTACACTGGTAGCCGTTCCGCTCTGGTGCCTGTGGTAAATCTTCAGCTGGGTATCACACCGCTCCGAGACAGGGAAGACACTTCCTGTCATGGTGGGCGATGTTCCTCAGTCCAACTCCAATGAGCCCTGCCGAGGAACTTGTCAGGTACCCGTCCTGTGTGCGACACCCAGTCTCGAGCCAGCATCGCAGTCGCTGCGTGAAATTGACGCGTAGCGCGGAGATCAGAATTTATTGTTGTGTTATCATTGGTACCAGCAGTTGTCGAAGATCAACACCGTGCTAGTGATGGCTTTTGATTGTCTTAGGGAAGACCGACAACCCGTTATGGATGACCGGTAAGACCGGTTACCTCCTGGGTCACCCATGATGAGCCTTTTTCCACCGTTTGGTGTTGGACGAAAACGTCGAGGCTCGGACTTCCAGCTGCTTACCATGTGAACCGTTGAGATTTCGTAGGCCGCGAGGACGGCGACGGAATCGGAGATGGACGTGACCATAGGAACGCGTGATTTGTGTCCCGCCCCGCCCGACGCGTTCAGGCCAGACAAGGGTCCCGACATCCTCGAACGGTGCAGCGATGCATATCTACCTCCCTACCTTGTAGACAGCTAACGGAAGACTCCAGTGGAGGTTCGACGGTAATTTCAGTATATCGCAACGGGGTATACGGAGTAGCGATTGCTAAAGCTTAGAAGAGGAAACAAAGAACGGCGCGAGCTTTTGGAGCTCGGCTCGCTCGGGCAAGACGGAGATGCCCCGGGGCCCCCGCACGGGGCAGTGGGCATTTCCGGGCGATCGCCGGTCGAGATCTGGGGTGTGTCGAATCGTCGTTGTCATCGAGAGTCGACCAATTACGGCGTCCGATCGGACACCCTCCCAGTCCTCTATACTCCGGAGAGAGGTGGAATCATCCTCATCGTCGCACGGGAATCAATATCACTTGCACCCGACAACGACACTCGGTTGCACGACACCATGCCAGGCAAGACAAACGGTGTGTCTGGCGGCGAGGCTCCCTTACGAGCCTCGACGATCCAGCTCTCGGATCATGCGGCCTGGCGAAAGGCGCTACAGACACGGCGCCCGGTGCTGGCTCATCTCAATGCCGATACCACTTGGTTGATCCAGCTGCCCATCCCGAACGTGCAATCGGGCAGCCGTCGGTCGCGCTTCAACATCCTCTTGGACCCGTGGCTGCAAGGACCGCAGTCTGACATCGCCTCGTGGTTCTCCACGCAATGGCATGTGGTGGAGCCCAGCGTGGGGACCTTGGCCGAGCTGAACGCGACGCTGGCATCACTGGAGGGCCTGGACGGCGATGCGAGTGCCGGCCACCGCTTCGTTGACGCCGTCGCAATATCCCACGAATTTACGGACCACTGCCATCGAGCTACCCTCGAGGAGCTATCCAAAGAGACGCCCGTCTTTGCCACCGAGGAAGCCGCCAAGCTGATACGGTCCTGGAATCACTTCGACACGGTGTTGACGACGCCCGGCTTCTCGTCCGAGTCCGGGAGCTGGCAGGAGGCGCTGGCCGACTCGACCAACTCGCTGCCGCCGTGGCTCGGCATCGGCCGGGTCATCACGGCCGGCAACGCCTTGTACTACCATAGCGCCGTGGTGGTCGTCTTCGATCCGGACTACCGCAGCGGCCCCGCGACGCGCACGAGATCGCGGCGGCCATCGGCGGCGGCCTCGGGCGGCGGAGGCGCCGAGGCCATCGTCTACTCGCCGCACGGTATCCACGCCCGCGACCTCGAATGCATGGCGGCGGCGGGCCTGTCTACGCTGGCTCTCCTGCACGGGCTGCACGATGTCCGTATCTGGATGACGGCCCAGCTCAACCTCGGGGCACTGAACGGCATCAAGGCTGCGCGGACCAGCGGTGCCAAGTACTGGGTGGCCACCCACGACGAGGCAAAGCGCGGGGGCGGGTTGGTGAGTTGGTTCCTGCAGAGAACGGCGTATACGCTTCGAGAGGCGATCGAGGCCGAGGAGACAGAGGCGACAACAGGCGGCGGTGGCTCCGGTTCGGACGTGGGTTACCAGTTCGTTGAGCTTGGGTCGGGAGACGGAATGGTGTTACTCTGAAAAGTCGCGAACCCAGCCTGGACACCCATGGCCATTGTTGAAGGAATGATCTGAGACCTGGATCAGGCAAGGACTTTGTGTGTGCCAGATGTGTTGAGGCATGTTGTGGTCTCCGCACCCAGTCGGCATTCCTTCCTGGTACCGAATCCGTACCGGGAAAGGTGTTGGTCCTCTGAGAAAAAAAAAACTCACGTCGCCGCCGTCGTGCCAGGCAAAGGCCGTGGTATGGTCCGTGCGTGCGAAGTGGGGCGCCGCTGGGCCACCCCATGTCGGTCTGAAGCTCCACTCCTGTGCTGGCGGGGAAGAAAAATTGATGACAATCGTCGGCTAGCAACTGGGACCCTCTCCATCAACAACTTTGCGGTAGTACTCCAAACCGCACAGCCGGAGAAAGCATTCTTCTCTTGGTGCCCAATACCCTCATTGCCCTATAATATCTTTGGAACGAGCCGATACGTTTTGTCCTTGCGCCTCTCCCCAGCAATTGGTCCGAGGGCCACGGCTGCTGGACGCTTTCGGCGCACCGGTTTCAACCACAGGCAGCCGCCTCACCTGCAAACAAACACCCCAGGTCAAGTTGGCATGTACTAGGACTCGTCCTCTCCCTCAACTTCTTCAGCAGCCACTCTGTAGTACCTTTGATTTGGGTACAAGGGGGCACAATAGCCAATGTGAACAAGACCTGCCGTTGTCCAGGTATGCAGCTTCGTTCGACCTCACCCCTCCTACCCACGCGCATGGCTGCTAACTCCGAACTTACCCAGACGTCACTCTCGGTCACGCATTGTCCTCTGCTCCAAACCACCTGCCATCTCACCATGGCGCCGTCTTTGGGCAACGACAATGACGGCGCAGCAGGTCATCCTGGCCCCAGGCGAGGCAATAGAATGATATCCAACGTGGTGCCTGCCATCCCTCTGCACTACCTCCAACGGCAGCACCAGGCCACTATCGTCCCGCCCCCGACAAGCCATGTAGCAGTTCAGAAGCACTCCGTTCCTACAAAGGTCTCAGACGAGCTTTCCAACGGCTCAAAGCCAGTGCCTACCGCCAGTCACGCCACGGGGTCGAACAACCACAACGGCAATAACATCCTAGCCCACTCTGGGCTTGTGATGCCCACATCCTTTGTTCCTGGTGATCATGTCGACAATGCTGTTGCCCAGATGGGGCCTTTGAACGACTTTGGAGCCACGGGCAGCTACTCGGGATACAACTCGAGCAGCCAGAAACAAGGCATGGCGGCCACTCCCGCTCATCACTCCGCCAGCGGCACTTTCCCACACCCTACGGTGGAAGGCAGCCAGGCGGCCATCCCATTTCACAACGGTCCCTCGTCCGGTTCCCCGCCCGTGCCCATTCCACCCTCATTCCCGAACAACTTCCCGCTGCCTCCGAGTGACACATTCGCATATCCGCCGAACCCGGTCTCCGGTGCGCCTCCGCCCGGGCTGCCGCAGCCGCCGCGGTTCCCGTACCACGGTCTACACCAAGCGCACCCGAGCAACGGCACCGTAAATTTCGGCGCGCTCGAGTCCAACAGCACCTCGCCGACGCCCAACTCGGCGGGCATCTTCCCGCCCCCTGGGCTGCCGTACATGGGGATCCCCCGTCTTAACGAGTGGGATCGTCCGTACGGCCCCTTTCCGGGTGCCGTGAACGGATTTCCCCCCATGACGCCCGGTTTTGGCACGTCGAGTCCTCACAGCTTCCACGGTTCCCAGTCGTCTCTTCCCAACGAGGAGAACGGCTTCCCCCGGAACCCTGCGCTGAACGGCCAGTCCCCATACGGTGTCACGCCCGCGCTCGATGCCCGCCGGATGGGCCCTCCCAGCTTTCTCAGCATCGACCCCCGGCAAGCCCAGGGCGTCTTCGGCCAGGTAGAACTCAGCTTTGGCGATGCCGAGTTTGCGGACTGCGAGATCAAGATCCAGCTGGATGCGCCGCCGACACAGTCGCGGGCTGACGGCGCGAAGCGCGGCGACGAACAGAACGCGTTCTCTTTCCTCGGCCACCGCCTCGTCCTGGGCCAGAGCCCGCAGCTTCAGAAGCTCTTCCGCCAGTCGTCGCCGGCATGGACCGGACGTGTCCCGCAATACCAACTGAGCCTGACCGACCCCTACTTCACCTCCGGCTCGGTGCACGTGGCCTTCGGCGCCATGTACGGCCTCCGTCTGCAGGACATTCCCCTCGGTACCAATGATGCCGCCGGCCGCGGCCGAGCCCTCGACGAGGCCATCGCCTTGGTCGCCATCGGCAACTTCCTGGACCTGACCTACGTCTCTATACATGGCGTCTCGCAGTCGGTCCGCCTCGTCGACTGGGCGAACATAGACAAGGCTCTCACCTTCTGCCTGGGCGGAGCGGCGAACTTGCACATTGCCTCTCCTAACGATCCGCCGGTCATCCTGCCGTGCGTCGAGGCTATTTTCAAATATGGCAAGGGTTTCGGAGAGCACATCCGAGAGTTTCTGATCGGCCTCATGGAATTCGTGGTCCAGAACTTCCCGGCCAACTTTGTGCTCGACACGACGGTGCCGGACGCTTCGTACGGCCGCATCCGGCTGACCCCGCTACCGACGACGCCGGCTCGCCTTCACAGTGGCTCTGTGGACGGGGCGGTCGAAATCAACGGCGAAACGAAGGCAGCGAGCCCGGAGGGGCGCCCGCCTTCGCAGCGAGGCGCGGTCCACCGTCTGGCGCATATTCAGTTCGGTGACCTATCGCCTGCTGCTGCGAACGGGGATGAGCAACAGCCTCGCGACGAGAATACCACACGCGAACACGGTCCGAGTGAGGTGTCGCGCCCCGCGGCTCCCCTCCCCGGCGACAGCGTGAGCGCCGTCCTTTCCCAAATCTTGCTCAGCCTTCCCCTGGACTACCTCCGATACGTCATGGAGCACCCGCATCTCCGCAGTCCCTCGGGGTGGATGATGCCGGAGGTTCGACTTCGCGTCCTGCGTGATGTCGTCGGCGAGCGGGAGAGACGGCGCCTGCGTGCCGTGGGCGAGGTCCAAACCGAGCAGGTGCAAGACTACGACGCGACCCTCGCGCGACTGCAGGCCGAGCGACCGCCGACGCCCTCGCACGGCGCCGACGCCGACGTGATGGGCTGGAAGGAGAAGGTGGCCCCCGGCCCGCGGACCATCCACGAGTGGCAGCCTCTATCCGCTGCGGGCGGTGGCCACAATTAGGAAGGACCTCTGGGAGGGACGCACACGACGTTACGACGACACTACTACCACTACACGCGCATAATATCTGAATTTAGCTAGCATCCGACGCTTATGTTTCGTCCTTCGATTGGAGGAGTAGTCGTCACTATCAGGAGGGATTCAAGCCGGCATTGCGTTTGGTGTTCGGGGTTCACGAGAGGCGCGGCTTCCACCTGGAGAAGCTGCCCTCGACAAGGTCGACGGTTCGAGGCTCTTGAGGACGGATATGGTGTGCTTTTCGAGAGGAACGGACTACACAAAACAAAAAGGGGATCCGCGGCCTTCCGCCGCCGGGCCGGGGAAAGGCTCCGGGCGAGGGAGAAAAGGGCGGGACGGACGGTTACATGTTTGTCTTTTGCGTGTTCAATACCCTCGCCCCATGACTGTCCGCAGGCGCAGGACAGCCGTCTTTACCATCCATAGGTACCTAGGTGGGCAGGCATTTGTGTGAGATAGCTTGCTTGTTGCGAGGTCGGCCAAGGGACTTCGTTGCCGTACGTACGTACGTACCTACCTACTTGACCGTATGGTGAAGCGGTTTGCCGTGCTCGATCGCAAGCCCGAGTGCTGTTGTTATTTTGTCCGAGTTTGCCGTGTCCGGGGATGGCGGCTTGAGGGAGGTTGGGCTGGTGGGGCTGACCGGGGCGAACCGAGGCAGGAGCAGCACATGCCAGCTGCCCACTCGCCCGCCCGATGCTCCGCGCTCCTCGGTATCACAAACCTTCCCTACTCCGTACTACGGATCACCTCTGTTCCCTTTGGTCGCCGAATTCATCACCCCTCGGCACCTCCAAGGTCCGAGCCCCGAATCCTCGCTCCCACCAAACCCAGCAGACCTGTCAAGAAGCGTGAGGACGCGACCCGGTGCTTATCGCGTCATTAGCCGGGACCCGATCGACGCGCCTTCGACGACAACCCCCGGCAACAAAAGAGCTCCCGAAGCGGCCCTCGACTCTTGATCGTGAAGAGTCCCTGTCGCGCCTTCTACCCGCCCGGCGGATGGTCGAAGACGACAATGGCCTCGTCGGCGGCGCCCTCGGCGGCCCCTAAGCAGCCACCCTCGGCGAGCGACACGGTCCTCCGCAACGCGCTCCGCTACACCGTCTCGGCACGCGAGTACGCCGCTCTGCACAAGTACATCCTGTCGAAATCCGGGGCCCTTAGGAAGCGCGCCCCAAGCGTCGAGACGGTTGACCGGGTTATCAATGGCGATCGGCCGCCCACGTCGTCGCGCAAGACGAACACCAAAGTCACGAAAGGCAAGGGAAAGGGGGTGGACAAGGGGCCCGTCGAGAAGATGTCCAAGGCTAGGAACGAGGAGCAGGCCGGCAGCATCGTGGGCACCGACGACTACAACGCCCGCGCGATCCGGCATTCGATTCGCGTCTTCGTGGCCACGAGCGTAGCCATGAAGCTGTGGACGGCGGTGATGCGCAGGCTGGTGGGTCACAAAGAGTGAGCCACGCTGAAGAGCCGTAAATATCCCAGGGCGGTCCGAAGCTAACCTCGGGTCTCGCAGTGCTGGCCAACAGAGCAAGAAAGTTCCGCTGCACAAGTCACCGACGTTCCGCCTCTCGCTCTCCCTCAGCACCATCCTGCTGCTCTACCGGCTCCTCTTCCGGTTCTTCACCCGCCTCCGCGGCCACCTGCTCGACCCCTCGGCTCTGCCCTTCCGCCAGCGCAACCCGCGCACGGCCAGCACGCTCACCTCGCCGTACGCGCCGGCCGTGGGCGCCTCGCTTGCCGGTTTCGCCCTGGGCATCTACCCTGCCCAGCAGATGCGTGTGTCCATCGCCATCTACGCCCTCTTCCGCGCCCTCGAGTTTGGCTGGAACGCCGCCGAGGATGGCGGCTCGCTGTGGGGGCGGGACAAGGGCGGCCGGCCGCGCCCTCGCCCCTGGTGGTGGGGCTCGTGGATGCTGCAGCCCCTGGCCTTCGGGCAGCTGCTGCACGCCGTCGTCTTCGACCGCGACTGCTTCCCGGCCGGGTACGGCGACTTCATCTTTAA
>Ga0247777_1000196_pt1 | contig 15665 bp, 13 predicted proteins | sample UWRJL154409C5_FD_179937 | JGI IMG/M metagenome (GOLD analysis project Ga0247777, IMG submission 179937) | Plant litter microbial communities from Arlington Agricultural Research Station in Wisconsin, United States - UWRJ-L154-409C-5 | ecosystem: Environmental > Terrestrial > Plant litter >...
TACGAAGCACTCGATGGCGGCCGTCGTATGCCAAGTCATGGCCAGGACGTCTTTCCAGTGGTCCTTGAGCGCCATGTTACTAGCGCTAGAAAACACGTAATTTGCGATGCCTTGAATCGCCAGTTGCAGCTCTTGGCCCACGATCCTTGCGAATCCGTCCCACTTCGGCTGTACGCCGAGGACGCCGTCGCCAGTCAGGAACGCGAATCGGGATCGCACGAGAGCAATCATGGCCACCGGGTTGGGTCCGACGTAGCCTAGGTCTTTGTCGTGTCGCGACTCGTCATAGACACCCTCGTACCACTTGGCGACGGCTACCGCTTCGCGTGCACAATCCAGACACGTCGACCAGCCTACCACCTCTCCCCGGCGAAGTTCCTGATTGGGGAGGTAGAAGCCATGAAGCGACTCGCCGTATAAATCTTCTCGGGTGAATGGGGTGATGTGTTTGACGAGCCCGGAGTTATACACCTTGCTCATGCCGTGAGATATCTTGTCGTCCGACATCCGCCAGCTGATCACCTCCTTGATGACGTCCAGAATCGCGCCGCCGGGGGCTGTGGTGACGCCCTGCGGCGAATGCCCGGGGGTCTCCCGCCACCTGCCGGGGCGGTCTGAGAAGGTGGCCATGGCCTGCCAGTCGAGTTCGTGTCCCTCCTTCACGGACACGGGAAAGCTGAATTTATTGTCGTCGGGACCAAGCCGCCGTAGCCTGAGGAGGGCACGAACGGCGGACATGAAAATCGTCGCGGCAATTTGGTACAGGGCGACGGAGCCGTGTAGACCGCGGAGGCCAACGAATTGAAGGACGAAGCCGATGACCGAGAAGAATAAGGCGAGGACCAGGACCAGTTTCACGTAACGCGAGCCGAGCTGCCCGATGTTGTGGTCCGACTTCCAGGACGTGATGTACGAGTGCTTCACCTGGCTGTAGGAGAAGGCGTTGAACTGCTGGTCGCCAATCCGCTGGTTCCCGGGCTGTAACCAGAACATCGTGGTGTCAGCCTGCAATATAGTTTCAGCATCGTAGCTCTAATAGTTCACCGGCCTAGCGTGGGCCACTAACCGACGTGTACTCGGCAGATTCCTTGCCGCCGTCGCAGAAGCGCCTCTCCTGGGATCTGTGGTCGATCAGAAAGGCACACAGAATCATGCCGATGACGACCATTGCAGTCCCGAGAACGGCCAGAACAAACGACCACGTCGCTGGCCGCGTGCCGGGCGCTTCAGCGTAGAGGTCCTCTCGGTAGAAGGTGATGACGGTCGCGTATCCGAAGAGACTGAGTTGGAGGAGAGAGCCAAAGGTGGCGACGAGGACCAGCACCCACTTGGGCGTTGTTCGAATGCCAATGTTGAGGGAGAGGTTCGGGAACGGTGCAAAGTTGAAGTTGGGTTTCAAGGCTCCTATTTCTACTAGGGAGTCGATTACCTGTGGACTCGGCGACTTCGACGACTTCTCCTTCCAGTCATCGTCCACGCCGCTGCACACTTGGTCAACCATAAAGCAGCACCTCGTGCTGCCTAGCGAGCAGACGGGGCGATAGATATTGCAAGCGCCCGGTTCCTCGACTCCCCTTTCGGTGGTATTCCATTCAAATCTCGGATAGAAGTCGTCCTTTCCGTACTTGTGGAAGAACTCGAGGATTTTAGGCCGGCCGAAGACGCGGCAGATGCCGCCCTCGGACCACAGCTCGCAGACGTCGCGGCTGGTCGACGAACACAGCTCGGCCTCAGCCACGCCGTGCGGTTCCTGGGCTCTCCCCACGAAGGCCTTGAGGCCCGGCCAGCCGTAGACGCGGATGGCCGAGACGACGGCGGTAATGATGCCAAGAGGGGCCATGCCGAAGATGATGTTGTCGAGGAAGCCCGACGACTCGCTGAGGAACTGCTTGGTGACCTGTTCGCCGAAAAGGGTTATTAGCGGTGCAATGTCCGTCGCGAAGTTGTTGGTGAAGTCGCTCCAGGCACCCGAGTCGCTGTCCGCCGCCGCCTTGGCCACGCCCAGCACGCCGCCAAAGGCAGCCAGCCTCGTAGAGAACAACATTCCGGTCTCAACGTCGTGCCCTAAAAGGCGACGGGTTCAATGCCTCGAGGTCTGCGTTCAAGAGGGACAAAACCGCTGGGCTGTCGTTTAAAGACGGTCGGCGGGCGAAGCCATGGGACGAGGTCTGGAGCGGAACACAACCTGCGTCTGGACAGCCGGCATATGCTCCTAGGACGTGGTTTGCCGTGATTGGATTGGCATGGAGCACCGGACGGCAGCGAGCACCGGACGGCAGCGCTACGAATCAAACGAACTCAAACACGCCATTGCAGCAGGGGGAGTTTTCAGCTCCCCCGGTTGGGGTTGCCGATAGGACTCGGAAGCGCAAAGCCCTCGCCAAAGAGATGTGGTTTCTACAGAGGATGCCTTCAAAAGTTTCCCTCACCGCCTTTCAAGCACCCGCAGGCGGTTTATAAATGACCCATTGCGCTGTAGATGACCTAGAATTTTGTAGATGACCTATAACTCTGTAAATGACCTAGAACTTTGTAGATGACCTACAACTCTGTAGATGACCTAGAAAGTTTGGTTTAATAGGTTGGTAATAGGAAGTTGCTGATACAGAGTGGTTGTCTTAGGTGTAGGCTCTTCTAATTTGCCAGGCAGAATTAGCTGGAGTTGAGAAGACGGTGGGCATTTCTTTTACAGGCGCAGTCTGTAAGGGACGTTTTTTTCGATGCGATCTGCTACTCTGCAAGAGACTCTATAGGCGTTGCAACGAGATCAACGGCCCATCCCCTGCGCCTGGTCAACACCTGGAATCAGGTGACGTTTGCTCTCTACATGTATTCAATCTCGTGCGACCGGGCGGAATTGCGTCACCGTCAGCTGCGCCGTTTGGGTTCGGGACGCGAGTAGCCCATTCCCTGGCCACCGGTTCATGGTTCCGGCTACTTCCATCTCGATGCCGATTGCAGCGCGGTTCCTTTGTATCCAAAGGGTACCTACCTACCTAGTAGGTAGGTAGGCACGAAAGACCAATGGTAGCGAACTGGGCCATCACACGTGAACCAGCCTAAGAGTTACGGTGGTCTCTCCAAATCCGTCTTTTCCTTCTTCGTGGTTCGCCAACCATGATAGCCCAAATCGGCTTAGCGGTTGCCTTCTCGGTGCCTTGATGGCCGCCATTCACCACACTTCCGTTTCCGCAAGAAAGGTGAGGCAATACTCGACTATTCCGAACGATCATTCCAAGATGCCCCATTACCCAAAATATCTCATCAACACCGAAACGCAGTGCCTGGAAAGGATCAACGACCCTCCAGGCCCTTATGCCATTCTGTCGCATACCTGGGGCGATGACGAGATTGTCATGGATGATATGAGGACTAAGGAGAGCCGAGCCACCAGTAAGCGTCGAAAAGGGTACCAGAAGCTGTCCTCAGCTGTCCACAGGGCAAAAAGCGATGGCTACGGCCACATCTGGATAGACACCTGCTGCATCAACCAGGCCTCGAGCGCCGAGCTCTCCGAAGCCATTAACGCGATGCATGAGTACTATGCCAACTCAGCGGTCTGCTACTCCTACCTCGAGGACATAAGTGATGCGAAAGACCTCGACAGCGCGCGATGGTTTTCACGGGGCTGGACACTCCAGGAGCTTGTCTTCTCTCCGCACATGCAGTTCTACTGCGGACCAGACCGCAACACATTCATGGGCGACAAGCACAGCCTTCTAGATGTCCTGGCTTCGAGAACCGGCATCTCCCCCAGCGTGCTCACGAGAAAGATGCGCCTTGACCAGCTCTCGATTGCTCACCGCATGTCGTGGCTCGCGGACCGCCAGACCTCACGGCCCGAGGATATGGCATATTGCATGCTCGGCATCTTCGACGTCTCCATGACTCCGATCTACGGCGAGGGCGACAAAGCCTTCCACCGGCTCCAGGAGTGTCTGCTCAAAGAGCACGACGACCAGAGCCTGCTCGCATGGACGGGCCCGCCGTCGCGATGGGGCGTCCTAGCCGACCATCCCGGGGTCTTCGCGAGGGCGTGCACGAGTTTCCTCCAGAACTTAGCGGACAACTGGACACGGGCTCACCTCCGAGCCGTGTCGGACGGGCATGGGAGGCTGCGGGCGACCATGATTTGCTGGCAGGCGGAGCCTCACCCGGACAGGTGGCAGCGGTGGTACGCTATCCTGAACCACTTCTGCTGCCAAGAAGGGAACAAGGACCGTCTGCACATGATAGCTTTGACGCAAATCCAACGGCGGCGGCTCATGTTTGTGCGCGAGGACACGCAGACCCATTTCTGTTCGCCGTACAGCTTGATGACCCTCATGTCTCGCGTGGCCTTTGAGGAGGGGACGCATCACACCAGTACGTCTCACTCTTGGTTGACATGGGCAAACGTGCTGAAGACTCTACAGGGCGCCTTCTCAACGAGAGCCCATGGTTCGAAAGAGGCATCTGCACCACAGCCACGGATAGACCGCTCACTTATCCCACTATGAGACAGCATCCTTGGCATATCGATCTCCTCGAGGATAAGGATGGTATGTGTCAAGGTTCCTTGAATAACGGCATCAGCTGAGGAAGACCTGATGATTCGTGTGCGTTCCATGCAGGGAGAAAGCTCTACCGGGCAGACATCTACCCTCGGCCGCGCGACATTGTCATTGTCTCTCGTAGGTGTATGTAGTCCTGTACGGAGGCGACCACCTTGTCATGTCAACAGTGCTGATTTGCGTCCCCGCAGGGCGGCACGCGAGACTCTGACTGCCGAGAAGAGCCAAGCACCTACGTTTTGAATGCAGAAGCGGTTGTACACCACAAAAGGCGAATTCTCAGCCCCAAGCGACTCCCTGATCAAGGTCCATGTGGCTGCTCGGCTGTGGGAGAGCGAAGGGATCAAATGCAGATCACCCGGCCGGGCCAGTAAGTGTGGCCTGAGGTGACCCGTAGCACTGGTAGTTGAGCAGTCAAAGTCCTTTTAGGAGAGGGAGATCCTCCTTGTAAAATATTGTATGAACCACTGGAGCTGCTAAGTACGCTGAGTCTCACTTGGTCTTGCTCAGCCTACCCAGTTTGGGGCAACGTCGCAGACCATAGCGACAAGCGCAAGACACGTCTCTTGAAAGGCGTGGATAGCTTCTACGGCGAGGATGAATCGGACTTGATCTACGACATCAAACACGACGCTTCAGGCTGTGTTGTTTTTGGGGATGAAGTTTGAGAGGCTGCCGCGCAAGATGTCCCATGACAACCTGGAGCTTAGGAGACTTTCCTCCGAACTTGGTTCGATAAGCGCAGCCTCTCGCGCAGCATTGTAGGACTCCGCGACGCCTTCGCCTGCTTCTCGGGGCCACTCTGAAATGTATTATAAGATTATTGGCCTTTAGCAAGGTGTTGCGTGAGGGCTAGGTCAAACCCCCTTGGGCGGCGGCGGCAGCGGTGTGGTTGTGATAAGGCTGCAGGGCCGGTTGGCGCTTACGCGGACATGAGTGGTCCGGGTCTTCCCCGAGACCCACCGAGCGCCACTGCGTTTTCTACTCGGACGAGGGCAGGGATGCCATGTTGGTGGCGCCTTCGCTTGGCATCGCTGTGAGGTGAATGTCCTCGGGTGTCGGCGTACTGCGGCGAATATGCTCTAGTGCCGGCGGACTGAAGATCGATGGCTAAGCAAGCCTGGGCTGTTCACAGAGCAGGCCACCCCGGCGGGCTGCCCTATCCCCATGCTGTTCCATTACCCAATTACCGAGCATCCGCTGTCTTGGTCACTTCGATCAAGGAAGACAGGGGCTTCTTTTGCCCAGCCTGCTTGCACTGTCGGGATGATCACAACCTTGGAAGTGCAACGAGGCGTCGGGCTAGCCAGGGTTGTAAGCCACGCACTGCAGCTAATTTGAGGTCCGATGTGACTTTTCCTCTTCGTACTGCCGGGTTCCGAGTCTTAACACGCCCATGGCTCGTTGCCGGAGTATGGGCTCTTGTTCGGGGCCGCTCATTTCCACGCACTTCCGTCTTCCTCGGTCCTCCCATGGAGCAGAGCCTCAGCGCGTTGGCCAATCAGGCACTCGGGGTGCCCTCAGTCCATGGTGACAATATGGATCATGGGGGAGGCCATCCGCCGTCCTACACGATGGCGGCAACCGCTATGTTTGAGAATAGCGTGGTCCAGCTGCCTTCCATTCAGCACGTCGAAGATTGCAACGGAGCCGACTGCACGGGGCTGACCGGCGTTGCTCATGCACCTCCAGACGGGTGGCCATGGGTAGAACCAGGCTTCGTCCCGCCAGTCCTGCCCGTACCAGAGATGGAGGATGGACCTCAGAAAATGGTGCACCTCCCACGTCTCCTCGCCAACTCTGGCCATTCGCCCGAGCTCCTCGAATCCGCGGTCGGCACGGGAATGCGGTTGATCCACACGTTGGCTGGGCTGCTCGAACCATACCGGGCGATTCCCGACGCCTGGAGTTCTCTCAGGCTTCTCAAGGCCCTTCAGGCGCGTTCAACGGCGCCTCGTACGGTAGTTGGCGTGGTCGGCAACACCGGGGCCGGTAAGAGCTCGGTTATCAACGCGCTGCTGGATGAAGAGGAGTTCGTAGCCCCCTTCCCGCTTTGCCTGCGGCTTCGTCCTCTAATCGGCCTCCGCTCAGGTTGCTTCCCACGAACTGCGTCAGAGCGTGTACAGCTTCGCCTACCGAGATTTCGTACAACCATTCCGCAGACCCCGCCGCCCGCTACCGGGCTGAGGTCGAGTTCATCACCCGAGAAGATTGGATGAGCGAGCTCCAAATCTTGTTTGCCGACCTTCTCGACGGGAACGGCGAGGTTTCGCGGGACTGCACCAATACAGACAGCGACGCCGGCGTGGCCTACGCCAAGCTCAAGGCTGTCTACCCGGCCAAGACCAAGGAAATGCTGGCGGTGGCTAACCCTCGCGACTTCGCCGACGAATCCGCTCTGCAAGCCGTGCTTGGGACGGTGACGTGCCTACAAGAAGAATCGGCCCCAGAGCTGTATCGGGGTCTGCAGCGATATGTGGACAGCAAGGAGAAGATGACGGTGGCGGGCAGGAACACGACAATGGAATACTGGCCACTGGTCAAGGTGGTTCGCATCTACGCCAAGGCGGCAGCTCTCTCGACCGGTGCCGTGATCGTGGACCTGGTATGTATCTCTCCCCGTGGCCCGCGGAGGGCCTACCTATCCATGATGCTCACCGATTCCAGCCCGGCATTCAAGACTCTAACACCGCCCGGGCCGCTGTGGCCGTCAAATACATGAGAGACTGCAGCGGACTCTGGATTGTTGCCCCTATCACAAGGGCCGTCGACGACAAGACGGCCAAGACTCTGCTGGGTGATTCCTTCAAGAGGCAACTCAAGTGCGACGGCACCTACTCAGCAGTCACGTTTATCTGCTCCAAGACCGACGACCTTGTCGTCAAAGAAGCCGCCCGAAACCTCGGCATGGATGAAGTTATATCCCGGTTCTGCAGCCGAGCGGAATTCCTCACGAAGAACGAGGAAAATCTATATATGCAGCTGGCAGATATGGAAAAGGTCAAAGGCTCTTATGCCGCGGCGCTCGACGAGTGCGAGATTGACATTGACGCCTGGGAAGACATGGAGAACCGCCTCGGGAACAGTGGGATTGTTTACGCTCCGTTCGACCCCCGAAAGCGAAAGAGGATGGACGAGGCTGCAGGAGTCAACGGCAGCAGCGGCCCCTACGACCCCTCTGCGGCTTTCGAGAGTCAGGTGCCACAAACGAGGAATACCATTTCAAACAACCTCATGTGCCTCAGACAACGGCGCAAGGAGCTCCGTGGGTACCAGCGTTGGCTAGAACAAGAAATGGTTCGGATTCGGCACCTCGCCAGGGAAATCCAGTTGGAGCGCGAGGGTCTGCTTGCCGAGGCAAAGGCCACCTGCATCAAGGGCCGCAACGACTACTCCAGGGAGGCCATCAAACAGGACTTTGCCATGGGCATTAGAGAGTCAGTTGGCTACATCATGACTGTGTGTCTCGGGACCTGTGGCTAATCGTCCGCAGACTCGATCAAGAGAACGCGGCCGAGGAGGATGCCGCGACCTTTGACCCCGACCAAGACGCGCGAGACTACGAGGAGGTAGCCCGGAGCCTTCCGGTCTTCTGCGTCAGCAGCCGGGCGTTCCAGAGGTTGACGGGCAAGCTGGGCCAGGGCGATTTCGACGTCCATGGTTTCCAGACAGCCGAGGACACCGAGATACCGCAGCTGCAAGCTCACATCAAGCTGCTGACGGCGGGCAGCCGGATCAAAATCTGTCAACGATTCCTCAACGATTTCATGCAGGTGCTGAATTCGATGAGCTTCTGGGCTTTCAACAATGGAGTCATGCACCCTCTGCCAGAGAGTGAGGAGCAACGGGAATCGAAGCACCTCCGCGAGCTCATCCTTGCCCTCAAGAAGGTAAGCACGACGTCCCAAATGTGTCGTTCGTTCTAACAAGGGATCCATGTCACTAGGGCTTCGAAGAGGCAGTCGAGCATTCAGTTGCATCGATTCAACAATCCTTAACGGAGAGCATCTACGACAACTTCAATCAAGCCATCCCGATAGCTATTGACGGCGCTGTCGACACGTGCCAGAGGTGGGGTGCGTCAACATCCAACGGGGGTTTGTGTTGGCCAACGTACAAGGCCACGGTGCGCCGCAACGGCGTTTACAAAGGGTCCGCCGGGGACCGAGACTTCAACGCCGAGCTGTTCGAGCCGATTTCACGACACCTTGCGTCGGGGTGGGAGCGCGTATTCCAGCGTCGCCTCCCGGCGGCCCTGTCCGAGTTCGAAACCACGGCTCAGGGGCACTTGGAGACCTTCCACCAGGCGGCGGTTTCTCGCGCGCGGGAACGATTCGCGAACGCTGCAACGCCTTTCTTGCTCACGAATCAGATCGGCACCCATAAGATTACGCTCCAAGATCTCCCGAACCAGGTCGCCGCGAAAGTCACGGAGCTCCAGCGCCAGGCCAGTCGCGAGTCCGTGCCGGTGATCCTGAGTGCCATGACCGGCACATACGAGCTGTGTACTGCTGAGCGAGGTACGGCCCTGCTCGCCACTCGCAACGCATTGACATGGTTGCTGACAGGTTGGGCCGATAGGACTCGGCTCCTTTGCCCGCATGAAGTCGGCAATGGTCGACCATGTCGAAACAGCGCGCAATACCATGTTCCACCAAGCCACCGCTGTCGTCAAGAAGCGCCTTGAGCAAATGTGCGATTCCCTGAGGTCAACCTTGAATGAGACAACACGGAAGATCATGATATCCGTGTGTCAAGACTACCGGATCGAAGTCATCGGCGTTGACGCGAGAAGGCGGAGCCAGGTGTCATTGCCTGAACTCCAGCTGAGGGCCAGTGTCAAGGACGTATTGAGAGGTGTCGATGACGCGTTCCATGCCCTCCTTCCAAGGAGCGAGAGTCCTACGGACGAAGATACACCCGACGAAGATACATCTGACGAAGAGTCTTCAGAGCCGATCCACGACCCTGTTCCGGACCAGCCCCCGAGCGGCCTGGCGAGCATCCAGCAGCTGTTCTACGACAGCCCAGAGGTCTGGCAACCTAGGCCTAACCACCATCACCTCCAGCAGCTACCAACTGTGCAGCACCAGTCACAGTCACACGTTGCGCCTTGGAATTTGGAACAGGTTGTTGATCTAACGGATGTGATCCCGCCTGTTGACCCCGTGCTCTCCATGGTCAAGAGAGAGCCGGAGGACTGACCTGTTGCTCCAGCCACAAGCATCTCCGGCGGCTTTTCTTAGCCCGCGCGGGCCCGAGCCGCGTTGGCCGACACCCTCATGTGGGCTATGATGGAGAGGGATCAAAGAATAAATGCAGGCGGCTGCTCGCCTGGGACTCATTCGTTTCTGCGGTGTCCCCATCGCCTGTCACCTAAATTACCTACCTTGGTACCCACCTGACCTACAGTGGCTGGGAGTGGCTCAATTTTTCAAGCGACAGCTCAGACCCCTGGCATTGAGCCCCTTTTATCAGACAGATGAGAGCTGCAGCAAGGCTAAACTGCGCAGTCTTGGAGCCCATTGCTGCCTAATCTGCATCTGTCATATGAGCGACGCGGCGTCAGAAGTTGGCGTGGAAGCACTTCATCTTGAGTCTCCTCTTTACTCGGGTGAAGGTCACAGCAACTTCTCCCTGTGCCGGGGAACGCACACAGGAGTCACAAACCTCTAGCCATCAAGCCATGACTAGTACCACCGCAACGACCCGGCTTGCGTCGGCGGACTCGGAAGAATCCCACAAGCCATACCAGTATCAGGACCTGACTGAACCGAATCGTATCCGGGTTATTGGCACCAAGATCACAAGAGAGAACGGAGAACTATCCTGTCAGCTGTACGAAACGACTGCCGATCCTTCTTCGACGTATCATTGTTTGTCCTACACATGGGGAAACCCTCTCGGAAGCGGCTCTGAGTCGGACATTTGGCTTCAGACACACCGCATCCAAGTTTCTGGCCCAGGGCCTGCCGACTGCGGGTATCTGCTCGTAGGGAGAAATCTTCACGACTTCCTAGAGGAATTTGAACGATGCGAGCCCGACGACATTGAATATCTCTGGATCGATGCCATCTGTATCAACCAGAACAACCTCGACGAGCGAGCGGCCCAGGTCGGCTTCATGAACGCGATTTACACCAACTGCCGGGCTGTCATCGTCTGGTTCGGCGTCGACGACGACAATGCCGCCGCTGCCTTTACGATGCTTCCTCACTTGGATATCAGCGACTATACGTCCAAGTTTCGCGGCGGCTTGCGAGGGGATTCAGCCGCCGTTGACATGCCTCGAGTCTACGCTGCCCTGAATATGCCGCAGCCACCAGCAGACGTGTTGCTCAGCGCAGCCCGGTTCCTCCGCCGATCGTGGCTCTACCGAGTCTGGACGTTACAGGAGACGATGCTGCCCCGGGAGGGCATGCTGTGGTGTGGCAGCCTGCGCACCCCGCTCCGAAGCCTTGGCCATCTCATCAGCCTGATGCGCGGGTTCCTAGATGTGCAACTCCACCCGGTCCTGCGGAACGCGCGAAGGGGACAGCCTGACAGAGTAGGCAGAGCCCAAAACCTGCGCGACACGTTCCAACGAATCGTTCTCAGCCGCACCAAGTTCTTAAAGGGAGCCATGACGGATGTTTCAAGAGCCAGGGATAACGACTGCACAGACCCGCGCGACAAGCTCTACGGCCTGCTCGGGATGATGAAGGAGGGTGGAGCTGTCACCGTCGACTACACAAAACCTGTCGAGGACGTCTACCTCGAATGGGCGCGGATGCGCTCACTGATCGACAACCTTATACACCTCGAAGACCCGTCCACCCGTGTGACGGCAGGGCTCCCATCTTGGGTCCCGGACTTGTGCGTCCCGCAACTACCTCGGCCGTGGCCTACCCAAGGCGGGTGGATGTACACCGCCGGCACCGCCGGCGACTTCCAGGACTTGCAGCTAGAGTCGGCCGACCCGCGCATACTGCCTCTTTTAGCCCTGGAGGAAGACAAGGTCGCCGCTATTGGTGCATCGTACCACGAGACCATTGAGGGGGGAGACGGGCTGCTAAGCTCCCTCAATCTTCTCCACGATCAGCTCGACAATCTCGGCGCCCCCGTCCACGGTGACCATGTGGAGGACTTCTGGCGCACCCTGATCGCCAACCTCCCCGGCAACTCACCGCGGCATCCAGAAAGCGACGAATTTGGGCCCTCGTTCCGGAGCCTGGCTCGCCATATCATCGCGCTGCACATGGCCGAGGAAGAATCCAGTGATTGGGTAGCCCCGGCCCGGTCCATGTTGGTGAAGCTCGGCCGGGCAACGAACGCCCGCCACCTCCCAGACTGGGACGAGATTCTCCAGCTGGCTGAGGCGCTGCGGGCACAGGGTGCAAACGACGAAAGCGGAGAAGTTGTAGCGCCAGCAGCAGTAGATGTGGGCGGTGGAGTTGTGAAAGACGTGGTGGAAGCCATGGAGGTGTATCTCACGAGCTTTGACAGGATGTTCTTCCGCCGCCGCTTCTTCGTCACGACCAAGGGCCGTCTTGCCGTCGGGCCGCAGGTCCTTACTCCGGGGGATCGTGTCTTTGTCATTGCCGGTTGCCGCTACCCTTATGTCTTGCGCGAGTCGGACGGTGGCAACAACCGGTACAGGATCCTTGGGGAGGCGTATGTGCAGGGGATCATGTTTGGGGAGGCACTGGAAGGGGAAGGGAGGCTTCAAAGGGTTGAGATCGAATAGATGCACAAAGAGGGTTTGCGTTTGCGGAATTGATGAGGCTTCTGTTTATCTACCTACCTATGTATATATAATAGACTTGGTTAGTCTTTTTATAGCTAGCTCGCCTTTGCTAAGGCTTGTTGTAAACGCTTGCTAGCTAAAGAAGTACAGGCTGTAGTCACGCTGACTAGTAGACTGTCCTCGTTTGTGATGTCTAAGACTATCAAGCCCAAACTATTGCGCCTTTCGAGACGCCGCTGCGGTGGCCGCACCTTTCTCCAAAAACTGTAGCATCAGCTTCTGTGAAACCCACTCGGGCAGGCATTCAAGAACAGCAATCTGCACTGCATGCAGCCACCACGGCGCCATCTCCAAGCGGCCCAAGCTCACAGCCCGAGGGGCGCGGTCGAAGATGGCTTGGGCGTAGCGTCGTGAGGACGGAGTTCCAGGCATTAGCGCAACTGGGTTCATCTGCGACTGAACTTCACTAGGCACAACGGCGAGTATATCGATTTGGCGGTTGTCAGCCCTGGCCTCGCGCGCCGCGGCCTTGCTCAGCGTCAGGACAAACGCCTTGCAAGCCGAATAGGTGGCGACCATGGGCATGCCTGTACGGGCGACTGAGCTGAGGGTGAGGACGAGGCTAGGGCTGTTACGCTCCAGGACGGGGAGCATATGACGTGTGGCCAGTATGGTGAAGCGGGCGTTGAGGTTGAGGGTTTGCTCAACCTCTAAGGGCGAATCTTCGTGCAAGCGGCGGCTGCCGCTGGTTACAACACCGCCGACATTCTAACCTAGAAGTCAGTAACATTAAACAGAGAACATGTCGGGCGAGGGTTTATACATTGACAAGGACCGTTAGTTGAAGGTCCGAGATGGTCTCGAGCGCTGCCTCAATCTCTGCTGTCGTTGCAGTGATGACGTTCAGCAGCAGGACCCGGACTTCGGCCGCCGGATACTCGGCCTCGATGATGCGTTTAGCCTCGGCGAGTTCGCCTGCCTTGTGTCCTAGGATGACAACGTTGAAGCCTCGGGCTGCGAGCTCTTGGGCGCAGCCGAATCCGATTCCCGCCGAGGCGCCCGTTACGAGCGCCCATGCCTGACCGCCGGGCCGTCGTGAATAGCGGGTCATCGGAAGAGTCGGGAGGAGCCATAGCGAGACGGCGTCAATGCATTTGTAGCAGGTGTACAGAACGGCTATTGCGCCGATGGCCTCGAGCGCTCTGCACCAACCGACCGCTGAATCCATCATGAAAAACCTTGGGTTCGAGTTTTGTGAGGTGGGAACAGCTCTGTGGCTGTGTTATAGCAAATAGGCAAGAAGGCTAGGCAGGGCAGAAGATGGCTCGAGACGATGTCTATTCACTGTCTAGAGTCCAAGACTGAAGCTCGGAGGAGAGGAGGAAACCCCGCTCGCTATTGAGGCAGGGGGGTCTTTTGACCCTGAAGCTCTGCGGCTCTGGTTTACTACCGATTTGCCGGCGAGGCAAAAGTGGTTCAGTCCCGGTGGCATGAACATGAGCAAGTCCACATGATCGCGTTGGGTCACGTGACTCCGGGATCTGTTGTGATGAGTTAGAGCGGCATCGAACTAGCGATTTAAGCGGTGGTTCTGGTTGCGTTGTATTCAAAGGTACCTAGAGATACGGCGAAGGCACCTGGCGTAGAGTTTTGGCCTCTACAGAGGCGCTAGGCCTAATATGGACGCCATACTCCGTCACGTTGACCGCTGTCGCCTCCAACGCCTTGAGAAGTGGTAGTTGCTGACCTGAAGCTCAGCCGCCACCTGAAGCAGACCAAACTTGAGGCCATCCTGATCCCGCTCTCCCTGAAGCTCACTGCCGATGAAATTTCCCTGGAGGTTGATGACAATGAGACTAATGGATACACAAGCCGGGAGAACGCGGACTGCGCAGTGCGCTAGGCCACACTTCTTGCTTTCCGGATCATGCCTTTAGGCGGCTCCTCTCCTTGGATGACCGCAAGCATACCCAAGCCGACGGACCGGAATAGATTTCTGAACCGGTTTGCGAACCCGAGAAAGAGACGGAAAAGTCGTCGCCCCAATAACCGTAGCAGCGGGATTGCCGCATTGCCTTGCTCTCTCCGGCACGGCAATCGGTGATAGCCTCTTGGACAGCGGGCTACGGCCGGGACTCAGCATTAGGTAAAGTACTGGTGGCTGCAACAACCCTATGCATTACGCACGGATTGCCCTCAGCAATTTCCATTGCTGTGCATGGTCCTGAGCTGTTGGTAGACAGCTGAACGACGACCGACTAGTGTCTGCGGGAGTAGGCGGCAGCTGAGAAGAGGTCCGTCCTCGTTTGTAACGGGCCAGAGCCCGGGCAGACGGCTGCAGCTGCGTCTGGCTCTATTGCGAGGGTGTTTTCGGCGTCGAGCCGCGCAGCGACGAGTACGCGGTGGCTGGCATTGTAGAGGGCGAGGCGGTCTTGTGTAGGGTCGAAGTATAGACGGAAGCGCGCGGCGTCGTGCGTGATGATGGCGTACGTGATCTGGCCGGCGCTCGCCGCTACGGCGAGCACCTGGACTGGCTCATCTCCCTCTGGCTGGCCATCCGTCTCTGCTTCTACCTATTCGATAGGTTTTTGTGGTGCGAGATGCGGTGGCTATGGTGGAAGATGCGTTTGTCTTGAAACAGTGTCGCCGCCTATAGCTAACTCGAGATCTTTATGGGGCAGACAGCACACTGGCTCAGTCATTGGGCCTACTGTAGCCCGCTAATTGGCATCTGGCTTGCAGGCGTCTGAACACTCGGAAGCCGGCGGAGAGCGACTGGCTCCTCGTCGCGTTTGCCCTGATGGAGATCCGCCGCGATTCCCACGGACGTATCGCCAGCAGCTCGACTGTCCGTCCAGCGTCGCTGCCGCCATGCTGCTACGATGGCTGGCGCGCCGGCGGCGAACTGCGCCATGTACCTAGGAAGTCGCCTGGCTCGCAGTTCACGCAGACCTCGGCATCGCAGGCCGCGGCGACGCGGACGCCGCCGCTGCCCGATACTCGATTCCGGAATCTCCCACGGTGGGCGACAACGCTGATGAGCCTGCTTAGGCATTCTTGCCTGGATACGTCGATGCGGGGGTCTCTGGGCAGCCGGACTTTAGGAGGCTACGTCTGGACCCGATTGTGTCGAAAGAGTCTGGCCGTCTGGCCGCTGATCTACTGCTTTCGTATCGCTTGCTTGAACATGTCCTTCGATCTCCTCGTCGAGTACTTGGGGTCCTACCTCGTTAATTGCGATTACAACCCGCCGCTGCTGCCGCCGCTGATATCTGCTGAGGTTATACCCCGCCGAGCCAGAGCAACGGGAACAGAGGGCGCGGGCACGCCGAGCAACGCCCCTGTCCAACTGTCATCTCGAAGACGTACTATGCGCACGCTCGGGA
>Ga0247777_1000197_pt1 | contig 15650 bp, 7 predicted proteins | sample UWRJL154409C5_FD_179937 | JGI IMG/M metagenome (GOLD analysis project Ga0247777, IMG submission 179937) | Plant litter microbial communities from Arlington Agricultural Research Station in Wisconsin, United States - UWRJ-L154-409C-5 | ecosystem: Environmental > Terrestrial > Plant litter >...
CATCACTCTATTGCTCCGTGGCCGTACTGTAGCTACTGTACCTCAGTACATACCTACATGCCAACCTAGGCAGAGAACGCCGGACCCTGTCCGACGCTACCTTCGCCTCTTCCCGCCCCCGCCCCGGGCGCCGTCGCTGCCGCCCTTCCTCTTCTTCCCCTCGCTCTGCCAGAACGTCTTGTTCTCTTTCTTCTCCTTGGCGAGACGCATTTCCTCGAACCCCTCGGCCTTCTTGCGGAACTCGACCCGCTTGGCCTCCTTCTTGGCCCGGCGCTTCTCGGCCACGTCCTTGCGGATGGTCGTCAGCTTCTGTAGCAGGTCGCGCGCCTTCTTCTCCTCGCCGCCGACGACGACGGCGCGCTTCTGCAGGTATGTCTCCTTGCGCTGCTTCTTGGTCTGCACAATCTGCGAGCGGAAGGGCAGGCTGGCGGCGAGCTTGCGCGGGACGCGCAGCGGGTTGAAGCGCCGCGTCGGCCGCTCGATGGTGCGGTACCGGCTGTTCTTCTGCTGGGGCGTGTCGAGGCCCTCGTCGCGCCGGATCTCGCCCGTAAGCCGCATGCCGCGCCAGTCGCCCAGCAGGTTGGTGACGGGGTTGTAGAAGCGGTGCGGCCGGATGGGATACCAGGCCCGCAGGAAGACGATGTCGCTCAGCAGGAGCTTGTCCTCGAAGGTGGCGCGGAAGTGGCCCTCGGGCTTGGACAGGGCGCGCTTGATCTGGCCGCGGATGCCCGACACCGTCTTGACAGCCGCGCCCTCGAACTTGGCGATCTCGAGCGCCGTGTTGAACATGTCCTTGACGAAGGCCGTGTTCTTGAAGATCTTGTACGGCACGCCCGTGAGCTTGAGCTTCTTGACAATCTCGACCGACTCGTCGACGCTCAGCACGGTGCCCGTCGCGGCGACGCGGAAGCCCGGGTCGGCGGCCGAAAAGGACCGGAAGCAGACGAAGCCCGTGTTGGGCGCGATCAGGGGCCCGTAGAGGGTACCGAAGCAGTGCATGTGCTCGGGCGTGTACTTGAGCATCCGGTTCCGCGTTCGCGAGTCCGAGATGCTGTAGATGGGGAGCGTCTGGAACCGGCGCCAACCGAGAGAGAAGATCAGCGGGTCGTTGGTCTTGAGGATCTTCTTGTGCCAGCGGTGGCGCTTGATCCGGACCTGGACGAAACCGAAGCGATCTTCGGTCGGGTTGATGCCGCCGACGAGGATGGGCGAACGTGACCGGAAGTTCTGGACGAACTCGGCCGGGACGCCCTCGAGGACCATTTTGGCGTACTGTCCGGCCCTGAACCCCTCGACGGCCATTCGTTGCGCCTCGTCCAGGTTCTCGTACTCGGCCTTGTTGATGTCCAGCTGTTTCTGTATCAGCGACTTCTGAGCGTCGTACCATTCGTCCTCGCCGAACTCGTCTTCGTTGGCCCCCTCTTGCCTGGCGATGGCCTTGGGGTTCAGAAAGCCCTCGCGGTCTTCCGCCTCGAAGCGGAGTTTCAGCTCGGCCTTACGCCTGGCGTTGGCCTCCCTTTCGTCCTCAAAGTCAGTAGTAGGCCCGGGCTCTTCTTCCGGTTCGGCGGCCTCCGCGTCCGCCTCCGCGTCCGCCTCGGCTTGGTGACCGTGCTTCTCTCCTGTGTCCAGATCCTCGAAGCCGCCGTCTCCTTCGTCGCCTTCGTCGTCCTCGTCGCCCTCGTCGTCCTCGCCATCCTCGCCCCCTACCCCTTCCCGTCTGTCCTCGTCATCGCGTGGGGCAAGGCTGGCCGTCGTAAAACGTTCGCGGAGCGCTTCGATGGCCTCCTCGGACCATCTGGCGGCAAGTTCGTCGTAGTCGAACACGGGGACGGTTCGGTCTTCCGCGTCGTCATCGGCCGTCTCCTTCGACTTCTGAAAGAAATCGTCCTCGGCCTCGATATTTTCCTCCTCCTCTTCGGCCGCGGCCTCTCCCCTCCAACGCCGGAGCACCTCGCCCGAGGGAAGGGAGTCGTCGTACATCATCCGGGCCAGGTCGGCTACGCGATACGGCCTCCTCCCCGCGTGGAGGCTCTTGGCGCGGTCTGCCATGTTTTCTTTCCACCGTACGGCGGCGTCGTCCTCGTCGGGGTCAAAGTCGCTCTCGTCTTCTTCGGACGGGCCGTCGTGCTCGTCGCCCGAGGACAACACGGAACCCAGATCGGAGTCGCTGTCGGCAAACGCGACGTCACCTTCTTGGCCGAGTTTGTCAGGCCCTCCTCGGAACATCTTGCCGAGCTTCTCCTCATTGAATTCAGCCTCGATGTCGGATTCTTCTTCACCGCTCACGAAGCCTTCGTCGTGGGGTAGGGCCCTGTCGTCGTCCGAGTCCTCGTCCCGCTCGGCGAAGCGGACCTTTCGCTGGTCTTTTCTGCCCGTGTTCTCGGCTTCTATACCTTTGACTTGGTCGCCACCGGCGAACAGCTGGACGCCGTCTTCGGTCTGGCCGAGGAGGCGGCGTTCCCCCTGCAGGCCGATGATGAGTTCTTCTCCCTCGCCGCGCTCGACTTCGGTGGCGTCCTTGTCGAAGGTAAAGCCCTTTTCGCGGTATATGTAGATGGCGTCCCCGTCGATCTTGAGGCCGCTGCGGTCGGACATGGGCGCGTAGAGTCTCTTCTCCTTCTCGTCCAGTCGTCTCCGTTTCAGTTTCCCAGTGGCGTCCGCGATAACACTCTCCATGTAGGGCGTCATGCAGGGGTCAGGAAGGACTTCCATGCTGGCTATGGTGAAGTCGCCCAGCCCGGGGATGTGCACCCTCTGGCCGCTGGCGGCGAAGTTGGTGCCCCTGAGATAGCCGGACAGGACGATGGACCGGTCGCACATCTCGTCTTCTTCGATTTTCGTGGGATGGGTGATGTCCCGGAAGCTGTCGATGATGGCGTACGGGTGGGCGTTCCGCCAGATCAGGGGTCGGGGGTTCTTCATGATGGACAAGAACCGGGAGAGGTTGTGTATCTCGCGATCGGGGTACCGGCCATTGATGACGCCGGAGAGATAGAAGAGATGGGCGCCCTGGTATAACTCGGTCCACAGCCGGTGTTTCAACCTCTTTTTGGCGTCCTTCAGCGCCTGGGGTTTCCGGAAGAGGTCGAGGTGGGTCAGGATGCCGAACACGTTTCCGGGCATGCCGGTGGCGGCCAGGACGTTGAGGAACTCCATCGTTTCCATCTCGAAGCCGTAGTTTCCGTCAATCATCAGCAGCACGATGTCGGCAATCTTGGCCAGGTCCACCATGGACTCGAGCTCGTTCGGGCATTCGACAAAGGTCAGACGCTGTTTCTTGCTGGTGACGACGGTGATGGGGCCCTGCGGCTCGGATATTGTTTCTTTTGCATATCGTTTTATGAGGGACTTGAGTAGGGTGGTCTTGCCAACGCCGGGGGGGCCGACGATCACCACGAGCCGTGGAGGGGGTTCTTCAGGGAGGCGGTCGACGAGGGGCACGTGCAGCCGTTTCTCCTTGATCTGAAGCAAACTGGTGAGCTTTCAGGCCACCCAACAGCAGATGGGGAAGACCGTCGTACGTCGTGAGATCGTGCTCCGGCTTTTTGGAGTTTGCCAGGTCCAGAAAAGGCGAACGCTTTGGGGTTCGAGCCTTGAGCGTGTTAGTCGCCGTCGTTATAGGCTGCAACATCACGAGAGCGATCCTGCATACCGGAATGCTTCTTTTTCTCCTTGGCCTTTCTATGAGGCTTGTGTGTTTGGGTCTCCATCGCTGCGCAATGGCTGGCTGAGTTCCTCCCTAACCCTTTTCTAGAGGGTGAAGCCGTAGAGACTCCCCATGCATCACCAAAAAAATCTGCCCACCAACTGCTCTTATCTTATCGCACGTTAACTTCCAATTGCCGGGGCTCTTGGAGCATTTCCGTACATAAATTTACACCCCACCGAAGACCCACGCCCCTGGCCGCTCAGCGCCATCAGTGGCGGGGCTCCAATGTTACCCCGCGAGTAGGCGCTCTCTGCTGCAGCCGCTGAATGACTTGCATCTACATACCAGGCGTTCACCATGAGTGTTTTGGGAAATGATTGTCAACCCTCCGGCTTTCATCCCTGAATGTTTATCGGGGAGACGAAACAAGCTTTCGATTCCCCCACATCTATGGATCACAGATAGGTGCCACTGGGGTCGTTGCTGAGTCTTCTTTCCCAGCGTATCTGCCGAGAGAGTCGTGCCATTGCGAGTCACATGTCTCACTTGCAGGAGCATCTGCAAGGCGGATGACGTACTATCCCCCGTGGAGGCAGCCCGCGGGCGCCGCGTCACTGAGACCCTTTGCCGCCCATCGACCTCCCAGATATGTATCTTAAGAGAGGCAGGCCCTCCTCGCACAGGCCTCGGCCGTTTCTTGCAATACCATCTCCGTCCAGCTTCTCCTTTCCCGTTCACTGTACAACCACTTACGCAACCCGCCGCTTTCGATCTGCCGCCCTATCAGCCATGCCTACCTACATCGTGAGTGTTATCGCGAAGCCACAACGGGAAAGTTGGGCCTGACAGATCTTCTCTAGGTAACCTGCAAGGATGACGCCACCGACGAGAATGTGGCAGCGTACGTCCGCAATTTGATCCATGATGTGTGGATAAAGGCTGAGAGGCAGACAGCGCAAAGAAGCACGCAACCGATCAGGGCGGCAAGATCGGCCACGAGTACGCGCTTATCAAGGGATTTTCGTATGTTCATGGTCTTACCCCTGGTGTTGGCAAGGACGGAAGACTGACAGGTGATGTAGGGTGACGTTCCCCGAAGACGCTGTCACGACACTCGAGCAGCACGAGCATATCAAGAGCGTCGAGCAGGACGGCGAGGTCAAGATTCAGTAGGACTAGGATAGGTGATAGGTGTATGGGAAGGATTGGCTGACGGAAACGAACCGTGTACTTCTTTGCAATTCCGGTTGGTACCAACTGAACACAACGTTCCCGCACGATGTACCACGATGGAACTATTTACTGTCCTGGTCAGCGTCTGGCCTGAGATGGAGCCGATTGAACAGTTGCATGTTATTGCTGCGGGGCGTCGAATGAGACATGTTCCAAGAGCCCCTGTGACCGCCCATGGCAGAGAACTCAGGTTGGCTCCTGGTTGCGGTGCAGCAACCGATGAATACCGACTTGTAGGGAAGGGGACACTGGCCAGCTACAGTACCCGACCCAAAGCCAATTTGCTGAATTGGACTGGGCACGGCATCCTCCCATCGGGTTAGAAAAAGTGGTCTTGAGAGAGATCTGGGACATCTCACGTGCCAAGCGAGCAGGGGTGACGAGACTAACAGCGAGAACCCCTCACTATCCGTACCTGAAGCTTCAGCTCTCCGCTTCCGACCGCGAAAGTTGCCCCCCCTATCGAATTGCGGCACTTCCCCTCGAGTCTTGGAAGCTTCGCGACGTCCATCCCCCGACCACCACCTCGCCGCGCCGCCCGCAATGCCGACATGAGACGCATCGCGAGGCCTTTGAGGGGATTCCCGCCCTCGACGGCCTCCCCAACCTCGACCTCCCTCCACCCGAGCCTCGGGGCTCGCCGTCGTGGCCATGCGACTCTCTCCCGCGATGACGAGGTCGCCGCGCTCGCCAAGCAGCGGCAGCACCGTCTGAGCCTCGCGGACCTGGTCAAGTAAGCGCGCGCGCGCTGGGGGGCGCCCAAGGAGAGACCAAAAACCCAGGAAGGCTGACCAAGGGGGGGAACCGGCGACGACAGACACGGCCGACCGCCCCTCACGGCCGAGGCGCTGCTCCAGAGCGCCAACTTCTCCCTCTCGCTGATCCCGATCCGGCTGGCGCATCGCATCCAGGCGCTGCGCAACCTCCCGTACATCGTCGTGTCCAACCCCAACGTGGCGCGCATCTTCGGCAACTACCAACACAGTCTCGACATCCTGCTGCCGTGGAAGGAGCGCGCCGTCGCCACGCTCGACGACGAGATCGCCTTCACCGAGGTCCTCGCCGAGCTCGTCGCCACCCACCAGGACACCATCCCCGTCCTGGCCCAGGGCTTTCTCGAGTGCCGCCGCTACATCGCCCCCGCCGACGTCACCGCCTTCCTCGACGCCCACCTGCGAGCCCGCATCGGCACCCGCCTCATCGCCGAGCAGCACATCGCCCAGCACTTCAGCAGCCGACCTTTCTTCGCCCCCGCCGACAGCCCCACCCCCTGCCCCGAGCACCCCAGCTACATCGGCGTCATCGACACAGCCCTGCAACCCGCCCGCACCGTCGACGCCTGCGGCGGCTTCGTCGCCGACATCTGCGAGCTCAAGTACGGCGTCCGGCCCCGCTGGGTCATCGACGGCGAGCCCGATACCACCTTCGCCTTCGTGCCCATGCACCTCGAGTACATCGTCACCGAGCTCCTTAAGAACGCCTTCCGCGCCGTCGTCGAGGGCAAGATGCACCGCGAGCCCGTCGTCGTCACCATCGCGCCCGAGCCGCCGCCCGTTCCCGCCTCGCAGCGGCAGCAGCAGCAACAGCAGCAGCAGCAACGCGGCGGCGCCGTGTCAATGCGACAGCCCCGGACGGACCGCGGGCCGTTCAAGAGCGACGCCATCCTGCCGCTCGACGACAACGCCCCCGGCGTGACCATCCGCATCCGCGACCGCGGCGGCGGCATCAGCCCCGACGTGTTGCCCAACATCTGGTCTTACTCCTTCACCACCTTCTCCGACGCCGATGACCTGCCCGGCGGCGGGGGCGACGGCCTCGGCGTCATCGCCAGCGCGAACAGCGGCGCCAGCTCCATCGCCGGGCTGGGCTACGGGCTCCCCTTGAGCCGCGCCTACGCCGAGTATTTTGGCGGCGGCATCGCCGTCCAGAGCCTTTACGGCTGGGGAACCGACGTCTACTTGCGGCTCAAGGGCGTCGGGAAGATTGAGTACGTCCCTCCCGTGCCCCTTTTCCCTTGACCCTCCGCCTCGAGGAGCGACGGCTGACCGCTCCAAGACAAACCACGTCGTCAGGGACACACCCATAGAACAAGAAACGGTAATCTAGAAGCCGAGATAGGACCAAAGTCTACCACGCAATTTGAAATTATGGCCTGTTCCTGACTACATTACCCAATACACGTGACATATGCTTCGCTCCCTTCCAAGCCGCATCTTTTCGCTTTGCGGTCTCTGTACATGCAAGTATTACATCCCTAGAGATGTCCCCGTGCCTGATTCGGCTATAACACATGGAAGGAAAGTGGACGACAGCAGTCAACAGGTACAGCAAGAACAGCAGAAGAACAAAAACGCCAGCCGGTATTCGCCCCATTTGTCCCAGATGCCGAGCAGACTCCCACAAAAAAAACATCATCAAGCATCATTTTTTGAGCTGTACACACATAAACTATCCCCCACGTCTAGACCAACCGGTAAGACCGGCGGTAGAAAACGGACGCATCACATGTTGGCGAGCTCGTTGTCGATCTGTCGGTCCATAAAGGCCCTTCGGTCGCCGACCAGCTCCGTCTGGAGGCGCTGCTCGACGAGGGCACGCACCTGCTTCTTGGTGACGCTGTCGAGGTCGACCTCGCGCAGGACGCTCTGGATGGCCTCGACGATGACGCCGTCGGCGGGGCCCGTGTTGCCGCGCTGGAAGTCAAAGGCCATGGACGTGTGCGAGTCCGAGTGGCCGAGCGGCGTGCGGGCGCCGCCGCTGTAGCCCAAGGCGGCCGTCGAGGCGCGCGGGTTGGTGCCGAGGGCCGGCGACGTGTTGGACATGGTGCGCAGGTTGCTCATGGTGCGGCTGCCGGGGAGGTTGTCCTGGTAGGGCGAGCCGCCGGCCAGGCCGCCGCCCATGCTGACCATGGACTGGCGGTGGACGGGGTTGTCCCCGTAGGGCATGAGGCTGGGCATGGTCGAGTTGCGCTGGAGGCCGCCCATGGGGCCGGGCGACGGCGTGGGCACGGGCGGGAGGAAGGCGGTGCTGCGGTTGGGAACGCCCGTCAGGATCGACGGCTGGCGGACGGACGAGTAGACCGACTTCATGTCGTCCATCTCGTAGCCGTCGTCAAACATGGCCGCGTGCGACTTCTCCGTCGGTCCGCCGCGGCGGCCGGGGAGGCTGTTGGTGAGGGCGTAGTCGTCCCAGCGCTGGAGCGGGATGGACCGCGGGTCGAAGCCTTCCGTGTCCACGGCCACGACCTGCTTCTTGCCGGTCTCGCCGATGACAATGCGGGTATTGCCCCACGAGAAGTTGTCTTGGTTCCAGAAGGAGTAGATGGGCAGGACGAACGAGTAGATCGGGAAGGCGATAATGTAGATGATCATCCAGCCGATGTGCTGCCACTGCCGCTTCAGGATGAAGATCAGGGCTTGGAGGCCGTACACGGCAGCCAGCATGATGATGGAGATCAAGGGGAACTGGCCGGTGCGCGTCGCCACGCTGTAGATGAGGTAGCCGAGATAGACGCACGTGGCCGGGAGGATGATGGTTCCGCAGAGGTCAATTAACACGATGAAGCGCATGCTGAAGCAGCAGAAGCCGCACATCTCCTTGAGCCACATCAGCTCGACCAGGTTGTGGATAGTGGAGTTGATCCAGCGGCGGCGTTGGGACAGCAGCACGCTCCACTTCTCGGGCGCGGCCGTTTGGCAGTAGGCGTCGGCGACAAACTTGTACGACATGTAGGGGAAATACTTGGTCATGAGCGTGGTCAGGTACCGATCCTCGCCGAGGGCGAGCAGGTTCTTCTTGTGAAGGGTATCGACGTTGCAGTCGCTGTACTCGCCGATGACGCCGTCGGAGATGATGAGGGGGCGTCCCTTGTCAGCGGTCCTCAGCCGGTACATGGTGAAACTGGGAATCCCTTTCGTCAGCATGTTTCTTGGCCGTGGGGCGGTTCGGGGGCCATCCTCCCAACTTACCAGCCGGGCAGACAGGTAACGCTGCCGAAGAGGGACTCGAAAGCCTTGGCCATGTGGTGGGAAATGAAGTATTCGTAGACCTGAATCATGGACCACCAGGAACGCTCCTCGTTCTGCAGGCCGGTCTCGCCGCAGATGCCGGCGATCTTGGCGTCGTTGGCGCAGGCGGCGACGAGCCGGTTGAGGGAATCTTCCCGCACGCAAGTATCGGCGTCGACCATCAGGAGATACTCGTACAGCTCGGGATCCACGCCGATGATGTTGTTGACCTGGTGGAACATCTCCAGCTCGAGCGGGTTCATTGGGGAGCGGTGGTGGACGCGGTTAAGGAAGCTCATCAAGAGGATCTGGGAGTCGCGTTTGCCGCGGTTGCCGGGCTTGGCCAGACTCTGCTCCGACTCCTTGCCGACCTTGACCACGACAACGTACGGCACAACGTTGCCCTCGTACTCGTACAGGCCCGAGTAGACCTTGCCGTAGTTGAGCTGTTCGCTGCCGTTGCCGACCGACTTGAAAGGCAAGGCCGGGGGGTCGACCTTGGGATCCACGCCGAGGATGTCCAGTACGATCTTGGGGGTCGGGCGGTCGTTGCCCTCGCCGATAATGATACCGTCGCAGATGACGCAGATCAGCTTTCGCTTGTTGTCGTACTGGAGGGCCGTGAGGGAATCTAGGGCCTTCCGGAGCGAGTCTTCGCCTTCCGTGTACGCGGGGACCTGGCAGATAACGAACTTGTCCTGCGGGGCCGGCCGCCGCTTCGAGCCGAATTGCAGGGCGGCCAGGAACTTGATACCGATGACGGAACAGAGGATGATGGTGAAGGCGAGCAGGATCCAATTGTTGACGGTGCATTTCGGGCTGGTGCGGAAGTCGGGGATCCCAATGTACCAGGTCTCCTGGACGCAGTTGATGCTGTTCCCGACGCTGAGGCTCTGCGTGTTGTTGTTCTTGCTGATACGGATGAGGTTGTGCCACTTGTCCGTCACGTCGGAGCCCGGGTTCTCCTTGACGATGTTGGTCAGGTCCTCGTTGAGGAACTTGAACAGGGGGAAGTTGTTGTTGAGCTTCAGATTGTAAAAGTAGTCCGTCAGGTCGTAGATGCGCCCTTCGTAGATGAACCACGGCTTGTTGTTGTTGGTGCCTTCTTGCGCGATCTGGTTCGTGTCCCAGACCAGGTCGCCGTGGTAGAACTCCTTGACCTTGGGCACGAACTCGTCGCGGTACCAGAACTTGTTGGCAAGGGCGCTGGTTCCCACGGGCTGGTTCTTGCCGGACAAGTGCCACGCGTTCGCCACTTCCATGGTAGCGTTGGAGACGAGCTGGGTGGTATCCGCGATGCCGAGCCCGGGGCAGCTGACTGACAGGGGCGGCACAAAGTACTGGTCCAGGTTCAAGCCGGCCAGGGGTTGCATGCTTTCGACGTCCGTGTCCCGTCCGGCGATATCGCTGTGCTGGAGCTTCCAGAACTTGGAGATATCGTAGACCTTGCCGTGGATGCTCACCCAGAAGTCGTCGTTGCCCTTGTGGAAACCGACTTCGTTCTGCGACCAGGCCTTGTCGAAGTTGGGACAGAGCAGACGGCCGAACCAGATGATCCAGAAGACGATGGCGGCGTTGATGAGAAGAATGAGGAAGCAGAGCACCACCTTCTCACGCCAAGCCATGCGCACGTCGGGCCGCTTCATACGCCCGACGTACCGCAGGAGCGGCGAGGGAATCCAGAAGGTCAAGGCCCAGACGAAGACGACCCACGCGCGGCGTGCGGCCGAGATGGGTTGGGATTCGATCTTTTTGCCCGCAGCCGACTCGGGGTCCATGCCGACGAACTCGCCCTCGTCGTTGTAGTACACCTGATTCCGCACGTCATCGCCCTTGAGGCCCAGGCCGTAGTCGCCCTTGCTGATGTTGCGCATGGCCGAAGGGGAGATGGACGGCGCGGCCAAGGGGCTCCGTCCCAGGTTGGGTTGGCTCAGGTTCCTCTGGTGGTGGACGAGATGGTCCTGGCTGCCGTTGGGCGTCAGGTCCACCAGCGGATTCTGGAAGTAGCTGCTGCCGTTGGCGGAATAGCCCGACTCCGGCCCGCCCGGGACCATGACGGGGCCCATGGCGGGCATGTTGTCCTGCATCGGTTTCAGGTCCAGCATGCTCTCCGCTTCCCACCACGCGCTCTCCCGCATCCACACGCGCTCGTTGCCGACGACCACCTCGCCGTTGCTCCAGCCGCGCTCCATGACCCAGCTCTCGATGCCGTCGCGGCCGTCCTTGCAGCCCAGCAAGGCGTATCGCTGGACAAACTCGTCGACGTCGAAGTCGGCGGTGAAGTCCAGGTTCTTGTTCCGCCGGTTGGCCCACTCCGGCAGCCGCCAGGCGCGCAGTTGCCGAGAGACGGTGCCCGCCGACCACGCCGATGTGACGGAGGGCAGAGCCGCGAGGCTGGCGGGGCTGTCGTCGGTAGGGTGGAGGGACAGATGATACCACACGCGGCTGCTGTTCAGCACGGCGGCGAGGTCCAACCGGCCGACTCGGCCGAGGCATATGCCTTCGCCCGGGACGGGGAAGAGCAGCTTCTTCAGGAAACCGTCCTCGTCGGCCGCGTGGCCCACCTTCTCGAGGATCTCTTCGCGCTTCTCGAGGTTGTGATGCCGCTCCCTGCCGGCGGCGCCCGTCATGATCCCCAGCTCCGGCCCGGCCTCGGCGACTGCGTTTTGCATTTCCCGCAGGAGAGAGCTCCCTGCCGTTTCCACCTCGACGCCGTCCTGCTTCATTTCCATGTTGATGCCCCGGCCGTCGTCGAATACGCCCCGCATGGCCAGCGCCTTCCCCAGCGTCGGTTCGGGAACTTCGAGAATAGTGATGCAGACCGTGTCGCCGTTGTCCTCGTTGGTGTTAGGGGTCCTGTCGCCCCGGCCTCCGTCGCTAGACTCTTCCCCGTCCTTGATGCGGACCATCTGGGCCGCCACGGCCTCGTTGGCCTTCAGGAGGACCCAGTCCACGAGGGCCTCGTACAGCCCACCGATGAACACTTCCCTGTCCCGGGTCGTGCATTGTCTGGCAAGCACCTCCGGCTCCAGTCCGAGCAAGCCGCCGACGTCTTCGCAGATCTCCTCCAACGCCTCGGCGTCGACGTGGTAGTCGAGGGTGTCACCGAGCTTGATCAGGCCGGCGAGAGCGGAGATGAGGTTCCGGTGGGAAGAACCCTTGATACCGATGTCCTTGAGCGCCGATCGGAAATCATCTGCCGCGGCGCTGTCATCGGCAGTGGGAAGATACGAAGGGGGGTCGTAGGTGCCGGAACGGGCGAGGAGAGAATAGCTGGAGGCCGGTTTGAGCCCGAGGAACTCTCGCTCGGCCGGCGTAGAGGCCGACGTCAAGAGGTAGTAGAAGACGTCAAAAGCGCGGTAGCCGGCCTCGGACGGAATGTTGAGCAGCCCTTTCGAGGTATCGATCCCGCCCTGAGACAGCGCGAGGGTAGCAGCCGACAGGGTCCCCGCGAGGTTGAGCGTGAGCGTCACGCCTAACACGGCCTGGCGGGGCGTGGACGGGTTATTGGGCGTGACACAGCGGAGGAATGGCTGGACGGCATCGAGGGCTTTGAGGAGGGTCGACGGGATGGAGAGCGGCAGGGCCGAGACGAAGGGAGCCAAAACGGAGGGCGCCGAGGCGTGCAGTGACCTGTGACGTGTTAGTCGTCGTTCACCGGCGAACTCTGGCGGCGGCCGCGACGAACCCAAGAATGATACACCCGTCCTCGGCACGTCGTCGGGCGTGTTCCCATGCCCGCGCCGCCAGACTATGGTCGACGGTTCCGCCGACATTGCCCTCGGGCCCTGCCTGCGTGGCCGTGAGCCACGTGTTGACCACGAGACTGGTGCCCGCGTCCAATCGATACGGCTGTGATGAGAGGTAGATGTTGTGGATGGCGTTGAGGAGCGTCGTTGTCGAGACCTGAGTTGACCTTTGGCCGGGACCCCGAGGGCCCTCCGAGGCCATCGAAAACATGGACATCCGGTTCGCCATCTCGAGCGATATCCTTGTGGACGCTCAAGCGTCCGACGAGGCAATGGCAATTTCCGCTACGAAACGATCGTGTGGACGAGACGGTGTGGACAAGAGCGTTCAAGATGGTGCGAGGTCGAGGAGACCCGTCGGTCGCTGGGTTAACGCGTTGCCGCCGACTACCGACGCATGCCCGGGACCCCTATTCGCAAAACCAGGGGTAAACGAGGGCCCAGGGATGGCACCAAAGGATAACGACTGGAGAGTAACAACCGTCGAAGCGAGTGAGACGGCCGATGAGGAGAAGTGCAGGAAACCAGAAGGAAACCGACGTTCAGGATCACGAAGGCACGGCGCCGAAGAGTCCAGAAGCCGTCAGGATGCCACAGCAGGACAAGATCCGGCGTTGTGGAGCAACGGGATCACCGCACAGCGACAGTGCATGGTACGGCGACCGCAGACGCCACGAGCGCAGAGGCGTCAAGCCTAATCGGGGCCCTTGTTCCTTGGAATTTACAGCCGGGCCAGGGGCTGCCGATCAACGAGAAATCCCGTGTCAGCGCGACCAACCGGCGATGGGCGGCATTAACTTTACCACAACCCACACGACGCTAAGCGAGTTCTCACTATGCAGAGCCTCATCCGCCGCCGCCGTCTGCACCGTGTCAGGCCCCATTGGCACAGTAGGCTGCTGATAGGGCGGGCGGAGTCTGCGGGTCACAGCCGCGAGCCGAAACGAAAAAAGATTCTCAACTGCGCGATGGTGGGGTGGTGCCATGGAATACGAGAAGTTGCCCTCCCTTCCTCAACAGAGCGGCGAAGTTCTTCCCGCTGTCTCTTTTGGAAGAAAAGTCCCCAGCCCGACCTGCAGGAATGACTTCTTTGTCGGACGCGCTCCCCGAGGCGGGAATCGGAAGGATACGAAGCACGAGCCGGAGGCGACCGTAAGCGTCTGGCCGCCACTACAGTGCTGCGTACCGAGTCCCCCTTCTCCCTATCCTCGGTCCCCCGCCCCCCCAAGACTCCAGGTTCCGAAGAGCTGAGGTTCAGCACAGTCCTTCAGAAGCCTGAGGGCCTACCACGTTGCGGGAGAGGCGCTGCCGCACCTCCCACTGCTTACCTGCCTGGGTAGGTAAAGGTCAGCCGACGGCCTTGACACTGCGCTGTCGTTGGAGCCAACAGCCGTGTCAAGTTTATGATAGGCGGACGGCAGGCGATGGCATGTCGTCGCCTGTTCCAGATATGGTGGGAGGCTGTGAAGCCACAGGCGGCTTTGCCTGGATGCATGATACAGCCTACCTGCCTTTGGCTCGCACAGCGAATTCAGGTCGACTCAGTCAACCACCCGGAAGTCGACTTACTCGTACGGAATACTTGAAGAGTCGGCACTCGACTGTGAGAGAGTGGCTTCGCCATTCATCCTTGGAGGACCAGGCGTTGGGAATCGCCGTCGGAAACCTGGATGCCCCTGCGCCCCTGTGCCCCTGAGCCCCTGAACTTCCTTTTCCGGACCCGCCCGGCAGCCTCGGGCTGAAAATTTGTGCGAGATGGCTTCAGCTTGGCCCGAGCAGGATTAGCGCTCGCCACCGCGAGATGCAGGGTGCCATTTCCCCAGTCAGGGAACACGCGTGGCGTCGTGTTCGCGATATTTGGGAAACTGCCGAAGCGCTATCGACAGTTCGGCGGCCGTTGCTGCTCGCATCTCAAGAACCCTTCGATGGCGATCGGGAGCGGACCCGTAGCGAGAGGCGCGAAAGACTTGGAGGTTTGTTTCCAGTTCCACAGTGTCGGGCAATTCGAGAGACAGGACGGACAGGTCCGGTCTTGTACGACACCATAGGAACCCCAGAACGCGACACGACAGGGCTGCCGGGACGTGACCAAGCATTTTCATGCCGCAATTTCCATGTTTTGCCCTGGAAAATGCAGTCATAGGCCGCCAATCCCTCCTTACCCTCCAAGATGGACAACCCGGGGCCGGCGTGGACCAAATTGCTGGCCCCCGCCCTGTTGAATGGGCAGTGGGCGATCCAGCCGCGACCGCGCTAGTCGGAGACGGGGGCGTGGGCGTGGATGGGAAGCTTTTGGAAATCGGGAGCTCATACGGAGTAACTCTGTTTTCCGTCCGACGAGCCTGTCTGCCTTCGAGCGGCGGGTCGTGGTCGGCCGAGTGAAGGCAAGCTTGTTGCGGACCACCGTAGAATAACTGTTTGGCGTACTCCGTTCTCACAGATGCTCCGTGTTCCATGTCATCATCACAAGCAGTCGCCGTGGTTCGGACAGTCCGTCGGGGGGTCGTCGTGTTCACGGCCCACTCTCACTGTAAGACTGTCTCAAGACACCCCGAGGTGCACTGTTGACGTGCACTGTCGAGGTGCACTGTGGCGGGCATCTCGTAATGCGGATCACGCTAACCCGAACGGGCCAACGTCGCCTTCCCGACCAAAAATACCCGTGAACACTGCCAACGACAACAGAGCCACCTGCCAATGCTCCCCGGACAGGCAAACACCGCCGCAGCGTCGACCGTGAGACCGACAATAGGATTCCTCGGGCTCTCTCTCGCTCGGTTGCGGGGTCTCTTTCGTTTCTGCCATCTTTCGTTTCGAGCAGCACATTCGTTTCCCGGCGATTGTAGCGTGGATTGAGACGTTGGGGTCGCCCTTGTCTCCTGAAGGGCCAACAATCAGGGGCGTCCACCCGCCGAGAGCCCAAGATCGCTCGGTTCACCCGACTTCCAACCTCAACACCATACGCTGCCCGACTCTCGCTCCCGGATTGATCCCTCGGCTTTCGCTCGTCGA
>Ga0247777_1000198_pt1 | contig 15622 bp, 7 predicted proteins | sample UWRJL154409C5_FD_179937 | JGI IMG/M metagenome (GOLD analysis project Ga0247777, IMG submission 179937) | Plant litter microbial communities from Arlington Agricultural Research Station in Wisconsin, United States - UWRJ-L154-409C-5 | ecosystem: Environmental > Terrestrial > Plant litter >...
CACGCAATCGCTTCTCCTTACCAGGACGGGCGACGGACAACAGGGCCGAGGAGGGTTTGGCAGCCGCCGTGCTATCCGCTTTCCCGGGATATGCAATTGCTCGATGCAAGGTCCTCTTTAAAAGCCGCTCTGATATCGCGCGTCCCAACGAATCAGGGTGTCCGACCATTTGCATACGATGTCTTGGAGAGCTTGGGCACGGCTTGGCCCGTCGCCACTGGCCACCAGTACGTTCCGACGGAGCCAAGCGGGAAACCAACTGCCAAGTTGGCCGGTACAGGCGTTTCGCGGCTTGATATTAGAGCAACGCGGGCAAAAACGAGTATCGGTCGGTCGTGCGTTGAGCATTGGGAACTCCTGGAGCGCAAGTGCGCCGACTACCATGGTCGGCCAAGTCGCAGACCATCTTCCTGCCAGACCTCGGCCAGGTTTTTCAGGGCAAACGCGGCCATACAGTCAGAGGAAGAGGATCGATCCCTCGAGGATCCCTCGTGCCACGGTGTAAAACCAACGGAGGCTGCGGAAGTGATGGGGAAAGTCTGGAAGGCGGGAAGAAACCGCAATATTTGGCAATCGGACCAATCTCGTTGACAGGCCCAATCCGACCGGGCCACCTACCCATCCAACGCCAATACAACGTGTCTCGGTCGATGTCATGACTGGGGGTCGTCGCCTGTAGCCTTCTCTCCGTCCTTCTCTGAGGGTTGGGCGCCGACGGCTTTTATCAGCTCGGCAATCATGGTCTTCAGCTGGTCCACCTCCTCCTTCAGCTTCCGAACCTCGATCACGGCCGGGTCGTCTTGAACGTTCGGCTTCACACGCGCCACCGTCTTACCCCAGCCGTCCGACTCAAAGTCGACCTGCTCCGCCATCTGCTCCCACTCCTCGACGGTGTCGTCGTCCTCGTCCCCCCGGGACCGGTTGCTCCTGATTTCCCGGGCCGTCCGAGTTTCGACGTAGGCTGCCATGAGCAGCAGCGGCGAGTAGAGGGTGGCCATCACGATGTCGTTGAGGCGCTCGTACGTCTTCTTGCTCATCCACCACTCGAACGGCAGCGCCACCAGGAAGATCTCGACGAGGTTGAAGGGCGCAATGTACACGTTCTCGTCGGGCGCGCGGACAAACTGCATCGTTTTCTGGGAGAAGAGGGCCAGGAATTCGTCGTCGGCGTTGTCATAAATGTCCTCGTAGGCGGAGCCGTACAGGGCAATAAGGATGTTGAGCAGGATGACCATGACGATAAAGGTGAAGAGGTAATACAGGATGATGCCGAAGGGGTGTCCGAACTGCTCGAAGCCCTCGAAGTCGGGGCTCTGCATCAGAGCGTTGGCCATGGACGAGATGATGAACTTCATGTCGCCCAGGACGTTGTCCTGGGCATAATCCAGGCCGATAAAAGACTGCAGGAAGCCGACGACGATGACGACGAGCAGGGCGAAGAAGATGACCGACTCCTTCATCATGACCTTGAGGACGACGAGCATGGCACCGAAGAAACGGAAGCTGTCGAGATAGAGCAGGAGGCGGATCCAGAAGAAGGGGGCACTGAAGGCCAGGAAGTTGTAACTGAGCTCGTTGTAGTGCTCCCGCGGGCCCTTGAATTGCAGGTCGTTGGACGCAGGCTTGCTGAAGGCGATGAAGCGGAAGGCCAGGCTGACCATCATGAGGCCGTACAGGACGCCGTTGAAGGCGTTCCAGAAGCCAAAGATGTGGTAGCCGGCCTTCCAGAACTTGGTCAACTCGTCGAAGAGGAAGCCGAAGGTGAAGGCGTACAGGAGACACTCGACAAAGTCCAGGTCGCCGTCTCGGTTCACCGTGTTGATGGCCGCCGTGTAGAGACCGAGATACAAGATCGACATGAGCATCGTCGCGGCGTTCTGGTACATGGGCGCGCGCATGCGGTCGGGGTCGAGGTGGGAGACGAAGGACGTGTTGTCCTTGTCCTTGTAGTCGACGAAATTGGCCGGGTCGTCCTCGTCCTGGACGAGCCAGCCCTTCCACAGATAGCTGATGCACTTTTGGTATCCCGAGGAGCCGATGACCCGCAACGCGTGCAGGTCTACGGCCTTTTCGATGACATTGGCGGGTGGGGTCGCGTCGCCGTCGACGAGGATCGAGTACCGCTTGAGGAGGACGTTGTGCAGGAGGTAGTTCATGTTATCTTCGCTCTCGATTCTAATTACGACACGTTTAGTAAGGGGGGGCCGCTACACGAGGGGGTTGTTCTGCCGGGTTGCGCACATCTGCTTCGCGATCACCTCGCAGGCCGTAGCGCGGACATGGTGGAGGCTGGCGTCCCACAGCTCGGACAAGGCTTGGTGACGGAACCAGCGCTTGTTGACGAGCAGGCAAAAGACCTATCGCCTGTCAGCTAGGTAGTCCACGAGAGGAACGAGGGGACGGAGTCCGGAGTGTCCCCTACCACGCAAGCCTTGTGTTCCCTGCCGCCGGCCTCCTTCGCAGCCTTGATAACCGCCTGCGTGATGACCTTGCTGTGGGCCTTGGTGACCAGCTCTTCTTCTAGCTCGCACGGGACGCATTCTTCGACGAGATGGTGCAGGCGAATGGCGACCTTGGTGACGTCGGCAGCGGGGATGGCAGACTGGATCGCATCCTCGACGTAGCTTGGGAGGACTGCCGGCTTCCGTTAGCAGGCGGCTCCCGTGTTTGGCTCTGGCCGCCGATTTCCTCGCCGACTCCAAGGGCCACTCACGTCGTCTACGGGATTCATCCCACCAGTGGCCGTGGTTTCTATGGCCATGGCGATGACCAGAGGGGTTCGCGTCCCACCCCAGCAGGCGACCGAAGCTGAATCGAGTCATTGTTGTTGTCGCGTCCTCGACGGGTGGGAGCTCCCGAAAATGGCGCACGGAGGAGGGAATTGGCACCACGACCGACTCCTGACGGCACTGGAACTGTCAAGTATTGACGACGCTCAAGATATCCGGCCTTGGCTCACGAGATGAGAGGCACAGCGAAGGAAATTTGGGCTCTGGGCAGACGAGATCCCCGTTTCCCCGCAGAGCTTTCATGGAATCGAAGCAAGGAATTGAGGGGGGCACGTCTCCAAATGACGTCGATTGCAGCTGTGCTGAATTGAGCTTGATGCCAAGGTCGCCGCGCATAACAGTGGTCAGTGGGCCAGCGGCTGGAAGTCTGTTAGTGCACGCAAGAGCCCAGGCATAGACGACAGGGATCCCTGCCGTCCCATCGGCGCCCCACTTGTGCAGCACAAGATTCGGCCGCCGTTCAGTCCAGTGAGAGACATCCGGCCGTCAAGACACGATCTCGCCAGGATGATGCGTTTTTGTCCTGATGTAAACTCGGGAGCCAGACGCGATAGCCGGACAGGTTTGAGACCTTCACCGCGCCCGCGACAGTGTACTCCGTTAGCCACGTCAGCTGTCATCCTTGCTCGATCGCTTCTTGGCATTCACGGGTCAAACGAGTCCCTCGATTCTTGACGACGCGGTCCAGACCACTCTTCCCAGGATCGCCAGCCTCGTAGGGCCCTGACGAAAATCCCCGAAGTGCCCAAGGCCACATGCCCTCAAGCCCTGCCGATTCCCCCTTCGAAGATGTCTTCCATCTCCCCTCCCCGACCTACTTGCCTCTCAGGGAAGTGACGCGCACGCTGATTGGCCGACCACCGCCTAAGGATTCACCGCATGCATGCCTTGACCCGGGAGCTACAGTATGGCCGGCCTGGACGGCACCCGATCTTTATTCCCGAGCTCGCTGAGGCTACCATTGTAAAACGTGGCGTAGAGGACAGAGTCTTTGGCCCCAGCTCTCCTGATCGGCCTCACACCGAACTCATCCTGGATCTGCCCGGGCCACGGGTGTCACGCAGCTGTACCAATACCGTGACCTAAGTTCGGCCTAACTTTGTGGACTCTCAACCCGAGTCCTCCTCCACTACAAGACCGATATTGCTGAAGTCCGGGCTGTCTTCGCAGTCACCAGCCATTAGCAACTCGTATTGTCGGTGCCTGGTTTAGGACCACGATAGCATATCGTCGGTTGGGTGTACTGTAGAAGCCGGTCTTTCTCGACTGTCAACATACCGTATGAAGGTAGGCAGGTAAGTAGATGCAATACGTTCGCGTTTAGGGATGAGTGGGAGTGTTTCCCGGCGCCATGGTACTTAGTAAGCTCCTGATGCGACGCGTTTGCTCCAGTCGGAACAGAGCCTTGCATTGCGCTGATATCATCCAAGACAAGGAAAGCGGAGGGAAGGTGAGGAGGTGGCCTAGTGGGTTGGGGTGTGGCTCGTTTTCCAAGTTTTTAACCGTTTCGGGAAACGTCGACGAATCAACGACCCAGATTTATGGACATGACGTACTGTACCCCATCAGCCACACGAGTACGCCCCAAGGGACATCTTGACATGATATTGACGACCAACTCCCTCCGGCGAGACCCAGAGCAGTAACCATAAAGCCGCATCATCTCGCCCTCTCCGAAGTCGACAAGCATCATCGCCGCTGCATAGGTACCTACATATCACTTCCCAACCTGACAGAATCCGATCAATCTCCGTGTAAGCCATCCCAACGTATCTAGAGCTTCCAGTTCGCTGCCCCTCCGCTCACCGACGACGCCACTCGCTGGCCACGGTGAGCCAAGCGGCGTACCGAGTCCATATCTAACAGGGGATGGCTACCAGACCACCGTCAAATCACCTCGTCAGTCTCGATATCATAATGCCTTGGGTTCAGGATCAGTACAACAACTGGGTGCCTTGGGTTGAGGACCTCTTCCTCAAGTACTTCACAAAGGACAACAAGGCCAGCTATGCCACAAAGGGTAAGCATCTCCCCGCCCCGAGCGGCACCACCTGGGACGGGGCCCCCCGTCGTCGTCCTCGGCAACGAACGCTGACACGCCGGGGCAGACAATCTCGACAAGACGAAGGTCACTGGCAACGAGCAGGTCGACAAGCTCCAAGACGATGTCCACGGCACCGTAACCGGTCAGCTGGGCCAAGGTGGCCTCCTGCAACCAGTCGGAGACCTCGTGTCCAAGGAGGGCATCAACCGGGCCGAGCGCAGCGGCGTGGACACCGGCAACTACATGCCTAAGCCGGAGAACATTATCGGCGGGATTGGAAAGTAAAATTTCAGATGCAAAAAGAGGACCTCTCCGGGGTCAGCCAATCTCACGTCGGAGCAGTACATGGTGTAGGGCAGTGGAAACGTCGAATACCCTGATATATGAGGTGGAAGGCTAGGAACAACATGTGGCGTTAGAGTATGAAAGTCGTTTGTCCTGGACTCGCATGATAGACTATACGTTGATACCAGTCATTCTATGGTAATCTTGGACTGAGAAGTATGCAGGTCTCGTCGTGAAGCTCATTGCAAGAACCCCGGGTTACTCAAGACCCGTTCAAGACACCTTCTATCTCTGACAGCTTCCCAGTCCGTAGTTCGTGTTTCTTCACCTTGCCCGATCCCGTCCGCGGCAAATTCTCCACGAAGACGAATGTGTTCGGGACTTTATACTTCGCGATGAGAGTCCGGCAATGTCGACCGAGCTCCCCCTCGGTCAACCGTCGGCCCTCTTCGAGGACGATAAAGGCGCGGCCCACCTCACCCCACTCCTCGTCAGGCACGCCGATGACGGCCACCTCGCGGACCCCGGGATGCCGAACGAGCGCCGCCTCCACCTCAACAGGATACACATTCTCGCCCCCCGAGATGTACATGTCCTTCTTCCGATCCACGACAAAGACGAAGCCGTCCTCGTCGCACCGGCCGATGTCGCCCGTCCGGAACCACCCGTCCGCCGTGAAAGCCCGGCGCGTCTCCGCGGGCTTATTCCAGTACCCAGGCGTCACGTTCATGCCCTGCACGACAATCTCACCCGGCGTGCCGCGCGGCACTTCGACATCGCGGTCGTCCACGATGCGCACCCGCGTCAGCGGCCCGGGCGCGCCGACGGAGCCGGCCTTGGCCTCGACGGCGTCGCGGGCCGGCGGCATGCCCAGCACCGTCCCCGTCTCGGTCCCGCCGTAGCCGTCGACCATCAGGACGCCCCTGGCCAGCCACCAGCGGATGCGCGCGGGCGGGTTCGGCGCGCCGCCGGTGAAGACGGCGCGGAGACTGGTCCAGCGCGCGGGCGCGAAGCCCGCCGCCGCCCGCAGCGCCTCGGCCATCTGCGGCACGCAGAAGTAGTGCGTCACGCGCAGCGCCGCGTCGGCGAGCCGCCGGTTCGTAGCCGCGGGGCAGAAGCGCGGCGCGATCAGCACGGCGCCGCCGGCGCCCAGCGGGCCCCAGATCTGGATGACCAGGCCCAGGATGTGGAACATGGGGCTGTCGGCGAGGAAGACGCTGGCGCTGTCGATGGCGATCAGTACCCGCAGGTTGACCGCCGTGGCGAGCAGACACTGCGGCGTCAGCCGCACGCCCTTGGGCGTCCCCGACGTCCCCGACGTGTACAGGAGGAGGCAGGTCGCCAGTCGCGACGGCGGCGGGAGGCGGCGGGCCGGGGCGGCCGCGTCCACGGCCGTTCGGAGTGCCGCCAGCTCGGCGCTGCGGCACTCGGGCGGTAGAGGTGGCGCGGGACCGTCTGCATAGAAGATCTTGGGCGAGCAGTCCGCTACCAGCGTTCCGAGCTCCAGCGACGTCAGACGCCAGTTCAGGGGCACCAGGATGGCACCCATCCGCATCAACGCGTGCTGCAGGATGAGGAGGAAGACGCTGTTTCGACCCAACATGGCCACGCGGTCCCCTTCGGAGATGCCTTCGGCGGAGAGAACGGCGACGGCGCGTTGGATGTCCACATCCAGTGCTGCGTACGTCCATCGCCTTCCTGTGTCCAAGTCTACCGAAGCGAGTGCCTGGGGACGGAGTCGTGCGTGGACGGCAATAGGGTCTGTTGTGGGGTGGCTGAAAGCGGCTATTTGGGCCTCGTCCGCCACCGTGTCTCTCGCATCCCGCTGGTGGTTTGGCATGGTGTGTCTGGTCCGAGGCTTTGGACGCGCCGCTGTCGGTGACTCGAGTTCTCGCCCAAGGAAGCGACCTACGTTCGACTGCCAGGCGTCGTAGTGTGCGTAATTACGGGTTTGGTATATGTAACGACCTGAGCGCTGATATGCTACTCAGGGGCTGGCTGAGAGTCACACATAGGACCAAGGGGCTTCCATTACCTATAAACGGAATGGATGGTCACGTCGACGCAGCTTCCGACGGTGCCGAGTGGTGGTCAGCGGTATGCTCCACAACGCCGTTCTCTCGGAACACCCTACATTGCAGCTCGCATTGTTGGGATCCAGCAGATCGGGGACCCTCGGAGCCGAGCGGGCAGGCGACCTTCTCTGCCTGAATAGGAACAGTTTCGACTTTCGTCCATTCCACACGTCGAGTCCCTGCCAGTCTCCAGTGCCGCATCCAGTCCCACGGCGCCGGCGGCGACCCACGCCACCCCCTGGCTTGCCTGGGGGCCTGGGACGGCAGGGAGTGGAGGCCTGACTGTCTTGGTGCGGCACATCATCCCGACCCGGTCTCAACCCCGGGCGCCAATCTCGACCCCCTGTCCCTCGCCGCCGGGGCCAGATTGGCTACTGTACATGTTGCCTCGGCGAGACCCTCCTCTGCGGTGGAGTATGCTCCACTGCGCACAGCAGAACGTCGTCGCGACAGCGAGCGAAGGCAACCGATGTAACCCTCGGTCTTCAACAGTCGCATTTTAAATTGCCGGCGGATATTCCGGTCTGACCAGCGGGGACTCGGGGGAGTACGCGAGACCTTACTCGTACGCTCGCTACAGGTCAACAGTCCGAGCGATGATGGTTCCATTGTACCGGCCGTCGCCGGCAAGACGGCTGGCCAGCGGGTGCGCCACCGCACCGATACGCCTGAGCTTCGGTTGATCGCGCCGGTACTGTGCATCTCCGTCTTCCGCGTCCATTCCGAAGGAGCATGCCGCGCTTCCTATAGGCATCGCGGGCGTTTCACGGAGGGCACCGGGGTGCAGTCCTCACTAGTTTCGCTCCTCGTGCGCGTCACGAAGACCATCTTCTCATCACCTCTGATGGCTCAACCAAACGGAACCCTCTCTGTCACTGCAGAGCATCGCCCGAAAATGACAGACAGACACGTTGCCGCGGTTCCGGGGATCCAAGAAGAGCGCGCAAACGGCAGTGACCATAGCAGCGCCACAGAGTCCGGCGAGACGCCGCCGCTGGAACCCATCGCCATCGTCGGAATGGGAATGCGCCTCCCCGGCAGCGTTCACAACGCGGCACAGTACTGGGACCTTCTCGTCAACGGGAAGAGCGGACGATGCAAGGTGCCCGAGAGCCGCTACCACGTCGACGCGTGGTACGGGCCGGGGAAGGTCGACCATGTCGGCACCAAGTACGGCTACTTCCTCCCGGAGCTGAACCTGGCGCACATCGACCCGTCCTTCTGGTCGCTGAGCCAGCACGAGGCCGCGAGCATGGACCCGCAGCAGCGGGTATTCCTCGAGGTCGTGCACGAGGCGCTGGAGACGGCGGGCGCGACAGGCTGGCGGGGCGCCGCCGTAGGCGTCTACGTCGGCACCATGGGCGACGACTGGTCGGCCATGGAGGTGCAGGACCCGCAGAGCCTGGACCCCAAGCGCGCCGAGGTGTACGGCGACTACATCCTGGCCAACCGAGTGTCGTACGAGTTCGACTTGCGCGGACCCAGCCTGGTGGTCCGCACCGCCTGCTCGTCGTCCCTGGTCGCCCTGCACATGGCCTGCCAGGACCTGCGCAGCGGTGACTGCTCCGCCGCCGTCGTGGGCGGCGTCAACCTCATCCTGAGCGCGCGCGAGACCGTCGTCATGACGGCCCAGGGCGTTCTCTCGCCTACGGGCTCCTGCAAGAGCTTCGACGCGGCTGCGGACGGCTACGCGCGGGGCGAGGGTGTGTCGGCTATTTACATTAAGAAGTTGGCGGATGCTGTGCGGGACGGGGATCCCATTCGTGCCGTCATCCGGTCGACATGCGTTGGTGGCGATGGGAAGACGATGGGCCTAACGACGCCGTAGGTGACACCAGCTGTTCCCTTCTCCTCTTCTCCTTCGGAGATGCAAGCCAGGCCAGAGCCCGGCCAAGTTACATTGGACATCACCACCGCACATGCTAATCGCATCCCCGAAGTTCAACGGAAGCCCATGAGAGGCTGATACGGCGCGGCCATCGGCTTGCCGGAATAACCGATCTGTCCAAGACGGCGATGATAGAGTGTCATGGAACAGGAACTCCCGTAAGTTGAACGTCGCCATCACGAAACAAGGACTGATTAATTCAACTGTAGACTGGGGACCCGCTTGAAGCCAAGGCGGTTGCCAATGTCTGGGGAGATCACGGCATCTATATTGGCTCGGTGAGTGGCCCTCTCCCCGGAACTGTGAGGAATGAGGCCAACACGATCAGGTCAAACCAAATCTTGGACATGGAGAAGGTGCTTCGGGGCTGTCCAGCATAATGAAGATGGTCCTGGCTTTGGAGAACGCGACCATTCCTCCAAATATCAACTTCCATACGCCCAATCCGCAGAGTGAGTAGACCCATTTGTTCACTGCCACGATCGAACCAAGACTGATACCTTGCAGTACCATGGAAGGAAGGGAGACTATCTGTGCCGACAGAGGCGTCGCCGTGGCCTGCTGGCCGCCTTGAAAGAGTGTCGGTCCAAAGCTTCGGCATGTTCGTGCCCCTTCACGTTCACAGCCTCTTCCCATCTTTGGGCGATGATGACTGACCGGCCTATGGTAATAGTGGCGGCAGCGATGCTCATGTATGGAAGCGAGCCCGGCAATGGAATTCCCTGTTCAGACAACATCTATCTAATATCGTTTATAGGTGGTTCTCGAGTCCGCGGCGGCCTGTGGTGTTGCGCCGCGAACGCAACGGCCGTCCGCAGGAGGTGCCCACGCACAACTCCTCGTAGTCTCAGCTACGCACCAAGAGTCTTTGAAAAGACTGATACAAAATACTCAGGCTTACCTGGTTTCTAATCCTAGCAAGCTGCGCGATTTGTCTTACTCTCTCAGCAACAGGAGGGAAGTGTACCCGCACCGCGCATTCTGCGTCGCAGACGGACAACAGCTCTTCGAGGTTTCGCAAACAGTTAAGGCAGGAAAGAATCCGGGAAGTGTAGTTTGGGTCTTCACTGGCCAGGGAGCCCAATGGCCGCAGATGGCGAAGCAGCTGCTCGACAAGGAGCCCCTATTCCGACAGCGGATCGACGCTTTGGACGAGATTCTCGCGAAGCTGCCCGAGCCTCCGCCATGGAGCATCAAGTGTAAGTCACTTATAGTCGAGCATACGGAGATGGAGCCCGGCTAATGTCCTATCTAGCGGCCATCCAAGCCCCCAAGCACGAAAGCCGGCTTCACGAGGCCGAATTCTCCCAACCATGCCTGGCGGCCATCCAAATTGCGCTCACGGACCTCCTCCGGTCATGGAAAGTATCGCCCGTAGCTGTCGTCGGTCACTCCTCGGGGGAGACGGGAGCCGCTTATGCATGCGGCGCTGTCACAGCCGAGGATGCCATCCTTCTCGCGTATCATAGGGGTCAAGTCACACCCTTGCTCAAGGCGGCCCACAGCGGAGGCATGGCCGCCATCGGCCTAGGAAGACGCGACGTCGAGCGCTACCTTCTCCCCGGCGTCATCGTCGGCTGCGAGAACTCGCCTTCCAGTGTCACTCTGAGCGGCGAGGCCGATGAGCTCCAACAGATCATGGAGGATATCCGCGCCGACCACCCTGACGTTTTGATCAGGGCGCTTCGCGTGGAGTGCGCCTACCACTCCCGTAAGTTCATGGCGCCAAGGCGGCTTCCTACCGCTAACCCTCCACAGCTCACATGCAGGCCGTCAAGGCCGAATACGAACGGCGCATTCCGGCGGTCAACGCAATCAAACCCCTGGTCCCGTTCTACTCGTCGGTGACGGCGAAGCGGCACTTTGACCTCTCTGCGCCGTACTGGGTCCAGAACTTCACCTCGCCCGTCCTATTCGACGGCGCCGTCCGAGCTGTCCTGGCCGACGTGACGTCCCCCGTCTTCGTCGAACTCGGCCCGCACTCCGCCCTCGCCGGGCCGGCGAGGCAGATCCTGCAAAGCGAAAGCCGTTCGGCCCCGTATATCCCCACGCTCGTCCGCAATGCCGACGGACTTGTCTCGCTGCTCAAGACGGCGGGGACCCTCTGGCTGTCCGGGATGTCCATCGACATGGCCGCGGTTGTGCCCGACGGCGAGGTCCTGACCGACCTCCCCGCCTACCCCTGGCATCACGAGGAGCATTGGCGGGAAAACCGAATCTCCAGAGAACGGCGTTGCCGGAGGTTTGCGAGACACGAACTCCTCGGCGACCGTGTCCTCGAGACAGGGGATGCCGCGCCGGCATGGCGGGGGATGCTGCGTCTGGAGGACGTGCCGTGGCTCCGAGATCACGAAGTCCTCGGCGACGTCCTGATGCCGGCGGCGGGCTATGTTTGTATGGCGGGGGAGGCCGTTCGACAGCTCACGGGGTCTTCCGAGTACACCCTGCGGCAGGTTTCCTTCCTCGCGCCGCTGCTCTTCGCCGACGATGCCGTGGAGATAGTGACCAGTCTTACTTCACTCAAAACGGACGCCGCGAGCAATCCGGTGTGGTACAATTTCTCCGTCTCGTCGCTCCGGGGAGACTCATGGACCGAACACATCACGGCACAGTGCCGGGCCGGGGCGGATCGCGAGCACCCGGTCCCCGACGTTCAAGCGCTGCCACGGGTGGTGTCTGCCGAATCGTTCTACAATACGTGGAGGAAGGCCGGCCTCAACTATGGCCCGCGGTTTCGAGCACTGTCCCAGGTCAGCACGGATGTTTCCGAGCACAGAGCGGTCGGGGTTCTTCAGGACGACGTCGCGGCAGAGGGAGACGACTGTTACGCAATACATCCCGGCGTCATCGACTCGTCCTTTCACGTCGCTATGATTGCCGGATGCCGGGGCTTGGAGCGCAACTTCGCGGCAGTTTCAGTGCCCAAGTCCATCGAATCACTCTACATCCGAGGCGCGGAGGGTCCGATCCGCGTGGCAGGGGCCGTAACAGATGGTTCCGGTGCTGGATCGACCAGCTTTGTCTCGGCGGTCAGCAACGGCAAGGTCGTTATCCGCCTCGAAGGCCTCAAGGTCGGCGTGTTGGCCGATGGGCACGAGCTTGCCGGGGACGACCCCTACGCCGGAGCCGTGGTCGAGTGGAAGGCCGACGTCGACTTCGTCCCGAGCTCCGACTTTGCGGGAGAGTCAGGACGGGCAGACTTCTTGACCCTTATGGGCCACAAGAAGCCGAATATGCGGATCCTGGAGATTTGCGTCGGCGGGGATGGCATCACGGCTTCGATCCTGTCGACGCTGGAGGCCCCTTCGGGCCAACGGTCCTACGGCAGCTACACGTGCGCTGCCGCGACCCCTGACGAGCTCGTGCCCCTACGGGAGCGCTTCCAAGACAAGGTAGGTGTGAATTTCGCCATTTTCGATGTCAAGGGCAATCCAGAATCCCAAGGGCTCAGAGGGGGCGACTATGATCTGCTTGTTGCCACGGCGCTGAGCAGCACCGCGGCGGACGCCGAGGTCTTGGAGCACCTCCGTACGCTGTTGCATCCGCAGGGCCGGCTGGTGTTCAAGGACGTCATCGACCCCATACATGACAAGGAGACGATCCAAGAGTCCTGGCGCCGCAGTCTCGCTCACGCGGGCTTTGACACGAGTGCTGCCATCACCGTCGGGCCTCCCCGGGACTCGAGCACCATCGTCGGCTTGAAGAGCCCCTCTCCAGTGCCAGGAAGGCTCAGCATCCTGTGTCGCAGCCAGGTTCATCCCCTCGTCTCCGCCGCCACCCGCGTCCTGGAAGCCAGCGGGTACACGCTCGAACTCTTCACCCTCGGCGAGGACCTCCCGGCGGGGCAGCATATCGTCTCCCTCGTGGACCTGGAGTCGCCCTTCCTGCGCGCCGCCACCGCCGACCAGTACTACGCCTTCCAAAAGTCCCTGCTCTCCGTCCGTGATTCCACGCTGCTCTGGGTCACGGGTGCCGTTCAGATGCACTGCACCAACCCGGATTACGCCCTCGTCATCGGGGCGGCACGGAGCCTCCGCCGGGAGATGGGGCTGAACATTGTCACGCTCGAGCTGGAGTCGTTCAGCTCTGCCGGCTGGAGTGCGGTGCTGGAGCTGCTGGGGGCTTTCGGCAGCCGAGTGGCCGAGGAGGGTGTCGACCCGGAAGTCGAGTACGTCTTCAGCCGGGGTCGGATGCGTATCAGCAGATTCCTGAGAGTGGATGTCGAGGAGGAGCTCAAGGCGCGAGACACCCCCGACGCCCCACTTCGGCTGGCTGTGGAAAAGTTCGGATCGCTCCGCGGAATGCACTGGAGAGAGAACGAGGTGGCGCCCCTCACTGAGGACATGGTCGAGGTGGAAACGAGGGCGGTAGGCCTGAATACATGGGTGAGTGGTCCCCCAACCCTGCCGGTGAGGGTCCTAACGTTTCCAGGACCTTCGAGGTGTACATGGCGAGGTTGAGGCTAGCTCCGGTGGCCTGGCGTCTGGCTTTGAAGGCGCCGGCATTGTCCGTCGTGTGGGCAGTGGCGTTGAAGGCCTCCGTCCGGGCGATCGAGTGGCCTTTGTCGCTCACGGCAGCATTTCTACATGGAAGACCCTGCCGTCAACCCTCTGCGTGGCGGTACCATCCCATCTAAGCTTTGAGCAGGCCGCGATAATGCCGTGGGCGTGCATAGCGGCACTGTATGCACTTGTGGACCTTGCCAGAGTGCGGGAGGGTCAGGTATGCGTACCCCGGACGAGGGTATATGGTCTTGGGAAGTTCTAACCAACACATGCTCGGCAGTCTATCCTACTCCTCGGGCCCTGGGTCGGTCCCAAGACCGTGACAGCTCAGATCGCAAGGTTTCTGGGGGCAGAGGTAGGGTGTCCTGATCGTGATGTCCCTTGGCCAACTCACGGCTCACCAGAATAGGTCGTCGACGTCGTGGAAGGTGGTAAAGAAGCACTGGAACTGCGAAAGACCTCAGATCTCCGTTATCTCGAAGGCCAGTCGGCCGAAACCGGCATCAGGAATGCCGACATCGTCTTCACCTCGCACAAAGGGGCGAAACTCCAGAAAGCCTGGGACTTCGTAGCAACATTTGGGACGCTTGTCCATATCGGCGCCGGAAGGTCTCTCACGCGAGAAGATACAGAGGAGTTGGATCTGCTCGAGGGGAGTCGGACGTTTGCCAAGTTGGACCTCTGGGAGCTCCTCGCCCGTCGCCCGGATACCTGCTCCAAGTGCGTAACGTCTTTCGCCGCTGTGGCGACTGGAGAACACACGCTAACCAGACTGTACTGTGGTAGGCTTCTCAAGCGGGGTTTCGAGTATGTAGCAAAGGGGACGCTTCAACTCCAGCCGCTCGCGGAACGACCAGTATTCGAGGCAACTCAGGTGGAAGAGGCATTCCGCTACCTTCAGCGAGGTCAAGGGGCTACAGAAGCCGTTCTTTCCATCCCCGAAGGCCTCCCAGCTCCCCTAGTGCGCAGAACCCGGCAGCAGACGAGCTTCCCCCCGGACAAAGCCTATCTCCTGATCGGCGGCCTGGGGGGCATCGGCTGGGCCGCGGCGCGGTGGCTCGTCGAAAAGGGGGCGCGCCACCTCGTGTTCTTCTCCCGCTCGGCGGCGACCTCCCTCGACCAGCACCCCGAATACCTCGCCGAACTGAAGGCCCAGGGCTGTACTGTCCAGGCCGTATCCGGACGCGTCGAGGAGATGGAGGACGTCGAGCGCGCTGTGAAAGCCGCGCCGCGCCCCATCGCGGGTGTGCTGCAAGCGGCCATGGTGCTCGAGGTGCGTCCTCCCCCCCCCCCCCTTTCCCCCTTTTCGCCTACCGCCCCCTGCTTACCTCCCCCTTCCCCTCCCAGGACGCCAACTTCGCCACCCTCACTCACCCTCAATGGCAAGCCGTCGTAGCGCCCAAAGTGCAAGGCACATGGAACGTGCACCACGCCCTACACCGGCACCAACCCACCGCCCCGCTCGCCTTTCTCCTCCTCCTCTCCTCCCTGTCCGGCCTGGGCGGCATGGTCGGACAGGCCAACTACGCGGCCGCCAACGCCTTCCTCGACGCCTTCGCCCAGTTCCGCCGCGCGCGCGGCCTGCCCGCCTCCGTCGTCGACCTCGGCGTCGTCGACGGCGTCGGCGTCCTCGCCCGCGACCCCCAACGCCGCCACCTCCTGCGCGCCGCCGAGCTGCACACCCTCGCCGAGGCCGCCGTGCTCGACGCCCTAGAACTCATGGCCTCGGGCGCGCGGGCTGCGCCGGGCTCGGAGGAGCGCCGCGCCGCCGCTGTTAGCTCGTCGGGGGCTCTGGCCGCCGGCTTCGCCGCCGCCGGGCAGCTGGCCGTTGGGCTGGACGGCTCACGCGGCGGGGTGGCGGGGTGGGGTCGCGACCGGCGTGCGCTGCGGTTTCGGAACGCTGAGGGGCGGGAGGGCGACGAGGTCGATGAGAAGGGGCGGAGGAAGAGCGCAGGCCTAAAGGGTTTCTTGGCCGAGTGTGCGGCGGACCCGGCGCGGCTGGAGGGAGAGGCGGCGGCGGGGTTCCTGGCCGGGGA
>Ga0247777_1000199_pt1 | contig 15615 bp, 17 predicted proteins | sample UWRJL154409C5_FD_179937 | JGI IMG/M metagenome (GOLD analysis project Ga0247777, IMG submission 179937) | Plant litter microbial communities from Arlington Agricultural Research Station in Wisconsin, United States - UWRJ-L154-409C-5 | ecosystem: Environmental > Terrestrial > Plant litter >...
GCGGTCGGGGAGAAGGTCGGTGCTTTCCCCTTCTTGCAAGTAGAGTATCCCTTGTTAACCGGAAGCAGGCTGCGGATATCATGATCAAGGACTGGACTCCAGAATAACTCCGCGTCACTGTGACGGGGGAGACGCATGGCAGAGAGGCAGCGCGGGACAGGGACTGTATCTGTCACGGTGTGTCCTACCAAGCGTCTACACTTCTGAGAAACGTGGCCGACCTATTCCTGTTGGGATCTTAGCGGCTCAGATTCGTTGCAAATGTTCCTACACTACGGACCTTCGACACTTTGGCAGTAGGGGACTGGGAACGAGTTACTATCAACGACGACCGGGACACCCGGCACAGCTTCTGAGCCATCACAGGGAGAGCCCTGGCCTTCGGTGGTCCAACAAACAGAGCCAAATCAACTTGCCCGCCCTCACTTTTGCGCGACATGCGTACAATAGAACATGGGAACGCTGGCGCTGCTTTTCTCCTCCTCCGTGAGTATCGCCTCAACCGCGGCCGGCCATTTGGCCTTCTGCTCCTCGGTCCAGACGCTGGTGGCGATACCGCGCCAAAAAGAAGCATTGAACCTGTTCAACATCGCTTCTTTGCTCTCGAATGCCCAAAAGTAGTCCTCTGGGATGGCGAGGATCTTGTTAATCTCAAAACCGCCCGCAACAATTGCGTCTCGCGCCGTCTCCACTTTCTGCCACTTGCCGGTCTTGAACTTGTCGCACTCCTCGGGCGGACGACCCATAATGGCAGTGGTTGACACGAACACTCGAACGCGGATTAGCGAGTAGCCATGAGTGAAGTCAGAAAGCTGCTTACTGCGCTCTACGAAATTCTCGCCACGCCAAGTCGAGGCGGCGAAGAAACCTCCTGGCTTCAGCACCCGGTAGACCTCAGCGGTGGCCTTCTCAACGACGGCGTCCTGAACAGCAAAGAGGCTGAAACTCATGATCACGACGTCGAATGTCTGATCGGCAAACATGTCCAGGTTGGAAGCGTCGGCGACGATGCCTTCGGCCGTGTCCCAGCTGTACGCCTTTTTGTTCTCATTGAAGGCGTCGATGAAGCTGGGACCGAGATCGACACCGAAAACCTTTGGTGGCTTGACTCCCCTGGTCGCTGACTGTTCGTAGATGATGCGGGTCACCGCACCAGATCCGCACCCCAGATCCAGGACGCGCATGTCCGGCCCGATGGGCGGAAGTCGGGTTTGTAGGATAGGTGCAATGACATGGCGGACGGTGTCAATGGTCTCTGCCTCATAAAGATGCGCAAACGAGTTGAGCGACATTGCGAGCCCGGAAGTAACGAGACTAACAACCGAAGTTGGTGTGTCGCAACCGTCGTGACGAGGTTTTGGTACCTTCTGGGTGTGTGAGACGACCGGAAGCAACCCGAGCTGAAGTCGTGTGCAAGGCATCAGCGGCGTCTTATATATGCCTCCAGTTCGAATCCTTTGCCTCGTCAGCACTTGGCGGAGGACTCGCTCTGGCCCTCGGACTGGCGCAGTGGGTGGCTTCCCGGCCATTCCAGGGTTGTGGGAAGTGCCCGAATTGTCTCCGAGTCCTCGCCGATCGGCACTCAGCCCCCCTTTTTTTGACGGTAGGTATAATACAGTGTTGTTTTGTGAACGTTGCTCGGCCCGAGACCACTCGATGTGGGCCCAGCGTCGACAGAACCCAGACGCGCACCAGGCTCTCTTCTCGACGGGCGTAAGAGATCTACGATTACCGAGCCCACCGGCCGCAGTTGCATCACGGCTAGAACTCCGCCTCGCGCGGGGGGCTCAATTGCAAATATGTTCGTAACAATAGCGAGCCCCTGGCGTGGCCAGCCAGCCCTTCGAGAGGGAGGGGCGGCTGCGGCTCAGCCGCGCATCTGGGCTCCACCGCACTTTTTCAACGTCAACCCTCCCGCCTCAAATCAACCCCCCCCCTTCCCTCGCATAACAGCCACAATGGCCGACGCCTCACCCAACAACCTCGCCCTCAAGCCCCTGATCCTCGTGCTCTGTCACCCGCTAACAGGCCACGTCAGCCCAGTCCTCCGCCTGGCCGCGCTGCTCCACGAGCAAGGGTGGAGCGTGTCTTTCCTCTCCTCCGCCTTCTTCCGGCCGCGCATCGAGGCCGCCGGCCTGCGCTTCCTCCCGCTCCTCGGCGCCGCCGCACTCGATGACACCAGCCTCTTTCCCAAATCCCCGCTGCGGACCGCGGGTGGAGCGGAGCGGCCGCTCGTGCCAAGCGTCATCGACTCGCACCACCAGACGCTCGACTCCGTCCCGGCGCAGTGGGCCAGTGTCAAGTCCGCGCTGGCGCAACTGCACCGGGAGGCGCCGGGGAGGCGGGTCGTAGTTATTTGCGAGGCTTTCTTCTACGGGAGCCTCCCGCTGAAGCTCGGCGCGCCTCTGCCCGACGGGGTGCCGGCCCCGCCGACGCTCTGCGTGTCCATCACGGCGCCGGCGATTCGCAGCGTCGATCTCCCGCCCTTCTGCTGGCCTCTGCCGTTTGATCCGTCTGCCGATGGGCGGAGGCGCAATGCCGCCGCCTGGGAGGAGTGGGAGACCCGTGTCCTACCCTTGACTCGAGCGCTAGACGCGAGGCTGCTCGAAGCGGGGTCCGTACGGGGCGTAGGAGAGGTCTTCATGGGCGGCGGGAACTACACGCTCCACGATGCTATTTTGCAAATCGGACTTCCGGGCTTCGAGTATCCGCGGTCTGACCCCCCCGGCCACTTCAAGCTCGTCGGCATCCTCCCTCCGACGACTGCGGGCGAGAGGGCGGACCTCGGCTGGTGGGTGGAGATTGTGGCCAATGCCAGCTTGAACGAAAGAGATCCGAACAGGAAGAAGGTCGTCGTCGTGGCTCAAGGGACGGTGGAAACGGAGCCGACTGAGCTTATCCTCCCGACGATGCGGCACCTGGAGGGTCAAGCCCATGTCCTGACCGTGGCGATCTTGGGGTCGCGCGGCGCGAGGCTCTCCCCGACCGTCAAAGTCCCCCACAACGCCAGAATCGCAGACTATCTCAACTACGATGCGATACTCCGCCATGCGGACCTATGGGTGCATAACGGAGGCTATGGAGCCACCACCCACGGCATCTCCCACGGTGTCCCGATGGTGATCGCCGGTGAAGGCCAGGACAAGCCGGAGAGCGGGAAGAGAGTGGCTTACAGTGGCTTGGGGATCAACCTCGGCTGTGCCAGACCGAGCATCGAGAGGCTGGGTGAGGCTATCAATCGGGTACTTGAGGAGTCCTGTTTCGTCAGGGCAGCCAGGCAACTGAGTTCGGTGGCTGCTCGCACAAACTGCGTCGGCCTAGTCCAAGAAGAGATATTCCGATTGACTGCTGCCTAGCATGCTCCAACGCAAAATTAAGTCAGATAAAGGCAGACCCGGGTACGGGGAGGTGTAATAACTATCCGCTCGTCCCAACCGAAGAGCACGTTTGAACTTCACGGCCCGCCAAGTGCCTCAACCTTGACCGCGTTGTCCGAGCCGAGCTGTTTTGCTGCTCAGTCGTCCCCCGACAATTCCTTGTTCCTCTTGACTGCCAGGAAAGTTAGACTCCAAAGCTGCACAATATCCGACTCGGTTGGGTTTTGACCCGGCGGAGGCGGCAGGGACCCAAGATCGATGTATTGGATCTTGTTATCCAAATAGGTCCATGACCAGACTTCGGTACTCAGATGGTCCTTGTTGGCCTCGATGGAATCCCAGAGCTTGTTGTAGGCCGACCTGACGTTTGTATAGACCACCCTATCGCTGCAGAACCCGGGTACCTTGGAAGTCGAGCAGCGGGACAACTGAAGCTCGAGGCCACGGGCCATAATGGCAAGTTGCCAGCTCCACTATAGTGCGTGTCAGGAACTCTCTCTGCTTCCCTCTAACTCTCGTAACTGTTTCCGGGACTCACCACAACCGTTCCGTGGTAAGCATTCGACGTCCAGTTCTTCGCGTACACGAGATCCCCACCGTACGCAGGATTAGCTACGAGCAGACCGACATCCGTCATCAGACCAGCCGGAAAGGGGTAGAGTATCGACTTGGCGGTGTCATTGATGAACCTGGACAGCTGGGCATCTTCGGTATCGTTGACGAGGAACAACCGGAAAGCCGTGTCGGTGTGCATGACCTCCACCTTGGGGAGGTGGTTGTTCCCATCCAGGGCGAGGGCGGGGAAGGACATGTCTCCTTCGAGCGCGTCCAACTGGCTGGGGCCTGGGAACGAAGAGACGTTGACATAATTCCGAATCCGGGTTTCCGCCAAGGACTTCTCAACCGAGACGTCGAAGAACTGGAGTGTCTGGGTCTCCCATACCGCGGCAGCGTCTTCTGCCCGGGTAGCCAAGTCCGGTGTCCCTTTTAAGACGCCAGCCCGAGCAAGGGATGCAATCGACCGCAACGCCGCTGGTGCGAGTGCGGCGTTGACATCAAAGGGAATGCGGCCGCCACCGATTCCGAAGGTGCTATCACGCCATTGCCCCACAACTTCGCCTTCCCTGAGATGCAAGAGGTTCTCCCTGGTTTGGTTTCCGGCCGCTGCAAACGGAGTCGCGAGTTTAACGATTCTCTCGGCCGTGAGAAGTGCCATATGTCCATACGTTAGGTTTCGTTCCGTCGGGGAAAAGGAGACCGTGGCGCCGAGAAAGTCCTCGTGCCGGCTGCTCCCGTCCGCGGTCTGAACAAAGTATCGGTCCATGAGAATGGGCAGATAATAGTCGGAATCGATCTGCGCCGGATGTCAGAGTAGCCACGACGCAGTGACGATTCCTGCCTCGGCTCACCATCTTGTAGTCGCACTGCGGAGCGGTGCTTGTGACGTTGTCCTGCAGGTGTAGCCATGTGGCATAGTCTCTGTCGGAGGATATATTCTGTTAGTCCGGATGCCGCGGGCCGGCAGACTCGGATGTGATCTGTTCCTACCCTATTGTCTCCTCGTGGCAGACCGATCCATCGGTGGCATTGACGCGCTCCAGGACGGCGGCAACCACCGCCTCGATGGCACCCCCCTTTCCGGTGCTCAGTACTGGCTGCAGCAGCAGCGCAGCTATCATGGAATCGCGACCAAAGTAAGTCAGGAACCTCCAGGCCCCGGCTAGGAGCTTTGAGTCGTACGACAGGAACGCGAGAGAGTTGACCTGGTCCTGCTCGGCAGTGACTTGGTCCAGCGCCTCCGGGCGAAGCACTTCCCGGGGACTGAGTTGCTTCAACTGGGGGTAGTTGAAAGACGCATTCAAAAAGTAGGTGCCGGGTTCAAACAATATTGTATCGTTGTGCGCCCGGATGCCCTGGTTGGAGAGGGGCGTAAAGCTCATTGCGGTCGTCGTTATGTTGTCCAGCCATAGCCTGCTCACTATCGCAACGCCCTCGGGCTTCAACTCATACTTGTTGGCGGACTGTATCTCCGGTCTCAGGAGACTAGGCCCCTCCACGAAGTCGCGGATCGTCCTCGTACTTCCAAGAATGGCGAGGGTCAAAATCGCCGATGAGTTGAATTCGATGGCGGTTGCGATGCCGCATGTGGCATTTCCGCTGCCACCTGGGGCATCCTGGTTGGCTTCGTATATGGCTCCCAACGGGGAACCCACCGTCGAGTTGACGAGCCGGATGCCGAGCGTCCCGTTGACTCCGTTACTTGGAGCAAAGTAAGCCAACGCGGCGCTGTTCCCCGCCGGCCAGGCGAAGATGACGCGTGGGCTGACGATAGCCAAGTTACTGTCCTCCAAAGGAGAGGTAATTACGACCTGGCCGGCAGAGTGACAGTCGGAAATGAAATAGTTGTCGTACGGCGGGGAGCGAAGGTGGAGGGTGGAGGCGACATCGCTGCAGCCCGCGCCCTGGACCAAGGCTGAGGCATAACTGCGAGACACCAGGAGAATGTAGATTCGAATTAGCAGGGATGGCTTCATGATAAGGGTGTGGGGTATAGAAGAATACCTCTCATACGTGGCAAGAATCGATCCTTCAGACGCTGTGCACTTATACCGTCGGCGGGCTGTCGAGAGCCCGTCATCGCGCTAGACGCGTCGTGTTGATCAGTTGCCTTCGGGGAATGGAGACTGAGCTGGCTAACGTCATGGCGTAGTCAGGGATCAACTGAGGTGAACCGAACCCTGATTGAGGTCAAGCCGCAGTAGAGCAGTCCCCGTTTTCAGTGGTTGAAGGATGCGGGGAAACCGCAGGGGAGGGTGTCCTGACCCGAAGTTCCTTGAATCCAACGTGATCCAACTCCCGCCACCATGGAAGTCACTCGGTGCGGTGCGCACAAGCGCGCGAGTTGTTGTAGAAGCGTTGTTGTACAGTTGATCTAGTAGCGCTGCGCTAACGGTGGTGGAAGGCGTGGGCTACCTTGGTTCAGCGGGCACAGGGGGCAAGGAGTCTTAGGGGGTGTGCTTCCTTAAACCGGACCAGTGTGGCCGAGAATCTGTACGAGGTGCCACCTGAGATACTCGGGAATCTGCAATTTACATCGCAAGCTGGCCGCACAAGAAACCAGACTCATTGCAACGGTCGCAGCACATCCCGACGCAGACCCCGAATCTCAAGAGTCATAGCATTTCGGTTCACCGGCTCGGACCGGAAGTTGCCGCCCTGTGCCGGGCGAGCGGTACAAGGATACACCGCAGTTCCCCGCATTGCGTCACCTGCCACCTGCAGGGTTCTACTGTGAAGAGCGCGGGGCGCCGCCGCCGGCGAAATCAACGACACAGCTTCCAACCTTACTGATAAGGTACGGTTTTGTCGTCTTATTTCGCTGGTATCCCATGTTTTCGCCTGTCTGCTACCTCACAGAAAGGGATATCATGGCTACGGCGCCTCTTCGGGTGGGCTACGTTCCCGAACACTTCTCCACGCCCCTCTACTTCGCCAAAAAGCACTTTGGCCTCAATGCCGAGCTTTCCCCGTTTCCGTCCGGAACGGGGCACATGATCACGGCCTTACGGGCAGGCGAGATAGATGTTGGCATCGGCCTGACCGAGGGCTGGGTCGCCGGGCTGGGCAAGGAGGACGTCGAGGGGGATGGGGGGTATCGGCTCGTGGGCACCTACGTCGAAACGCCCCTCTGTCAGTGAAGAGGCGCCCTGTTTCTCCCAACGATGGCTTCCACTCGCTGACCGCAGTGGGGGCTTTCAGGCTGGGCCGTCTCCTCGGGCTTCGACCGAACCGACATCAACTCTGTTGAGGACCTCAAGGGGGGCGTCATCGGCGTTTCAAGGCTCGGCTCGGGCAGCTACGTGATGGGATTCGTCTTGGCTGATCGAGAAGGATGGCTCTCGCCCTCGACGACCAACGCCCAGCCATACTCCAACACCGCCATCCTGCACACCTTTGAGAACCTCCGCAAGGCCGTCAACGCGGGCGCCGCCGACTTCTTCATGTGGGAGTACTTTACCTCGAAGCGATACTACGATTCGCAGGAGATCAAACAGGTCGGCAACATCTACACGCCATGGAGCAGTTGGAAAATTGTGGCTTCAACCCAGCTCGCCGGTGGCGACGGCAGCCTGGACGACAGGGTGGAGGATTTGTTCCGCAAGCTGGATCAGGGCATCAAGCACTTCACCGTCAGCCAGGAAGAGGCCGTCCAATACATCAGCACCGAGCTGGACTATTCCGAGGAGGACGCCAGGGCCTGGATAGAGACGGTGCGCTTTCCCAAGCATACCAGGGGCGTCAGTCTGGACACCGTGGAGAGCTGCACCCGGATCCTGCGCAAGGCAGGCGTCCTCGCCGAGGGGAAAGGCATGTCGCCGGCAACTATGATCAACCAACAGAGGTAATCCACCCCGAAGGGCACTAATCTGCCTTCCAATTCAAGGTACATTCCTCCTACACAACTATTAGAAACCCTTCCAGTCGTCTCTAAGCCCCACAAGCCCCCTCCCCCCCATCGTCCGAGAACCGCAGCGACGCAGCCTTGACTGCAGCACGGAGATTTCGCAGATGAAACAGAGATAGGAACTGCGCAGGGGCAGAGCGTCCCGTTCCGAGAGGTCCACTCTCCCACATGTGACAAGCCTTAATCAGACGGCAACTACAGTCTGTTTGTTAGCCGTCGATCACTCCCAGAAACCGACGAGGCCAGACGATGCCAATTCGTGAATTCATCGCAGGTCAAAGTCGCACCCAGCCCCGCCAACAACCCACCTCCCCGGCCTCTATTGGTCGGTTTACGTTCCGCGAGTTCAGGGAAAGGATGATTGGACGACTCCGGGACCTGCGTCTCGATCCCAGCGCTTCCCCTCCTCAGCTGAGCAAGATGATCCAGGCTCCGTCCGACGACCCTAGAGCACAAATCCCGACTTGACTGCATGTTCCGCTCCGACAAGGAGGAAGAAAGCCGCCATCAAGATGGTGTCGCCAGGCGACTTGACGTACCGGCTACGGGGATGCCCTGCTGCCAGCGGGGAAGCAGCCCTCCGCGAGGGGTTGGCCCGGGCATTAGGTGGCAACGTTACGCCAAACAACATTCACATTCAGTCTTGGGCTACGGCGCTCAATCCGTAGAAAGGACCTCTAACCAAGACAGCAACGCTGCGGTTTGCAAGACCACCGTCGGTCATTGACATTCAGACCAAGACGGAGTAGAAGATGGAAGGCCACGGCCTTGACAGCACACTCATCCTAGACACTCACTTTCTCAGCCTGATACCGCTGAACGAGATTAAAGCTCCGAAACACGGCTTCGAGTAGGTTCTCCGACTGCGTTGAGATCAAGTCCTGACAGGACCAGTTGCATCGCCCTATCCAGGCTTAGATCGCATCCGTTCAGGTCGTAGCAGCCCAAGGGTAGCGAAAACAAGGACTGGATGTGGATTCGGGACGCCTTACCGAAAGCCTTGCCTACTATCCAGGTCTTTCTCTTCAGCTACGACACGAACCTGGTCGACAGCAATTCGTCCAAGACCATTGCCAACTTTGGATCATCCCTCAACAACACCCTTACAGCCTCGGGCTTTAGAACGCCAGCGTCGAAGCCACTCATCTTCGTTGCCCACAGCCTCAGAGGGATAATCGTCAAAGTGGCACTCTTAGCCTTGGCGGGAGGCAATGAACGGGCACAACAGATGCTGCAGCAGACGGCTAGCGCCGTCCTCTTCGGCGCGCCCACTCGCGGCATGGAGACGCAGGCCCTTATGACGATGGTCCGCGGACAGGCCAACGAGAGCCTTGTACGTGACTTGATAATACTATCCGGATACTTGAAGTCGCTAGAAGATCGGTTCTTCGATATTGCCGTAGCCGCACGGATGAGGCTTTTCTGGGCATTCGAGACCAAGACGTCGCCCACAGTTGCCGTGAGTGCGACCCTCCTACAGCCGCTTGCGTAACAAGCTGACTTGTATAGAAACAAGAAAACAGGTCGTTTGACAGAACTGGGCTGAAGGTCGTTCTTGTGACGCCTGAGTCTGCGACTCGGGGTCTACACGAGACCGGCTCAACGAGCATCTTCGCTATTGACGAGACCCATTTGGGTATGGTCAAATTCCGCGAAGAAGCTCCCATCTGCGATGTGGTTTTGGGAAAGCTGGGCGAGATCTGTTCAGCGTATCAGGAAGCCAGCGCGGCAGGCACAGGCCGGCGAACAGGCCATTGGATGGTCCCGTTTGGGCGCAATAAGGACTTCGTCGGACGCGAATTGATTCTTGCACAGCTGTTGAAGAGGATCCCTCTGAGCGTGGACCGGGATGACTGCCAGAGGACAACTATCGAAGGCCTTGGCGGGGTCGGGAAGACGCAGATCGCGCTCGAAGCGGCCTTCCGTGTGCGCAACGAACACCTAGATTGCTCCGTCTTCTGGGTCCTAGCCGTGGATGCCGCCAGCTTTGAGAATGCCTATCGCGAGATTGGTCGAAAACTCAAGGTCGAAGGGATCAACGAGGAAAAAGCAGATGTAACGGTACTAGTTAAAGCTGCGCTGAGCCGCGAGGGCGCTGGGAGCTGGCTCCTAATTGTCGACAATGCTGATGATATAGAGCTTCTCTGAAAGCTTGTTGACTCTCTTCTATTTAACTATAGCAGTTCTATCCTTCTTATAACAAGGAACCACGAGACCTCGGTAGAGTTAGATACCGCGGAGGAAGGCATTGTTACCACTATCGAGATAAACAAGGCTGAAGCTATTCAGCTACTGTAGAGTAACCTGAAGGAAAGCTAGCTGCAAGATACCGCAAGTACGGCTGCCTTACTTGACTTCCTCGCCTGTTTGCTACTAGCTATCTGATAAGCCTCTGCTTATCTGGCTAAAATAAGGATGTCTATTGCGAAGTATCTCGGCTATTGCTAGTCTAGCTACAAGCGTCTGATCGAGCTGCTTAGTAAAGACTTTCAAGATAGAGGCCGTTACAAGACAAGCAGAAACGTGGTGGCAACGACGTGGCTGATTTCCTTTGAGCAGATCTCTCAGGACAATCTACTTGCGGTGGCTTATTTGAAATTTATGAGCTTTATAGTGGAGAAAGACATCCCTCGATCTTTACTTCTGGTAGGCGATGGGCTAGAGGCGGATGAAGCTATTAGCACGCTGAAGGCGTACGCTTTTATTACAGAGCAGGAGCAGACCTCGTACGATATGCATTGGCTTGTTCGACTAGTAATGCGGAACTGGTTAGAGGAGAGCGGGCTGAAGGAGCAGGTCTCCTCTACACTTCAGAGCCTCAACGACGTGTTTCCGTTTCCACAGCACGGGAACAGAGACGTGTAGCTGAGGTATCTGCCACATGTCCTGGCCGCCTTGGAGTTTTAAGACGCTTTTGAAGATAAGAAAGTCAAAGGATATCTTCTGTGGAAAGTGGGCGAGAGTAAACGTAACCTGGGGAAGTATCAGCAGGCTGAGCAGATGTACTGGTAGGCACTTGAGCTGATAGAGACGGTACTGGGTCGCGAGCATCCTGACACACTTACTAGCATGAGCGACCTTGCGTGCGTGCTTGACTGCTAGGGGAAGTACTTAGAGGCTGAGCAGATGCACTGGTAGGCACTTGAGCTGAAAGGGATAGTACTAGGCTGCAAGCATCCTGACACCCTTAACAGTATGAACGACCTTTCAATCGTGCTTATCAACCAGGGGAAGTACGTGGAGGCTAAGCAGATGCACTGCTAGGCACTTGAGCTGAGAGAGATGGTGCTGGGTTGCAAGTATCCCGATACCCTCAGCAGTATGCACGACCTTGCAGTCGTGCTTCACAGACAGGGGAAATATCTGGAGGCCAGGCAGCTACACCGGCAGGTACTCGAGCTGAAAGAGACAGTACTGGGCCGCGAGCATCTCAACACCGTCAAATGTATGAACGACCTCGCGATGGTGCTCGTCAGCCAGGGGAAGTACGTGGAGGCTGAGCAAATGCACCGCCAGGCACTCGAGCCGATGGAGACGTTACTGGGTCGCGAGCATCCTGACACCCTCGCTAGCATGAACAACCTCGCAGTCGTGCTCGCCAGCCAGGGGAAGTATCTGGAGGCTGAGAAAGTGCAGCGGCAGGGATGGATGATGGGTCAGAAGGTGCTAGGCCACATGCATCCCAACACCCTCAGCAGCATGAACAACCTCGCAGTCGTGCTCGCCCACCAAGGGAAGTATCTGGAGGCTGAGTAGATGCACCTGCAGACGCTCGAGCTAAGAGAGACGACGGTACTAGGCCACGAACATCCCGACACCCTCGATAGTATAAGCAACCTTGCGCTCGTGCTCAACAGCCAAAAGAGGTACAAGGACGCAGAAAAGCATCAAAGACAAGCACTTGAGGGATATCGAAGGGTATTAGGCCAGGAACACCTAGACACGCTTGACGGCATATACAAACTTGCTGTTATGCTCAAAAACCAGGGCAAGTATGCTGAGGCGGGGCAGATGTACCGGGAGGCACTTGGGCTGATGGAGAAGGTGCTCGGTGATGAGCATCCTAGTACTAAAAGGTGCAGACGCAATCATGCCCGATGTTTAAAGGCGGGGGAAGAGGCAAGCAGGCGGGGCCTTTGAGATATAGATGTGCGACTCGGCTTCTCAATAACATTAGCAGTGTAGCTGGACGCGTGACTCGTATTATACTGTACCAGAACGTTGCGTCTTGGCGTGTCGGCGTGTGGGACGCGCGCATACTCGAGTCGTGGCACCGCTGAAGTATCTATCGTGCCATCCACGAGACAGGGGACAATGGTGCCGTGGAGACAAGACAGACAGACGTCCCAGGAACACGTACGGCGGCCCACTGTTTCCGGGAACCGTGGTTGCCTTCTTAAGGAATGCCGGAGGGTGTCCTGAAGACTGGTCTGTTTCGGCAGAGCCGGCAGCATTTTCAGCTAGGAGGCAGTCGTTGGTCGCCAACGAATACCAGCCGGCACAACTTGTGCGTCAACCCCCATCTTTCTGGGGTGGTAGCGCATGCACCAGACTCAGGAGATGCGGCGACATTTCCGCTCCTCCACCTCACGACATATCCGCAGCCACTGCACTCCTTTCTCCTGTCTTCACGTCGCGATCGAGGCTCGCAACTGCAGTTCCGCTGGCCAGCTGGAACGATAGCGTGGAGCTGGCCGCGCTGCGCGACCGAACGCCGGATCAACCCTACCTCGACGCCCCCCACCCTCAAACATCGCTTTCCCTCCCATCGGCATGGACGTTTGCTCGCCGCAGTGCATATTGATGTAGAGCTTGTTGTTGCAAGGTCCGTTCCACCACTCATCAGGCTCCTCTGCTCTTCCCAGGTTTTGCCTGGGAGGCAGCGCACCCCAGACAGATGGCCGTCTCTCCAAAACGCTTGTTATGGTAACGTTGGCGTCGTTCTCTTCGCATTGGCTTTGTAAATCACGTTTCTGCTCCCATCGGCTTCAGCCTCATTTGCAGCTGTGTTCCCGCCGCCTCATTTCTCTGCGTACCGGTGGAATTCGGGTCCGAATTGTGGCTTGGCAGTTCTGGCCGCAGCCCCCAACTCCCCGCCGTCGTCTTTTGCGGCGATGGGCTGCCTCGTCCTCCTTCCACACGAGATTCACCGCCCTCCCCGACGCATTTTGAAGGGTCTTGACCTTTTCGCTGCCGTCATGGCATTGTTTTAGAGTTTCGCCATGCTGAATCCATCGACATCCAGGTATGCCACGCTTCCCATGCCGTTGTCGTGGTGATTGATTAACCATCGTCCAGGGTCTGGGAGCCCCTTCATGGAGATGCCTTCCGAGCATGTTTCCTGGAGGATTCGTGGCGTGCCGCGATTCTTTGACAAGCGGAGCCTAGCTGATGCCCTGCGACATCACCTGGTTCTTCAGTCTCCGAATTCGACGAACGCTGGCGACGGCAGCGACAGCGTGGACGATGTCTTCCTCGACACCCTGGCGCCTGACCTTCAGTGCCTCGAACAGGTCGCGACCGTCCGATTTCCAACGCTCCCCCCGCAGTTGCAGGCCCTCGAGGACAGGGCCGAATTGACAATCGAAATACCACCAAATACCGAGGACTCGCCCGTGGGTGGCCATCGGAGATCGCCCAACCACACATCGCGGCTCACGATCGACATGCATTTCCATGGCACCACGGTTCTATATTCGCCCACCGACCACGATGTTGATGTTCTTGCGGTGTGTGGTCTCGGCGGCCATGCCATGGGATCCTTCATACACAAGCGGGACAGACACATGTGGCTACGGGACAGCTTGCCACAGCGCATACCGAAAGCGAGAGTGATGATTTACGGCTACGATTCTGGCCTGCAGCACAGTACCAACCTCGCCCAGCTCGGTGATCTTGCCAAGTCGCTCCGGACTGCGATAACACGTATCTTGCGATCCGGAAAGAGACGCCTCGTCCTTATCGGTCACAGTCTAGGCGGCCTCCTCATCAAGGAGGCTTTGACCCAGCTTGCCGAGTCGGACTCCCGGTCCCTGGTCAATTTTGTCTCTGGCGTGCTGTTCTTTGGCGTCCCGAATCACGGAATGGACATTGAGTCGCTTATTCCGATGGTCAACGACCAAGCGAATCGGCCCCTTCTCGACTCCCTTCATCGCGTGAACTCTTGGGTCCTGATGCTCCAAGACCGAGATTTTTCTAGGATCTTGGACCAGAGGAAGGATCTCAAGGTGTTCTGTTTCTACGAAACAGAGAAGTCACCAACGGCAGCCAAGGTAAGCTGGACACATTGCTGGAGGTCACTGCTTTTGGTAACACATTCAGGATCCCCAAACGGGAAAGTACAGAATGATCGGCCCTCCTCGGTTCCTCGTGGACATGTTCTCCGCTACAAGCTGCTTGCCCCCCGAGGCCAGGCCCGAATATTCCCTGCCGATCCCGCGAACACATTCAGATCTTGTCAAGTTCACGTGCCATGATGACCACTATGAGACGGTCGTCCTTGCTCTAGAGCAAATCCTCGAGCGGTCTGTGCCTAGCAGCCACAGAGACACGATGGCTACTAAAGGCCCGGGAGGCTTGGCGAGCCTGCGAGCCACCTGCTGCACGGTGGAAAAAAGGCGCTTCGAGGGGGCAAACCGCGGCTGGTCGGAACACCAATGCGAAGCCCTTCATGAGAACTCCGAGACTGCTCGTTCACCCAAGCGCCGCAATCTTGGTACCACGTCCGGCGAAGAGCGGCTCCCCACCTCGTCTGAGGGAAGCAACGACAGCATCGATGCCAGCCTCAAACAGTCACTGGTTGAGCAGCTCTACTTTACCAAGATCGACGAGCGCTTGACAAGTCTAACAGCGGCCCAAGGGAAGACGTGCCGCTGGTTCCTTGACAAGCCGGATTACGCGGCCTGGCGCGACGTGGCGATACAGTCGAACGACGGCGGTTTCCTTTGGATCAAAGGCAACCCCGGCACCGGGAAGTCAACTCTGATGAAGCTTCTCTTTGAGGAGGCCAAGCTCAGCTCAAAGGGCGATCCGTCGCAAATCACACTATCGTTCTTCTTCCTGGCCCGCGGAACGATGGAAGAAAAGTCGACCATAGGTCTATACCGATCTCTTCTCCATCAACTCTTCGAGAAGGCGACGGACCTGACGAACAGCCTGGAGTGGATGACAGCCAACGGCGCGAGGGGCATCCAACAGAAGGGGTGGCATGAGGAAGCTTTGAAGCAGACATTGACACATGCCATTTCAAGACTCGGAAGTCGGTCCTTGACGATATTTGTCGACGCACTGGACGAGTGCGACCAAAGCCAGGTAGCCAGGATGGTCTGCTTCTTTGAAGAGCTCTGCGAGGGCGCCGGAGACGCAAACGTCAAGCTGCAGATCTGCTTCTCGAGCCGGCACTATCCGACCGTTTCCATCGAAAAGGGGGTCGAGGTCACACTCGAGAACGAACTCGGGCATACGGAAGACATCCAGCAGTACGTCAAGTCAAAGCTGAGGCTAGGCAAGGCGAAGAACGCTGAGTCGCTCCGGTCCGCAATTCTTGAGAAGTCATCCGGCATCTTCCTCTGGGTCGTCCTGGTCCTCGACATCCTCAACGCGGAATATCCCAACAGCTCCCTCTCCATCAACGAGATCCGCAGCCGTCTTGAACAAATTCCACCTGGGCTGAACGACTTGTTCGAGATGATCCTCGCACGGGACGGGAAGAACCTTGAACGACTGCACGCCTGTCTCAAATGGGTTCTCTTCGCTACTCGTCCCCTTAAGCCC
>Ga0247777_1000200_pt1 | contig 15546 bp, 11 predicted proteins | sample UWRJL154409C5_FD_179937 | JGI IMG/M metagenome (GOLD analysis project Ga0247777, IMG submission 179937) | Plant litter microbial communities from Arlington Agricultural Research Station in Wisconsin, United States - UWRJ-L154-409C-5 | ecosystem: Environmental > Terrestrial > Plant litter >...
CCCCTTCCTCGCTATCCACATGGGCAGCCACGACGCGCCCGTTCCCTATTGGAACGTCAATGTTGCGGAACACCAAAGGACAGAAGCTTGCCCGGACTTCCTGCAAAACATACCCGAAAAAGACCAAAAGATCCTGCGCACCCTCGACGCCGACTATCCGATCGGCACATGGCCCTCGGTCCGGCAAGTCGTTGCTGAAAACCGCCTCGATCTCTTCCAACGCGTGCCCTCGGAGCTGCGCCGTTATTTGGCCTATATGTGGAAGCTCCGCCGAGAGCACGGGAGCGTCATGAACTTTGTTCTGTCCGAAAGACTTCGTTGGGCGCCGCCCATCGTGGCCGAGGGAGGCCCGTTTGAGGATTCCCGAGACCTTAAGATTCTTTGGAACGACTGGCCTTACGGCATTGACCAGAGCATCGTGCATCTCGTGATTTGGACCAAGTTCGACCTGGCAGATGATCCCGAGACGGGCGACCTGACCGACACGGCACGCGCTCAGATCAACGCATTCGTCGAAAAGACCTTCAGTCCGCATCTCCCAAATGACCAGGTACTTTTGACTACGGTGTGGTTCGTTCCTCCTCGAGGGCCTACTGACCTGCCATGCAGTATGTCTGGTTCAAGAACTGGAACTCCTTGAAATCCGTCAAGGCCGTCGAGCACTTCCACGTCATGCTCTTCGATCCCCCGCTGGACTTCATACAGGACCTGACCGATGGCGACGTGCCCCTGAGCCGCCGGCTCTTGGCGTGACCGGGTTCGCTTGCCGCTCTTCATACTCCTCCCGGGCTGGTTGGCCTCGCCGGCGGACGGGTGGCTGGCTTCTCGTCGAGGACGGGCGGTGGCGGTCTCGGGGGAACACCGCCCCCGACCCGAATTTGGACGGCCGGTGCATCGGCAAACGGTACGGCTGTGGGCTTCTCCAAGCTGATCTTCACTTGCCAACCAAAGTAGCCCGAATAGGTCTGGCCAGGGAGCGGCCGGAACTCGGTTACGATCCTGTGGGCAAGATGGGCCCCCAGTGCCTCGAGCGTTTCGAAGGACGTCTCCCCCAGGACCTAGTCGCCCGGTCAGTCTTCCCCGCCGTAGTAGCTCTCTAGGTTCGTCAGGGGTGTTACCTTCACGATAAAACTCTCGAGGTCGGTGTAGACGTCGGGGCCGTAGTCGAACTTGTCTATTTCCACCGTGGCCACGACGACCTGCTTGCTCTGCCGTTCGTTGCTATTGACACCGATCAAGACGGGCATCCGCAGATTTCGGATGAGAAGTGACACGGCAAACATGGCGACGGTCGTACCGGACTTGTTGGGTTCGAATACGCTCATCGCCGCAAGCCCCACGCCGTCTCCCAACAGGGATGCTTTGGGCAGAAGCAGGCTGACGGAAAGCGAGCGCAGCTTGGAGATGTCCAGGAACGGTGCGCCAGGCCCGCACCGAGAGGGGACAATGCCGTCCAGCTTGCGGCCGGTCAGGCCATACCAGATCTTCCCGAGCACGTCCGTCAGCGTTGTCGCCCCCCTGTTCAGTTCGAAAGCCGCCGGGGGCCCCTTTGTGGCCACCTGCTCAGGGGCGAAAGGAGTAAGGGCGGAGAGGATGGCCTTGCTCAGTGTGCCGTAGTGCACCGTGTCCGAGGTCACTTGGTCCGTGGCCGAAGCCGTGGCGAAGGGTTCTGCTAGCGACACCTCGGCAGAGACGAGAAGGGGCTGTGCTTTGCTCGCACGCCCCCAAGCATCGTGCGGACCCTGGACGGCGGCTTGGAGGTTGCGAACCCGGACGACGGCGAAAGGTTCTCCGGCCGTGGTCTGGACAGTCCACATGCTGCGGATGCGATACTCCTGAGTGAAGTCCATGGCCGGCGCGATGCCAAAACGGCGCTGGCCGGGCCGCGTCTTGGTTAGGCCTGTTTGTCGATTTTTCCGTTGAGGTGTCGAGCTCCTCGCCGACGCGGCCCCGATAATCAGCACTTCGAGCTCCCCCCTGTCCGACCCTCCGGTCTGATGGCCCAACCGAGTCGCGGCCCGCTGGCACTTCCAGACGGCCGTACGCTAGAGGAGCAGATTACGAAGGGACCAAGCGGTCAACATGTTCATCCGGTGGACAAGAGTCAGGCTCCAACACTGGCGTGCCCAGAGTTGCTTGAGTCTCCGGGCGAGAAGGCGCGCGGGGTACCCCTCGGAGTCGGGGCCGGCTCCGGTAACGTTAACCTATCATCGAACATCACTTACACGCAGTGGCCCGCCGCGCATCGCCGGCACTCGCAACCCCAAGGACCGAGCGTCTTTGTGATGTCGATGCTTCTGGCAACCCTTTGACACCTCGATTAACGTCTCTCGCATGCCGTCCACCTCGAAAGACGCAAGTCATACGGCGGAGTCGCACCCATGCTCGACCCCTGCAGTTGCTACACGGCGACCGACCCTCCTCGACGGGAACCTCTTCTGATCGTACCTACAACCAGTCTACACGTCCTATTCGTCTTATTCGACTGGCTCTCATCCAACCCGGCCTAGTCACTCTCTATGCATCTCTAGAGTACGTCTTCTATCCCTCCCTCTCCCTAGGTGGATGACCCGTCCTTTCCCGTCCCCTAACCAAGACCCGTTCATATTCATCGCTGCATCCGGACTCGGCTTTCTTGTATTCGGTAGAGGCCGGGCCGTGTTTCAGGGACCATAGCAGACGGCTGCTATTAATATTTATTGGGGTCGACAGGCCCAGGTGCGGCTCTTCGACTCCGAGGTGATTAATTTGCCTATACTAGGTCCTCATCACAGGCCCAATGCTACCGGGAACGGCTACGCCCAATCGACAAGACCGCAGGCGACGTCACTCATGCTGAAACTCTCAAGCGGCTCTGTTCTCTACTGCGCGGAGCGTCTCTCGGCGCTTCGCGGTGCCGCTTACGGTGAGCAGTCCGGGCGGCCACGCTCGGTGCCGACCTGTTGTGGGCGGCTCTTGATTGTCTTCGTATACACTCCCTCGCCGGCCGTCCCTCACGCAGGGGCCGCTTGATGAAGATGGTCACTTGCCTCGGCCGAATCGGGTCGACTTGCAGCAGGAGAGCATTGCATGTTGGTCGAGGCCCCCAAACCCCCGACGCCCGTGGGGCCAAAGGCTCGCAAACGGGAAGACATCATAACCTCTCTTGATGAATACGAGGGCCTTTGCACTCCGAGATCGAACGACCGGGGACTATAAAGGGAAACAGACCGTCTTCTCCTCTCCCCCTGTGCTCTCTGTCTGACCGGACATCCATTCGCCCCACGCCCAGTATCTTGAAAAGCTCCCTCGTTCGTCGTTGACAGCTGCCCATCATGTACAGAGCACTGACGGCCCTCTCGTTTGCCTCGGCCGTCCTGGGCCAGCAGGCCGGGACGCAGACGGCCGAGAAGCATCCTGCGATGCCTATGGAGGTCTGCACAACCTCGGGCTGCACCAAGGAGAGCACAGAACTGGTTCTCGACGCCAACTGGCGGTGGACCCACGTCACATCAGGCTACGACAACTGCTACTCGGGAAGCGCGTGGAACAAGACGGCGTGCCCCGACGGCAAGACGTGCGCCACCAACTGCGCCGTGGACGGCGCAGACTACGCCAAGACGTACGGCATCACCACGCCCTCCGCCGGCGCCGTCAAGCTGCAGTTCGTCACCAAGAACGAAAACGGCCAGAACGTCGGCTCGCGCATCTACTTGATGGCCAGCGAGACCAAGTACCGCATGTTCAACCTGCTCAACAAAGAGTTCACCTTCGACGTGGACGTGAGCAAGCTCCCGTGAGTTTTTCTCGGCGCCCCAGGCTTCCGGACGGTGGTCCGACGCGGAACGAGAGGCTGACGGGCACCCCTTTCCCCCCTTTTCCAGATGCGGCCTCAACGGTGCCGTCTACTTCTCCGAGATGGCCGAGGACGGCGGTTTGTCCAAGTTCGCGACCAACAAGGCCGGGGCCAAGTACGGCACGGGCTACTGCGACAGCCAGTGCCCGCGCGACATCAAGTTCATCAACGGCGAGGCCAACGTGGGCAGCTGGGGCGGCGCGCCCAACGACGCCAACTCGGGCGTGGGCGCCTTCGGCGCCTGCTGCGCCGAGATGGACATCTGGGAGGCCAACCACGACGCCACGGCCTACACGCCGCACCCGTGCAAAGTGCAGGGACCGACGCGCTGCGACAACCCCGCCGACTGCGGCGTCGGCGACGCCCGGTACCAGGGCCTCTGCGACAAGGACGGCTGCGACTTCAACGCCTTCCGCATGGGCGACAAGGACTTCTACGGGCCCGGCATGGCTGTCGACAGCAGCAAGCCCTTCAGCATCGTGACGCAGTTCGTGACCGCCGACGGCACCGACACGGGCGCGCTCGTGCAGATCAACCGCTTCTACGTGCAGGGCGGCAAGGTCATCCCCAACAGCAACGTCGCCGTCGCCGGCATCGACGCCGTCAACCACATCAGCGACAACTTCTGCAAGCAGCAGAAGACCGCTTTTGGCGACACCAACCACTTCGCCTCCGTCGGTGGCCTGAAGGCCATGGGCGCCTCGCTGAAGAACATGGTCTTGGTGCTGAGCATCTGGGACGACCAGTACGTTGAGAAGCCGGGTCCTTTCCCTCCGCCTCCGTCAGCGGACGGATCAGGTCGACATGGGTTAACGTGTGCATCTAAACAGTGATGTCTCGATGAACTGGCTCGACAGCCACTTCCCCGCCGGTGCCGAGCCGACCAAGCCGGGCGTCGCCCGCGGCCGATGCGACCCCCTCGACGGCGTTCCCAAGACGATCGAGGCGGCGCACCCGGATGCCTATGTCATCTACTCCAACATCAAGGTACGTTGACCTGTCCTGGTCAAAGGTAAATCCAGATGCTAATCATGGGACTTATAGCTTGGTGCCATCAACTCGACCTTCGTGGCTCATTAAGGGGCTTCGGGAGGAGAGCGAAGTGATATCCCATGGCCACCTGATCGGTGGCTGGCTCTGCCTTAGAGTGTGGCCCAAAAGCATTTGTATATAACTGGCATCATCAAGCATTTGTGAATACTACTACGGTGGTTTAAACTCCTGGCTGCTCTTAAGATGGCCCCTGTCGTCCTATGCTGTTCTGCTGGTCTCGAATCACTAGCCCAACCCGCAAGCGAACGGCAAATGGCCATGACGGGTCGTTAATGAAAGCGCACGCCCAGCTTGCACAGACTTGATGCGTTCATTGATTCATGTGCAGACAGTTGCTGCGATGTAGGTATCAAATGGATCCTATTAACCAACCCATATGCCGAGCCCAAGACCCCCCTTCTTGCCAACGCCGACCAGGTCCAAGCATACCCCCCATGCATCGGCCAATACGATTTAAATAGTATCCAAAGGACGGTGAGACGCTAAGGAGTGTTCTCAGGGTCCTTGATCTACGCTGGAACAGTCTACCCTTTTTGTCGAGCAACGAGTATCAAGTACCGCCGGGTCGTCGACGACGAAGACGGCCGCCGCCTCAGCAGTTCGCCGTCAGATAGACGCCCGAGGGTGGGAGGTAGGTGCCCTGCACGAAGTCGACGCTGGCCGAGAAGGCCTGCCAGACCGAGATCTCGAAAACAAAGGCGAGGCTCGAGGCGCAGGCCTCCGAGTTGACGACGGCGTGGGTGCCGGGAACGGCATTGATGGTGCCGAACAGGCCCTGGCCGGGACTGAGGGTGGGGACGGAGGCGAAGGTGAAGGCGTTGGCGGTCTTGATGTCGCCAGGGCGGCCGTTGAGCAGCGTGGTGACGTTGAGCTGGACGGCGCGGCCGGCGGGCGTCACGTTGACGATGTTGGGGAAGGCCACGTTGAGCTGGCAGCCGTAGGACCCCGGGGCGATGCCGGTGAAGCCGACGAGCTGCGACGTGCGGTGCGACAGGCGGCCGTCGGGCCCGTACGTGCTCGCCACCTTGAAGCCCGACGGGTTGGGGCTGACCACGCCGGGCGTGTCCTCGACCAGCGTCTGCAGGATGGTCGGGAGGTAGGTGGTGCCGCAGCGGGGGGCGACGTCGGCCGGGGTGGGAGCGGCGAAGGCGAGACCCACGAGGGGCGCGAGGGCGGCGAGGAACAGCTTCATTGTGGGGGCCGGAGTTGCTGGGGAGCGAGTGGACGCCGGGCAGCGACGGTGAGATAGTACAAGAGGAGATGGGTACTGTATGTAGCTGAGACGCTGGTGGAGATGTTGCCTTGTTGATGCGGACGGTATATCTAGTTCGGTGGGAAGGGGGCGGGACTTATATGCGTCCCCCCCCGGAGCCGACGTCGATGCACAGGCTGGTTCATGGCCGTCCGGAAGAGAGCCGCCTTCTCGACGCCTTCTCGACGCCTTCGTCCTCGAGGCTTCCCGAGTCGGTGAACACCCAGGCCAGGCAAACCGAGTCCTAGACAGGGCAGTGCTCCGCCACCTGACACACTTGGGATCGCGAGTGCGCCTGCTCGGCAGCGGGACGGCGCCACGCGACTCGACGCAGCCCCGACCACGGGCGAAGTTGGTGTCACTTGGCGAGGCAGCGAAGACATACACTACAGTACTGTACTGTAGCACGCAACTATCGGCCTGGGGGAAAGGGCGGGTGCCCGACAGCGCACCGAACTGCGTCTATGCCCTGGTCGTGAGGGGTGCGGCTGCAAGCCCAGTCGGCGTTGCGGCTGACCCGGGCGCATGCCGGGATTCGTCAGGTTCGTCGGCACCGGAGGCTGTGCCCTTCCCACCCCACAGCAAGCGGACGCCAAGTCTGCGGCCTTTAGGTTGGTAAAGGCAGCGGGATGCGGTTGCGTCTTGCGGGAGATGCGTTGTGGTGATGCATTGCATGCGGTGTGCGACCAGGTGAGGGGACTCGAGTCAATGCTGTTGGGCCGAGCGCGGGCCGTCCGTGGGGGAGGAGCTTCGGTAAGGCGTCCGAGCTATTTACTTTGTGTAGCCATGGGGCAGGCTAGCGTCTAGAGCGAGCTTTCAGCTCTGCGCCTCGGCTAGTTGAACCTGGAACACGGAAGGCTGCGAGTGTTCGGTATTTCACCCAAACCCGCCTGGTCGCTCGCTAGTCTCGCCCGCATGGCGGTGGCATCTTGGATCATTTCTGGTATTGTCTGTCGGAGGTCTTGTGGGAGCTTGGTTCACAAGACAGCTTGACCGGCTGTCCTCGGCGGAGGGATGTCTGTCTCGCGACTCTGTAGGCCCAGTCAGCCTTTCGGGGATTTTTTGTGCGGCTGTTGCGCAGCGTTGGGTCGAGGCTGCAGGAGGCGTCTGTACAGCCTCGGCTGCCCGCCCCCAAAAATAGCCGGGAGGGGGCATCGCGATGAACTGCCCTCTCCCCAAGCTTGACGTGGGCCGATGCTGGGCGGAGCTCCGCGACCTCGACGGTATTTTGATCCCACGGAACGCCATGAGGCTCAAAGACGTGCACTTGCCGCCCAGCTGACAAACAAAATTTGTTCTAGCCGCGTATGCCTCATTCGGGGCGGGTCTGCTTCAGGAAATGCCGTCGTCTTCAGCTGACTCTGCAGGAGGGCGGTCACATCTGCTGTACCGTCGAACTGGGGCAGTCCCGTCTCGATTGCGACCCCAGGCCTCTGCTCGTGTGTCGCGGAAGCATCGGGTGTTGTCCGAACCCTCCTTTTCGTTCCGGCCGATTCCTCCTCGCCCTCCCGTCCCGGCCTATCCCATGTGTCCACGAAGCCAAGCCGAGCGATGCTCATGCAACCACACCTGGCGGACTCACCGCCTGCTCCTCAGAGATGCATCCCACCGTCGTCTTCGTCCTGGTCTTCTCTCAGACGCTCCTCGAGCGCCCTGCGGAGCTGCTCGTCAGTCAACCGGCCCCCATTCCCTCCCGAGTCCTGTGGCCGTTGGCCGTTCATCTGCACCTCCCCATTTCGAATGATGCCAGTCTGAAAGGTGCCGTCGGTCCACGCTTGGTGCTGTCCTTGTGCTTGTGTGTCGCCTCGCGGTGCACCGTCGTTCTGCGCAGGGGCAGCGTTGGAGGCCGTCTCCCCGTTTGTGAGGCCCTGCGCGGCCTCGAGTTCCTCCTTGCTCTGGAACTCGGTCCAGCTGCTGCCACGGCCCTCCACCTCGGCGCGGATTAGGCGTATCCGGTCTTGCATTCGGTCGATAACCTGCTGGTTCTCCTTGATGGCCTCGATGCAATCCTGGTCGGGTTCACCCTGCGCCGGGCCCCCTGCGGCGTCCAAGGTTGCCTCCGTTCCTTCCGCAAATGGCCGCAGTTGCTCGTTCGAGTAGTCTAGATGCGCGATGGAGTTGCGGATCTCAAGGACCTTGAGGTGGAGACTGGAGAGGGAGAGGTCTTTGAGAGCCTCTGAAAACCGGGCGGGGTTGATGGGAAGTGCGTCCGCAGACATTGTGCCGTCGGTGTAGGGGATTTGAAAAGAAAGACTGATAACAGCGATGCAGGCAAACGGCCGCAGCAGTTTGACTGATGGAACCTAGGCCGTAGGCAAGGCTCCCGCCTTGATGTCGTCAGCCGGTCGGCTTGAAGGTTAAAGGTGGGAAGGTGAGGTTCCAGAAGCTTGGACTTCAGTTCATTGGTCCAAGTCACTGGGGAGCTTGAAATCTGTGGGGGCTCATGGCAGCTCCAAATGTGGGACCGTAAATAATCGATTACCGAGTGGGTCCGGGCCCCTGTACAGTAACTGCCTCTCGAAGCCGAGTCTTCGCAGAATTCGCAACTTTCGTTCTTGCACCAGCAGCGTCCAAGAGCAAACGCATGGGCATCTCTACACTTCGTAGGCAACCGAAACCCTAGCGGTGAGCCCCTCCTTCCATGAGCGCCTTCCTAGGGCTCACAATTGCCCGCCCGGGTTTGTCGACGGCGCTCGAGGCTGTCATCCGCTCATCAACTCGACTCGCGCCTCGACGTCCCACGACGGCAATTTCTTGCTGTTGCGCGACTCCATCCTCGAAGCGATTCCTTCCGGTATCACAGTATGGTACTCTACTGCTTGCCGCGCGCAGGGCCCAGGGCACTCAACCCCGCCGAGACGCCGGAACGCGAAGTATCTTTTGGCAAAGCAGCGTCGTAACGCGTTATGTCGATCTTCCGCCGGACTACGATGAGAAAACGGGGTTGGCCTTCGGTAGGAAAGACCTAGGGGCGCAAGAAGTTGTGGCAATACTCGGTCATGGCCTGCCTACTGCCGAGGCCAATCGCCTGCTTCGCATCCTCCACGGCCAACGGGTGAGCGGCAGCCTTCAAGACCCCGAGGCGCAACAGCACACGAGCGAGCTGTCGCCAGCGCAGATCGAGGCTGCTCTGCAATATCTCCGGACTACCGTCCCCGTTGACGAGGTCGCCAATGCCGGGCTACGGGCCGAGGATGAGCTCCGGGAGCTCGAGGAAGAAATCGATGTCGAAGCCGAAAAAGACGGCGCAACAGGAGGAGACCAGGAGTCGGCTTCCGGTAGGGCTCTGTCGCCGCCGAACGGCTGGTGGGCGAGAAGATTGGTCAAAACACCGGCAACGTTACCGACACCGGCGTCGACATCGGCACCGACGGACGTCTACGGAGAAAGCGCGATTGATAGGATCCGCGCGCGAAACATCGCTCGGCGCAAGGAAGAAGAGCAGCGCCGGGTCGAAGAAGAGGAAAAGCGACGGGAGGAGCAGGCGGCTGACGCGGTTTCCGGTACTCTTCAAGGGCTGCATCAGGCCACGACGCGGGAACTCAGCCCACAAATGAAGAGATGGAAAGAGCTGGCCACATCCAATCTCACAGAGCCCCCGAGGATGTCGGCGTGGGCAAGGCTCTGGCCCAGCTATGCCCTCATCACGGCGTTGATCGTCGGAGGCACCGTCGCCGCCCAGTATTATTCGCCCCCAGAGCCGTACCAGCGGCTGTTCCCCGATATTCCGCCGGCGACAGCCACTGTCGCCGTCATAATCGCCGCCAACATTGCCATCTGGGGGCTATGGAAGGTTCCTCCCCTATGGAGGAATTTCAACCGCTACATGCTCGTCGTGGCGGCCACCCCGCGGCCCCTGAGCCTTTTGGGGACGGCGTTCTCGCACCAGAGCCTGTTCCACTTGTCTACTAACATGCTGTTCTTGTGGTATTTCGGTACCATGGTGCACGAGGAAGTCGGTCGGGCCCACTTTGTCCAGCTTTACCTCACGGCCGGCTCGGTGGGCTTTCTGACGAGTCTGACGGAGATGGTCCTCTGGAGTCAACTGCACCTGTCGACGCTCGGGGCATCGGGGGCAGTGTACGGCATCGCGGTGGCCTACTTTATGCTCCACCAGGTCGACGGATTCCGCATTTTCAACGTACCGGCGCCGCCGTCGGAGGGTATCCCAGGCGTGGTCTTCATTGCCACCATCTTGGGCATCCAGCTCGCGCAGTACCGCGTGCAGAAGAAGATGGTGGACATCGTATCGCACTTGGGCGGCATCCTGGTCGGCCTGGTATTCGGCCAATACTTGGCCATCCGGAAAGCCGAGCAAGCGGCGGCGGCCAAGCAAGGTCGGGGAGAACGTCCCGTTCTCGAGCTGATCCGCGAGAAGGGCATCCGGGGGGCCGCGAGGGCCGAAGAGAGCAACGGGAAGAGACATAAGACATGATACGGATGTAAAGACGATGTACCATCTCCCATGAGACAATATACGGAATCTGTAAACGTCAGGAGACATGCACCGCATGGGAAGTTGAGCTGGTTCGACGCTGGTTCGACGCTGGTTCGACGCTGGTAGCTCCTGTAGGACGCGGTTGCCCCGAGAGTGCGGATTATTCGGCGAGTCTAGGCGCTGCAAGCCACACTACCGCAGAATGTAAAGTACCAGCCACATGCAGTGGGCGGCACGAGCTAAACGTTCGGGCTCCACTCAGATCGAGTCATACGTCACTCGTGCAGGCGATCTTGGCCTTGGCCCTTGTGGACGTCTCCCTCCGAAAGCCCCGAGTCAGCCGAAGTTTGGTTGTCTCAGTTGATCAGACTAGGCTCGCTAAGGACCCTTTTTGGAGGTTCCATTGTGTCGCTGCCCAGCTGACGGATTCGAAGCCACAGATGGTCGAGTACGAGCACAAGCAGGAATGGCGAGGGTCATGGCCCGACAGCCGGGCGCCCGCTGAGCTCTCTGCTGCTCGCTCTCCCCAACCCGGAACGAACAGACGTTGGGGCGCGGGACCAACCGTGCGGGATCCCCTGGGGCGCGACCTGTGCGTGCAGCGCGGCAGGGTCGCCCTTGCAGGCGGATGTTATCGCGAAAGGGGACGAGTACTCCATATTGTACGTATGTACTGTACGAGTGTCTTTACTGGCGAGAGGCAGCCGCCCCAGGGCGGAAGCGAGGGCGGCGCATCACGATGCGGCTCATGGGCTTCCTTGGAAGCTTGGCCGGCTTCTGCTGGCCCGGTAGAAAACAGGAGGACGGCGAGGATGGGTCCGGCACTGTCGTGTATCGGCGACTTTAGCAACCGTCCCGCTTTCTTGTTCTCCAGCCTTGGCACAGGTCACTCTCGCCCGCACGTCCGCGCCCTGGTCGGTGTAGATTAAAACGATAGGTCCACGGGCGCATCGTCCAGCAGCAGCTCCGCATCAAGTCTGGGGTCATTGCCTCGTTCTCTCCTCTTCTCTCCCTCTCGTGCGCCTTAGGTTCTTCGTTTCCTTCCGGGCAACACCGGCCGAGCCGATTGAGCAGCCCGACGATCCCGGTCGCCGTTTGTCGCGTAGTGTGCGAAGGCGGCCCCTCTGCAAGCCTCCGAGACAGAACAGTACTGTACCACCAAGAGCGAAGCTTCCGCGCCTTCCGACCAGACCTCGCCGTCTCACGAACACCGGCCCGACCGAGCCCCCGGGCCCCGAACACCAGCGGCCACGATGGCACCGCCGCCGCCGAAGCGGGACGATGCGCTCCTCGACGACGACGACGACGACGACGAGCAGCTCGATGGGCCGCGCAATCCCTACGCCTCCAAGAACCGATGGCGCCACCAAGAGTCGTCGGCCTTTGCCCGCCACGCCGCCGCCGCGCACGCCAGCGCCCAGCAGCAGCAACAGCCGCGCGACGCCGAGCCGCGTGGGCGCACCGACGATCTGGCCAACTTCCTGAACTCGACGCGCGTCCCGGCCGACAAGACGCGGCCCCACGACAAACACGGCCAGCCGCCCAAGTCGACGCCCATCGTGGTCGCTGCCCCCGACGCCCGCGAGGCCGTCCGCGCCGCCGAATCGGGCGAGGGCGGCCAGAAGGCGCAAGACACGGCACAGCCCGAAAAGGCGGTCTTGGACGGCCGGGACATCGCCGTCGGCCCGCTGCTCAACTACCGCCGCACCGAGGGCGGTCGCTGGATCGGCAGCGTCCTGGTCGTCACCAAGGGCGGCGGCAAGAAGCAACTCTTCGAGCCGACGCTGCTGCTCCGGCGCGCCGAGGAGGCCGAGGAGACGCACGGAGCCGTCTCGCCCGTGGACGTGGTCAACGGCGAGCTGGCCCCGGCAGAGGGGGTCGAGGATGCCGACGCGACCGAGGGTGTCAACGGGACCGAGGGTGTCAACGGGACCGAGGGTGTTGACGGGGCCGAGGATGATGACGGGGTCGACGGGGTCGACGCCGCCGCCGGTCCCGCGGCGCAGGACGTGGAGGGCATCGAGGACACCGGAGACGCCGGGGGCACTGAGGTCGAGGGCCTGTGTCTCTACTCGGACCCGCGCAACACCTTCTGGCGCTTCGACCTGTCGGTGCCCATCGAGGAGCGGGAGGGCCAGTGGGCGTACACGCTGCCGGGGCTGCGCTTCCACAGCCGGAAGAAGCCGCGAACGAGCGTCTTCCACGTGCCGGCGGCGGCCGAGTCGATGCGCATCATGTTCCACTCGTGCAACGGCTTCAGCGTCGGCACCGACGTCGACGAGTGGAGCGGTCCCGCCCTCTGGCACGACGTGCTGCGCCGCCACGGCGAGAAGCCCTTCCACGTCATGCTCGGCGGCGGCGACCAGATCTACAACGACGGCATCCGCGTCGACGGCCCGCTGCGCAAGTGGACCTCCATCGGGAACCCCCGGAAGCGCCGCGAGTACCCCTTCCCCGAGTCTCTGCGCCAAGAGTGCGACGACTACTACCTGAGGAACTACATCCGCTGGTACGCGGCCTCTCAGGCCCCCTTTTCCCGGCTACGCGCAGGGGGACCCGAAGAGCTGACCCGAGAGCAGGTACGGGATGGAGCCTTTTGCTTCGGCAAACGGCCAGATTCCGCAGATGAACATTTGGGACGACCACGACGTACGAATCCGATCGTGCCCCTCCCGCTTGTCCTTGCCCGCCCGCTGACCTCCGTCCAGATCATCGATGGCTTTGGCTCCTACGTCAACGAGTTCATGAGGTGTGATGTATGTTGATGTCGGTTCCAGCAAATCCCTCCACGTCTGACCACGACTACAGGTCTTCAGGGGTATCGGGGGAACGGCGCACAAGTACTACATGTTGTTCCAACATCATCTCCCACCCCCGCCGTCGACATATACCAGTGGTAAGCAAGACGCGTCGCCGGGGACGGAGTTGTTCTCTGACCAGGGCAAAAGATGCTCCTCAAACTACCGAGACCGCCGCTGGGAAAAAGGGTATCGATCCGCTCCAACTCGAAGACACCTATGTGGCCGATCGGATCATCGAGTCCAACTACATCATCGGGTCAAGCCCTGGCGTACGTCTGCGCCCTACCTTGGTCTGGCCTTCTTGTACTAACTAGGAGACAGCCGTATGTTGCAGAGCACTCGCACAACATGTTTGCCAGGTTGGGCGCTAGAGTCGCGTTCCTGGGGATAGATGCCAGGACGGAGAGGACACGCCACCAGATCAACTACCCTGAGACGTATGACCACATATTCAGTCGACTATCGGACGAACTTCGGACGGCCAGGGATGCCGGAACGCCATTCAAGCATCTGATTTTGCTCTTGGGGATCCCCATCGCCTATCCGGTACGACCATCTCTCCCGCTTGGCTCGCCTTACAGCTACTGACCAAACTAGCGCCTGACATGGCTAGAAAATATATTCGCAAGTCCAGTCATGGGACCCGTCAAGTTCTTCAATCGGAGGTTCGGGCTGGGTGAGTGATCTTGCGTGCCTCGGGCTCACAATCTCGGTGGCAAACCTGACCCATTCTGCAGGAGGCGGCTTCTTCAACTACTTTGACGGCAGCGTCGACCTCCTAGACGACCTCGACGACCACTACACGGCGCGGACGCACAAGAAGGAACGGAACGCGCTCATAGAGCGTCTGCAGGTTGTGTGCGGCGAGTTCTCGGTCCGCATCACCATTCTCGGAGGAGACGTCCACCTGGCCGCCATGGGCCGCTTCTACTCCAACCCTAAGCTGGGCATCGCCACGGAAAACGACCACCGATACATGGCCAACATCGTCTCGTCCGCCATCACCAACAAGCCGCCGCCCCAGGCCATCGCTAACCTGCTCGCTCGCCGCAACAAGATCCACCATCTCAACCACGACACGGACGAGACGCTGCTCAAGCTCTTTGACAAGGACCCCGGCGACTCCAGCAAGACGGCCAGCCATAACCACGTCACCATGCCCTCGCGCAATTACGCCATCATTACCGAGAACTCGCCCCACAACCCCCTTCCTCCCGCCGCCACCACCACCGGGAGCGGCGTCGAGGACCACGCCACCGCAACCATCAACGGCGCCAACGGCACAGCCACGCCGCCCGCCCCGGCCCCGCAGCCGGAGCAGCCGCAACAGCAGCCACCCCCCGGCTCGAGCGGGTCCAGCCCCGCCTCGTCCGGCGGCCGCGGCGGTAGCAGCAGCGCCTCGGCCTCGGCGACGGGTAAGGACGGGCACTACCCGCTGCACGCGGGCGAGCGGCACGCGGGGACGCGCCACCGGGCGGCGGTGCCCGAGACGCACGGCACAGGCGCCGACGGCGGCCTGGACGTGTGCATCCGCGTCGAGATCGACCAGCACGACCGCCGCGGCCTCACCCAGGGCTACGGCATCACCATCCCCGCCCTGAGCTGCGACTTGCCGCCGGCCGCCGCCGATTCCCACCACCACCCGCTGCGGCGTCTGCGCCACAAGGAGAGCGGCGCCGCTGGGACGGGCGCTACGGTCAAGAGGGCCGAGCCGGCTGAGGCTCAGGCCGAGGCGGTCGCCGCCCCGTCGGGAGTGGCGGAGGGCGCTGAGGAGATAGGTGCGGCTCGTTAGGCAGTCGGCAATAGCTAGGTAGACTGGGTTAGAGGGTCGGTGGGAAGGGATGCGGGTTGGGGGGTTATGTACTAGCACGATCTGAGCTCATGGCGGGGGGGAAGGGACGGGATGGTGGAGGTGGGCTTTGGGGAGAGCCGATATGATACCAGCAGAGAGTGGGAGCCACGATGGGACGGGATCTGGACGACATTGTCTTTCACTTCTGATTTGTATGAACACCTAGCCATTTATCTGGCGTCCGACGCTTGTCTAATACATCATATCATCCATGACACGATGGCCCCGGTAGTGACGGATACGCGAGGTGCTCAGGTCATCGATTCATGCACTGTTCTCGTGATTCCCTCGTACACCGAGAGCGTCTCCCCGCCC
>Ga0247777_1000201_pt1 | contig 15521 bp, 14 predicted proteins | sample UWRJL154409C5_FD_179937 | JGI IMG/M metagenome (GOLD analysis project Ga0247777, IMG submission 179937) | Plant litter microbial communities from Arlington Agricultural Research Station in Wisconsin, United States - UWRJ-L154-409C-5 | ecosystem: Environmental > Terrestrial > Plant litter >...
CTCTTGCACTCTATCGAGTACATTCTACGTCCTCGGTATCTTCATGCGGCTTCGAGGAATGACCCGTCCCAGCCTCTCCATCCACACCAGTAGCCGCGGAGCAAGGACCCTGGAGGCGGCGACTCGAACGCTGCTGAACGGCAAACGCCCACTTGGGCACCGAGTTGGAAAGAAAATGACGGGCGAGTCCTCGTGGTGGGCGAAGGGCACACAATGCCGATGCCCACCATCACCAAAAGTTGGCGACACGAGGCCCGACGCAGTTCTTCCAAGTACCAGGCAACAAGATTTTGCCTCACTTGTACGCTCAGGGGACAGTGAGAGGGTGAATCTGTAGCGTAGCATGTTGTGCCACAATAAGGAGCCCCCCTTTTTTTAGGGGGACGGGGGGCAGCTTCTAGGACGCGAGGGAAGAAGCTTGTCACCTGTGAGAGTAGCCAGAAGAGAGCATTCTTAGCGGAATACACGCTGTTTAAGGTAGGTAAAGTAGTAGGTAGGTGGCTACCCTAGTCGTTGGCTATGATCTCCTCCGTTTCTGAAGGTTTCCCTGGAACGACGCAAGGCCCAGTGTGCCCTCCTGCACTGAGCCGTGGTGATGAATATGGGGATCTGCGTGGCTCCTGACGTGTAGTCGGATGTATCACCCGTGTTAGCCGCCGTGAGATGACGAGGGCCGCTTATGGAAATGGGTTCTTGATGAGCAGTCGAGTGCGCAGCCATCCGTGACCTAGGTACTTTAGCAGGAGCCAGTCACGGGCATAACTTTGCTCGACGTAAGGGGGCAGTCCTGTCACAACCACTTCCATGCCGTGAATATAAAAAGACCCATACATCACCAATCCACTTCACGTTGCTCTCGTTCGAATGCCTCGTGCTCTGTCGACCCGGTGCACCAACTTCAACTACGGCGCTGCCAACATTGATTGTGACGACGGTTTTGACAAGCAGAACTGCATAGGCACTGGCTCTAGCAAAAGTCCCTAGAAAGTCCCCTCGTGAGCGTGTTGTTCTCTGCGGCACCACCATGTCTGGTCTCTGGATGCCGGGCTCCTCGTGGCCCTCCACCGTGGTTCAGTGTCCCAGATGCCAAAACTGGATGTCGAGCACCCAAGTTTGCCCCTGGTGCCCGGTCAATAACGGCTGGGTCTTTAATATGCACCCAAGGTACTAGTACACGGAGCCCTCCCATCTCCGGGTCCACAGGTGGATCGACTCGGGAGACGGTGGTGGGGATCCAGTTCGTTTACAGTCTAGTAGGCTACCGTAAAACATGGTAGGGTTGCTAGAAGGTTCTCTTCGCAAAGTTTCATTGCGTTGTATTTGTTCCTTACTGAAAATTGAATCCTTGGTTGCCAGACAATACTAAGCTATACTTCTGGTCATCCTGACGCAGGGGAAGAACCTAGAGCATGTGAGGATGACTTCGCAACGTGTACCTATTCCCGCTGAAACAGGGAACCAGAAAACCGGCCAGTTCCTGCTGGATCTTGAACTTGAACCGCCAGCCCGTGCAGTGGCCTGGTATGAGCAACTTCGGCTCCAACGCCTTGAGGTCGTCGAGCGTCCGTTGCAGCTTTTCCTCGGGCGCGTCCGCCAGATGGAAGCCGCCCACGACGGCGTACAGCGGGGCGCCTCCGCCCAGTTCGACCGCGTGCCGCGACGCATTCACCACGCCGGCGTGGCTGCAGCCCGTGAACACGACCAGTCCCTTGTCTGGATTCGCCCAGATAGACGTCAGCTATCCGACGTGCCCACTGCCCAGCCCCCCTTGGGCTATTATACGGACGAGAACACGTACCCTTCAGATTACACATGACCAGGCGCTCGTCCATGATGAGCTCGTCGCTCGTCCATGCCCCCGTCTCCTCGGAGAAGCGGACGGCCCCGCGCAGTCCCTCCTCGTAGGGGGTAATTCGCGGGATCTCACCGCTGACCATGAACATGCCATCCAGCACAGCGTGCGGCTCGGCCTGCTTGTGCAAAATGGCTCCCGACCCTTCGATTTCCGGGAAGGACGGGTCCGCCTCCAAGGAGACGGGCGGCGACCCGGGAGGTTGCAGGCCGCGGAAGTCGGGGCGCGACGGATGCACGTCGGCGACGACCGGCTGGCCTTGGATGCCGGCCGTGGTTTTCGCCGAGTTGATCATGGAGATGGCACGGAGCATGCCGCCCGAGTGGTCGCGGTGCCAGTGGGAGAGGTGAATGTGCTCGACTTGATCATCAGGGGGTAAGCGAGAGTACCATGGATGAAGTAATCACCAGACGGGGTCAGAACACAGGAGGAAGGTCGAGTGGTAGGTAGGTTGTGAGAACGCTTGTCCACACCGGGTGAGGGACCCCTCTGCAGGTGCAAGGCTACCTAAGAAACTGTTCGAGGAGGCATACTGGTCTCGATAGGGGCGCGGAGACGCGAGACGTTCCGCTCCCATACCGACTCCTCGGGGCCCGTATCGAAGAGGAGCGTGTGCCTCTTGTCGCCCTTGGTAGCAGTCTGCATTCCGTCTCGGTTATTACACCTAGACCTAGGCAACCGGTACCTGCCCTCCCCCCCCCTCACGACGCTGCGACTCACAATCATCAGCGACAGCCCGTGAGCCGCGCAGCAGATGGAGTCCATCCGAAGTTCGACCTTGCTCTCGCCGCGCTGTTGGCCCTCTCCCAGGGGCGTCAAAGCAATTCCCCGCATGGGTAGGGGCGTGATCACAGCCGGGTTCGGCGACGGGCTCATCGGGTCGACCTCGTTATCAACGAGGACCGTAACCTCGAGGCTGTCGATCTCGACCAGGGTTGGTGCCGCCATCTCGGTTACCGAATCGACTGTATCCTGGGACCGCGGCCCTTTCCCGACGGCGGCTCCTAGATTTCAGGGGGAAATACGGAGTAAAGGGTGGCGGCTCCAGATTCTGTAGGCTTGTTCTGGAGATACAGTACCTCACGTTGCTAGGAAGTGGGTTCGGGTTGAACCGGGCGAAGAACCTGCGACGGTGAGGGATGGCGAGGCGTCGCAGTGCGCAATGCGCCGAGGGGTCGTGCAGGAATAAGTGCTGATGGGCTTCCGTTCGGTATCCACTCCACTGCTGGAATGGGCTCGTTTGGCGTTCTTGGTATCAAATCGTACATTCCAAGTTCAGACCGACATGGAGCTGAGATCCGACGAGGCCAATGGCGCCCGGGCATGCTCGGACGGGCTCGCTCGGCGGAGGCGGTGGCGTCGGACGTCAGCTAGCCTCTGGACCTGCGGAGTACTGTGTAGGTAAGGCCACAGGATTTTACAAATAATCTAGTATATACTTCGGCATTCGAATCCCAAGGTCATGCAGAGCGCCAGTGACGAGCAGCGACACTTTACTCTCTCGCTCTCTACTGTGTACGCAGCTTGCTTCGTCTCTTGCGCCGCGCCCAACCCCGTCTCCAACCATGCCGAAGCCAACCATCCTGTTCGTCCACGGCGCGTGGAACGCGCCGGAGCAGTACGCCAAACTCACAGGACCGCTCCGGGAGGCGGGCTATGAGGTGCTCGCGCCGCGCCTGCTCAGCCTGGGGGACCAGGCGGCGGGAAAGACGTGGAAAGACGACGCGGCGATGCTGCGCGAGGTGGTCCGTCCGCTCTTCGCCGAGGGCCGCGAGGTCGTCGTGGTCGCCCACTCGTACGGCGGTGTGCCGGCCACGCACGCCATCGAAGGCCTCGAGGCCACCGAGGGCCGGCCCGGGGGCTTCACGGCGGTGGTGTACATGACCGCCTTCTGCTTGCCCAAGGGGGTCGACCTCTACCAGGCCACCGGTCGAAACTACCTGAAGTGCATGCAGCACTCGGAGCCGTACTCGGGGGTAAGTGCTACATAATTGACGATCCGACTCGGTGGTATCGAGCGGCTTTGGAGGCACTGTCTGTACTCACACGAGCTCGGTCAGAACTATGTCACCACCGTCGACCACGGCAGCGTGGAGGCCTTCTTCAACGATGTGTCCGAGGAGGAGGCGAAGGCGGCGTTGGGGCTGCTGGAGGGACAGTCGCAGGACTCGTTCGAGACGCCCGTCACCTTCGCCGCGTCGGATCTCAAGATCCCTGCCACGTACATCGTCTGCGAGAAGGACGGGGCCATCCCAGTGTTTGCCCAAGAGATGTTTTCGGAGGGCATGAAGGTCGAGAGAGTCAACGCCGGTCACTTCCCCTTCTTCGCTGAACAGGATCGGATCGTCGGCATCGTCAAGCAGGCGGCTGGCGCTTAGACTGTACCTACAGTACCCAATTTTTCTACCGAGGACGGTGCACGGCCGGAACAGCTGTCTCTGGCCGGGACTGGGAGCGCGAAGCGCGTAAAACAGACCCTAGGCGTGGCTGGGGCCGTGGAAGAGCCCTACATATATCCCAATCTTTCTTAATCTTTCCTGATGCGAACGAGACCAGGGAGGGAAGATATGCCCGAAAAGGGGACGGATTTCCTGTCTGGGCATTATCTTGCTTTCCAGTCGAGCCTTGGGCTTACCGGGCCTGAGCCGCCGAGGCCCCACTGCCGTAATCCCGTTCAGTGCTATCCGTGGCACCGCTTTCTGCTGGAGGCCCTGAAACCGCGCGGGCGACTCCTGACTGGCCCCGTCCACCAGCGGCAGGATTCGCGCCCTACAACCTTACCCTGGCGCTGGATTCCTTCCTTGCGACTGGCGGCTATCGCATTGCTGCGCATTACGAAAATGGGCGGGCCGGCGGCCTGCTGTCTCTGATCCGGGAGGCTTGTAGGGAGGCTGAGTCCACGATAGAGAGATCCGGGCTCCAGAGCCGTGCTTCACGTCAGCCGTGTGAGCCGTGTTGGCGGGAAATCGGGCTCCCTGACAGGGGAGGTCGAGAGCCCCTGTCTGCGTTTTGTGGGCCTTGGGAACCACCGAGTACGAAGATATAATACCACGACGGCGTGTCTTCGTGATCCTCGATGGACCAGCCTACAGTACAGTATCCATTGTCTTAACCTGATTTGAGGTACGGAGAACAGTTCTGCACAGTCGAGCTCTGTCATCCGTCTCCATATCACCATCCCCCAACAGCCGACCACCCCCCTCGCAACGGGCGCATCAACTGCCACCGGCTCGCCTATCATGGCTCGCTACAACGTCGGCGAATCGCCTTTCATGAAGCGCGTGCTCGTCCCGTTCTGGGTCGTCCGCATCCTCGTCATGCTCATCGACGTGGGCGCCTACGCACTTCTCGCTGTCGTCTTCGCCCGGTATCGAACCGAGTTCGACGATGCCCTCGCCGACTACGGCTCAAATCTCAATGCCAATACTCTTCTGGCCATCACCTGCGTCATCTTGGTCATCATCGCCGTCTGTCTTATTCTCGACGTCGTGTGCATAATCCAGCGTTGCCGCCGCGCCCTGAGCCCCCCGTTCTTCCTGGTCGTCAACGTCCTGCAGACCACCATCTGGACCGTTCTATTCATCCTCGCCATGGTCGGGGCGAGAACGGGAGTAACGCTTGCCGTCGGCGTCATTACTTGGTAGGGCGACCCTCGTCCCGGGCGCCAGCCGAGCCCCCCCCCTCTCGCCCGCCGCTAACTCGGACTCCCCAGGCTTTCTTTCTTCGGCTTGCTCGTCTACGCGTCGGTCATCTACCACAAACACCGCAGAGGAACCCTCATGGAGGTCAAGGCATACCCGACCAACACGTATGCAGCCCAGCATCTCATCCCCAACGACTACCCGCCGGTAAAGCCCGACTCCTGGCGGGGCTCGGGCTACGGGCAGCAGCAGCATGTGTAGACGGCGCACCCCCGCTGGGATTACCGGCCGCGGTCAGAGTAACTTGCATGAAAGCGGGTTGGGGGAGCATTGCCATTCCTCGCCATCGCGTCAAGGGGCGTTCAGGGGTCAGGTCACGGTGGGGCGGCGGTCATGGAGTTTTAGCGATGCCGGTTTCAGGGTCAGTCATGTCCAGGGCTTCCAGTTGGTGGCTAAGGTAGTCTTCAAAACACAGATCAGTGAAATTCGGGGGGTCAAAGAAGATATCTTGAAAGCCAAAAGGTTTGCCCATACCCACAAAGTGATGCGGGTTGAACTCGAGGAGTTGTCGTCTTTCGACCTTGAGCCACAGGGAGTAGCCAAGCCACGAATCCAGCCACATGCGTCACTGTTGGGAGAAGGGAGGGGGGGAAGGCGCGCTTCCCGGACCTGCCAGCTGCCATGCCCCACCTCAACGACCCGGTATCCCTCTCATCTTTCATCCCTTTATGAGCGTATTTCTCTTACTCGTCGCCGGTTGATCGAGATTTCGAGTCTCTAACACGTCACTTACTACTGTATATTCTTATCTACCTACCTATCTGTCCAGCTCGGCGACCCCTTCCCACGATGGCCGAATCCCTGACGGCGCGCCTGGCCCAGCTCAACCCCCTCAGCAAGCGGCGGGGCGGCCGAGGTGACGATGAGGACTACGGGGAGGAAATCGACGATGCGACGGTCGCGGGAGGCGGCCATGGCGGCCGGCCCACTGAAGTTACGAGGCGCTCCCTTCGTGTCAGCGACACGCTCAAGTCCTTCCTGATCGACCAAGGCCTGCTCGCCGAGCAGGACGCCGGCCTGGGGAGGGCCGAGTCCACCGAGGCCCTCCAGGCGCTGCTTGACAAGCCACATACCGTCGTGCCGCCGGAGCTCACGGACCGGTCCCGGCCCTTGCCCGAGTACTTCATCAGCTCGAGCCACAACACCTATCTCCTCGGCCACCAGCTGCACGGCCAGAGCTCGGCCGCGGCGTACGAGACGGCCCTCCGCACCGGATCGCGCTGCGTCGAGATCGACGCCTGGGACAACGACGCCGACAAGAACGAGCCCAAGGTCACGCACGGCTACACCCTCGTCTCGAACATCCCCTTCCGCGCCGTCTGCGAGACCATCCGGGACGTCGTGGACCGGGAGGCCGCCCAGTCGGCCAACGGGCAGGGCTACCGCGCCGCGCCGATCCTGCTCTCGCTCGAGAACCACTGCGGCGCCGACGGGCAGCGCCGCCTCGTCGAGATCATGAGGGAGGTATGGGGCGATCGCCTGCTGAGCAAGGCGGTGCGGGACAAGGGCACCGGAGAGCAGGAGGGGACGGGCGAGCACGTCTTCCTCGCCGAGCTGGGATCGAAAATATGCGTCATCGTCGAGTATCACCTACCCGGCGAGGCGGAGAGCTCGAGCGACAGCAGCGACAGCAGCAGCGACGAGGAGGAGGAAGAGGAGAAGCAGGCCCGCAAGGCCTACAAGGAGAAAAAGGCGGCGGAGACGGCCACCGGCATCGTGCCCGAACTGGCCGACCTGGGCGTGTACGCGCAGTCGGTCAAGCCGCAAGACAACTCGTGGTACGAGGCCACGCTCCGCGAGGGCCCGCACAACCACCTCATCAACGTCTCGGAGACGCAGCTCGCCTCGCACCTGCCGGCGGCCGGCGCCAAGATCGCCCGCCACAACGCCGCCCACCTCATGCGCGTCTTCCCCAAGGGCACGCGCATCTCGTCGCAGAACCTCCAGCCCGCGGCCTACTGGGGCGTCGGCGCTCAGATCTGCGCCATGAACTGGCAGACCTTCGGCGCCAGCATGCAGCTCAACGAGGCCCTGTTCACCGGCACCGACGGCTACGTGCTCAAGCCCGCCGCCCTGCGCGCCGGCGGCGACGGCGTCCTCGGCACCGGCGCCAAGCGGCGACTCCGCCTCCGCGTCGCCGGAGCCACCGACATGCCGGTCCCGGCCGGCCACGGGCCCGACGAGGTCAAGCCGTACGTCACCTGCACGCTCATCCACCCGGACCAGCCGGCGGGCCAGGCGCCGCCCAAGCGCAAGACGGCCGCGTACCGCCAGCACACCCTGGGCTTCCTGCACAAGGGGGGCAATCCGCCCTCGACGGACCCCTTCTGGGACGAGACGCTCGAGTGGGACTTTGACGACAACGAGCTCGTCTTCCTCCGCGTGCTCATCAAGAGCGACATCTCCTTCAAGGCCAATCCCCTCTTCGCCGTGGCCGCCGTGCGGCTCCTGTATGTCACCCCGGGTTGGAGCTTCATCCGCATGCTGGATCTGAAGGGCCACGAGACCAGCTGTACGCTGCTGGTGAAGTTTGAGGTCGAGACCCTGTAGGGGATGGGGAACTTGGAGGACTTGCTCTCCTCGGGGCTCCCCATGCGATTGTAATGTCGCTTGGCCCGGCTGACGTACGACTGCCGCACGGTGCTGGCTTCATCAGTGATGGATTCCTCCCACCGACCTTATCGTCACATCTATCATCTCTATTTTGGGAAGATTCCGTGCATCACCCTCCAAAAGGTCCTTTTCCTTCTGTTCATTTGATGCTGGGTTTCAAGAGCAAGCGGGACAGTCACGAGGTCCCCTGCCCTCCCCCCCCTATTTCCTACCCTGCTCCGCTTGACGGATCATTTCCTCCGCCACCAGCTCCGGCCGGCTCACATTGATGGAATGACCGGCCCCCTCGACCAGCACGCGCCTCACCTTGCCCCCGGCTGCTACCATCCGCTCGTGCACCGCCTCTTGCACGAAGGTGGGCAGGACCACATCCTTCTCCGGGATAATCTGCACGGCGGGGATGTCCCGCCAGGCCGCATACGTCGCCTTGCCCGAGTAGGTATCGGACGAATGGCGCGTGAAGAAGCCGTACAGACGCGCGACCTCGTCCTGGTCGGTCACGTCGTTGCTGTGGGAAATCGAGAGTCAGCATCCACCCGATCAGCGCGGTTGGAGGAGCACCTGGAAAGGGGGTGGTTTAGATGCCGCCCAAATGATCGGGCAAGTCGAGGGAACGCGAGTCTCGCGGAAAGCCCCCCGCCGGCTCCTGCGCCCCGCGCTCGCTCTCGACAACGATCCGGGCCGGTGGCGGGGGGGCGGCAGAGGAACCCGAACGTGTCAACTCACAAGATAAGCGGCGCAAACTCGGCCGGCAGGGCCGGCATGTAGCCGCCGGGCTCGCCCGTCTTGTACGGCTCCTGGATGGCATCGAATCCGCCCGAAATTTCCCTTAAAGACTGCCCCACGTCGGGGATCATGGCGCCGAGGTACACGAGCCCCGTCACGGCCGTCGCCGTCGGGCCCCCGGCGGGGGCGGCGGCGGTACGCGCGGCCCTGTCGAGGCCGCGCAGCGCCGAAGTCCCCGGCACGCCCGCGTACGAATGCATGGTCAGGACGACATCGCGGGGGCGGGCGGCGTCGTCGAGGACGGCCAGGACGGCTCGGCGAATGGCGGCGGCGTCGTCCTCGACGGTGGGCGCGGGGAGGACGCTGCCGTCGTTGGCCGACGGGAGCGGGATGACCTGGACGTCCTGGCCCTGGGCGCGGAGGACGGATACTAGCTTATCGTAGAAGGGAGGGGTGGTGAAGGAGCCGGGGACGATGATAAACAGGGGCTTGGAGGTCGCCATTGTGTGTTGCTGGGGCCAGAAGGCTTCGGGAGTGCTGCTGAGACTACCGGGATAGCGTACTGTACGGACACTCGCTTCTGCTTGTGAAGGTAAGGGGTCAAAGTGCTGCGTGTTGGTGTCCTTCGGGGGGAGTCATGACCTCCCTTCGGTCTCCGACCTGCCAACTTATATAGTGCTACACAAGCAGGATAGAATGCATTCAAGTTATTAATCTTCAAAGCATATTCAACCAAGGACTGGAATTCTGGGATTCTGGCGTCGCGAGGTCTGGACATGTGCGGATTACCGCATCCAGCTTTGTCAGGATCCCGTTTTGTCAGCGAATCCTTCCTCGGATCCTTCCAGCCAACGTACCATATGTACATAGCCAGGCTTGCTTGGATTCACGACTGGACCTCGGCATGCCATGTAAGTGCCCCACTGATACCACAAACGTGCGGGACGTGTTTCCTGATCGTGGATACAGATGTCTAGAATCCTCCATGGACAAGATAGTGCAGGTAGATACCTGGCCGATGTAACTCGGAAGCGAACAACCGTGTACGAGTATCATGACTCGGTCCTCCTTCTCCCCTCTTCCCTCCGGCTGAGCATCCATTCCTTCGCGTACAAACTGCCCCTCAAGGAGCCATCTCCGGCATGCTCTCCTCAGGCCTGCGGCTCGTAACCGTCCGTCCCCACGTTGTTTCTCACGACGTTGAGCTTCGTGACGTCCACGCCGTCCAGGACCCTCACGTTCAGCGGCTGCAGGCTCATATTCCTTCGAAACACCGCCATTGCACGCTCCTTACGCTCCACCGGAACAGCATCCAACACCGATTGGGGCGGGCCGTACACGTTGGCGTACACGTTGACGCCGCACGTCGCGCAGAAGGGCCACCCGCCGTACCCGCTTCCGTACTTGTACTCCCGAGTGTGCTCCCGTCCGTGGATGCGCACCTGGTCACGGGTGGGATAGATGCCCATCCACGCGTTCTTAACGAGCTTCAAGTCAACACCTCGGGCCGAGACGGGACGTGCGGAAGGGTGGGCGGCGCCCCGCGGCACACTCACTCGGATGCAGCCGCTGCAGTTGTCTTCCTTGATCTCCAGTTCGTCCAAAGGCACGAGAAGGAGCTCGCTCCGGACCTTCCCGCAGTGGCACGAGCCGACGTGCTGGGCAGTCTCGTCCGAGGGTGTCGGCGGCTGGCGCTTTGGTTCTTCGGGTATCTCGACGACCTTGACTGCATCTCTGACAGGGCTCTTAGCTCCCGAGCCCCGAACAGGAGATGTGTGCCCTCCTTACAGGAGCGCGAAGGGATCAAGCTCCCTCAAGGCTCTGATGCTCACCACGAGTCGGCCCTGGAGCGGCCCGGCAAGATGCTCCCCCGTGACGCCGGTGCCGCACTCGTTGCAGAACTAGTACCTCGAATGTTGGTATGGGGGCCCCTTCCCTTCGGGTCGAGAGTCTCTCTCTCTCTCTCACCTTGTGACGCAGCACCGGAGTCTGGTATTCGGTCTGTTTTCCCTCGTCCGCTCGAGTCTCGGTCACCTGCCCCGGCTCCGACACGAGCCAGAGATAGCCCTGCTTGAGGCACAGACTGCAGTGGCACGCCGTCATCTCTCGAATCTCCGGAACGCGCACTGTAAAGCGGTATCTGCCGCAGTGACAGTTGCCGTTGTACAGTTTGGTCTGTCCGGCGTTGGCAGCCATTCTGGCGTTGGCGCGAGCGTCGACACCACTGCAGGAAACTCTTCGAGTTCACGCCGCGGTCGTGGGCATTCGTCCGTCCCGGGCTGCAGCTCGCGAGGGCGAAGGTGATAGTGCATAGGTACTGTATCTACGGTAATCATGTGTTCGGCCTGGGGACGACGCGGGGTTACGGTTATGGTCTGGCCGTGCCGCCGCCGTGCGCAGCCCCCACGTCATCCCTTTGGATGTCGGCCGTAGCAAGCAACTTACGAGAATACCCGCGATGTAAGCAGGACGACAGCGTACCAACGAGCCGAGGCGGGTCGTTGCTGCAACCCTCCGTTAGGCGCTCAGGGGGATTTTCAGGCCCTCAGTGCAGTGGGCCACGGGGGCGTCAATGCGCGGGATGCGGCAATGAGTGTTGGCCCGCCTTCTTTCGGTGTCGGTTGAGGCGAGCCGATCTGATCAGTTGCGAGCCCGCAATCCTGGTCCTTTCTTCGTACATGGATACAGTACAGTACCTACCTTACATACTGTACCACCTAACTCACCTACTGTACATGACCTGGGAGTCCGATGTTGGTGGTGCCGAGGTCCGACGTTGGGCCGCCGAGCCGCTCGGGTCACCAGGCCCCCTTGACCCCTGATTTAGCCCCTCGGCCCCTGAATGGCCTGAGCCCTTCTACCCCTCAACCCCTAAAGGCCGTGATTCCTATGCAAAGTCGAGTTCAGTTCAGCCTCGAACGATACCCCGTACGGAGTAGTACCCCTGAGATAGAGTCCCTGCAGGCCCGCAACCACCCCTTTGTCTTGGTCGGCCATGCGCTCCCCCGAGAGGTCGACTCTTCACCGCATGGGCAAGTTGCGCAGTGCCCAATCGAATCCTAGGTACAGTACTGGTGTGTGACGACTTGAAGACGTCCCGCGCCTGGCTGTCGTCTTCTACTCTGTGCAAACCACAGACCTGACGGCAAGGTTCGAGGCCAAGGGGTACCGGGCCAGCGTCCGTGTGGAAGAGCTCCAGGCAGTCGAGAGCGGCTGGAAGGTTCGGGCGGCCTGGCGATCGCCTGTTCAGGGGCAGACCAAGGCGATCCCTGGTGGGTCGTTGGAGATGGATCGTGGAAGTCCTGAACAGCTACTACTTGCCTCGAGCTCCCTGCCTCCTAACCGCGCAGGACCGTACAAAAGCTCGCCGCCATCCCAATGTGCGCCGAATTCCTCGTCGAGCTGTGCCTGGTGCCTTTGACTTCTTTGCTATGTTGACCCGCGATAGTTGACCACAGTCCCCCAACGCCACGACTCCAGCTCAGTCTAGAGTACTCTTGTCACATCTCGACAAACCTAGCTACATTGCTCTTACCGCTCGCTGTTGACCTCCCACGCCTCCCATTCCAGCAGCGCACCAGATACACTCCATAGGAAACGCCTATATTTAGGTAGCTACTAAGCAGCGGTGCCGGCGCCGCCATGTCTGGACAGGCGTCCCTGCTGGGTCTCCCCAAAGAGATCCGTGATGGTAAGTTCGTTCAGGGCCCGAGCGGACCCCTTCCAATGACACCCCGGAACGCCACCGTACTCGGGCTGTCCCGGGGATGCTAGAGTACCGATGCTGACGGCCGATCGCAGCGATCCTGGAACTCGTCCCTCTGCTCCCTCGCCAGGCCGCGCGCCACCCCACGTGTTTCCGCGAGGAACCGCAGCCACGACGCGCCCTCCCCGACGCCTCGCGCGCCCGCGCTGAGGCTCCGCAGCGGGTGCTGTTCGAGGCGGCGCCGGTGCCGAACCCGGCGCTGCCGGTGCTACTCACCAACCGGCAGCTCGGGGCCGAGATGCAGGACGTGCTGCGGCGCCGTTTCGCCGACCGCCGGCCCGACTACGCCGTCGACGTCGTCTACCTCAAGGACGGCACCCTGTGGCCCACGTGGCTGTCCGTACCCGTGCCCGCCGACCACGTCGACACGCTGACGGCCCGCTTCCGTCTCTTCTCCTGCCCCGCCGATATGGTCATGCCGTTGGCACGCCGGCTAGGTCTCTTCGACAGCGGCATCGGCGGCCAGCCGACCGCCATCTGGCTCTTCTACCACCTCCTGACGGTGTCCTTCACCCGCGGGCCCTTGGGGTCCCCCATCACGGCCCGCCGCCTGGTGCTGGACTTCCTGCCCGCCGAGGAGGAGGACATCCTACCGCTGGGCGGGGGGTTCGGGTACCGCTCGCGCTCGAAGAAGGACTTTTACGCTACTTTCTTGCCGGGTAACTACGACGCCGCGGCGGAGGGGCCGGCGGATGCAGGGTCAACGGCGGCCGCCATGATGGCAGCCTTCGTCAAAGCGCAGCTGAGGCGGCTGCTGGTCATGGTCGAGAAGCGTGGTGACTGGGACTATGGTAAGCCGCTATATGAGAACATCGGCGAGATCGAGCTTCGGCAGGCCGGCAAGGTGCTTGCAACCTTCGACTTGACGTCGATGCTGGTCAAGGCGTACGACTCGGCGGTACGCTCCCACCAGAACAACGGGCTGGACCCTTGGTGGCCGTGGGTCGAGGCGAGAAGGCTCGAGCTATTTGGTCGGTGATGGAATCTTTACCGAGCCGTTGGCCTTCACCGCTGGGACTTAAAGGGTTGGCCACCCGGGGGGGGGGATCTTTTCAAGCCGTTGGTGTCGACCCGGTCTGGCGTTTTAAGAATAAACAAACCATTGCTTCGGGATATGGCCATGCGTCCATTGCTTGCCTGCCTTGCCTCGTATTAAACGGCGATTGTTGAGAACGGAAACACTGGCATGAGGTGGTTTGTTGCGGTCAGGTGTAAAACGTACAGTACAGTACCTCTCTAGCTCCCACAGTACAGAGGACGGTGCGACGGTGTCGTGCGGGAATGTGGTTAGCTCGAGGGGCCCGTGGTTACCCCACTGTGCACCCCGTCCAAACTCGGCTCTCCCGCCCCATCATCGTACCAAACGTCATTGCTGAAGCTCGAGCGGCTATCTCAAGGGGAGTTCCCGAGAACGGAACTCTTCCGTCACGTCTACGCCCATCTGCCTGACTCGAGCCGACCAGGAGGTCTGTAGATCCCATCGACCACACCACCAAGTGGTCGTCATCCATCTCTGCCCACCCAACCGAGCAGCCCCGGAGTTGGTGATACACAGGGTGGCCACCCCCGCCCCGTCTCTCTTATTAGGATGTCGTCTTTATACAGAGCTCTACAGCCAACTTCGCGAATAGCTTCTACACGAGCTTGCTTCCAACGAAATTGCCTACCCGTCGTTATTCGGCGACTCGCCTCCACCATGACGCCCAAGGTATCGTTCCATATCGCCCGGATTCTGCCGCTTCCTGCCTGCGCGGCTGCTGATTGCAACGTGCAGCTCAAGGATCCGTCGTTACTCAAGACGGATGTCTGCTACGTCAACGGGGAGTGGATTAAGGCCAAGTCTGGCAAGACCTTTGAGGTCACCGGTGAGACTGCTTCGTCAAGGTACATGATCGCGAGGGCCCGACGCTGAGACGCCGCGACACAAGATCCCGCGACGGGAGAGCTTATAGGCACGAGTCCCGAGTTCGACTCCAAGGACACCGAGGGAGCCATCGAGGCCGCCGCCGCCGCCTTCCAGGGTTTTCGAACCACCACCGGGCGCCAGCGCTCGAAACTGCTGCGCAGGTGGTACGATTTGGTAACGGAGAACGCCGACGACCTTGCCACCCTCATCACCTGGGAGAATGGCAAGCCCCTCGCGGACGCCAAGGGCGAGGTGACGTACGCCGCGAGTTTCCTCGAGTGGTTCAGCGAGGAGGCGCCTCGGGTCTACGGGGATACCATCCCCGCCTCGGCGCCGGGCAATCGGGTGTGGACCATCAAGGAGCCCGTGGGCGTCTGCGGCCTCATCACACCCTGGAACTTCCCGGCCGCCATGGTGACGCGCAAGATCGGGCCCGCCCTGGCCGCCGGGTGCACCGTCGTGTGCAAGACGCCCAGCGACACCCCCTTTACCTCGCTGGCCCTGGCCGAGCTCGCTCACCGCGCCGGCATCCCCAAGGGCGTCGTCAACGTCGTCACGGCGCTCGAGAACACCCAGGACGTGGGCACCACCCTGACGACGCACCCGACCGTCCGCAAGGTCTCCTTCACGGGCTCGACGGGCGTCGGCAAGCTGCTCATGAGGCAGGCCTCGGGCACGCTGAAGAAGCTCTCGCTGGAGCTCGGCGGCAACGCCCCCTTCATCGTCTTCGACGACGCCGACCTCGACGCCGCCGTGGCCGCCGCCGTGGCCTGCAAGTTCCGGTCGTCGGGCCAGACGTGCGTGTGCGCCAACCGCCTCTACGTCCAGAGGAGCGTCTACGACGACTTTGCCCGGCGCTTCGCCGACAAGGTGGGCGGCTTCCGCGTGGGCAACGGCTTCGCCGACGGCACGACGCACGGCCCGCTCATCCACGGCCGCGCCGTCGACAAGGTCGAG
>Ga0247777_1000202_pt1 | contig 15520 bp, 24 predicted proteins | sample UWRJL154409C5_FD_179937 | JGI IMG/M metagenome (GOLD analysis project Ga0247777, IMG submission 179937) | Plant litter microbial communities from Arlington Agricultural Research Station in Wisconsin, United States - UWRJ-L154-409C-5 | ecosystem: Environmental > Terrestrial > Plant litter >...
TGACCCACTCGTCGCCTTCCTCCCTGATCGAAATGTCAGCGTGGAACGTCCGTCGGCGGGGAAGAGGAGGGAAGAGTGGGGGTTGGAGGGGGGAGGGGGGGAGGGGGTGGGGGACAACAAGTACATACTCCGCGGGGTCGAACATGTTGTGGAGCACGACACAGCGACTTGCCATGTTGACGTTGACCGGAAGCGGCTTGGTCTCCGTCCTGGGCTTGAGAATCTGTCGCTCAGTCTGGCCGCTCGAGCCGTCATCAGTTCTCGCAAGCTTTCTCATGAGGGCGTCTCGGCTGTAGTTATTGAAATTGACACCCGCCACGTCCGTATCGTCGAGAGCGCTCGCGCCGCCGCTTTTCTCGTTATCCCGGCCTCCAGCACGGTCAAAGTTGGACGTCGGCGGGCCGCGGCCACCAGCGCCCGAGAAGGCGGACCCCTGGAACTGCTGCTGTTGATTCTGGCCTTGGAATCTCTGCAGCAGGTTGGCAGTTGATTCGGGGGTGAACTTATCATTTCCAAGTCCAACGCGGATCGGACGGCCTGCGAGATCGAAGCCGTTCATCTTCTCCAGGGCCTCGCGAGCCTGCGTGGCATCTCGGAACCTGCAACCTGTTAGCCCATGGTCATGTTTGCGGAGCAAGCGGGGAATCGCACTGAACAAACCCGTAGCCGCGGCTGCGCCCGCTGTCGTCCTTTTGGAGCTGGACAAACTCCAGCTCGCCAAACGGCTCGAAGACGTTCTGCAGATCCGTTTCCGTGATGCTAAAATGGATGTTCCCGACGTACAGACGATGGAAGGGGATCGAGTTGGGGTGCGCCCCCGTTGACTCGGTGTTTCGCACTTGGCGGTTCTTCTCGGCCTCGGTGAGCTGGACGATGACCGGGATACCTAGGAGTTTTTGACCAGTGAGCTGAAGCGCGGCAGCGACGGAATCCTCGTCCTTGAATTCAACGTAGCCGACACTGCAGGGAGTCGTGTTAGATGGCAGGCAAACACGCTGGAAGGGGGACGTACGTACCCTTTGGAACGATTGCTGACGCGGTCCTTCACGATCTGGGCCTCGGCTACGGCACCAACCTTCTCGAAAAACTCCTTGAGTTCCTTGGTGCGAAGCCGGGCAGCCAACTGCTGAACAAAGACTGTTCGGCGGTCACGCTCATCCTCGGTCAGCGGGGGCGGAGTGGCGTCGCGAGATCGAGGTGCCTGGCCATCCTTGCGGCGATCTGTATCGGCCCCGCGTCGGTAGGTGCGGTCGTCGTCGCGATCTCGGCGAGAATCGTGAGGACGATGGCGGCGGGGAGAGTGGGAGCGAGAGCGGGCACGGCCATTCCGGTGGTAGTGGTCGTCCCTGTCACCTCCTCTATGACGACGTGAGTGTCGGCCAGCATGTTCACGGCTCCGGCTTCGACGCCTACTTCTGTAGCTGCCAGTATCGCTGCGGGGCGTCTTGGATGCTTCGCTGTGGGGGCTGTAGCTGCGGCGTCGCTTCCGATCGCGATCGCGGGGGTTGTCCTGGTCGCTCCGTCGGTCAGATCGATCGCCATTGGCGCGACCGCTACTCTCGCCGTTGGAGGACTTTTCCTTGGGGGTTTCTGCCTTGGCGGCATCCTCCAGGAGCGCTTCGACATCAAAGTGTGACATATTCTCCACCGTATCCTACTGAGAAAAGAGATGCGGTTTACTGGAGCCAAGCTCGTGTGGGGGGGAAATGCGAGTGCCACCGGGATGTACCTGCTGATGCAGGAGAAAAGGTTGAGGGTGAGATCTTTTACTGCCGGCGTGCGGCTCGCTTTACTGACACACAAGTTAAGATCGGACGGCAAAATACAAACCAGAAAAATCACGAGACGAGTCACGTGACAAAGAAATACCAAAAGAACCTAAGTTGAAAGCACTCGTGGTCCATCCATCTATGTTCATTCCGCCGTACACATGAGTCCTACTATCAACAGCAATGGAGACTCAGTATTATGATTATCGATGTGAGCATCCTCAGTAAAGCCTCCGGCTCCTATCCTACCCCAACGCCCCATGCCGCCCCTCGGGAAATGAATGTCCCTGACGATGTGGAGAGTGGATGCTATGTGCTCATTCGTGTCGACTGCGAGCCCCAGAAGTACAGAAAAGCCCCGAATCTACTTCGTCTTGACCACCGGCGCAGTCCTGAGCGTGGTCCCGAAGATGGTGTCCCAGAACTTGCTCGTAACGCCGAAGCCAAGCTCGTAGTCTAAGAAATGATGGGCAAGGTGGTACTTCTTCAGCTGCTTGTACCAGAGCGGCAGGTTCTGGTGGTGGAGGAAGTAATGTGTCATGTCGTAGCAGATGTAGCCGAAAAACCCGCCGCAAAAGACGGTCGTAGCCACGCTCCAGTCCCAGAAGAACAGCGTGTGTGCCAGTTTCCAGAACGGAATTGTGAGGGTGACGAGGAGTACGGGCGGCATGACGAGGCGATACTTGTCCATCGGCAGGTAGTGGTGGATGCCGTGGAGCAAGAAGTGGGCTGTGATGCCGACCCGGTTGTCTGGCAGGTACCTAATAAGGGATAAGCGGAGTTCAACGTCTCGGGGTGCAACCAGATGAGCCTACTCGTCTAGATGGAAGAGGAAGCGGTGCATCAGGTACTCGATGAGAGTCCATATGAAGACGCCGAGGGCCCAGAAGAGAGCTTGGAACAGGCTGCTGGAAAAGCCCGCCGAGGCAAAATATACACCGTAGGCCATCGGCGGCAGCCACAGCATCGGGATGATCCACCAGGGCGTCTTGGTGAGGGGCTCAAGAAAGTTGCCGAACAGAGGCGCCGACTGGCCGCCCTTGTAGTGACGCGGTCGGTGGACCTGATCGAGATAGAAGGCCTTGGAGAACCCTCCAAACCAAATCTGCGGGAAGAGCGGCCGACTGAGGTCCAGAAACTTGTTTTGCTTGTAGTCTCCAGCGTAATCGGTCTCCCTGCTCAAGTCCTCCTCGCATGACATGCCTGTGCGGGGATGTATGGGTGTCGCTGTTCCGTTCGCCTTCGTCGCTGTGCTTGCTGGTTTGCCATTGACGGCCTTCCCGTTCTTGGGCTTCCCAGAGGCTACAAAGCCTACCAGAGAGTCCTCCAGGACCTCGTACGCGGCCTCCGAGTGGTAGTGTGACGATTCGTCTTTCAGGATCTCGCTCACGTCCCTCCCGGCGTATTCAAGGATCAGATCGCCACCGCCAGGATGGGACTCGAGGAAGTCGGTCAGATCGTAGACATTGTCTCCGAGAGTAACGAAGCACGACTTGGTCGAGGCATGCGACTTGATCTCCTCTGGGGAGAAGCCGGGGAGCGTTCGGCTGGGCATTGTTGAAGCTTGACTGTGACCGGATACGGTCCGGGGAGAGACGAGGAGAGCGGTTTGTGGTCGCCGTCAGTGCAAGAGAAAGCTCGGAAACGACGGCTCGAGAGCTGAGTCGGTGATTTTATGATGTTCGGGATCTTCGGCGCACTGGGAGAGGGAAAGGGGACCGCGACCCGCGACAGCAGTCCAGGACGTGCCATGGAAAATTAGAACCCCTGTTGCTTCCCAGTCAGTGGAGGCACCCATGTACAGTCTCCGGGAGCAGGTGCCTGGCCTATCACACCATATCAGACGACTTCGGCTATCGCCACGCCCCACCCGCACATGGCGCAATCCCGACAGGGGAGAGCTTGGCGGGGTGGTCGTTGTCGAGGGGTCGTCGTCAAATCGTCACCATCTTCACGTGTATTGGGGCTCAGTAGCCTCTTGTGCCGGAAACTCCTTTGGCACGAGGCTTGAGTGATACCAACGGCTCCTCCGCTTTCTGAACAACCTCCTCAACGGCCAACCTTCGGTCCTCAACGCGACTCAACTTGGCAACCCCCCCCCTACTGCCTCGAGCGTCTGGCAGTTCCCACTCTCGTCGTGCAACCTGGAATTGGGAGATAAAAAAACGATCCAGGGTCATCATGGCGACTCACCGACCGGGATGGGGCTCTATGCTCTTCCTCGTCTGCATCTTCCTCATCGTGATGCCAGGCAAGGCGACAGCCTTTGGCGCGGGCAATATCCCCTCCATCGCCACTGTCGAGGGCAAGAACTGGCGCCATGGCGGTGAGTTTCTTCTCCAACGCCGCTGTGTCGGATTCAGACTCTAAACCCGATGCCAGACATCGAGGACATGCTCAAGACTCTTGCCTTCCTGGGCGGCAAGAAGTGGACGAGCATGCTGATCAAGCGCACCTACTTCGGCAACTGGCTGCGCGACTACAGCCAGGCTGTGGATGTGGGCAGCTTGAAGGGCGCCAATGCCGAGACGATTCGTATTCTCATCTGGGTTCTGTCCTTTATGGCTTTTGGTTACGCCACCGAGGAGTTCGAGGTCACGGCCGAGCGGTTGGAGGTCTATCGCCCGGAGCAGGTACGAAGCCCCAGCAGCGAGTGGTGTTTACCGCCGAGTGGCCACCCTCTCCATGGAATCACCATGGAAGGGCGGGTCCCCTTTCTTCGCCTTTCCCTGAACCAAGTCGGGGAAGAAGCGTGGCGCTGACACCTCCGACAGCACATCGACAATCCCTTGGGCTACGCCGATGGGAAAGACGCTCGCGAGTTTGATAAGCGACTTAGGGGCCCAGTCGACCCACAGGAGCTTGAGATCGACATGCGCACCGGCATGAAGAACTACATCGCCAACGAGAATGGCAACTGGGCTACCAGCGCCGGCTATCTCCGATTCAGCTTCGCTCGCAGCATCCACTTCGGCCGCACCTTCAAGCACGGCTCCGGAGGCTCCTCCGGGAAGGACTCGGACCTCTCCGAAGCCCTCCGTTGCCTCGGTCAGGCTCTCCATTGCATGGAAGACTTCAGCGCCCACAGCAACTACTGCGAGCTGGCACTCCGAGAGTTGGGCTACGACGCGTTTGCTCACTGCGGAACGGCGACCGAGATCAACTTGCGCGGCAAGCGAGTTTATCCTCTGGTCACAGGTGTGTACCCCTGATGCAGTCTCGGTTGGAGGCTGACAAGTGGTAGGCACCTTTGGGGGCGTCGACTTTTTGCATTCCGTCATCGGGTTAGTCCACCTCACGACTCATCCCCGTTCCGATCACCATGGCTAACGCCGGCGGCGCGTCCAGAGAGGCTACAGACCACTTCACGCAGTCCGAAGTCGAAGAGCTGGATATCGCCCTCAAGAATGCCGAGCAGGCCAAGCGTTCGGGCGGCGGAGGCGGCGGAGACGGCTCCAGGGGGCTCTTCGGCTCCTCTTCCGGTTCCGGGTCCGATTTCATCTCCCTCCTTTCCCAGCTGCCAGGGACGGGGGACGGCTTCGCCTCCGAAGCTCGAAATCTTGAGGCCGTGTCTGCGGCCAAAGAGGAGCAGAACGCCCGTAGCCGCGACCGCGACCGTGCCAACGTTAACGTCGTCCCCGGCATGGACCCCGACTTCGACCCCGTCGATACCGTTAGGAAGATTTATCCCATCCTGGAGTTCCGCGACAAGGTCGTCAGGTCCATCAGCGCCGTTATTTCCAAGATTCCAGGTCTCGAGAAGCTACTGGAGCATATCGGGGAGACTCTGACTGCTTTCGTGCTTGGTCTCCTGGCGCCCTTCATTCGACCCATCATCAAGCAACTGTCCAAGACACTCAAAGACGGTTCTTCCGGGATCATCGGTGCCGACGCTCATTCGCAGCTGGAGCCATGGAAGGATCCTTCGTGCTCGAACCCCACCCATTCCATGCTCTCCAAGGATCACTTCACCAACATCCTGAATGCCTGCGCTGGAAGGGTCGCTGTGACTGTGGTGCAGTACACCGTTCCGTATGTGCCGTTTTCTGGGAAACCCGTCTTACCGCGAGAGACGCTTTAGCTGACAGACCAAAGTCGTATCATCTATGCATGGGAAAACCCTGGCGTTCCCGTGGAAGAAGTCGTCAACGACGTCATCCGTGCGTTCCACCACCCCGTCATGCGCGACGAACGCGTCGAGGTGCAACGCGACATGTACAAGACGGTGCAGATGTGGGCCAACGAGTATCCCCGCCGCCATGAACTGAACCACCTGCTCAACTCCGAGTCGGTCAAGCACGGCAAGAACCACATCGTGTCCGGCCAAGCCAAGAAGTCCGGCGGGCACGCTCACTCTCATGGTGGCGGCGGCGGGTGGATGGATACCATCAGCGGCCTCGGCCATGGCAAGGTGACGGGATCCTTGTGGTCTCAGGCGCAGACGCGCGACCTGTCGTCCCTGCAGGGCCGCGATGGCAAACCCGAGGACAACTACCTGTCGACCTCGCCCGCACCCGGCTATCAGCCTCACCAGCCTCCCGTGTCTCCGGGCTTTGGCTACAACCAGAGCGGCCCGCCGCCCAGCGGCGGTTATCAGCAACAGCAGCAACAGTACCCAGGTCAAGGAGGCCACGGCGCGGCTCCGCCCCCGTCCTCGTATGGCCAGGGATACCCGCCACAAGGCGACAGTCAGGGGTACTATCAGCAGCAGCAGCAACAGCAGCAACAGCAGCCACCGCCAGGAGGATACTGGCAGGGCGGCCAACCCCCTCCGCAGCAGCAATGGGGCGGCGGTCCGCAGCAGCAGTATCCGCCGCAGCAGCAGCAATATCCGCCGCAGCAGTATCCTCCCCAGCAGTATCCTCCCCAATACCCGCCTCAGGGACAAGGACCTCCGTACGGCCAGCCGCCCCCTGGCCAGGGGTGGGGCGGTGGGTATTCGGGGGGGTATTAGGTGCGAAGGACCCTGGACCATTTGAGTGGTCCGCGCACAGCAGTACAAAAAGGGGGTGGTTTTTGACGGAGTCCTGGAAACCAAGGCAAAGTAGGCGCGAGCCTCTGGTTGGGTGATGAGCTCGGTTCACTTGATGCGACGACAACGGAGAACACGACTGCGTTCTGCTTTCCCTTTAACTTGCCAACCCTCAGAAACTCTACAGAGCCGCCTCGTGACCACCGCTTACGTTCTTCGCACTCTCGGTACCTACCACCTCTACGGTGGTAGGCCAACCTGGTTTCAGTCAGACAGGTCAAGCGCCGGTGTCATGCTGACTGACCCCCATGATGGGTACATGAGAACCGATTCCAACTAAAGCCTGAGAGTTGAGGTGCCTTGTTGAAGGTATCTCAAGCGCGCGGTAGGTGCCCGGTAATATGCCTTTTGGCTGCCTGTGGTTTGTTGGTATGCTATGGCCATATCCGATGCCTTGACGTACCTTCGCTATCATGCCCCGCCGATGCCGTTTGCAAAAAGGTAGCCCAGGTCCCAATGCTCTTCCCACCCCTATTCCGTCCCAAGTGTCCTATCTCGACGCCCAGTTCCGGTGAAGGCAGTGCTTCGGATGCAGCGGCACGCTCGGCGAGCAAGTTTCTTTTCAGACCAGGCTTCCGCAGATGTGTGTAGACAGCCAACCGACAGGAGGGCGTCTCACCGCCCCCCCCTCCGCCTCGGGTCCAAGGCCTCGGCGCGGCGGGCGTCGCGGATCTCTTTGGTGCCGAGGCTGCCGAGGCCGCCCTCGCTCCGGCGCTCCCAGCCGCCGAGGCGGACGACGAGGCAGGTGGCGTTGTCGCCGTCGGCCGAGATCTCGGTGGCGTACTCGACGACGTCGCGGGCGCCCTGCTCGGGGGTGCGGGCCTCCTTGACGACGTCGACGACCTCCTGGTCGCCGAGGGTGCCCGAGACGCCGTCCGACATGAGCACGAGGAAGCTGTACTCGGCGGGGCGCAGCTCGGCGCGCGTGATCTCGGGCTCGGCCACGACGCCGATGCGCTTGGAGGCCATGTCGCCAAAGGCGCGGCTGTTGGCCAGGCCCGAGATGCGCTCCTCGCCGAACGAGTCGGTGACGAGCGAGCCGGCGAAGCGCGTCAGGCGGCGAGCCTCCGAGGGCGCCGAGGGGTGGTGGGCGCGCGTCAGGGCGCGGGGGCGGCCCGTGGCCGTCTCGCAGAGGAGGACGCGCGTGTCGCCGACGTGGGCGACGAGCATGGTCGAGTGGGCGGCCGGGTGCCAGAAGGGCGCGGGGGTCGGCGTGGAGATGAGGGCCACCGACGCCGTGGAGCCGCCCTTGAAGCGCACGGGGCCGCCGATGCCGTGGCCGGACGGGGGCAGGTGGGGCGAGCCGAGGATCTCGTCCCGGTTCAGCGGGAAGTCGGACACGAAGGGGTCGTCGGGGTCGGGCTTGCGGGCCTGGGCAGTGACGAAATCGAGGTCGGCGCGGAGGAAGGCGTAGGTGAGAACAGACTCGGCCGTGATAGTGGGCGATGTCGACGACTCCAGGTTTAGGTTGAAGTGCTCGGGCTTGAAGCGACGAAAGTAGCCGCCGATGGTGCTCTTGTACTCGTCGACGAGCTCCTTCTCCAGCCGGAGGGCCACGGGCGCGTTGGCTTCGACGGGCACGGGGTCCGCTCCTTCGAGAGCTTCCGTCTGCGCTTCGGACACCTTGTCGCCCCGTTGCTCCGATGGCTCCATGTCATTCCTCGTGTCCTCTTCCTCCTTCGTTTCCGCTTCGTCGACGCTCTTCTCTCCGTCACTCGCCGGCTCCTCGGGTTTCTGCAATTCAGAGCCCGCCAGTTCGGCCTCTGTCCCACTTTCCTGCGCTGTCTCCTTCTTTCCTCTCGTCCTCAGGCTGCTGGCTAACTCAAACTCCTGGGCGGTTTGTTCGATGTAGCCGTGCAACTCGTCCCTTAGGAACTCGGAGCACTCGCTCCCGCCATGGCCGTCAAATACGCCAAAGTAGAAGATCTGCGGGTCTCCGACCGCGCTGTCCGCATTGATGCCCTCTCCGGAGTTCCTACTATTTGCCATGGCGGATCGCACCAGAGACATGGGCGCCCTCTTAGCGAACGCGGGGAGGTCGATAGTCCCCGCCTGGCTGGTATCCTCATTGTACGACCTTGTCCCCCGCGCATTAAAAGCCCCGAAGTGATGCTTTGCGCTCTTGATAGGTATGCGCACAACTGTCAAGTCGCGGCCGGGGATGTTGGGCGGGTTCGCAGCCGGGCTCGAACCGGGTCTGGGGGTGTGCGGCGTCGATGCGGCGCGAGGGAGCTTGTGGTGCGGGCCAGACGGGGGCCGCGAGTCGGGGTGTAAGGAGGAGGATGGCAGGTGGGTGACAAAGTAGTTGTGGAAACCTCGCCTCCGCTCCGAGGAGCGAGATGCGGCTCGGCCGGCTTGGAGAGCGTTGCTTGAGCTGCGAGATGGCCGGTTCGTCCAGCCGTTTCTGCTGGCTACATCCTGTACATCGGCTTGTCGTTGGCGAGGCCGTGTGTGTCCGCCGAGGAAGGTAGATAAGTATTGGGCGAAGTCGTCGAGGATCGAGGGGGGCCGGTCGCTGTGGGAGCGGCCGAGAGTGTGACGCTTCGACGTGAAGGCCTTGAGGCGCGGCGGCCGAGGGATAGGAGCCATTGGCGCATAAGACGCTTTGGATCTCTTCAGAGCTCGTCGATTTGTGTCTCCGGGGACGGATAGCTGGAATAGGACATGGAGTGTCGATATCGCTCTCCTAAACAGCGAGGCCGCGGGCTGACGTCGAAGCTCTTGGCGATGCCGCGATGGCCGTTGACGGCTTGGGTGGAGGAGAGGGGAGGCAACGTGGGCCTTTGGAAGATGTTTTCCGAGCTAAGGGCAAAAATTCAGAACCCCAGAGCCCCGGTGTGCTCCAAGCTGGAATATGGCAGGACGCGACTTGGAATCGTGGTCTTGACCCGACGCAGCGGTCTTGCCTTTGGCGAGTGAGGCGGCAAAGCGGCTGAGTGGGGTCGGTAACCGTAATCGTACTCTGTGATCCGCTAATCCGTACTGTAACTACACAGTACGGTACTGTATGTACTGTAGGCCCCACTGCGGAACGAGGGCAGTTCTTAGTGGTCCCCTGAGGTCTCGCCTCAACAATGGATGCCATGGAACCTTAAGGTACAGTACAATAGAACCTAGCTCCCTAGCACTGACCGCCGCCCACGCTCGGGGACGGCGAACATACCCGCGGGACCCCTAGTCCCAGGCTGCAACTTTCTTCTCCTCCACACGAGGAAATAAAAATCTCTTCTGGCAGCAGTACATACGCCGGACTTATCGGCACTCTTACCCCATGTTGAATCTCTGCTGTGGGTGTCTGTCTTCCAGCACCGATGGAGGATGCCGTCGCAGACTCGCAGGCCGACGAACCGGCCAAGAGGAACGATGACATCCCAGCAGATATCGTGATCATCGCGCCCCACGGGGATGTCATGCTGGATGTCGTCTTTGAGACGTCCATGGAGACGCTCAGATCCGCTCGCCGGGCCGCTCGCCCCCGCCCCGGGCAGAGGGTCAGCGATGGTGCCGGTCGACCGGCCTTGAGGCGGAAAATCCGAGTCGCGTACCGCGTCGAGGTTCAAGTCCTGAGGGAGCAGTCCAAATACTTCAACAGCCTGCTCGGAGACACTCGCTTCCAAGAGGCGAAGACCATCGCCGCAGCCCTCAAGACAATGTCTTTACGGAACGTCGACGCTGCCAAGTTGAAGCCGGACGAGCTGCCCTGGGTCAGAATCGAGGATGACGACGACGTCAGCAGGTCTGCTGGGCGCGAGGCTGTCTTTGCTGAGCTCTTGAGGGTCCTTCACGGCAAGGAGACTATCAAAACGGCGAAGAACCCTCCGAATCTACTGGAGCTGGCCACCTTGGCCATTCTATCGGATCGCTTCGACTGTACCGTCGCCCCATCCGCGTACGTGAGGAACCTGAGATTCAAGTTCCCCCAGGCTGTACTCAAAGCGCCCAAGGAGAACGGCGATCCGCCCATCTTCGTCAACGAGGAGGCTATCCGCCAGAAGCTTCTGGTGTCCTGGCTTCTCGACCAACCCCTACGGTTCCAAGCCGGATCCAGAGAGCTCGTCATGTACGGCTCTACGAGGTGGAGCCCCTACACCGTCCAGGACGACCCTCCGGCCGCTGCATGGTGGGATTTGCCAGACGGACTTGAAAGTAAGCAAGTCGCCGCCGAGTCTGGATTGTTTTTGTCGTTATTGACGGCTTTCAAGGAGAGTTGCAGGTGCGCCGCGAGAGCATCCTCAACTGCGTTGCCTCAGTCTCGCGGCACTTCTTAGGTCTGTATACTTCCCGGGACCGGCAGTGCAAGCTAGGGTACGGCTCCAGCTCCGCGTGTGACTCGTTTCAGCTCGGGGAGATGATCAAGTTTCTGTCTGCCAAGGAGCTGCTGTTCTTCGTCGACTTCTCGCCGGCGTCCCTGGATGCCGTTCCGGACTGTCCCGTTGGCGACATCAACCACATTCTGGCCACCTTGAAGCAGTGTTCGAATTACCAGATAGACAAGAACCACACAAACTGCGGTCTACGGACGAGACTCTTACCGATTGTCGAGTACATCCAAACTATGCTGTCATCCAATGTTGTGGCTTGCACGACCAGCTCCTGGCGGAAGAATCGATCTGCCACAACCTGGATCACAGACGAGAAGCACGACGGAGACCAACACCCGTTTCGATTCACGAGAGCTCTCGCCGGTGACCAACGCCTGCGGTACGAAGGCGCCATGGCCGCGGATAGAATGGCCAAACATTTGTTTACGGCAAAGAGTTGGGACTGGACACCCGAGGACTAGGACGTCACTGAAAGAGGCTGATTTCAACTGGGGGGTGAGGACAGCACGCGGGGGGTGATGAGCGCATATGACGGCTGCGGAATTCAATTTGGTCTGAACAGGACAGCAACCAGTCCCGGTTTTATCATCATCGGTTGTCCTGGTCGACCACGCAGCCAGGGGGGTTCCGAACATCTGAAAAGTATGTTATGCACCCTCAAATCATATCCAAATATCATCAAGGCCGGTATTTCACCCTCCACTCCACTCGACGCAGTGTCTCTCCCAGTCCGGAGCCACGGAGCCACGTTCCCCTCGACGACTCGAAAAAAATGGCCCACCCCTAAACGTCCGTGGTCTTGACCTTCGTCCTTTTACGACGGAACTGTCCTCTCTGTGGCAACAGCCTTCCCTTCGGGTACAGGCGGGGAACTGGATCCGCCGTTCGAGGGACGCCTGGCCAATCCGTTCTTCGGTTTCAACAGCGGCCAGTGGCCTTTGACCTCACGATGTCTCATCGACACGAAGGCGATGATGACAGCAAGCCAGTACAAGTTGTACGAGATGACGGAGCCGTATGTGGCCGAGTTGGTCCAGCCGAGAATGGCCTTGAAGAAACCCCAGCCGCTGCCGCCGTTCAGCTCCGGACTGCAGCACTGCGGAATGGTCAGTATTCCGGACCAGTATCTTGTGATGTACGGGGGCCACATACGTTGACATGCCAGACACTCTTGTCGATATCGTACGAGCCTGGCCCGTCGCCGAGCTCGGCGGCGTCGCCGCCGACGACGTTGTTCCACTTTTGGGTCTCAAAAGCCCAAACGGCTCGGGAGAAGAGACCCGCTGCGACGAGGTACAGAAGGCAGGTGGAGAGGACGAGGAACAATTGCAGTTTCGTCGAAGAACCGCCCCTTCTCCCTTTTAGCCCGGCGAAGGGGTGGTAATGAAAGGATGGGGGGCCACAAGGACTTACTTGTACAGCAGGTATCCCACCAAAGAGCCGACGAGGAGGCCGACGATGACGGGCAGTGGAACGGATGTTGCCGTCGCGGAGAAGCTGACGCCGGCAATAAAGACGATGGCCTCGATTCCTTCGCGGAGAACGGTGATGAAGGGCAGGAAAAACATGGCGTACTTTTCGGCGAACCGCTTGAGTCGGCTGCCGAATCCCCCCTTAGTTCCGACGGGCGCCTCGAGGGCGGCGGCCAGCTTGACGCGCCACTTCTCCTGCATCTTGCCGACGCGAAGCAGAGCTGCCCCAACGACGGTGATGATGATGGAGGCCAACAAGGCGAAGACGCCTTCGTAGATCAGCTCCGACGACTCCCATCGGTTGGTGCCGACGGTGTAAAAGGTGCCGATGATGGCGGCGGCGACCACGAGGCACACGAAGAAGCCGAGTCCGGTTCCCAGCCACACCTACGGAGACGGGGAAAACGCTCAGTTCAGGGCCTGCGAGGCGAGCGATGTCAAGGCAAAGACGGAAACCCACCTGGCGGACCAGTTTCTTGTACACCTTGCCATCTCGTTCGGGACCGTCCAGCGTCTGCTTCAGGAAGGCGAGCAGGACTGAGACGATGATGACGGCCTCGAGCGTCTCGCGGAAGACGACGAGAAAGACGGGTACCGAGAAGACGTCGGGCGCCATAATGTACGGCTGGGTGTGTAAGGTATGTTGTGAAGGCAGTCAAGTAGGAAGAGGAAAGCCTCGAGGACGAGGGAACGGCGGTGGGTCTGCTTGCACAGCTTCGCAAGCACGCGGCGGGCAGTACGACCAAAAAGGCACTACTGTCCCGCTTCGCCTGGGACTTTCCCGAGGAAGAGGGTGTGAAGCACCATCTGATAAACTCCGAGATGATCAGATAACTGACAAGGGGGGTCGGGGAGGTGGGGAATTTGGGGGGCACCACGGGCACGTCCAAGCACTCCGAAGACGGACGGACAGAACACCAGCCGAGGTCAGCCCAGTACCGGAACAGCGACGACCTCGCCCTAGCCTCGGATGAGGGCCCGACCCTACCTACCTAGGTCTAGCTGCCCGGCAGGTTCTCTTACCAACTCCTTTGTTTCTCGCCCGACCAAAGCGTGAACCAAGGCCGAACGGGCGAAGGCATGACGAAGGGCTTGGACGGAGCCTCGCCGCCACGGGCCTGCAACGGCGTCGGATTCACGAGGAAGACTGAAGTGCATGTTTCATGTTCAAACTGTCCCGCTTCCGATTTCCCGAAGCGTTGTCTGCAGGCTGGGAGTCTTCCCATCGCATCTTGTGGAGCCGTCAGCTCACTTTGACCTTCCAGGTTCCTCTGTCTCTGGGGAGGGCAGTTGGGGGGTTCGAACAAACTTGGAGTCAGTCCCTCAACCCCTTGCCGATTTCCGAGGGCGACATCCCAGCTGACGTGCTAGCGCTCCGCACACCCCTGCCAGCGGGGCCCACCTGGCTGCAACCCTGGCTCCGAGGCACGCAAGGCTCCCCGCTTTGCTGCTGTGGCAGGCTTATCAGATCGGCCGAGCGTTGGGTCACAGCGCTTGGCAATCCCCACGTTTTGGTGTGGTTCGACTCGGGTTCGTCTGGGTTTTCAGGTCAGGAACAAGGCCCTCTGCTTCCTGAAGGAGGCCCTGGGTAGTTCACATGGGACTGCCGACGTCGAAGGCGTCGCGGAAGCGTGCCTCTGCCGGGCTGCCCAAGCTCACTTCGATGGGGGCCTCTCGACGTTCATCTAGGGGCGGACTGCGTTGCTGCAGCCAGCTCGAGGCCGGTCACTGCTGGGGTGGGCTCCGGCAGCGTAGTTTGTCGGTTGTCCAATGGCCGAGCTTGCGGCCAGGGTCGTACGACTCGAGTGCTTCATCAGATAGGTCCCCACGGCCCCTAACTTTCCCTAGGTAGGCGAGGGTGGGACGCCCCGACGCCCCGAGCTTTGTGTGGACGCGCCGTGGAGATCGAGACGTGGGCCGTGCGATCATCAGATGGATTGATAAGATTATTTGGTCACTCTTTGCCAACCCCTTCCCGCCTTGACCCCGTCCCTATCCGACGACGCCACGGCCATCCTCCTGCTCCGTCCGAGTTCGGTGACGGCAGCTTTGCCGTCCGAGTGCAAGGCTGTCCCTCGGGTCCCAGCTTTCCAGACGTCGAGAGAGCTCCGGCGAACTCCCCTTGAGATCCATTGGGCTTACGCTGCACCTTCGGGTGAATCCTCGGCCTGCTCCACCGTCCGTCTTTCTTTCCCATTGTGTACTGCTCTCGCCGGCAAGAAGAAGACATCAAGCTGTGATGATGATGTGCGGTCGTGGGCCCCTTGTGGCACTCCTCCCGCTGCTCCGAGCGGCTCAGGCTGCCACTGTCACGTACGACTTCAATATTACATGGCTCACTACTAATCCGGACGGCGCCTTCGTACGCCCGACCATCGGTGTCAATGGGGAATGGCCCATTCCGCCCATTGTGGCTGACGTGGGCGACCGCGTCGTCGTCCACGTCCAAAACCTGCTCGGCAACGAGTCGACCTCGCTCCACTTCCACGGCCTCTTCATGAACGGATCCAACTACATGGACGGCCCGGCGACGGTGACGCAGTGTGCTATACCGCCCGGAGCCCGGATGACCTACAACTTCACCATCGACCAACCCGGTGCGTTCAGTTCTTCGCGGTGACAGTAGGGGAAGAGGACGCGCTGACGTCGAAAACAGGCACCTACTGGTATCACAGCCATTCGAAAGGACAGTACCCGGACGGTCTCCGCGGACCCCTCATCATCCACGACCCCAAATCCCCCTTCAAGGACCAGTACGACGAGGAGGTGGTGCTGACCGTCTCAGACTGGTATCATGACCAGATTCCGACTCTGCTGGCGCGGTTCCTGTCCAAGGGCAACCCGACGGGCGCCGAGCCGGTGCCCAACGCCGCCCTCCTAAACGACACCCAGGATCTCGCTGTCCCGGTGAAACCGGGAAAGACG
>Ga0247777_1000203_pt1 | contig 15488 bp, 18 predicted proteins | sample UWRJL154409C5_FD_179937 | JGI IMG/M metagenome (GOLD analysis project Ga0247777, IMG submission 179937) | Plant litter microbial communities from Arlington Agricultural Research Station in Wisconsin, United States - UWRJ-L154-409C-5 | ecosystem: Environmental > Terrestrial > Plant litter >...
TCGGCAGGCGAACCATCAGTCTCGTCGGCGTACGTCGAAGATACTTGGTCGGGGCTCCGGATCGGGGAACAAAGCTTCAGGATGCTGGGGTCGTGTCGACGATGTCACATGGTGTGTATCAACCAGGAAACGGCGGAGAAGACCGAGGAGCCGTTTGTCACCCTGTCCAAGACGAGGCGCTTCGACGGAAAGGTCTTTTTTGGGACGCACATGGGCCATGAGCCACAGGCACAGCCGGCGCTCACGGCGGAGGCTCAGTTCCCGACCATTGCGGCAGGCGATCACGTTGTTGTAGACGGATAGGGAGCTTTCGTCAGGGCATTTCCACAATCAAGATAATTGCCACAATGCAACTATGGGTACCTTCCAGGTACATATGCTTGGATCCGGAATCGAGAGAGTAACTTTACAGAGCAATAAACCTGACGAGCTGTCCCTGCGGTCTTCACTCCCAGTTGTCATCCCTGCTCAGCCTTACCATGCGCCAAGACGGGAAGTGCCGATCGCCGCACATTTGCGGGACCAGGCAAAGAAAAGGATTTGGTTGACGTCAAGCTCCTGTGAGGTATCTAGATTTCTGACCTGCTTTTCACGAACGCGATGCGAGGAACTCAAGTTATCGTCTCGTTTGGATCGTTTCTCGCTGTCGACCCTTTGGGCAATACTGTTGCGCCAACGAAGCCTCAGCGGACCTAACCTGAGGTCTGCTGCGTCCTCCCCGTGACATCCGGTTTGCCCATCGTGACTCGACGGAGCTCGCGCATATCAACATGACGGGAGCAGCACTTCCCATGCCTGCGTTCAAAAGGTTCTCTTTTCTCGCCCAGCCCTAATCTCCCTAATAACTTCCTTGACGGCACGGACAACGCGTGACGACATTGGCTTCCACGATCCGCCGTATTGAAGACGGGAAAGCACCATGCAACCAGCTCACGTCGGCCACCATCTGGCGTACGTCCGCCGAGAAGAACTCCGGGAGTCTTTCAGAAGGGCGGTAGCCGCCGGCGAGGCAAGGCCGTTTCTGTTTCCGTGGGATTTTATACCGACGTTTGTTCTGCCCATTCTGTACCTGTCCATCTCCCACAGGCGCCGCCCGTGGCTGTACCAGGCGCGATATCTCGTTGCGGCCGCGGTCACGGGTCTCAACCTCGAGATGATACATAAGACATCTAGCACGAATATCGCCCTCTCGTATGCCGTCGGCGTGTATGCGGCTTGGGGGATTGTGTGGGCGCTCACCCTCTTGGTATGGACGAAGCCCCAGTTTGAGGCCGAGCGGGTCCAGCGCGTACGTCCGTCTCCAGACCTGGGGCAGGACGGACCCCAGCACAAGACTGGTCATGGCAGCTCGCCCATTCACTCGAACGGTCACAGCTCCAACGAGCCGTCTCTCGATTCCGGGCCAAGGAGGCGGAAACCAATCCCGATTGTCCTCGCCCCTGACACCGATGTCGCCAAGAGTCTCGAGCACAAGTTCGAGTACTTCTGGCAAAGCTTCCCGGCCGAGGCCCCCTTCTTGGCCCGCCTCGATTGGGCTTTCGATCTCTGTCTGGCCTGGCGGGGATCAGGTACTATCTGCCATTTCCGAGAAAGAAGATCACGGCTAACACCCTCCGAGGTTGGAGCTTTGCCTCGTCAAACCCCTTTCTGCCCGCATTCCAACGCCCGGAAAGGCCCCTATCGTCCGAGCCCGTCCGCCTCGACACCATCCCCCCGACGTCCCGCTCCGGCTTCCGCCGCCCTATCACCCGCCGCGATCTCCTCCGCAGCAGCGCCCTCTCCGTGGGCGCGGGCTACCTCGTCCTCGACATCTGCTGCGTGATCATGCGCCAGGATCCCTACTTCACCTACGGCCCCTCGTCGCACCCCCTGCCACCGCACCTAGCGAGTCTCGGCCCCCTCACCCTCGACACCTACCGCGGCCTCACCGCCTTCGCCGGCGTCGTCGCCGCCCTCCACACCTACTTCTCCGTCGACCGCGCCGTGCGCGGCCTCCTCCTCGGCCCCCGCCTCCTCGGCACCCGCGGCGAGCTGTGGCACTACCCCACCATCTTCGGCGCCTTCGCCAACGTCGCCGACCGCGGCCTGGCCGGCTTCTGGGGCGGCTGGTGGCACCAGACCTTCCGCCTGGGCTTTGCCGCGCCCGCGCGCTGGCTGGTGCGCACCGCCCGCCTCCTCCCCGCCGCCTCGCCCGCCGCCCGCCTCGCCGTCCCCACCACCGCCTTCCTGCAGTCGGCCTTCATGCACGCCGCCGGCAGCCTCTGCTCGCTGCCGCCCCGGACGCACTGGTGGTCACCGCCGCTCTTCTTTCTCGCGCAGGCGGCCGGCGTCGCGCTGCAGACGCGCCTCTGCGCCGCGCTTCCGGCCGCCGCCCGAGGCCGCGTCCCCCGCGTCGGCCGGCGGGCCGGGAATCTGGCCTTCGTGGCCGTCTGGCTGCTGGCGACGCAGCGCTTGTTCGTCGACGACGTCAGCCGTGCGGGGCTGTGGCTTTTCGAGCCCGTGCCGGTGTCGGTGGTGCGCACTCTGGGCTGGGGGGGCCCGGGGGACGCGGCCGTCTGGAGGTGGGATCGGGACAACTTCCCCAGATGGCATTCGGGGAGGCACTGGTGGGAGTCAGGTCTGAGGCTCTGACGGGACGACTCTGTTTTCCTTTTTTTCTCGTCTTCTTGCTTGCGGTGGCTTGTAGAGCTGTAGAAAGACGGGCGTTTCATCACGGGCATCGTAGATCTTGCGGAGCATATAGAAAAGGTACACAGGCGGTACTCCGTATCGTCAAAGGTTCGTATTATCTGTCCGTATATGCGTCGTTGCACGTGTGTGTGCAAGGGGGTATCATAAAATCACAGAGCCGTGGATGTCCGTCTTGCGAACTTGACAAGTCCGCCGAGACATATCGTCTACAAGCTGCGACACATCTCTCGGTAGCCGCAGGTCCTTGCGAGTGCGCAGCTCCTCTATCTGTCCGTCTAGCCAGTCAATGATCTCTTTGTAGCCAGACTGCTTCCTCTTCAACACGCGGCGGAAGGCGTGCATGGCCAGCCTGCGAACAACGTATCAGCAAACCCTCCGCGGGACGTCAACGGGACGCTCACCATGTGACCTGCGCCTTGTTGACGGCGCACTTGTAGCCGGGGTACCTCGACGTCCTAGACTTGCTCGTGAGAAGCAGGTACGCCACGTCGACGACCTCCTTGATCGTATCTATACGGGCCGGCCGCCGGCCTCGTTAGTATCGCATGCACAGGCGGGGGATCATCCGCGACACGAACACATACCGACAACCAGCGCCGGCCGGGGCCGCTTGGCCCGGGGAAGACAGCGCACGTAGGCCCACATCTTGGTCGCCGTTTCGACAAAGACCTCGTGGACGTTGCGCAGCACGGCGTGCGGCGCGTTGTGCGTCGTGTCGAAGTACATGAGGTGCGACTGGATGCGGAAGGCGTGCAGCACCTTGCGGCGCAGGGCGCGACCGGGGGCGCGAGCGAACTCGACCGTCAGCGCGTCGCCGACGACGACGGGGCCGGGCACGCGGTCGCGGTCCTTGGCGATGTCGAGGGTCCGCGTGTCGAGCAGCGTGCCGCAATAGGGGAAGCCGCGGCCGGGGGCGACGCGCGCGACGGCGGCGCCGTCGACGACCAGGTCGAAGCTGACCAGTGTCTTGGACGGGCTGACGCGCACGCCGTACGCGGGTAGGCCGGCGTGCATGACGCGCACGAAACGCGAGGCCTTGGCACGGTCGGTGGTGATGAGGAGGAAGTCGTCGATGAGGCGGAGAAGCAGGCTGTCGCCGCCGCCGCCGTCGCCGCGACCCTCGCCTTCGCCCTCACCCTGTAGGAAGGAGAGGTGCTCGCGCTCCAGATCTGCGTAAAAGTGGTTGCATAGCAGCGAGGAGAGGATGGACCCCTGCGGAATGCCGTCTTTCTGGCGGAAGTACTTCTTGCCGATCTTGACGAGGTTCTGCTCGACGTGCGACGACAGCAGGGCCAGCAGGCCCCGCGTATCATGGCTCGTCTGGACGACGCTCTCGACAAAGACCGTGTTCCGCTTATTGGGCGCGAGCTGTTGCTCAGCCAGCTGCCGGAAGTCGTGGGCTTGACCGGTCCCCTTTGCCGTGGAGCGCCACCGTCGCGACGGCTTGGTGCCACCGGCGCTGGCGGCGGCGTTGGTGCCGGCCTGATCTGGTTGAATTGAGAAGTACTTTTGGATGCTGTACTGGTGATGAAGGGGCATCCTGTTCATCAGGCTCAGGATGGCCGTTTGCGGGATCGTGTCGAAGGCGGCCTTGACGTCGACCTTGGCGAAGTAAAAGGTCTTCCCTACCGACCGCTGGCGCTCTTTGAAATCCTTGATGCGCTGATACATGTCGCCCACCGAGAACATGGTGGATCCGAGACGCTCCAGGTGTGACGTCTGCTCGTGGTTAGCCTCCTCCCCCATCTGCTCAGCGTCGACGGACATCGCACCTTTTCATGCTGCAAGACGGCGTGGAGCGGCCCCAGGATCGTATTGATGCTCGGTCCCAGAGTCTTCCTGTCCCTTCTCGTCGCAGTTCGCCTTCGCAGATTCATAATGGGTCGCACCGAGGCTGCCTTGGGAAGCAGTCGCAGCTGACTGAAGCCAAGCTGTCGAGAGTCCAAAATGCGCATCGCGTCCTCGAGCTTGACTTCCTCGAACATCTTGGTTTTGAGGGTCACCATCGCCGGCTCCGCGATATAGCGCCACACATCGTGGCGGAAGAAGAAGAGGCGATTCTTGTGAATGTTGGACTCGGTTACGTAGAAGTTGCTCCGAATTAAGGGGATGAGGATCGAGTCTACCAAGTAGTAAAGGAACTCCATGAAGATCTCGTTACGTTTCTGCATATCCGTCTTGCTCGTTTTCTTGCCCCGAAGGCCGGGTGGTGCGAGCCACTCCATCTGCGAGATCTTGAAGAGTGTCAGCCTGACAACTCTCCCCGTGGGCAAGGGGGTCTACGGTACCGCGAGATCTTGACACATGTCGTGCAGGTTCAGAACCTCAAAACGGCGGAGCCGGATGAAGTGATCAACCTTTTTGAGAAAGACAGCCTTGTTACGGGTTTGTGTCTCACCACTTCCCCAGAACTCATCGGGGAGGATCTTCTTGAAGACCGCTTGGCTGAACGCGGACACTCGAGCGATGGGTGTGGCCAGGTCGGTCAGTGACGTATACTCCAGCGTCTCCGGGGCTGCGTCGTCAATTTCTTTCTGTTGGTTTCTACTCCATCTCCTGTGGCTCTTCGCGGTGGATTGTCGTTTTCTGGCGCTTGCCTGTGTGGCACCGGGCCCTTTGGTTTGTGCCTTCGCAGGGATCAGAAGCGAGGCGACCTCTTCGCCGGGGATAGGTAGGTACATACCGGGCAATAGTGCTGCAGTAGCTCAGAATAGGAGCATCGTCCATGATAAACCTGTAGTCTCTCGACTAGAGCTTTCGGGACACCCCTTAGCCGCCGGGGCAGGCGGACCACTCCCTGCTTAGCGTCCTTGCCGGCAGGGCCAAATCTCTCCAGAATCTCGTCTTCTCGAAGCGTGTAATCCTGGAACTTCTGTGCCGTTTTCGATCTGTCCACTGATGAGGTGAAGACGTTGTGTAAACCAAACTGTCTCGGGAAGATGTACATCATGACGTGAATGGTGGGGCACGGCTTAGCACCGACCTGACCGCCGTCACCGTCGCCGTTGTTGTTGTCAGTGGGGCCGTCTGGCCGATGCGGAAAACGGTTGAGGACGTCTGCGAGCCATGGTCAACAAAGCACGAGCAAATCGAGGGGGGCACGCTACGGATATGTCTCAGGCCAAAATGGACGCGGCCATGGGCGTTGAGAGTAGCCCTTGCATATAACATTCGCGTCCGAACAATAGTGATTTCGGAAGGCGGCTTGATGCTGCTTGGCCCCATACCACCGCCGGGGTCCGTGTTGGGGACGTTGGAACACAGCGGGTGTAGGTCGGCCAGGTGCTTCCCTATACAGACCCGGATCAACAGGGTTTCCCCTCGGTGGCGGAACTACGTACCGCTTAGCTGGTAGTAGTTGTCTCGTCCTGCCCGAATGGAGAGGAATATTGTCTCGTCCAGGAGGAGATCGATCATCAGTCTCTCGCCGGCCCTACCAAGCAAGGAGAGCAGCTGCGGCCACGGGGCCTCCTTCAGGCTCTGGACGCGTGGGTTGGGGTGGAAAAGGAAGATGCCCGGGATCGTGTTAGCCACTGCCGGAGCTTGTCCCTGGGCACGGGAACCAAAACTCCGCCGGTACCCATCGCAGAGGAGGTGTTTGGGCCAGGCACTGCCTTTTCCCTCTCGCTCAAAGAGGAGCCATATGACGAAATCGATGAGCTGTTGCCACGAGTGAGCTTTGGACGGGCCACCCCTCGCCGGTGAACCAGACTTCCTACCTCGGACTGGGAGCAGTAGGCGGCTGAGACGCCATCGGACAGGGAAACGTAGGACTCGTCTCCTGTCTGCGAGAAGTCGAGCCATTTCTGCCAACGGCCGTCGACTTCTAGAGTGCCGGCGCGTGGTTGTCCTTCCGCGTGACTCCCCACCAGGGTCGAATCAAGCAAGCGACAGAGCTGTGTCTCGGCGTCCGTGACAGTCGTGTCCCGTGGCGAACCAACAGACGAAATCTTTCTGCGTCTCAGCCTCGAGGATGACGGCAGCTTTTCCAGAACATAGGCCCGCAGCGTCCGGAGCCTTGGGTAGTATTGCGACAGCAAGGTATGCTTCACAGCACCATCGTCCGACAAACATCCCCCTCCCTGGTTTGCTGGCGGGTTGTCCGACACGACACCGCATATCTCGTCGTAGCCCCTCTTCCTCTTAGCCGCCAGTGCTCCAGGCATTGCTACCACCGACTCGGGTCGCCTCTAAGTGGCGAGGGGACGGCGGTCACCACCGCGTTCTTCGCGGAGTTGGCCCTGGCGCGTTGCCGCTTGAAGCTTGGGTGTGCCCGTTCACGGCCGCGGTTGAGAGTTGGTATCCAGGTCAAGACTTGGGAAACCCAAATCGGAACGTTCTCCGTCGAATCATTTCGAAGGACGCCGGGCCTTGTGATCCGAGTCGAGCAGGGAGGAATTGACTTTGAGAGCCTCATCAAGTTTAGAGGCGGCAACGCGTCTCATTGGCGGTTGAGAGCCCAAACGCGTGCAAGTCGTGGGCCCTGGACTCGACCAACGGCGTTCTAATTTGGGTCCGGTGGCTTGACTAGCGTTCGACGTGGCGCAGGTTAGGCCCGCAGCAGCCAACGACGACCTGGTCAAGTGTCCCACCTTGGCACTGACCTGGAGCCCTGCCCGTGAAAGACGCAGATTTTGCTCAAACAAAATATCCACGTTGGATCCAGTCAAGATCGGAGACAAGGGTCGAATCCCAGATGGATCTTCGCGTTCCAAGATGCTTGAGCCTTCCCCCCGGGCCCCAGGGTTGTTGAGATCGCATTATTGTTTGGCCAGGGCCGATTAGCCTCGCGCACGTGAACTGCCACTGAACTCACGCCTCGCCAGAACCCGTGACTCAATCCCAATCTCATCATTCCTCCGTCCGGCCCTGCGAATGACAGCCACGGGGTTGAGTGCATTCATCCAAAGCAATCTCGAGCCCCGAGCTACCTGCTACCTACCTTACATACCTACCTACCCTCCTATCTGAAGTCTCAGGACAATTGCACCTGTCTTCCGTGATTGCTCTGTTCGAGTTTCCAGGTCACCGAGCTCAGCCTTGGCCGTGGCTCCACCCTTCAACCAGCCCCCTCCCCCCACCCCGTACACAGGTACCTGCTCCAACGGCAGGTTAAGTGACGGATCGCGAAGTACCCAACAGGTAACTGGGAGGTGTTGCGACATTTTGTACTCGGCAGTCGCGGCGTCTGAACAGCTTCAACGGACCGGGGAGTGAGATAAGCTCGCAAGCTCGCTCAACTCGGGTACCGAGAACCTTGCAATACCGCTGCGATACGAGCCGGTACAGGACCGGTGGCGCGGTACTGTACCTGGGTACCGATTAGGGCGTCTCCACACCAAAAAGCGCGGCGCTGGGGCGGACTGAGGGCGGGCCCCAGCCCCAGAAAAAGCCGACGTGGGCGCGCATCGGCGACCAACACTTGGTTGGCTCTCAGGCTCCGCTTGTTCACCCCATCGCCTCTTCAAACACCGCCCGCCAAATCAAGAGCTGCGGCCAGCGCATCAATCCATGCTTCGGGGCCCTTGATCCTCGCGCCCGCCGCCTATGGATCGTTGAGTCTTGTCCGACGGCCACCCATCTCGAAGCCTGATGTCCAGGCCGCCATGGACAGAGGCAATCGCGACGACGAGGACCGGCCGGGCCTGTCCGTCAGCCCGCATCACCACGGCCACCGCTTCGCCCACCAGCACCAAACACCCTACTCCGACGCCCAGCCCGGCCTCTTCTTCTCGCCTTCGCTCGTCGACCCCCTCCCCGTCCAAGGCGCATCGCCGTATGGCGTCGTCAACGCCCACGCCCTCGCCGCAAATGCTGCTGTGACCGCCGACGTCTTCGCCGGCTCCCAGCCCGACGATTTCTACCGCAACTTCCGCGGCGACTCGCCCGTCGCCGCCCCGGGAAACGACCTGCTGGCCTCGGCACTGCCGCTCAATCGCCAGATGCCCTCGTCCCGGTCGGGAGGCACCGCCTCCACCACAAAACACCCTCCCCTCTCCGCCGCCGGCCGCATCGGCCTTCGGCCCTCATCTCGGTCGGCCTCAAATCCCGTCGACGATAGGTTGGGCGGCGGCGCCGCGAGGTCCGGTCCCTCGATGAGCAGCGGATATTCGGGTGTGGCGCAGACGAGCGTGAAGGATCTGAAGAAAAGGTTCGATCACAGCACGTCCCAGCAGCCGGCCCAGCGGACAGTCCTCTCTCGGGTTCCGTCCAGAGAGGTTTCTGCTTCGTCCTCGGGCGCGAGGATATCCGTGAACGGCGTCGGCCAGCCGTCGCACTCTAGCGTACGCGCGGGGGCCAGCAGGGAACCGACCGCGGACTCCAAACACCGAACCAAGTTTGCCGAGGACGACTTCTCGAACAACCGCGATTCCTTCGCCAGCCGCGTCAACAAGCCTCGCTCCTCGATATCTAGCAGCGAGCAAGCGTCTAAATCCACGCCGCACCTCCCCCCGCAGGCATCAACTCGCCCGCATCCATCATCGCCACCGGCGGCGCAGCCTAACGGGCTGCTTTTTGGGGAGATCCTCCCCGAACAAACCGACTCGACCACGGCCGGTTATGGGATCGACGGCGTGCGGCCGAGGAGAACATCCGACTCCAGCCTCCGAAGTCCAACACGATCGAACTTCCCCCCAAAGGCCAATGTGGATCCGTCGGCACCCGACAACTGGTATCGCGGCATGGCCTCGCCGAGTGCGGGGACGAGACCTCCGCCCACGCATGCCCGAACCCAGAGCGACGTGGCCGGCAGCCGAGCCGGACAGTCCTTGCTCCCGACCCTGCAGACACAGGGCAGCCTGCCAGCAGGCTCGTCGCGCCTCCCCGTCTCCATGAAAAAAGTCACTAGTCCCCCCATGCCGAGCAGCCCGGTATCCACAAGGTCCAACTCCCCCGGGCCCAAGCGGGCTCCTACCGGCACGCGAACAACGCGACAGCAAGGGGCGCCTCTCGCCACGAGAGCAAAGACGCCGACGAAGCGATCGAACACGCCTACGACCCGAGCGAAGACCCCCACACATGCCACGCCCACTCCTTCGAGGAAAAACCCACCTAGTCATATATCCACACCCAGTGGCAGCCGCCTCAACGCGTACATCACCACCGCCGCCCCGCCTAAGCTGTCGCCCACACTACGGAGCTCTCGCCCCCGCCAACCCGTGTCGACGGCTACCACGGCAAGTTCGCGGATGAAGACGGTGGAGCGGGGGAGGTCACCTGGTAAACCAGGGTCAAAGCCAACTTCAAGCCGCGACGAGTCTGCCTCGCAAAAGAGGAAGATCGATGTCGGGCCTATCGACTTCGCACGACGGCGCGAGACTATTCGACTGGCGTACAGCAAGTCCATCCGCGAAACGGAAGTCAAGGCCGCCGAGCGGAGGAGGAGAAGAGCGGCTGAGGTCGAAGCCAGAGCGACGGCTGCCCGGGAGGAGACGGACGCCGGCCAGTCGACCGCAAAACACCCCCAGGCGGCCGGGGCCGAGGAGGAGCCGTATGGCGATTACACCCTGAGGCTAGTGACGTCTCCCGACCCGGATGCGCCGCCGCCTGTGCCGCTCCTCGGCTTGCGGCAGTCCAAGGCGTACGACTCTCCAACGTTGGGCATCCCCGGCACGTTCCCGAGCTTCGGCTCGCCACTACTGGAGCAAGACGAAGTGCCTCAGTCTGCCGTTACCGCGACGTCCGACGTCACCGAGTTTGACAACGAAACCCAGACGGAGCCTCCGCTGCAGGACGACGTTGATCTTTCGCACACGGGCGTCGGTGGACACGCCGAGGATTCTCGTTCGCAGTCTGCCCATGAGAAGGTCGAATATCGCTCGCCTTTTGATGTGCCTGTCGTCAAAGAACCAGACACGCCCGTTTCGGAGGGGCCCGGCCTGGCAGAGCAGTATGCGTCTGCTCACGAGAGAGCGACGTACCGATATCCTTTCGAGGATGATCACGGCAACGACGAGGATATCGACATTCAAATCTCGCTTGACATATCATCCCCGACGCAGACGTCGCCGCGACGCCGACTAGTGGATGATGACCTGGTGATTCCTGGGTCGTACAGAGATGATTATGTTCCTCGGCTTGACGAGGCGGACGGTGCCGTGCAGCCCGGGGTCCGACGGGAAGAACCTCTCCGGGAGGGCCTGGCACGGTCGGAATCTCGCAACGAACCCCGACCCGAGTACGAACCCCAACCTTTCCGGTCCGAGTCCTTCCATACGACGGTGACTATCCTCGGCCGCGACGCCGGTTTCAACCCTTCCGCCTCCGTGTCCAGCGTGGTAGGAAGTAGGCATCAAGAACCAAACCTGGACAGCCTTGAAGACTTCTATGTCGGCGTGGGCCCGCCCATGAGAGATAATGTGGCCGCATTACGCGATTCAACGTTTACGGCCTCGGAAATATCCGATGAGACGCCACAGACTTCGGCCGAGATCCAACGAACTCCGGACACGTCGAACAGTCTGACCATCCCGCCACTACTGTCGCCAGCTAATAGATCAAGCCAACAGTCGGGGTGGACCGACTTTTCCATCGACAGTGGTGACCCAGAAGAGTACATCGCCAAGGAGACGGCCGCCTACGCACAAGAACCCGTTATTCGGAATCAGAGATCTACCCGCCGCATCGCACCGAGACCCGATTCCACGGCACAGGATCCTGGCTATCACGGGATCCACCAGAGTCCAGACATATCTCCGCTGGGCGATTCGAATCTCGAAGACAACTACCCTCATAAGCACCGCCTTCCCGAACTGGATACCGGAGATGGTTTCAACATACCGTACCTCTCCGATCGGGAGGCAGCCCCACCGGTTCCTTCCGTGCCAGACCATGAACCCCCCCCTATCCCCACGTCCGACCCATTTCCTCACGATGGGCGACAAACGCCATCCAGCAGCTACTACGACCAGACCCGGCCGAGCAGCTACTTCCAGGACCCGTCTGGTCGCGAGAGCTTGGACTACCAACCGTCGACCGCAACGCCGTACTCGGTGGACCAGATGTCGGTGACAACGTTTCCACAATCCATAGGCGGCGCCACACTCGTCGAAGACGACACGATACCTGCAGGCACGACGGCAGGGCGGGAAGCCTCGATCGACGCAGCACGGGCGCCTCAGAACAAGGAACGCGGTCGACTCACCCAGCGGCACATGGTGATCAAGGAGATCATCGATACCGAGACCGTGTTCGTCCGCGACATGAACATCGTCGAGGAAATTTACAAGGGCACGGCCGAAGCCTGCCCGCAGCTGGATTCCAAAACGATCAAGCTCATCTTCAGGAACACGGACGAAATCATTGCGTTCCATACGGCCTTTCTCACCCAACTCAAGGACGGCGTGGCTTGCGTCTACACCCCGAAGGGCCGCAGATCTCCACAACTCAAGGACACGCGGGAGAATTCCATTGCGTCGGACGCCCCGACGTTGAATTCTACCACGACCAATACGCAAGTCGACGCCGCCCTCCTCGAGTCCGACGATGCGAAGGATAGGCAGACCTCGGTCGGACCCGTCTTTAGCAGCAACGTAGATACGCTGCGCGCCGCCCACGAAGGCTTCTTGCGGACGAGCGAAGCCGCGGCAAAACGACTGATCATGATCCAGGAGGATCCCGCAGTCAAGTTGTGGCTCAACGAGTGCAACGAGGCCGCGAAGGACCTGACGGCCGCGTGGAACCTGGACTCCCTCCTCATCAAGCCTATGCAGCGCATTACCAAGTACCCGAATCTCATAAGCCAGCTACTCCAGTACACACCGGCCGACCATCCCGACAGGACGCTACTCGTGGCAGCTCGGAGTGCCCTCGAGACGGCCATCCTGGACATCAACAAGACGAAGAAGAACTTCGAACTCGTTGGACAGATCGTCGGGAGGAAACGGAAGGAGTCGGACGTCCGGGCCGGCTTCGCAAGGGCCTTTGGGAAACGTGTCGACAAGCTCCAGGCCTCGAGCAGCCGGCCGGTCGAGGATCTCGAGTACCAGAAGCTCCACGAGAAGTTTGGCGACGACTACCTGCGACTGCAGGTCGTCCTCAGAGACGTCGAGTACTACACGCGGCAAGTCTCGGCCTATGTCCACGAGTTCCTCCAGTATCTCTCGGCGATGGAGCTCGTCATGAGACTGCAGCCGTCGCCGTTCCCGGAGCTGGAGAGCAAGTGGGCACGCTTCAACGTTTCTATGAGAGATATGGAGAAGGTGGCGTTGGATCAACACCTGGCCCAGGTACGCAAGCATGTCATCGAGCCGTTTGAGCTTGTCATCAAGTGCTACGGCAACCCCTCCCTGGCCATGAAGAAGCGGGCCAAGCGGCGATTGGACTACGAGAAGGCTGCTCAGCTCAAGAAGAGTGGGAAGAAGGTCGACAAGCAACTCGCCGAGCTCGTCGAGCAGTACGAGGCGCTGAACGAGACGCTCAAGAAGGAATTGCCGAGGCTGTCTGATAATACGGTCAAGATAGGCAACATCTGCCTCGGCAACTTTGTCAATATCCAGGCCAAGTGGTTCTCTATCTGGAAAGAGAAGGTCAAGGTCGTGCTGGAGGATAAGGACGTCCCGCAACTGGCCGACGTCGTCTCATCCTTCCAGCGGGAATTCAAGGACATGGAAGAGCAGGTCAACAACATCAGCATCCTCAATCCGGCGCTCAAAGGAAGGACATCACACTCGACGGTGGACGATTCCCCGTTCACGTCTGCATCTGCATCCGCATCCGCATCCACATCCACATCCACATCCACATCCCGCATAAGACCTCGCCCGCCCGAGTTGTTACCGCGCGGCAGAGGCTTGTCTCTCAACGGCGACGTCGCCCCGGCGCTACCCACCCCGGATTTTGCTCAACGCCATAGTGGGCAGTTCAGTCCCTCGGGAGGCCAGGTTCCTAGTCCTCACCACTATTACTACCGCGACTACTACGCCGGCTTGAATCTCAATAACCATGGCCATTCCCGCGCCCCCTCCGGATCTCCCATAGCCGCCGCTCCCGACCCCACAGGTGGTCCTCGTCCCCCTGCCCCGCCCCTTGGCCGACCCAACACAGGGCTTAGCTTCGAGTCGACAAGCGCACCGCCACCGAGCACCATGGACCCGAGCAGCCAGATGAGCGCGCAGAGCAGACGCGACTCTGCCTCGACGTACAATTCCAACTATATCGGCCAGGAGAATCGACGGTTCTCGGGACTCTTCCATTCGGCTCTTCCAGCAGAAGACACCGAGGAAAGCCGGAAGTCATCGCGGGCGTCCTCCCGTGAGCGTCCGAGCAACAACGGCTATAATATCCTCTGGCTTGCCGCATCCCTCTTCGAATTCAATATCGAGACTGCTAAGCACGAGGCTGGGTACCCCTACCTTACGTACCAGGCCGGCGAGGTAAGCCCCCACCTACCAGCCGGGCTCTAGTCCTGCGACGTGTCGTATTGACGGTTTCTCCGCAGATCTTCGACGTCATAGCCGAGAAGGGCGAGCTCTGGCTCGCGAAAAACCAAGACGACCCCAAGGACCTCGTGGGGTGGATCTGGTCCAAGCATTTTGCTAAACTGGCAGATTCCTAGGTGGCATCTGCCACAACAGCAACGCATACTCCTGACGGAAAAGACGGCGGCCGCCTCGTCGTCCATGTCGAGGCCATGCCCGCCGAGGCCCGCCCCTAAAAATCGCGGCGATTCGTGCTTGATGGCAAGCGGCTTTCTCGGAGCGAGCGTGCAGCACCCATCCCGTTTTCTCCGTCCTTCTTCAGCCCCTTGATCTCTTGTCTTTGCTGCTTGTATGGCGAATCTGGAAGACCCAAATCCAAAGAGGGAAGGGGAGGGAAAGAGGCTTTTGTTCTGTGTCTTCTGCTCTATGTGTAATATGCATCACGATACACCGGAACCAAGGGACGCAAAGGCGGGGACATCATTTCATGTACCGGGGCGACGGACACCAAGACACTCGGCAGAGTAGGAGGGGCGAAACCCCAGAACGGCGTTTGAAAGTTGTGTTTTCTTGTTGGTCGAGAGGACGCGTTGCGGCGGGATGTGGGCCGGCGCCGCCACACCCGCCCGAGAGGTTCGCCGCCGCGACAACACAGAGAAAGAACTGGGAGGAGACGGGGTCAGCAATGACGGGGTTGTCTTCCCCCTTCCCGGGCCTACCGCGCATGTCGTCTTTTCGGTTTTGGGCACGTCGTTGACGTGAGAGGGAGGGTTGGGGCGGGTGGACCACACCCCTTGACGAGTGGATCTGGTCTTCGGGAGGGCAGACCGCGCGAAACCCGGTCCGTCTGGTCGACAGGAACGTTTCGGGGCGGTTTTATCTACCGAGGCACTTCCACGTATCTAGAGGTACACAGGATGGGCCTGCTAAGGGCCACCTTGGGGAGGGGGGGAATGAGAAAGGCCATGAGAAGCGATGCGCTGCTTGGGCGTTGGCGTCCCTGATGCTGTGCTTGCTACCTTGAGAAAAAGTCGTTGCTCTGGTAATCCACCCGCCACCCGGACGAGATCGTACACAGGTCATCAGCGCCCCGAGTGGACCTCAGAGAGAAGCCCCCAGGTCTTCGGGTTCCCTGCGTGCGTCACCACTGGGTGGGCGGCGAGGGTGATCTCCCGTGGGACGGGGAACCCGGAATTCGCTTGTGTCCACATAGTATCAGGTGCGGAACCCAAGCCAAGAAGTGAGGGCGTGGCACGACGTTCGAAAGCCCGGGCAAAGTCGCGCTGGATGACCTACGTGTGTCACCATGGAACAAGCTCTCGCGGCTGATGTCTCGAGGGCGGTCGAAAGGCGGGCCGAGGCGCCCCAGGCAAGCCG
>Ga0247777_1000204_pt1 | contig 15379 bp, 11 predicted proteins | sample UWRJL154409C5_FD_179937 | JGI IMG/M metagenome (GOLD analysis project Ga0247777, IMG submission 179937) | Plant litter microbial communities from Arlington Agricultural Research Station in Wisconsin, United States - UWRJ-L154-409C-5 | ecosystem: Environmental > Terrestrial > Plant litter >...
GCGCGCAAGCGCAATGCGGACATGCGTGCCCACATCGACCGCGTCGTCGCAGATCTCGAGAGTCGGCTGCGTGAGGGCGGCGGTGTCCGCGACGAGCCGCGTAAGCGCGCGCTCGGCTGACGCGGCAGCGGCAGCCAGCGCCCTCCAGCCGCCCGGCGATTGAGGGCTTCTTCGCTCTGCGCTCGGCCCCTGGAACTTAGAAACTTACGCCGGCGCGAGACGCCTCGCGCCGACTTTCACCGGCGCGGTTTCCTTCAGCCCCAGCGCGAGCAGCGCACCCGCCAGCGCACACACCATCGCCATGTACATCGGCGCCTGCAGGCCGTAACGATCGGCCAGGTTTCCCGCGAGCACAGGACCGAAGGTGCCGCCAATCACTTCTCCGATTCCCACGATGAGCCCGAGCGAGGTCGCTACGTACTTCGCGGGAATCGTCTCCGACGGAATCGTAGCCATGAAGAGCGGGAACACGCCGCTCGCCGACCAACCGATGAAGATGACGAGGCCCAGCACGATGGCCGAACCCGTGTAGTTCAGCACCGCCAGCGGGTACAGCACGCCGATCAGTGAGAACACGATGACGATCGGCTTGCGTCCGAGCTTGTCCGACAGCCCCGGCACGATGAACGCAAACACCGCGGCGGAAATGCCCAGCAGCGCCATGAGCCAGCTGCCCTGCTCCGACGGAATGTGCAGGTAGTTCTCGTACACGAGCGGCAGGAACACCCAGCCGAGCACCATCCACGCGACCATGAAGCAGCACATCGCACCGCAGAGAATGATGTTCCGGTAGCCGAACATCTGCAGCACCGTCATCTTTTCCTCATCGACGCTTTTCCCGGTGGTGGGAGAGAGGGTGTGCGTCGTCGGCTCGCGGACGACCTTCCAGAGCAGGAACGCGCAGATGAGCCCCGGAATCGCGGCGATGTAGAAGGACGCGCGCCAGTGATAGTGGTTGGCGATCCACACCAGCACGATCGGTGCGATCGACGAGCCGATGAGGTTGCTCCCCAGGTTCTGCATCACCCCCGCGTTCAGGCCGCGCCGCTTCTCGTCCGACTCCAGCGCGATGAGCGACTGGGAAATGGGCAGCACGCCGCCTTCGGCCGTGCCCATGAGCATGCGCGACAGGAACAGGATCGCGAACGAGGACGCGAGCCCCGACAGCGCCGAGCACAGCGAGAACACGATCACCGTGACCAGCAGGATCGATTTGCGCTTTCCCGTCTTGTCGGAGAGGTAGCCGACTGCCAGCGCCGAGAGCGCAAATGCGAACGACAGTGCCGAAGAGAGCGCTCCGACCTCCGTATTGGTGAGGTTCAGATCCTTCTGCACGAAGGGCCCGAGGTAGCTCATCGCATTCCGGTCGAAGAACACGAACCCGAAGGTCAGGCAGAGCACGGCCATGAGCCGCGTTTCGTAACGCCAAAAACCTGTCTGACTCATTTGGAAGGCCCCCTTAAGATCGTGCGTCATTGTGGTTGAGGCGCGCAGGGCAGGGAAAGGGGCCGGACGGCCGGGGGGCGAACATGAGTAGCGAATTGACGGGGCAGGTGGCGATCGTCACGGGCGCGGGTCGGGGGTTCGGGCGGGCCATCGCGCTTCGGCTGGCCGCGGAGGGTGCGGCGGTGACAGTAACCGCCCGCACGCGAGCCCAGCTGGACGAGACGGTCGCGCAGATCGTGGCAGCGGGCGGACGTGCCCACGCTGTCGTGGCGGATGTGACGGATCGTGAGCAGGTGGAGCGGGTTGTCAGTGAAACCAGCGAGCGGTTCGGCGGGCTCTCGCTGCTCGTGAGCAATGCCGGCGTGCCGGATCCGTTCGGGCCGATCTGGAGCGTCGATCCCGAGCGCTGGTGGGCTGCCCAGGCCGTGCACATCCGCGCGCCGCTGCTGTTCCTGCGGGCGGCGCTCGGCGGGATGGTGGAGGCGAAGCGGGGTCGCGTGATCATCGTTTCGGCGGCAGCGGCGCATCGCACGGCGCCCGGTCTTTCCGCGTACTGCGTCGGCAAGACGGCGCAGGCGCGCCTCACGCAGCTCGTGGCGGCGGAGACAAAAGATCACGGTGTGAGCCTGTTTGCCATCGACCCGGGGTTCGTGTTTACCGAGCTTGCCAGGCAGACGATGACTTCAGCGGATGCGCAGCGCTGGTTGCCGGGCATGGTGCAGCGATTGAAGGAGCGGCAAGCGCTGCCGGATGGGGATCGAGACCTTGCCCGTTGCGCGCAGCGCTGCGTTGACCTGGCTTCGGGACATTACGACGCGCTTTCCGGAAGCTACATGGAGCTGGATGACGATCTGGAGGCGTGGCTTGCGGGCACGCCGCCCGGGGGGCGTTCGTGGATTCAGCCGAAATAGGGGGCCCTCAAACGCCGGGCGGCTGACAGCGCTCAGTCGCCGCGTGGCTCGAACGGCTCCGCAGTGCCCTCTCAGCCGCCCGGCGATCGAGGGCTTCTCAATCTTCAGGGCGGCCGGGCCGTGATGCCCGGCACTCGCCCAGTTCACAGGTGCTATCGACGCAGCTTGAGGGTCGCTACGTTTCCATTCACTACCTGCCGGTCCGTTTCGTGGCCGGCCATCGCCTCCTCTTCCTCGAGCACATTGCCATTCACGTTGCCGTTCGCGGTCGGCGCGTAGCCGGGCATGCCGCCGGGGCCTTGCGGCTCGGCGTTGCCCGGGGCTCCGTTCGCGAGTGCGGCGCGTTTTTTTCGTTCGTGTATTTCGGCGCGATCGATGACGATGTGGCGCGGCGCTTCGATGCCAAAGCGCACCTGGTTACCCACCACTCCCAATACCGTCACCGTGACTTCGTCCCCGATGTAGATCGTTTCTACGGGGCGTCGCGTGAGAATGAGCATTGCGGCCTCCTTCCGACACCTCACTGCAATGGCCGGGATCGGCCGCAACCAGACTAGTTACGACACGGGCCCCGGGGGTCGAGAAGGCGCAGTGATCGTAGGTTCGGCGCCCACCGGGCGCAAGGCGCGCGACTCCGAAAAAGAGTCAATCGTGTAGGTATTTCGCGCAAGGCGGCGCAACACGCTTGTATTTTTATCGAGCCAAACAGTTAAGACGTACCGGCGCGGTTTTTCCGCGTGTCTGGGGCGCAGCAGGTGCCGGTGAGGGGGGTGGCCGGGCTGAAGTGCCGCGTTGGGGGGACTGCCACTCCCCGGACTCAGGGTGCTGTCAGCCACGACCCGCAGGGCGTCCGTCCAGCGGCCGCGACGATTTAAACCGGACGATTAACGGGCGCAGCGCGCCAGCGAAATTGACCCCGGTCGGCCCCTCCCGCTACCGTCCGGCCGCCTACAACCAGAACAGTCTCATATGCTGTCGACCTTACGTGCTTTCGGGGAATGGCTGGCGACGACCTCGCTCAGCAACACCATCCAGAACGTGTCGTGGATCATTCCGACGATCCAGACGATCCATATCGTCTGCGTCGCCATCGTGATCTCGGCCGCGTTCCTCGTGGACTTGCGGATCCTCGGGATCTTCTCGCGCTCGCAGCCGCTCGCGGCGCTGTCGCACCGGTTCCTCACCTGGATCTGGTGGGCGCTCATCGTGCTGCTGGTGACGGGGGCGCTCCTCGTGACCGGTGAGCCTGGCCGCTCGATCACGAATCCGGCGTTCTTCGCCAAGATGATCATGCTCGTGATCGTGGCGGGTCTCACGGTCGTGCTGCAGAGGCCGCTCGTGACGGACGCGGGTTACTGGGACGGCAACCGGGCGATCACGGCCAAGAGCATCGCGATCCTGTCGCTGCTGCTGTGGTCCTGCATCGTGTTCGCAGGCCGCTGGATCGCCTATATCACTGCGCTTTAGTTCATTGGAAAAAATCGTCTCCTGACGTTTTTTTCGAGACCCTACACGGTCGCCGGCGGCAAAAAGCGTGGTTTTTGCCGCCTACGCCGAACATCGTTTGCCCAGGGGGATTGATGGAGAGTTTCTTTCAGTGGGTTTACGACCTGCCCATCGCGGACCACATCCGCTCCAACGAGCTCGCCTTTCCATCGCTCGAAAGCCTGCACGTGCTCGCGATCACGCTCGTGCTGGGCTCGATCGCCGTGGCGGACCTGCGCCTGCTGGGACTTGCGTCCGTTAAGCGGCCAGTCTCGCAACTTCTTCACGAGGTGCTGCCCGTCACCTGGGTGGCGTTCAGTGTCGCGCTGCTCACCGGTGCGCTCCTGTTCAGCTCCAACGCGGTCGAGTACGCCCACAACAAACCGTTCCAGTTCAAGATGCTCATGCTGGTGCTGGCGGGCCTGAATATGCTGGTTTTTCAGCTGGTCACGTTCCGCACCGTGGGGACCTGGGACCAGGCGGACCGCACACCGCCGGGGGCCCGGTTCGCGGGTGCCGCCTCACTCGTCTGCTGGATCGCCGTGGTCGCATTCGGCCGGTGGATCGGCTTCACGATCGGCTTCTAAAGGCCGCGCCGAGAACTTAAGCTTTCTGCCGGCGGCAGGACGGCAGAAGGCTCACAGGTTCATGCGTATTCCTATACAGGTGTATCAGCGCGCACTGGCGACGGTCGCGGCGCTGGCGATGTCGGCGGCGGCCTTCGCCCATCACTCCTTTGCGATGTTCGACCGCGACAAGGAGGTCGTGCTCAGCGGCGTCGTCCACGAGTTCCAGTGGACCAACCCGCACGCCTTCATCGAGTTCGACGTGTCGAACGACAAGGGCCAGCCCGAACGCTGGTCGGTCGAGATGAACAGCCCCAACAACCTCACGCGCCAGGGCTGGAAGTCGAGCTACCTGAAGAGCGGCGACAAGGTCACCGTGACGCTGAATCCGTTGCGCGACGGCAAGAAGGGCGGCCTGTTCGTCGCCATCGTTCTCGCCGACGGCAAGGTGATCAAGGATCCGACGAGCCGCCAGCGGCCGACCCCGGCGGAAGGCGCGCCGGCGCCGAAGAGCTGAAGTGTCGAAAAGGGCGCCGCATCTGCCGGCGCCCGGGCTTCCAGAGCCTCGGCACCGCGTTCCCGGTGTCTGCGCTCAGACCGTCAGCGTCGCCCCTGGCGCGGCGTCCATGACTTCCCCGAGCGTCTTGCCCAGCTCGTTGAGCGCGGTGGGCTTGCTGCACACGGCGCGAATGCCGATGTCGCGCGCCATGGCTTCATCTTCCGGCCGCACGTAGCCCGAAGTGAGCACGATGGGCAGGTCGGGCCGGATGGCCAGCATCTCCCGCGCGCAGTCGAACCCCGACATCCCCGGCATCGAAAGATCGGTGACGACCACATCGATACCCTCGGGATCGCGCAGGAACTCCTTGAGTGCGGTGGCCGGATCCGTGCAGCCGGTGACGCGATAGCCGAGCCGCGTGAGATTGAGCGTGCCGAGTCGTACGACGGCGTCTTCATCATCGATGAACAGCACCCGCTGGCCCATGCCGCGTGACAGCGCCGCGACCGTTCCGGTGCCGTCGGCGGAAGACGCGTCCGGCGCGGCGGGGAAGAACAGGTGAAACGACGTGCCCTTGCCGAGCACGCTCTGCACCGTGACCGTACCACCGCAGCTTCGCATGATGCCGTGGACAATCGAGAGGCCGAGGCCCGTGCCCTGTCCGGGCGGTTTGGTGGTGAAGAAGGGGTCGAAGATGCGTTCGAGCACTTCGGCGCTCATGCCCGTGCCATTGTCGCGCACGGTGAGGTGCGCGTACCGCCCGGCAGGCAGGTTCGGCCCGCCGTCGAGCGCGCAGGCCGCGGCGGTCGGGTCGATATCGGTGCTCGCCAGCTCGATCTCGATGAGCCCGCCGCGCGGGGCGATGGCGTGTGCCGCGTTGGTGGCGAGATTGAGCACGATCTGATGGATCTGGGTCGCGTCGGCGGCGACCGCCGGCATTTGCGCAGACACGTTCGCGCGGATTTCCACCATCGCCGGCAGCGCGGCGCGCGCGAACTTCAGCGCTTCCTCCACCACCGGCCCGAGCTGGATCACCTTGTGGCGCGCCTTCTGCGGCCGGCTGAATGAAAGAATCCGGCGCACCAGATCGCTGGCGCGCTCGCTCGCATGCGAGATCTCGACGAGGTACTCCTGGGCCGTGCTGTCCTTGTCGATCATTTCCTGCGCGAGCTGCGCGTTGCCCTGGATGACGAGCAGCATGTTGTTGAAGTCGTGCGCGATGCCGCCCGCGAGCGTGCCGAGCGATTCGAGCTTCTGTGAGCGCAGCTGCGATTCCTCGAGGCGCTTGCGATCATCGATGTCGGTGTTCGAGCCGATCCACTTCGTGATGTCGCCCTTCGAGCTGTAGAGCGGCACGGCGCGTGTGTCGAACCAGCGATACGTGCCGTCGTGACGGCGCAGGCGCAACTCCGAGCGGAACTCGGTGGTCTCGGCGACGGCCTTCGCCCAGGCTTCCGTCACGCGCTCGCGGTCAGCGGGATGCAGCTGCTGCTGCCATCCGAAGCCAAGCTGCGCGATGGCCGGCATGCCGGTGTAGTCGAGCCACTGGCGGCTGACGTATTCGCAGAGGCCTTGCGGTCCGCACGTCCACACGAGCTGAGGCAGCGATTCGGCGAGCTGGCGGAAGCGGTGCTCGCTGTCGCGCAGGGCCTGCATCTGCTTGTGACGCCCGAGGCAGATCGCCGCGGTGTGCGTGGCGAGATCGATGAGTCGCAGGTGCTGCCCGGTGGGCAGGCCTGGTCGCAAGTAATAGATCGCAAACGTGCCGAGCACGTGGCCATTCAGATCGATGATGGGCGTTGACCAGCACGCACGCAGTCCGTGCGGGATCGCCAGGTGCTTGTAGTTCGTCCACAGCGGATCCACGAGGATGTCTTCGACATACACGGGGCGGCGGAAGAACGCGGCCGTACCGCACGAGCCCGCTTCCGATCCGATGACGGCTCCGTCGATCGCCTTCGTGTAGGCCTCCGGCAGCCGCGGTGCCGCGCCGTGGCGCAGGTTCTTGCCATCGGTGTCGAGCAGGAGGATGGAGCAGTACATCTCGTCGAACTGCGCCTCGATCACGCGCAGCAGCTTGTCGAGCGTCTCGGACAGCGGCGCGCCCCGCGCGATCAGCTCGAGCACCTGCTTCTGTCCATCCGCTAGCGCTTCGGCATGCTTACGGCCGGTGACGTCGCGGTTCATGCCGACCCAGGCGACGTGCGAGTCCGCGGTGGGCTCCACGGGCACGGCGCGCACGGACACCCAGCGCCATTCGCGGTTCAGGTGCTGGAGCCGGAACTGTGCTTCGAAAGCGGTGCGCGTGGCGATCGCCTGTTTCCAGATCCCTTCGATGACCGGCAAGTCCTCCGGATGCACGACCTTCGATATGCCGTCCACCTTCAACTGTTCGACGGACTGGCCGGTGAAGGCGCGGAACGACGGCGAATCGTCGGGCTCGCCGTTTGGGCCCGCCGTCCACACGATCTGCGCCGAGGCTTCGATGAGCGCACGCCAGCGTGTCTCGGCTTCACGCAACACCTGCAGGCGCCGGAAGTCCGCGCCGCGCCGTTCGGCGTCGACCCGATTCAACGTGCGCGCGGCGAGCCAGATCACGACGCTGAAGATCACGACGTTCGACGCCGCAAACAAAGCGAGGCCGACTTCGGTGTCGTACCAGCCGGCCCTCTGCCCCTGCAGGCGCAGCCACCCGACGATCATCGGCAGGAGAATTGCGAGCGGCAGCACGCGGCGCGCCATGAGGCCGCCGTGGTGCTGGCCGAAGAGCTCGCGCGCGATGCTTCGATCCGGTCGAGCGAACACGAAACCCGCGCCCAGCGCCACGACGATGACAGCTGTGTGGAGTGCAACCGACGCGTAGGGCCTGAGCTGATATAGCTGTTGCGCACCGTAGAGATAGCCGAGAACGGCGACGAGTGAGATCACCGCTGCGATCAGGGCCGGCCACTGCGAGAAACGGCGCAGCTTCTCGCTTTGGGCATCGAGCAGCAGCAACGAGAGGCTGAGCAGGATGGTGCAGGCCGAAGTCGCAGGCGAGATGCGGCCCGGGAACGGTCCGCCGCGGAGGATCACCGCTTCGCGAAACAGGAGCTGGTCGATGCCGAGGCTCAGGTGCGAGATGTATTGAAAGAGAGTGAGCACGCCGATGAGCAAGGGCAGCAGCGCAAACGCGCGGACCACCAGCACGCGGCGCGGGCTCGGCACATAGGGCGCCTTGAGCACCGCACACGCGATCATCGAGATGCCGAGCGCCATCAGTGACACGGCGGTGTTCGGCTTCATCGTCATGGCGTTCGGCAGCACTGACTTGAACGTCTCGATGCCGAACGCCCAACCCACGAGCACGAGCAGGCCCACCGCTACCGACGCATAGCCGGCGGCGGCGGCCCACAGTGGTCCGCGGGGCGAGACGAGCTCGCCAGGGGGCTTCGAGGGGGAGGGCAGGACAAGCTCCGGGAGCACCGATTGACGGGCTCCGGTATCCCACGTCATGTCGGGAGATGAATCCGTGGCTTCCACATCAGCTCCCGACCTGGCTCACATTTCGAGGCGGCTGCCCGCCCAGCCGCGTCGCGTTTTAAGGCGCTCGGACATTTCGTCGAAGGTGAGTGCCTTGTCGAAAAGATAGCCCTGCATCTGGTCGCACCGCAGGAGCCGCAGCATGCGCGCCTGCTCTTCCTGCTCCACGCCCTCGGCGACGACGGTGAGCTTGAGCGAGCGGCCGAGCGAAATCATGGTGGAGACCAGCGTCATCGCGCTGGCGTCGTCGAGCATCGCGGCCACGAACGTGCGGTCGATCTTCAGCATCTGCACGGGCAGGCGGGCGAGATACGCGAGCGAGGAATAGCCCGTGCCGAAGTCGTCGATCGCGATGTCCACGCCGAGATCGCGGATCGCGAGGAGCTTCGCAATGTTGGCCGCGACGTCTTCCATGATGATCGATTCGGTCACCTCGATGTCGATGCCGTGGTCCTCGTCGCCCAGGCCCAGCGTGTGCGCGAACACGTCCACGAAATCCTGCTTGCGCAGCTCGACGGTGGAGACGTTCATCGAGACGCGCGGCGCCTGCAGGCCGGCGTCCGTCCAGCGCCGGCGATCCGCGATCGCCTTGCGCAAGGCCCAGCGTCCGGCCTCGATGATGAGCCCTGTCTCTTCCATCAGCGGAATGAACTGCGCCGGCGGCACGAGCCCGAGCTCGGGGCTCTGCCAGCGCACCAGTGCTTCGACGCCGACGAGGCGTCCGCTGCGGGTGTCGATCTTCGGCTGGTAATGGAGAACGAACTCTTCCTTCTCCAGGCCGTCGCGCAGCTTGATCTCGAGTGCCAGGCGTTCGGCGGTGCGCGAGGACATGTCCTGCGTGTAGAACAGGTGCGTGTCCGCCGTGCCTTTGCATTTCTTCAGCGCGGTCTGCGCGTGCCGGAGCAGCGTTTCCGGGTCTGCCCCGTCGGCAGGGAACATCGCGATACCGGCCTTGCCGGACAGACGCAGCTCCGCAGCGTGGGTGCGGAACGGCGAAGAGAAGATGCGCGAGGACCAGTCGATCACCGTGCGGGCCACGTCGTTCTCCGAGCGCGCCTCGGGGATGATCGCGACGATTTCGTCGGGCCCCACACGTGCGGCGCGCCCCGGATCGCCCAGCGCTTGCGTGAGCCGACCGACCAGCGTCTTCAGCACCTGGTCACCGACGTGGCGACCGAAGGAGTCGTTGATGTTTTCGAACCGATCGATGTCGAACACCGCCAGTGCCAGACAGTGCTGGCGGCTCGCGGCCGCTTCGAGATCCCGCGCCAGCCGCTGCAACAGCAGCGTGCGGTTCGCCAGGCCGGTGAGCGCATCGTAGTAGGCGAGATAATCGAGCCGCTCGGTCTTCACGATGTGATCGAGCGCGAACGACACCTGGCTTGCGAGCTCGTGCAGCAGCCGCGTCTCGCCTTCGTTGAAGAACCCGATCTCGGACGTGTAGAGCCCGAACACCGCCGTCGCCTTGCCATCGACGACGAGCGGCAGCACGATGCCCGCCCGCTGACCGGCCTGCACGAGTTCCTTGCCGAAAAGCAGTTGGCCCTGGACCGCCTCGATGTCGTTGCACACGGCGGCCCGACGCGTCATCACCGCTTCGTGCACGAGGCCGCGGCCGGACGTGGGGTCGATCGACCAGGGCTTCCCCATTTCCCTGGCCATGTTGGGATCGGTGCCGGCGGCGGCGATCGCCGTGCAGGTGCGCGCTTCGGCATCGACGAGACCCGCCCACGCGAAGCGGAATTTGCCGTGCTCGACGGCCATGCGGCAGGCCTCGTCGAGCAGGCGGTCGCGCTCGTGCACGTGCACGATGGCGGCATTGATGCTGCTCACCATCGCGTGCACGCGGTTCAGGTGGCTGAGCTCCTCGGCTGCGCGCTTGCGCTCGGCGACTTCTTCTTCGAGACGCGCCGCGTGCAATTCGAGACGGGCGTTGGCGGCGCGCAGCTCTTCGGCCTGGCGGCTGAGCTTGTCCGTCATGAGCCGCACGTGGCGTACGGCGTAGCTTCCGGTGATCTCGTTAGGGTCCGTCTGCGGCGATTCGCCGAGCGCGTGATCGACGGCTTCGAGCACGTCCGACGGTTTGCAAGGCTTGCGCAGCACCCGCGTCACGCCGGCGGCGCGCGCAAGCTCGGTGGCGTCGCCGTCGTCGTATTCGGCGGTGAGGAAGATCACCGGGGTCTGGGCCGTGCGCGGCTCGATTCGCAGGCGACGGACGAGCTCGTAGCCGTCCATCGTCGGCATCATGAGATCGGAGACGATGAGCTGGGGATTCGAGCGGCCGGCCAGCTCCAGGGCCTGCTCGCCGTTGCCGGCTTCGATGATGGTGTGGCCACGCGGGCGCAGCACAGCGGATAGCAGCCGCCGTACGGCGGCATCGTCGTCCGCTATCAGCACCGTCGCCATACGATCTCCAGCAGGGTCGGGGATCATAGCCACCAGTCGAATTTTGTAACGTGCGATTTGCCGCAAATGCGATGCAACAACCGGACAAAACAGGGGTTTTTCGAGCGCGATGACCTCGCAGTGCTCGAATTCAAGTATTCCGGCGCACCTGCCTCGGGGCGGGACGCGAAAGTTGTATGGGGGCCAGGCGGCCACGTGCCGGGCACGACGTAGTATGCTTTGCATCAATTACTCGTGGGGCGAGCTACCGCGCGGGGTCTCCAGGGAGGGGTTCATCGGCGGCTGGGGCTGTCCGATACCCGTTGCAGCCCGCCAGATAAACATGACCCAGCGACTCACAACGGCGGCCCCCGGGCTCGACATCCCCGCTTGCGACGACAAGCCCATCTGGGATGTCTGGCTTTCGATGCTGTGGCTGCCGGCGGTGACGGTAGCCGACGAGCTCGAGATCTTCGAAAGCCTCGCCCGCGAGCCCGCTACGGCGGCGGAGCTGGCGAAGCGCCACGGCTTCCAGTTGCGCGGGGCAGACATCCTGCTCTCGTTGCTCACCGCCCTGAAATTTTGCGTCTCGCACCTGGGTCGCTATCAGGTGACCGAGCCGACGCGCCAGTACCTGCTGCGAGGGAGCCCGTTCTACTGGGGCGGAGTGTTCGTCCAGCAACGTGCGTCCAATCCGATGCATGCGGCCATTCGCGGCGCCGTCCTGAAGAAGGATCACGAGATCTTCGCGCAGTCCTCGAAAGAGCCTGCGGTCGAGATGTGGGAGAGCGGGGAGATGACGCTCGAAGCCGCGCGCGGAATCGCAGCGTTCATGCATAGCCATTCGCTCGCGGCGGCGACGGGTATGGCGTTGCGAGTCGACGTGTCCGGCGTGAAGAGCCTGCTGGATGTGGGTGGCGGCTCCGGCTGCTTCTGCATCACCCTCGCCAAACAGAACCCGCAACTTCGTTGCGCGGTGATGGATCTCAAACCGATGTGCGAGGTGGCGCTCGACTACATCCGCGCGGCGGGTGTCGGCGATCGCGTCGGTGTGCAGGCCGTGAACATGTTTCAGCAGCAGTGGCCGACCGGCTACGACGCGATGCTCTTCTCGAACATCTTCCACGACTGGGGTCCCGAGACCAATGCGAAGCTCGCGGCGAACGCATTCGCGGCACTCCCGCACGGGGGTCGCATCTTTCTGCACGAGATGCTGCTCGATGATACGGGCGACGGTCCGCTGACGACCGCCGCGTTCTCCACACTGATGCTCGCGAACACGCGCGGCCGCCAGTTCACCTTCGCGCAGCTGAAAGCGGTGCTCGAGGACGCGGGGTTCACTGATGTCGATGCCGTTCCCACGTACAGTTACTACTCCGTTGTCAGCGGAACCAAGCGCTGACGTCATGGCGCTTCGTCATCGCTTCCATCCACGCGTACTGTTCATTTCCACGCTGGTGGCGGCGATCATTCTCGTTACGATCGTGGCGGTTCCACAGTGGCTCTCGAAGGGCGCGCGCCTCGAGGTGCTGCGCGATCACGTCGGCCAGATCGCGGACCTCGCGGCGAGCGTGGTCGACGGTGATCTGCATGGGCAGCTCATCGATCCCGCTCGCTACAGCAAAGAGCTATACGACCGCGCGCTGACCCCGCTCGTCCGCTTTCATTCTGCCAATCCCGAGATCTTCTACGTCTATACGATGGTGGAGCGCGATGGCGGCACGTTCTTCGTGCTCGACACCGCGGCATCGCCGGACTTGCATGTGGGTCGCAGTTTGCGCGCATCGCCGTACATGGAGCGTTTCGAGCTGCGTAAGGAGTACGAAAGCGACTGGTTGCAGCAGATCGCGGCGGGCACTACCTGGGTAACGCCCACGTTTCAGCAGGACGACTACGGCGACTTTCTCACGGCTCATAAAGCGATCTATGACAGCCAGCACCGCTATGTCGGTTTCGTCGGCGTCGACTTCGACTTGCAATACTACTTCTCGCAGGAAGCGCGCTTCAGGACGATCGGCACGTGGAGTCTGATCGCGGCGCTCGTCGCATCGCTCATCATCGGCTACATCATCTCGCTCTATCACTTCGACCTGAACCATCGGATCGAAGAGCACTATCACACTTCCATTCGTGACGGTCTTACCGGCCTGCTGAATCGCCGCGGGGCGCTGGACGCGATTCGCCGCTCGCTGGAGCGACGCACGGCGAGCTACGCCACGCTGCTCGTGGATATCGACAACCTGAAGTCGCTGAACGACACGAGTGGCCACGCGCACGGCGATGCGGTGATCGCTGCGCTGGCGTCGATCGTTCGCGAGAGCATCCGGGAGGGCGACGACTGCGCGCGCCTGGGTGGCGACGAGTTCATGATCTTCGCACCAAACTGCGATGCCGACGGCGCCTCGGAAATCGCCCGCCGCATCCTGAACGCCGCCGCCGCGCCTCGCAGTGAGCTCGCCGGGTCGAACTTCAGCGTTTCCATCGGCATTGCGGTTCGTGTGCACGCGGATGCGGACTTCGACCGGATGTATCGCGAAGCGGACGCCGCGCTCTATCACGCGAAGTCCGGCGGCAAGCACCGCTTTTCCTACTACGAAGCGACGATCAAGACCCAGACCCTTTCGGCCTGAGCTGTGTTCATTGGAAAAAAGTCGCCTGCGGCGCTTTTTTCAAGACCCAGCACGGTTGCCGGCGGCGAAAAGCGCGGTTTTCGCCGCCTGCACCGCTGCACGGTAGTGGCCGTGGACGGTGCGCTGGCCGCCTCTGCCGAATCGTGCTATTCAACGTTCGCACGATGATGAGGGGGGAGTCAGGCCGTGGATCACCGCAGTCCTGTCGATCGTCGCGATTTTCTCAAGACAACAACCGGCGTCATTACCGGTGTGCTGGTTGCGGGCAGTCCGCTGGCGCTCGTCGCGCCGTCGCGCGCCTGGGCTGCTGACCTCGAGGCGTTCACCACCGCGGAAGGCGCGGCGCTCATGGCCCTGGCGCGCACCATCGCGCCTCACGACAAGCTGGAAGACGCGGCGTATGCCGTGGTCATTCAGGGCATCGATGCGGAGGCGGCAAAAGACCCCGCCATCCGCAAGCTCGTGAAGGACGGTCTTGCAGGACTGGGCTCGGGCTTCGCCACCTCACCCGAGACCGCGCGCGTGGCTGCGCTCAAGAAAGTGGAGCAGACGCCTTTCTTCCAGACCCTGCGGGTCAAGGTGTTTGGCCTCTACGCTTCGGACTACGCCTACAGGTACTTTGGCTACGAGGGCGAGGCCTTCTCGAAGGGCGGCTACCTGTTCCGTGGGTTCAACGACCTGCGCTGGCTGCCTGATGTGCCGCTCGCCGACAGCGGTCCCGTGATCAAGCAGGGTTGAGGGGAGCGCACGCATGGCGAAGTTCGAACTGAACGACGACGGCGTCGTGGTCATCATCGGCTCGGGTGCGGGCGGTGGCACGCTGGCGCACGAGCTCACCCGTCGCGGCATCAAGGTGGTGCTCTTCGAGGCAGGCAAACGGCAGTCCCTTGCGACGTTCAGCCAGGTGCCCGGCGAGGCGTTCGCGCAGCTCACGTGGCTCGAGCCCCGCACGCAGTCCGGCACGTCTTCCGTAAAGGACGACTATCCGACGTTGCCTGTGTGGACTTGCCAGACCGTCGGCGGTTCGACGGTCCACTGGACCGCGGCGTGCCCGCGCGTTCAGGAATACGAGATGAAATCCCGCACGACGTATGGCGACGTGAAGGGCACCTCGCACCTGGATTGGCCGATCGAGCACGCCGAGCTCGTGAAGTACTACGAGATCGCCGAGAAGCGGATGAACGTCGCCCGACGCCACGGTGTGCCAGGCCTGCCGGCCTCGAGCCACTTCAAGGTGATCTACAACGGCGCGCGCAAGATCGGCTACCAGCACGTGCACACGAACTACATGGCCATCAACACGCAGCCGGCGGATGGCCGCGGCATCTGCATCGAGCAGGGCTTCTGCGCGCAAGGCTGCAAGACGGGCGCGAAGTGGAGCACGCTCTACACCGAAATTCCGCGCGCTGAAGCGACGGGCAAGCTCGACCTGAGACCGCAAAGCCGCGTCACCCGCATCGAGCATGGCGCTGACGGCAAGGTCACCGGCGTCGTTTACGTCGACGCGCAGGGCAAAGAGCAGCGGCAGAAGGCGCGCATCGTCTGCGTCGCCTGCAATTCAGTCGAGACTGCGCGCCTGCTTCTGTTGTCCGAGAGCGGAAAGTTCTCGCAGGGGCTCGCGAACTCGCACGATCAGGTGGGCCGTAACTACAGCCGGCACACCGGCGGATTCTGCTGGGGCATCTTCGACAAGCCCGTGCAGATGTGGCGTGGTGCGACGCTCGCCGGCGTCATCGAGGACGAGAACGTCTTCAACCCGAAGCGCGGGTTCGTCGGCGGCTATCACCTCGAGATGGTGGCGATGGAGCTGCCGACTTATCCGCTCGTGGGCCTGCCGTACATGTGGGGCCGTGATTTCGCGGAGATCATGGAGAACTATCGCAACATCGCGGGCATGTTCATCAATGGCGAAGACATGCCACGCGCGGACAATCG
>Ga0247777_1000205_pt1 | contig 15357 bp, 22 predicted proteins | sample UWRJL154409C5_FD_179937 | JGI IMG/M metagenome (GOLD analysis project Ga0247777, IMG submission 179937) | Plant litter microbial communities from Arlington Agricultural Research Station in Wisconsin, United States - UWRJ-L154-409C-5 | ecosystem: Environmental > Terrestrial > Plant litter >...
ATGGCAAACCTTGGGCCGAGCGATCCAAGGACGAAGCCCAAGCACATCATTACAATCCAAGGACATCCCTACTTTTGAGTACGCTCCCATCCCTCTCACCCAAGCGACCACGCCTCACCGATCCGGGGCTGACTATCGCGAGCAGGTCTCACAACAGCATACAAACCAAAACCACAAGCCAGGATGCCGAGCACCAAGACCGACATGGCCGTTGTCGCTGCCAGCGTGGTGGGCATGGCGGACCAGATCATGCAGGGGGTGCGCGACCAGCGCGAGCGGCAGCCCGACGCCGCCACCGGGCACTACCTGCGCGCGGCCGTGGCCGGCGCCATCGCCCTCGGGGCCGCCGAGATGCTGCGGCGCGACGAGAACCACGACCGCCGCCACCACCACCAGCCGCCGCTGGGCAGCGACGGCCGCCCGGCCAAGCCCGGCGATCACGACGGCCACACGCGCGACATGCTGGCCGAGGCGGCCGGCGCCTACGCCCTCGGCCGCCAGATGCTCGGTCACAACGACCACCACATCCTCAAACTCATCGCCGAGGGCCTCGGCGCCGTCGCCTTGGCCAAGGAGGCAGACCGGGACCTGGTGGACTGACGACAGGAGAGCCGGGGGAGTCGGGAGTGGAGGGTGGAGGAGGGAGAAGTGGGCTAGGGAGTGTGCCGCCACGCAATGATGGTTAGGTTCCGGGAGAATCACCAAGGTCGAGTTCCTTATGGCGTTCCACGCCGCCCACAACAACTCAATCACCGAGTCAAACGCCCTAGGTGGATTCCAAGGTGCTGGCCTAGTGCCCTTTAACCCCCAAGCCGTCATCTCAAAGCTTGATATCAAGCTACGGACGCCAACACCAACTAGGCCCCCCTCTTAGAGGCCGACATCTGGGTCTCCCAGACGCAGCACAACGCTATAGAGGTCGCTTCACAGTCTCAGCATGTATACGATCGGATAGCTAGACATCAGGGAAGCTCTCCAACCCAACGTTTTCTGCTATAAAGCAGTTTATAAGGGGTGCGCATGACTTTGTCCATCAGGTGCGACAAAAAATGTTGGAAAGGGGGAGGACGCGGAGGCCAGGCCGGCGACTCAGCGGCGCTGCAGCAACTGCGGCAAGACTGGCCATAATGTACGAACCTGTCAAGAGGTCGAGGAGACGTCAGACGAAGGCAGCTACGTAGCATCCGATTGAATTTAATGCGTTGTCGTGGAGCAATTGAGTCAGGAGGTCGCGACGCAGGGGAAAAAGTGGCGGGTCGCCTGAAATGGCGGGTCGGGTATGAATCACGTTAAGCAAAGGTGTTCCTTCTAACTCATGCCCTTTCCTTATCCTGCCGCCCAACTCAATATCAGACTACCTAGGCTCCACAGACCTATATCACTCTTGCCCAGCTACAGGTACGGTCATACGGAGTGTATGTCGGTAGATTCCGCCCTGCCGAAAAATGTGGCCCCGAGCTGCCAAGAAAACGGCACCCCACACAGCGACATCGACACTCTCATCTGAAGTGCAAACCTATCAGAAGTTTCCCGCTATGAGGTCAAACCATAGGTCACGACCCCACCTAGATGACAAACATGAGACGCGTTCGGAAAGTCCATGGGATCGATGCGCCACTAAAACGCACCGCAGCAAGCCTCACGCCACCATCCAAGTCAGCCCTGTGTCACGCCACCCAATGTTTGGTACCTTTCAGAGACGTAGTAAAAACATGAACTCAACAGCGCCCGGCGACAGACAGGTCGCTTCTGTTCAAAGCCCAAAGTCCTAGATCCCGCCAAAGCACATCGAAATAAACAACATCACCCACGCTAAGCGCCTTGCCTGCATTCACATCCAATGCTCGTCCGAGATTCGCCGGCGCCCATACCTGCGGCGGAAGGAGGAGCATCTTCGGGCATGACAGCAATCTTCGCCGTCATCGGCCTAATCCTCTTCATCATCGCTTTCATTTCCATCATGTAGGTGTAGTCCGTCCATACACGGCCGTTGTACAGTACACCTCCTAACAGAACGGCATAGGTGCTGCATATCCCGCGCCACAAGCACATCCTTGGATCTAGAGGCTGGTATCAAAACTACCAGGTCAATAACTGCTCCCCTGGACGCCGCAGCGCCAGAAACGAAGTACAAGCTTCTCAACACTGGAACGAATAAGCTCACCGTGGCTGATTCTCACATTGACACAACCGTGGTCTGGTAAGCTCTTACTAAACGTCGTCGGGTCGGCTACCAGGGATTAAAATACAACTAACGTGGCACGTCATCTAAACAGCGTCGTTTGTCTCGAGGATCTGACGGATTCTGCTATTGTCCGCCAGTTACCCTGTGGGCACATCTTTCATTCGAACTGCATAACTTCATGGTTTCAGAGGTGTCATTACACTTGTCCCCTATGTAACGTAAGATACATACCCAAGTTGCAGTCCGCAGTCCATGCCGTTACTAGATAGTCCCGAGGCTCTTGCAGGATAAGATTGAGAGTAAACAGACGCCCCTCGGGAGGTGAACTCTTCAATAGGAGCGTGCCAACTCGCACTGGAAATCCAAGCACCCGTGGTATCATTACCGGGACAGGAGGGGTTCTCGTATGCCGATTGCATGCTCCGACTCTGCGCCATCTACCCGACTTTTGAGCTGAAGGAGCAGCTATGATGATCCCAAATGAGGGGAAGGGTATCCCGAGAGAGCAAACCGACGCGGCCCGACCCCCACGGCCCGACTCGTACGGCCCGATTCGAATCGTCTGATTTTCGACCGACGTCCGTCCCTGGGGTATGGCGCTATTTCTATCCACAGGGTGTTCACGCATCAAGTCCTCGGCGGGGGGGTTGTAACTTAATGCTTGGACAGGGTCTGCAGATTTTTCATCGTGTCGTTGTGGGGAGGGAGGGTTCGACCCTCGTCAGAACGGCGATGCGTCCCATGCCAGAATGCAATAACACAGCAGTAACGACCTGCACGAAGTCCTCGGCCATCCTTGCGTGACTTTGAACCCAACACGGCAGGTTCAAGATCTAAGAAGAGCCCAGGCCAGCAGAGATATGTGGATGGTCATCATCGAGGGCGTGAAGACGGTGGGTGTCGTCGAACCGGACGTTTTTGGGGGAACCAACACAATGTGCCGTTTGAAGGGGGAGTGAAGGGAGGAACAAAAAGAAAGTTAACGTTAACGTGGTTTATCACTGCGCGACGCACCCCACTGCGCGACGCACCCCACTGCGCGACGCACTTTTCTACCACACCACGACCTCCTAACTCAATTGCGACCACACTACACAACAACACAATGCCTGCCCAATCCCATGAAGCCCGAATCTTCCTTGCAATCGAGGCTATCCAGAAGAACAAGAAAATGTCGGTCCGACGCGCTGCAAAGACGTATGATATCCCTGAAGCCTCTCTCCGCTACTGAATTAAAGGGCGCGTTGCAAAGACTGAGAAGCGCTATTCCCAACTTAAGTTGACCTCGTCTGAAGAAGATACGATCGTCTAATATGCCCTTGACCTCGATTCGCGAGGATTTCCGCTACGGATCGAGGGTGTGGAAGATATGGCGAATCTCCTGCTTGAGACGCGTGGCGCGAAGCGCGTCGGCAAGAACTGGGCCTACCGCTTTGTACGACGCCGCCCAGAGCTTAAGACGCGTTTTTCTCGCGCCTACGACTTCCAAAGGGCCCTCTGCGAGGATTCCGAGCTTATAAAGAAGTGGTTCGAGCTAGTGAAGAACATGCAGGCGAAGTACGGCATCCAGGACGAGGACTTCTACAACTTCGACGAGACCGGCTTCATGATAGGCGTCATTTGCGCTGCAATGGTCGTTACACGTGCCGACCGCCACAGACGAAGCAAGCAATTGCAGGCTAGTAATCGAGAATGGGCGACAGCGATAAAGTGTATGAGCAGCGACGGTTTTATAGTGCCGCCGTTTCTCATCGTCCAAGGCCAGAACCACCTCGCGTCATAGTATGAGGGCACCGACATCCCTGACCCCTAGGTCATCAAGACGTCTCCAAACGGCTGGACAGACAATAAGACAGCTATAGATTGGATCAAGCACTTTGACAAGCATACTGCTGCCCGGCGGAAGGGTGCTTGGCACAAAATTGTCCTAGATGGCCATAAGAGCCACCTCTCTATACCTTTCGAGGATTACTGCCAGGAGAACAAGATTATCACCATCTGTCTTCCAGCGCACTCCTCGCACCTCACCCAGCCTACCACACGCCGGCTACGGACGGAAAGGCCAAGGGGATTGCGCGACGCCTAGGCGCAGCGCAGTCGCGAAGTCTCCGCCTCGTCGCCGGCGCGTATAAGGCAACCCCCGTACGTAGCCTAGAGACTGAAACCAACGTACCACCGCTAGACATCTACCTCAACCGACGACTAGCAGACTTCGAGGCACGGCTCGTACGCGAGGGAAAGGCGCGAGACGCCTGCGCAGCGATAGCGAACCGACTACGGCGTAGGACAAGACGAGGAGCCCTCCCCACGCCCCCTGCCCCCTGGGTAGGAGAAACGACGGCCCAATGGGCAGTCGCATGGCAGGGTGGCCTAGCAGACACAGACGCTGCAGTAGAAAGAGACTGGAGAGAGCGGTGGGAACGGGAGGTGGGCGCCGCGAGGGCGCGGCGCACCCGAACCGCCATCGAACCAGCAGACACCCCGCTGTTCGGCCCAGAAGCGACAGAGAAGCACCGAGGACTCCGGAAGCACGAAAGCTCAGTGCTAACGCAGCTCCGAACAGGGAAGATAGGCCTCCGAGCCTTCCTCTTCCAACGGAGGGTCCCAGACGTGCCAACGCCGCTCTGCCGCTGCGGCACCGCCAGAGAGACACCAGAACACCTGGCACTAGACTGCCCTGACGAAGAAGAGGGCCGAGCGGCCCTCCGCCGTGCAATAGCACCGCGCGCACTGCGGACGAGCAGGGACTTCGCCGAGGCAACGGCGGACCCGGAGACGGCCGGACAGGTAGTACGCTGGTTCCTGGAACTCCGGGAGAGACTCCCAGAGTTCAGACTAGCAGAAGAGATCAGAGCAGAAGACGAGGAAGCGGCGCGCACCCGGCGCGGGCGCGCCGCGAGCGAGTAGATAGGAGGGCAAGAAGGCCCAGAACCACTAAGCAAGCGGCGGTGAGGCCCAGGACTTGGTATGGCAGTGCACAACGAGTCAACGCTGCGCGCACGCATCGCGGGCGCAACGAAAGCGAAGCGGAGGGGGTTTTTCGTCCAGCCCAGCAGGGCATGGTTTTCCTTGTCCGAATAGATTCGTAGAAGTACCGAGTGCACGCTGCACACCAGAGTATAAGAATATATAATTTCTGGGACACACACCGGTTGCAGGCCCCGGATTTTGAGCAGTGCGCAACAGCGCTCCGGGGCTCCGGGGCTCCGGGCTCCCGGGACTCGGAAGGAGATGTCAGCCTCGGACCGTTCAATCGATTTGTTCCATTGCTCCCCTTCCCCGCCCCGCAGGCTTCCGTCCGAGCACTGGCATCCACACCGGGATAAAAAGTCGCCAACGTCACCATGACGGTGACTCTGACAGTCGCATCGTTCGCCACCTTCAAAGTTGCTTCCCCACCACACCACGCTATCGAGTCCTGACACCACTAGCAACGCACCTCCTCGCCTCGCTTAATCCTTTCACGATGGCCACGGATATGTACATCCAGTGGGACCAGGAGTGTCACGGTCTTACAGTGAGTGGAACCCTCGTCCCACCCCTCGGGACCACACCCAGGCTCCACGGCACAGCCACTAACGGCGCGACTCTAGCCCAGTGCTCCGGGTACGCCCGACGATTCACGAATCACGCCTCTCTCTGACCTCTGCGACTACTTTGCCTGGCCTACCGTTTTCCCTCACGACGAGCCCTTATTGCTGCCCGGCGAGGCCTGGGGCGACTACGGCTACGGCGTGCCCTCCTGCACGGCCCCGGGGTCCATCTTCAGCTTCTCCAACGACGCCGCCGGCTGCGACTGGGATATGCGCCCGGAGGCCCCCGCGAGCCCCTCGTCCTCATCCACAGCTTCCACCAACCTCCGGAACCGGTCCGAGAGCCAAACCGCCAGCCCACCCCGGCTCCGAACCGCCGGGAAAGCGGGCCTCCGCCAAGACGCAGGCGCCCAAGCATTCCACCGGCGGCGAAGGCAAGCCGTCGTCGGGAACCAGCCACAGCCGCGTCGAGAAGAAGTACCGCGACCGGCTCAACGACCAGTTTGAGCGGCTGCTGGCCGTACTGCCCCGAGAGCAGGGCGAGGACGAAGACATGGGCCCGGGTCCTGTCAGCAAGAGTGCCGTCCTGGCACTAGCTCGACGGCGCATGCTGGTCCTGCAAGGGGAGAATCGCCGGTTGGCTTCCGAGGTGGAGCGCCTCAGCAGCCACTTCCAACCAGTGGCCTAATGTATTCGAAGTGGGATGGCCCCGAAAGAAGTTGTATGATAGATTCAAGCTGTCGAGGATACTCCGTCGTTTGATACCAAAGGTAGTTCAGGATTAGGATATCAAAAGCGCCAGGTGGCTAATTATCCCCCTCGAACCCAAAAGCTGCGAGCATCGAGTGCTGGGGAGCAGACCTTGTCCAACGCCAGTCCTCCTACCGACCTTGATTTCACGCCTTGGATGGCAAGGAGAAGTGGGCGTCGTAATGGTTCACGAAGAATCTTCACGACCTGTGGATGCCAAAACACTTCGAGAGGGTCTTCTCGGCCGTGCCGGTATGGTAGCTGCGGCGGGTGGCCGCGGGGCGCTTGCGCGGCCGGCGGTTGTTCACACCACAGCCCGAGCGAGGCGCCTCTCAGCGGTGGGGTGATGAGGTATTGCGGCGAGAAGAGACCGCCGCCGCATTGTTGTGAGGCCAGTGCCATAGCAGCCGAAGCCGCGCCATGTTTTCGCCGAGGGCGATGTTGAAAAGACTCGAGGCGATGGCAAAGTTGCCAGGGACGGTCGAATCCTCGGTGCCCGGGGAGAGCATCATACTATCGACGTCTATTGCGTCGGCGAGTGCATATTCGCCGCTCCAGGGCTGGTCTTACGGGACGGCGGGCCCAGCGAGCACTGGGAATTTTTGTATTGCCATGGATAAAGGGGGAAGGTGGTCTACGGCTGGAAAGAAAGGAGCATTCAAAAGATGCTCGTCGTTACGCCCCATGACGAAGTTGAGTCGCACTGCCTACTGGATCGGGGATCAGGTCGGAGTCGACGTGCGGTTCTGCCGGGCCTCTTTGGTGGCCGATGCTGTCCGGCTCCGACTCGGGCGCCCAAGATCTAGAGCCCCTGGCGAGGAGGGGCCGAGGGCTTTGCGGCAATCCGGGCGGAGAAGTGGCCAGACCGACAGTCCGTCAGGGAAGGCGGTGGGCGATCGGCAGGTGAAAGTTTTCCTTCACAATTCGATTCACCGGGGATGCATTCCGCCTCAGCACCCGCCGGCGTCATTGCGCAGCGACCGGGGAGACGAGGAGGACATCCTGCTTTGGCAAGGAAGAAGGTAAAGTTGGACCTAAACACCAAGTTCGGGACTATTTGGGACCTTTCTAGGGCTGCAGAAGAGGCCAAGGTAAATGGTCCGAAAGAGGAAGAAGAGTCCAAAGAAGACGATATATCAGTTGTAGAAGCAGAGAGCGAAGGAGGGGACTGTATAGTGGTTGTGGCGGGGTGGGGTTGAGGAGCGGCCAGGGTGTCCGACGACCGGGGGGGTCGGTTACAGGGTGTGCGCGGACGTATCGCTGGCAATTGCGGAGCCGGCGCCGCTCTCTGGGACAATCTTGGCTCCCGCACTAGCCACGTGGGTTTTGTGGTGCTTATGGGTGTGTTTGCCGTGGGCCTTGTGCGCGTCAGGCGGCGTCCGTACCGCAACCGTGTAGTTCTCGCCCGTCTGGGCGACGGCGTGGGCGAGGACGTCCTCACCGAACGGCCACTGCAGCTGTTAGTGAGATCTCGCTCCTCCAACCAGTAGCGTGGACAGCGGGAACACTTACGTCCTCGGCGGGTCCCAGATCCGGCCGCTCGTCGTACTGGGCAAACTCGCTCTTCGGGCCTAGGGACTGGACGAGACACTCCTTCGCGGCGCGGAGGGCGTCGTCGCGGCGTATGAAGCAGCCCTCGATCTCGGTCGTCTGCGCGGTGCCCGAGCGGTCGCGGTTGTAGTCGGTCTTGCTCTGCAGTACGTAGTACAAGTGGCTGCCTGAGCCGTGGGGCAGGTCGAGGGCTCCGTTGTCGCGGAGGGCGAAGCCGGCTGCGTTGGGCGTTGTCTCGAGCCCTATGAGCAACTCGCGGCCGTTGAAGGCCTGCGCGTAGACGATGACGCCGTCGCCGTGTCGCCACGGCCCCTGCGGCTGGTTGCCCTCGAAGACAGCAAAGTCCTCTGGCTCGTAGCCCAGCGTGTGCAGGGCGTTGGCTGCAAACTGCTTGGCGGCCGCAACGGTGCCGTGCGTGCCGAGCACGTAGACGGCCTGAAGGCTTTCCGAAATGTCTGCGTGGTAGTCGACCACTGTTAAGGTGGTGTGGTATAGGAGTTCGGGTGTCGAAGGCATCGTGATATTGGATGGCGACTGTGATTTGTTCATGTAGGTTTGTTCAGCGTGTTCTCCTAGATGTAGGTGCGGATTCCTCGCTAGCGAGATGATGGGCCGCCTCCCAATAAGTAGAAGTGTTGCCCCGTGCCATTGGTAATCATGCGGAGGGAGCGTTCGATGCTGGAAGTCTCTAGAGAACCTAGTGTTTACGTGTGCGGCTCCTACATTGGCGTGGCGTGACGATAGCCTTATGGTTGGATGGTGCCTGCCACAAGGATCTTGAATCATCTGGAAATCTTGAGGCCAGCTGTGGGCCAGGTGGGTACATGAGGTACAGGTATGCTGGGAACCGTGGTGGTGTGATCACCAAATGTCGCCTAGGTCCCGGCCCATCCGCAAGCGTCGACTCCTTCCCGGGCCACGGTGTAGCGTCATACGGATCCATTCGGAGAGCACCTGACCCCGAGCGGCTGAGGATGCCGATCTTCGCCTCTGCTCTAGCGTGGTGATAGCTGTGCTGAGCGGCCATCCGACTGTAAGTTCAGAATGAAATACCCGATCATTCCACACCACAGACACACCACATTCTGCAGGCAGGCTTAGCTATCCATACCACCGCGGGTTTGAGCTGCCGATGCGGTTCAACGTTGCTTGTGGCGGTTTTCCTGTTATAGGATGGCCAAAAGTGCCCTATATAAGGGACAGAACCACTCCTCTGACGCCGCTTCGATGTCGTTCGACCTATGATCGACATAACGATATCTGATCTCAGTCAACTTCAAACATTTCATCACGCACCTGAGATATCGTCATCATGCTACGCATTTCTCTGCTTCTTCTGTATGCCCTTATCGGGGCGGCCGCTGCCCTTCCGGTCGTTGAGTCCTCTTCCAAGGCCGTTGAGCCGCGGTCCTGCACCTTCGGGAACTAGGACGCAATGTACCTCCTCAGCGAAGCAGCTCCCGACGTCTGCCTGCTCCTCAATAACTACCTTTTCCAAGTCTTGCAGAAACCCGGGGTAAACGGAGGTAAGCCCTACACGATACTAGAAGGGCTGGCAAGGACCTAGACTGAGCGTTTTACCAACAAGGCCGCGCCATCGGCCGCGAGTATCTCTTGGTTCACTACCCTCCGACGCCCTACGGCTCCTACGGCTGCGGGCTCCGCTGGTCCGTGCCCGAGAACACGCAGTTCCCCAATTACACGGGCAGCCACCAGCTCGACGTCAAGCAAGCGACGGCGGCGTACCTGCCGCCCTTCCAGCCGACCTGGAACAGCATCGTGCCCAAGCTCGAGGGCGTCGCCGGCACCGTCAACGGCGTTCCGGGCGCCAATGCCGTCGTCAACACCTTCGCCTGCAGCAACCGCCCGCTCGCGGGCGTCGGCGGCGGCTACGGCCTGGCCTTCGTCTTCAAGTTAGCAGCATCCGTAAACCTTCACAGCGAAACCCGGTTCTTTGCCCAAAATCCCACCTAAACGCAGTCTACGGCCGTTTACGCGCAGAAGACAAGCGCGCACTCACCGCTATCACTTGCCATGCCTTTAGTAACGAGATGCCGAAGCAGTGTAGGGATTGCAAAGACGACCCCTTCGGTAGTTGCGTAGTATATCGCAACAAGTCGAATAACGCATGCTCCAACTGCATCTTCGCCAGGCGCGAGCGGCTTTGCAAGTAGAGGACGCGATACAAGCTTAACTCTAATAATGAGCACGACTATACGCCGCCTACGACACGAAGACAGAGTCGAACCCCTAGACCTAGACGGAAACAACACGCAGAGGGAGCTAAGGACGCTTCCTTACTACGTCAGCAGAGGGCTGTAAAAGAGGAGTGGGAAGACAGCGTTTTGCTTTTGAGCGGGCTCATTGACTTGGCTCAGGAGGGTTAAGTCACAAGGATAGTCCCTCCCTTCATTCTTTCTCTTCTTCCTTTCTTTACGCTACGACTTATATCTAGAATGGGACCCAGCTTGCTGCTGAATCGATATCTTGTCCGTGAGTTCTGTCCCTCCACTGATGGACCCAGCCGTTTGGCACGAGTAGGACATAAGCGCCTTGGCGTCCTTAAATCCCTTAACCCCTGAGTAGCCCCTGAACCCCTGGACCCCTGAACCCACGAACCGTGAGCCCGAATGCAGAGGCGATTGTCGAGTGCCCGTTGTCTTTGACGAATACGGAAAGGATGGCCTACCATTACATGGGTTAGGGTTGAGAGCTGGACGCGTATTCTTTGCATCCACTGCTATGCTTGGTGCTGTCCCGCGACGCGCTGCAGATGGTACAGTTTGTTAGAAGCCAACAGTGGACCTGCATAGTGTAATTTCTGTCAAGATACCAATGTTCATGTCTCTTGCTTCTGTCTCTATTGCTACCTAGCCATTACTTCCCCTCTCCTGTCAAATCATAGAATGGGCTTAACTTTGGACTATAATCGTCTGACTCTGCGTCTAAAGTATTCTGTTGCTTGGAGGGCTGGGGATTGTCTGTTGTTTCTATATGCTGTTTGCGTCTAGGCTTGTTAGAGTACGGGGAATCGTCTACTAGTGTTTCTGCACCTTGTTTTGGTCTAGGTCTGCCTGTTTTGTCTGAACCTTGTGTTTTGGGTGGTAGTGTATAGTTGTACTTGCTGTTAGAGTTGCGCTTATTGAGTTGTTGCTATAGGTAAGACTCCTTGCGCCTGGTAATAATGTAGTTAGAGTAACCACTGTGGAGGTACGTTACGTAACTATTAAAGGGCCTATCCTTACAATCTAAATACGTGATCTGCTTCTCTTTACTAAAGGCATTGGTGGCGCCTCGCCCCTCCAGAACCTCGAATACCCAGGTGGAAAATTCGTGCCGCGGTCGCTCAGATGGACATCGTCGAACCATCAGTGGTGGGCACCGAGTTAGTCTGGATGACACAGCCCAGGGCACATGCGGCTGACATGGTGACCAAGCGCAATGATGGTGCTCAAGCTCCGCCCTTCATGATCTCCCTTTCTTTCCTGACTCTCGCCATCCATGCCCCCGTGTTATCAACGGCCTCCTGAGGAGATCGTCTATGCTCTGTCAAGAAAGACAAGACTTCAGCGGGGCTGAATTCCAGCTCCGGGATCTTCGCAGCAAATTCCTTTGCTAGCCGCTCGACCGCTTCGTTGTCTTCAAAGGCGAGAGAGAAGAGCCGAGTGATCGTTGTCTTGTCTGCGAGCCGGAACTCCGTTCTCGCGTCCACAGATCGTATAAGTGCGCCGTCGACCCGGTCGATATGACGGGTCGTCATGATTACGACGTGGTCACCTCCCAAGCCGTCGACAACATCGAGTAGCGTAGACAGAGAGACCCTTCCCGCGGAATTGATGAGGTCGACATCTTCCAAAAGGATAATACAGCGCCGAGGGAGCTCGGCAACTAGGGTCTTCAGGCTGTTGTCGTCGATGCTTGAGAGGTGTAAAGATGTCCCGGCGAGCTTGGCAGCGCCGTAACATACGACGCAACAGGGTCGTGGATAGTAGCCCATCGATTAATAGGCTCAACAAGCGGAGTCCCGAGGCCTGCCGAAAGGGCCGGCAGGATGGTCTTTTTCAAGAATGGTCTGACGACGACTCCAGTTTCAGCCCTAGTTCTGGCTCCGAGTCCGATGAGGATTATCACGAACGCCGCCTAGTAACCCAACCGATGGCCTCCCTAATAAATGGGTATAAGAAACAATCTGTTTCTCTCTCATCTGACAAGTCAAACTCTCGGTTACAACCCGCGTCCGATTCCGATTCTGACGATGATTCCGACGGTGATTCTGGCTATGGTTCCCTCGAGGACCCCGACGAGAGGGCAGACTTCTACGATGACTTACTGGAAAGCTTCCGAGCCGAGGGACCCACTTTGGCGAATCATGGTGATGGCACAAAGAAGATGATAGAAGAGGAATCGAATGATGGATGAGTTGAAGTGATGCGCCAAGTCTCGTATTCAGAGTTGGCCCAAGAAAGCCCTCATTGACGTAAGCTTCGGACCTCCGGGCTCATAGCCCCAAAGTCAGGAATCATAAAGCAGGACTGGGAATCTGAAGAAGCATGTGAAGTGTGGAAAACCGGTGACTTCTTTTTGTTGAGTCTACGATGGTGGGCGAAGTCCAGTACGTGGGACTTTCCATACCTCTGAAGTTTCCTATTCACATGTGAATTCTTCCGTGTCTTCTTAGGGCTCTGCCTCCCCGCCGTTGATAGACTTTGCCTCAACATATTCTATTAGCACTAGACGCAAATCCAACAAAGGATTGATTTCATCCGCGACCTTGTGCAACACTTCGGCACTATACATTCCACTGAACGGCCGACTGTTGGTTGACTGTTGGCCGCAGGCCGTCGGCAATTTGCGCCACAAGCTCACGTCCCTGTAAAGCGCCGCCGTGAAGCCTGACACAGCTCGTCTCCCCGGCTTCCTGGTCTTTGCGCCGAACTCTCTTGACCCAATCTGATGGGCGGGTTGGCTGTTGCTTAGCGTGCTGTGAGCACCATCCGGGCTATGCCCGGGGTCGAAGGATGGTTGCATACAAAACGTTGCCAGAAGCTTTGACGCGAAGAGGCTGAAAGTCGGTGTTACATTCGGTTACATCGAGGGCGGCAAGACGGCCCGCACCGCTGGACCGAGGCTACTGCTACCTAGCTGGCTGAGAGGAACCCTATTCCACTGAAGGATTAGAGTTTGACATGTGAAGTAGCACTAGTCCTCGTACGAAGTGATATGGCTTTTAGGAACGATGATTGGATCCGCACAAGCGTGCCCAACCAGCGCTCAGAACTGATCCGTTTTCTCCTTCTTCCTTACGACCGGTCCCCTCCTTCAACATCCTGAGAATGCCCAGGTCCAAATGGTCCATCCCGTCCGGCTTCGGCCAGCGAGGCCACGGAGGCGGAAACGGACAACCGCAGGCCGCTTGATACGGCAGATGCAGTAGCCATTGCACATGCGACGAAATTGGACGCTCAGGTGATGCCAAGGAAATGTGTTGAACTACGGCATCGGGTGCGGGGCTGGACTCCAGCCAATACGGCGCGAGTGGTAGCATTCAGAAGCGGATTTGTTGTCTCATTGCTACTAGCTCGACTCGTATTGGCCATCGACACGGTACCAACCGTTAAACTTTAGAAGTCTGACTATGGCAGGCTGGACCTTTTGCTTTATACGGCGAGGAGTCGGTGTCAAATGCCGTCGTCGAGCAGAAGGTGACGACTCCTTGCCCTTGTCCGAGCACCGCCCGTTCGCGGAGCGTAACCCACCGACATGTCAGTCGACCTACCTATAGCATCTCCCTGCGGTATTGCTGGTCGTCTTGGTATTGATACGCACACGAGATTGCGCCTTATACCAAACGCATCCACGGCGTCGTTGGAGGGGTCCGGATTGGTCCTGGTTTCGGAGGTAGAACTCAAATATTGCAACCTTGTGTGTCCATTCAAATAGCATGTGGCCCTGCACAAATATGGCTTGTCTGAGTATCAGATGCTTCCCACGTGTAACTTTTTTGCTGAATTTTTGCAACGGGCGCAGCGGCCAAGGCTGCAGCCTCATACACGCTTCACATGCTCAACGCAATGAAGCTACACTAAATCAATCAACTACACGATACTCAGTAAGCGCCCACGGCGAAAAACCGCCCACGGCGAAAAACGACTACAAATAGCCTGGCAATCTGCCTCGGTTAGCTTTTACTTCTCCGAACGACTCACTCTTATTCCAACAGTTCCTCCAAAGACAACAAACACAACATTATTGTCAGTACGAGAACCTTTCTTTCCTCTCTGACAATCGTTATCAAGATGAAGTTACTCTTTTTCTGGACTCTTCTTTCGCTCTGCGCGAGCTTCTCCCAGGCCGCCACAGCTCTGCCTGCAAATGCTGGTCAGAGAGTGGTCCATCTCGATGGGACTATGCACATCAAGGACAAGGAGCCCTGGCCTGTCAAGCAACGTTATTACGACCGAAGGAGAGAATGGCACCCGTTTGTTCTTGGTCCATTGGCCGGCCACACGAATCAGATCACCTGGACAGAAAAGGCTGGAGGCGAGCTCCGCGTTGAGGTTTACTTGGATTTCGTCCTCGTACCTACGGATCAATCAGTCCAGGTGGTCTACGACATGAGGTTCTTCGAAGGTGCTACCGAGAATACCAACGATCTAGAGGATCAGAAAGGAGGAAGTGTTATCATTAAGAAAGACCGCCCTGCTTCGATAGATGTTACTCTTCGAAATCGTGGGACAGGCGGTGGCGATAGAGCAAGGGTTCGGTTTCAGCTGGTTAACGCAGTCGAGACGAATGTTTAAGTGTTCATATTTCTAAAATCAATGGGGCAGAGCTCCCAGGTTGCGGAGCCGGTGCAGCCTCGTCAGTTGCCTATGAAGTAAGAAGGCCAAAGGACCTCGAAAGTTGGGAGGTCGCGCCTCTTATATTTGCAGGGTCGGCATTGATTGCTCTGCGCCATGGCCGCGCAAGAGCGGCGTGCGTTGGAGTGCCGTAAGCCAGGGCCCTCGCTGAAGCCCTCACGCTTGGGATTCGCGCCTTCCGGGCTTTCCGTCACCCGGTGGCGTCACACTCGGGTCTCATCCCTTCGCCCTGGCTGCTGTCTGAGCATGGAGGGTACGAGGATGAATGGCAACGGCCGCATCATGTCGGGAGGAGGCAGCAGGGTCGATGTCATAGTCAGCCCATGTCTCGGGCGGCCTCAAGAAGGCTGGGAGGGCCTTCAGAAAGCCTAAGGACTGGGGTTGGCTCCTGCCAGGTGTCCGCCATCAGCTTCCTGTCACCCCTGAAGGACCATGCAAGCGCGCAACTGCATAAGTAGGTCAAGGCAACCTGAAGCCA
>Ga0247777_1000206_pt1 | contig 15348 bp, 11 predicted proteins | sample UWRJL154409C5_FD_179937 | JGI IMG/M metagenome (GOLD analysis project Ga0247777, IMG submission 179937) | Plant litter microbial communities from Arlington Agricultural Research Station in Wisconsin, United States - UWRJ-L154-409C-5 | ecosystem: Environmental > Terrestrial > Plant litter >...
AGAACTCGCTCTCACTTTGGCGGTCAGACTCCTGGTTATACCTGTGAACTTGCGAGTTGCAGCATGTATGAGCAGGTATTATGTTCCGGGTAATCTGGGCTCGGCATCTTGGTTTGTCGTAAGTCGGCGGATTGGTGTTGGCAGCGAGGGGTTGCGAAGGTTTGCGATATTATTTCTCGGTAGATACTAGTCAGTGGTAGTCAAGTAAGTTCCGTACGCCCTCAGTCGGTGGTCGACACGCCTATGTGGACGGGTATATAATCGTGCCCGGTGAAGGCCAGGGAAAGAGCTGAGGTGACTACTAAGAATCACGCGCAGTGGGTAGCAGTACTGGTATCTTAAAGAATCTTCGCTTTTCGAGAGAATTCCGAATCCCTCGTTTGCCTTGCCGCCATCATGTTCAACCAAATGTCGCTCATCATCGCCATCGGCCTGGCGCCGTTGCTGGTGCTTTCCGGGCTCTTGACCACACCGGTAACCAGCCACTCCGAGCCTGAGGCGATCCCGGCCATCGTCCAAGCCAGCTGGCTCTCGCAGAACCTCAAGAACTCGAACCTCGTCGTCGTGGACGTCCGTACTTCTGAGGCTTACAAGGCCGGCCACATTCCCGAGTCGATCACTTTGCCCTTCGCCGACACGGAACTGTGGTGGTCCACGGGCGCCAACGAAACGCTCGTGATGCCGAGCCGCGAAGTCATCACCAAGACCATGGGGCTGAACGGCCTCCTGGCGGATAGGTGGGTCGTTCTGGTCGCCGACACCCGGCAGCTTCCTGGCGACGTGGCCATGGCGACCCGCACGGCCGCGACCCTGCGCTACGCCGGCATCCCCATCGGCCAGGTTGCCATTCTCGACGGCGGCCTTCCGGCCTGGTCGGCAGCGGGGCTGCCCGTCACCGTCCAGGTCGGCGTGCCCCGCCCGGGGACCTTCTCGCCGAGGCTGGACGCTTCCTTCATCGTCGACCGCGAGTACGTTCGCGCGCGCATCGGCAAAGCGGCCAGCGGCACCGTTATCATCGACGCCAGGGGGAAGGATGGCTTTGATCAGATGCACATCAAGTCGGCTGTCTCGCTGCCGGCCACGAACGCCTTTGCGACCGGTGGGGCCTGGAAGACACCGCAGGAGCTCACATCCTTGTTCAAAGCCGCCGTGGGCGACTCACCGGTCGCCAACGGCGAGGTTATTGTGTACTGCCGGATCGGTATGTTGGCGACCGTCTGGTTCTATGCCCTTAGTAGTATTCTGGGCCTCGAGAACGTGAAGCTGTACGATGGGTCCTTGGAAGACTGGGTCAAGTATTACGAGACAGTGTCGGGGAAGTCATGAAGGATGGGTGTAAGGTGTCACAATCCGCCGGGATCGACGGAGAAAGGTTTAACTATCATGTTGAGGGAGACCGCTGCTAAGGGAGTTTGGGTCCGGGTTCTCCGTCTCGCTTCGATCTTTCCCACCCCCCCTTGCCTTTCACACTACCGGAACAAGCTCCGGGCTGTCCTGATGGCCTCTGCTGCTGAGTTGAGCCATCTGCCTACAAGAAACGGCGCAACATAGAGAACAAGCAGCCCTAGCAGAACACGATAAATCCAGGACGGTAGCCCATACTTGGTGCCGATAGCTCTGAGTAGCCCGGAAAAGTTGTCTCTTGCTGAGCCCGCAGGGCGATCGCCAGGGGCTGGGCTGTCCGACATAGCTTCCTGGCTTTCCTTAAACACCTAGTTAGCTTTCTATTTCCATATCCTGAGAAGAGATGATGCGTTATGGTATCAGAACTTCTTGTGCCAGTAACAGCGGGGTAGGCCAAAGAAAACTCGGTATCTGGGGTGCCGGTCTGTCTGGAGATGGGCGCGGTTAAATATGTACGGCGCAGTTGAGCCAAGGCGGGTGCCAGGTGGACACCCACGTGTAGATTAGGTACGGTAGGTAAGTTCCAGGTTATTAGTACGTGCTCTACCTGCCCACAGCCCGGTACCTCAGAAAAGTGGAAGAAAGGATCCGTAGGTATCTCCTAGTCAGGTAGTAATCATCAGATACGGTCATAGGGGGTTTCACTTATTCCTCGTGGCATCCTCGGCCATCCATGATCGAGCCTGAATCAGAACAGGCCAGCTAGCCGCACTTAGTAACAAACAGGTCCATTCAGCACAGGACTGATAAGTGCTTGTACACGGATCGGTATTCTATGTTGCCAGAGCATTAGAACCTTAATGTAGTCTTGCGCAGAGCCTACTCTCCGCTTCGCCAGTAATTACTTGCGTTCCGCTTCGCCAGTAATTACTTGTAACCAGGGGTGACTTAAGTTTGCCGATCTCAGGGCTTGTCGCCTGGGGCCACTGGGACGACCACTGATTTTCTTGGCCGGTGGAGCACCAACCTTGAATCATCATGTTGTAGAGGGAAATGTGCATCAGGCTTGGCTTCCGTTGGGAAGCGTCCCCCATCCCCGCCGAGAGGCTTTCGGCCTCGCCAGTCTAACCAAAGTCTAGCAAGTATACTATCTTTTCTATTCTTCGTGCTTTCAAAGCATTATCTCCTGGGCTTTCAGTCCGCGATCAACCTACAATGTGAGCCCGATTTTCGAGAGAGACCGAGTGGATGAAAAAAGTCCAGTGCCTGCCAGTCAGATCGCCATGTCCCCCCCAATTCAAAAACTACCAGTACCTTACAAAAAGGGCCTGCCGGCCTCGCACCTGAGAGAATGCCGGAAGACCCCGGGCCGAGTCCGGCCCGACCTCCCCGATTTGACGCATATATCTGTAGTCTACCTACACACGTGGCAACGGGCCAGTCTCCTATCCTATATAAGCTGGGACCCCCGGATGCCAGCCATAACTCTAGACTCAGAAGACACCTTCTTTCCTCCTCTCTTCGCCCTCCCGACAGATAGCCTACACCTCAGGATAAAGATGACGTCATCCCTCCGATGCTGGACTGGGGAACGTCTTAAGCGCCGTGGTACTTGGGTGAGTGGAAGAAGGAAGTGAGGTGTAACCGCCCGTCTTCTTGACCAGAATCGCGATGCCCTTTGACAGGGAGAAGCAGGACCAGACTGTCGAGAGAAAGCTGAAGAGACCGGTTAGGAAGGGAATCAACTGGCTGGTGCTGTCGAAAGGTGTTGACGACAGGTCGATGTTGTTGACCCGGATAGTCTGCTCCATCATGATCATGGTGACGATCCCGACGAAGAGCAGAACGGCAACCCCGAGCAACTTCAACACTTTACGCTTCTTGACTGGGGGGGCGGGGGCTCGGTCGATGATATCCACCTCCGCCTGTGCCGCCTTCTCCATGTCTTCCAGGTGAAACAGCACCCGCCATCCCAAGTGGAAGAAGGCCAAAATGACGGAGAAGACGAAGATGACGGCACCGGCCACGCAGAAGATGATGGACACGACGCGGAAGAATGTTGTCCACGTGGGTCCGAAGAAGTTACGGATGCCGAAGAACCAGTACGAAACGGTGCAGCCTTCCTTGCTGCCCTGGTACATGCGCGACCAGTACAGCCAGGGCTGGATGCACGTCAGGAGGGCGAGGACGAAGCCGAAGCAGATGAGGATGCCGGCGTTGTCGCGCACGCGCAGCGCGAAGCAGGTGCTGATGAAGGTGACGAGGATGACGGGGTAGGTGAGGAACCACTCGAGAGCGGCGAAACTGCCGCTGGCCGTGTTGCGGATCAGGATGACGAGGATGGAGAAGGTCAGGATGTTGATGGCCTTGGCGCAGTCGCCGAGCGGCTCGATCTTGCGTTCGCGGAGGATGCGCGTGAGGATGGCCAGGAGCGTGGCGAAGAAGAAGAGGTAGTACGAGACCCGGACGCCCGGCCCATACAGATCGGGCTCGCCGATGAGCTGGCAGGAGTCCGGGTCGTAGCTGGTGAACTGGAGCGGCATGCTAGCCAGAAGGATCCCTTCGTCAACTTGCAGCCTTGCGACGGAAGGCTGGCGAAGGTCGTACCTGATGTTCAGGCTGGGGTGTCCGGATACACCTCAGCGGTCACGGCACAATGGGTAACGGAAGGTTATTGCTGAACACGTGGCCGGGTATGCAAGTTCATCGTGAGGAGCGTGTCGACGACGCGCCAGATCGAGAATTAGCGAGCCGCCCAGGCCAGCGGGCGGGAGGGAGGGAGTGCCCGAGTTTTGAGGCTCTATCGCGCTCGGTCGGGCATAGCCCTATGCAGGTGTAACGCCACAGGTCCCCCCCTAGCTGAGCATGAGCCGCAACTCCATTCGACGACGCAGCGCCCTGCGACTAATTTCGTCACATTTCTTCCCAGCGGGGGCTTAGCGTACGCCACGGAGCCGCACAATGGCTTTTGCTGACCAGCCAGGCGCAGCCTTGCGATGAGGATGCAGTCAGCGCGCCACACGGAGTAGTATGGCGTGTTTCCAGGAGGTTCCTCACACGTGCAACGAGGGGATGTTGGCCAACTCAAGCAAGTGTCTTTCGAGTCCCTGCCCGCATAATTACCAAACCTTCCAGTAACCTCTCGTTTCACACATATTCTACCTACAACTTGCCAAAACCCTCCTCATGTCGAACCGCCGCCCTGGTAAGAGAGAGTCACACCATGCCCGCCATTCTCTGCAATAAATCTCGTCCACGTGGCGATCCGCGGCTCTTCGGCAAAGGTTACGGGTGATTCCTTCCTCCCTGCCGGGTAGAGCTTGAACCAAGGGAATCCCCGAATGTCCTTATCTGGAACGTCGTTGGCTTCGTAGTCGAGCTTGGCGATCGTGACGAGGTCCCGGGCCTTGCCGTCCGACGCATACAGAGAGGCCAGCTGCTCGTACGCGGGCAGCAGCGCTTTGCAAGGGCCGCACCACGGCGTGTAGTACTCGATCAGTACGTCCTTCTTGGGATTTAGCACCACGTCGTCGTAGCTGAGCCCCACGACCTCGACCACCGATCCCTCCTGGGTGGGGGGGACCGGCTGAGATTTGATCGTGGGCTTGAGCATTCCGGCGAGATAGCTCTCGATGAAACGGTCAATTTCCTCAGGCCCGAGACGCGTCTGTCCACCGTAGTGGCTGTTTATTGGATATTTGAGGTTTCGGGACGGCTCGTGGATGGCAAAGGTTGGCCATTGCCCCAGCTCCACGTGCATGTCCTCTGAAAGGTCCGTGAAGTCGTTCACGTCAACAGAGTGAATCTGGACGCGGCCTCGGTATTTCCGGGCCATCGACAAGAAATCAACGCCTACTTGCTGCTGCTGGAAAGAGGAGGAGACGAATATGTAGCCTAGTGGCAGGGTTTGCTAGAAAATGTTAACTCCCGAGCCTCTCTGCCTTCGAACCAGGTGTGTGGTGTACGACATCTCAGGAACTTTACCTGCATTATCTGCCCATGTAGCTCGGGCAACAGCGGCATGATGAGTGGTTGGGCAGCAGTCTTCACGAAGTCCCTTATTGCTCCGGCGTCAAGGGGGTTCCGAAGGATGGATCTCGTCTCGGCCATTTTTTTGTACAGAACGACGCTCGGTACTTCTGTGCCCTCCCCAGCCGCGTCACTGCTGTCGTTCATGGTGCAGAAGACAAAGTTGTCCCTCAGATCAGTGGCCACGGCTGTGAAGCTCTCACGCGTAGTCTCGTCTTCCAGCTTCAGGTGTGCCACGACGACGGTGTCGTGCGTCCGCTTAATGTCGTCGAGGGCCGCGAGTGACTCGAGGACGGTCACTACTGGCAGATTCTGTCTTTTGACATATCCCAGGATACTTCAAGGCTCACATGTAAGGATATGTATGAGATTAAGACAAGGAAAAGGGGGTAACGTACTCATCCTTGTTGAGTGACCCTCGGTACAGCTTGAATTGTGGGCCATTGAAGAGTATGATGGTTGGGTAACCCCGGACGCCAAACCTGGCCCCTACCGGATTGCCCACTGCTTCGATTTCCGCACATCGTACGTCTGACCCGGATGCCGAAAGCGACGCACCAACCTTGAGTAGTACAGTTAGTGAAGGAGGTACTAGGCACCTACGACTTAGTCTTCCAAGAGACTTGGCGACCTACTTCTTCGAAGACGCGAGATAACTTCTGGCAGCGTGGAGATATCCCAACTGTGACGAACAGCAGCACGACTGGATGGGTCTTGCAATACGTGTCCACCGCGTTCACGTCGTCGAGTCGGCAGACGTGTGGACTTCCAGCGGATACAGACGTACTGTCTGTCAAGGACATTGTGTGCGTTGGGATTTGGACCGTTGGCGTTTGATCTTACCAGTAGTAGTAACTGCCCAGCTTCGAGCTGGTGAATCGGTGAAGGCTCGGAGCACAATTACTTGTTACAGACGGCGTTGCCAGAGAGGCTGCTGCCTTACAAAGACGCGCAACCCTCCCTTATAGTGGGCGGTTCTTCATTTGGTGACGTCGAAGCTCGTCGGCCGCTCAGTGGTGAACTGCCTATATGAGCATACCTCGGGCTATGTAGGACCGATGTGCATGAGAGGCACGGAGCTGCGCAACGAGCCAATGATAGGACTGTCTGTATCACCACAGTTGGCCGCTTTCTCTAACTAACAGACCACATCTGCGGCACGGACTGCGTGCTGAGGGCTGTCAATGTGGTCCATCCAGTAGTACCTAAGTGAGTGAGCCTTGCGGGCAACCACAGGACAGTGTGCTTCTTCAGTGAGGCGCGGTTGATAGGCTATTATCCCTCTGGTGATTCCTAAGCTAGGTGATTGGTAAGGCAGATAAGACCGTAGAGGCCTGCTTGGTAGTGTCTCCCGAAGACGAATGTGTCCACATGACGCCTCGCCTAGCCTACGGCACCCTAGGACAACAAAGAATCCTGCCAACAACTGCATTTAGGGGCCGTCTAGATTCGACTCCAATGTTGGTCTGTTATCATACACTCTTCGCTGGGCAGTAGGTACCTACTCTGACAAGTCCTGACAGGGATGACCACCTAGGTACCTACTCATGGACTACTACCGAGTGAAGACCCACGGTCCCCAGGCAACTCCGTCCGGTCCCGTTCCCTGCATGTTAAACCCGTTCCCGGCGCACGTGTACTGAACCACCATGCCGTAGGGCACAAAGCCAGAGGGACCAGTAAGGTCAATGGTCAAGTCGCCGCCCAGGGGGTTGCGCGTCGAGGCTTTGCCCTCCCCGGCATACACGTCCAGGCACAGCGTCCCCGCCCCGTTCCCGCCGCTGGTGATGAACATACCGGCGTCGAAGCGGCCCTGGACGAGCACCGAGACGGTCGTACCGGCCGCCGCTGTGTCGACCCTCAGGTCGTCGAAGCTAAAGGTCGCGTTCTGGCCCTGGACCAGCGCCGAGAAGCCGCCTGACACCCCCGTGAGCGTGACCTCGGGCATCGTCGCGAGCACTTCCTGCAGCTTCCTCTTGGTCGCCGACAGGTCCACGGTCCACCGCGGGCCCGGGATGCAGCTGTCCATAGCGAGGCCCGGTACCGCAACGCACGACCCGTTCCCGGCCGCCGGCCGCTCCTCCGGCTTCGGCTTCTCGCACCCCTGCAACCCGCCTCGGCGCCGGAGCTTGCGACCCGACACGACCGTCTCCTTGCACTCGCAGCCCTCCTCCTCCGAATCCTGGGAGAAGGACACCTCGACCGTGTCGCTCGATTTGTCCTCGGTCGACACGAACAGAAACACGATTTCGACCGGCGTCCCGTCCTTGCAGGGCACCACGATGGTGGACTCGGCCGCCGCCGCGCCGCCCGGCAGCTCGCGCCAGTGCGTCTCCCAGCCCTGCCGGTAGGCCAGCCGCTGCGCGCCGCGGGCGTTGGACGAGAGACGAACCGTCTGGCCGCCGTCCAGCGCGACGGCGAACTGCGTGAGCGTGAACGGCACCGTCGTCAGCGTGACCCTGCCCGACTGGGCGCCGGCCGGCCCGGGGCCCAGCGCCAGGGGCACGGGGACCGGGAGCGGCATGTTGGCCACGGGCCGGAAGAGGCCGTTGGTGTCGCGGATCAGCGTCGGGTAGCTGGCCTGCCTGGCCGGGGGGAAGGTCTGCGGCGTGACGTACTGCGTGGCGAAGAGAAAGAAGTCGCCGGCGAAGCCGGGGGTACGCGACAGACGGGCGCGCTCGGCCGGCGTGGCGAGCTCGCCGGCCGGCGTCTGCGTCATCAGATGGTGCAGGTATGGCGGGCCGCGCGAAGCCTCCAGGGCCTGGAAGAAGAGGCCGGCTGTGTCGATGCGGTCCTGGGCGTACAGGGGGAGGTCGGGCCGGTACCCACGGCTGGCCGCAACCTCGCGCACCCACTCGTGGTCGGCCGAGGGGAAGACCAGGTTGCTGAAATACTCGGCCGTGCCCTCGCTGACCCACGTGTTGGCGGCCAGGTCCGGGTTGGTGGCAAACTGCACGCAGTGGTAGAGTTCGTGGGCGAGCGACTGCTGCATCCAGGGGTTGAGGGCCATGGCCCAGTCGTTCCAGCTGGTCAGGGCCGTGATCATGCAGGGGCCGCCCGCGGGCGCGACGGTGGTCAGGCCCGCGGGGCCGTCCTTGTTGGTGAGGATAAGAACCGTCGGGGGGAGATTGGTAACGTCGCCTAATGTTTGGTAGAGAGAGAGACTCCGGGTGAAGGCTTCGGCTAACATGCTGTTCAGAACTGGCCCGAAGCCCTCGCCCCGGAGGGACGAGGTGTCGTTGTAGAGCTGCTCCCACTCCCGAGTCGTGACCACAGTCACCCACCGGTCCCCAACAACTCTCGGGTAGCCCGGCATGACACGGCACTTTTGGGCACGGAGTTGCTCGACAATTTCTCCAAAGCCTCCATCGTAGGAGAACGGGATCCAGAAAGAGAGACAGTCAACCTCTCCGGCCGCAGAGCCAACTTCGAGCTGAGCCGAGGCCTGGGATGCCAGGGCGAGCAAGAAGGTTCTTGAAGATAGTCGCATTGTATTTCGCTTGTGGATAGCCGGACAAGGGGGGGCGAAATCCTCTTTGTCCAGGACAACCTCGTGCAGGAGAAGAGTGAAGTCATATAGCTGTCGACAACTACCAAGTTAAGAACGATTCCCCGACGGCTTTCCCCTGCAACCCTCTCGGGGCGGACTGCGCTCTCGTATGGAGTACTAGTACTAATTAGCCCAGCAATTGAGTTTGCTGAGCCACCCAAAGACAGGCGAATGATCGTTGGATCCGGCAGCCAACAGGGGAGCGGCTTCAGCCTCGCTAGCGTCGGACGCGCTGCAGCGTTGGGCAGCCCGCGACCGCTGTGCCTGACAAGCAGGTGCCAAGAGGGCTTGCTGCTTTCCCATTCATCGAAGAGCGTTCAGCTGGCCATGTGTTGAACAGCCCCCCCCCCCGGGGCAGATCCGCTCCAAGCCCCCTCAGCCGGCATTTAGGTGCTTGGCACGCTGCGTAGGAACCACCGGACTCGGAATCTGATCGGGTGGAGTCTTCGCGGTAACTGGCCAAAGACAGGAGCATTCAACGACTCTTAAAATGACGTTGGGGCTGCGAACTCGATATGGAGCCAACCGGCCGCCTGAGGCGGATTGAAGCGCGTTACGGGCTCACCGAAGATGGTCTACCCGCCAAGGCAGATCATATCTCAGGTACGTACCTAGGTTCACGGCTGTAGGAATCGGGCTGACTTGAAGATCCGGCTCCGAAGCAAGGACTACCAGTGGCTTGAGCACGAGTGCCTTGGATGGCTGCACTTCATGCCCGATACGCCTGCGTAAAGGAAGGGTCGAGCTCCCAGTGACGTCGGAGGTGCCTCTCCTCTTGGAGGTGATCTCCCAGTTTCCCCTGCACCCAACCAAAGTCATTTCAATGTCGACCTCCCTACCAGGGTAGGTACAGGTAGGTGGTATGTTGAGAGGTTGTAGTGACGAAATATGTACAGTGAGCGAATGGGTATAGTAGCGATTCGCTCGCACCGCGACGTGTTCACTTGACTCGAGATCTCAAGCTCTCTCCAAATATCCATCTAGCGCTGTTTACAACACACTTGGGCCATAGTGACATCGCCCTCCCATCCTCTCGGATAGCCCGAATAATATGTTACCGGCACGCGCAGCCGACACCTGTCACCCCCGCGCCGCACTTCTTTCCCTCCGCCGAGAGCCGGGTTCTCCCCTTGCTACCGTGCCGTAAAGAAAAACTCGTCGATACCAGGCGTCGGGGGAGTCCCATGCTTGGAAATAGGCCTCGAAAAGTTGACGTGGCTCTGCATCGTGACCGGCCGACTCTCGCTGCTCGGTTTGATCTCGGCAAATGGGGACACGTCGGTAAAGGGATTTCGAGGGTATGGGTATTCGTCCGGCTTAACCAGTCCAGGGAATATCCTGGCAACAAGAGGACGTAGAGTCGGAGCCGAAATGCACATGATGGCTACGTTGATCTCGACGCAGGACCAGATGGTCAGGTTCACTCCCTGGACTACAGACGTGTTAGAGGGCGTCGCCTGAACAATGTGGGGAGCAAACCTGACTCTGCACATACCTGTTTGCTCCTGGGGAGGCGCCATGCTGAGCGTGTACAAGGACAGCAAGCGCAGAGTGGACATGGCGCAGGCGCCGATCCCGAAGGCCACGACGACAAGCAGGATAATCTTCTGCCTCCTCGGAATCAGAAGACCCCTGAGAAGGGGTAGCGGCAGGATGACAAGGACAATCGAGGTCAGGAGGTTGGTGCCTGACACCGAGAAGGCGATAATCTTCCGATCCATACACGTCCCCTGGACGCCCTCGGTTGCAGCCCAGAAGGCTTGGATGGGCCAGCAGCTGAATATGGGTCCGATGACGGTCCAAAGTCCGACGAGGCAGAGGATGGCGAAGACCACTCGTAGTAGCTTCTGCTCAGCTCGCATTCGAAAGACCTTGAAGCAGTATGCCGTCATCGACAGTTTGCTCAGGATCAAGGAGAGGTTGTAAGCGGGCACCGAGACCCACAAAGTCTGAGGGCGATGTTAACACGGAACCTAGTGAGCTGGCACGGTTCTAGGGGACTAGCCCACCTGTAGGAAAGCAGGAAACTCCTCGAGTGCTATGTACGTCCCCAAGCCACGTTGTATCTCTGGCGGGCTGGTCAGCGGTATGCCCTGTTGCCCGAAATGATGGATTCTCACGCATTATGAACAACACGAAGAACCCGATCGACGCGGTCTGAGATGGGTTGTCCCGTAGTCAGCCAAAAAGTCCCACGTCTTGATAGGAGTCGAGTGCGCCTTGGACATACCGAGGCACCAAACATCAGCAGGTCATCCACCCCGACTCGTCTCTTGATAAAGGTGCGAGTCCATAACCGCAACAGCACGGCAATAAAGGCCAAGCCGGTGACGACAGAGTTGACAATCAGCGCCGCGAAGACTCGCTCCGCGACTGCGAACATCATGAAAACTCCCGATGGTGCCTTCCTCGCGGGCTCATGGCGGTGGACAGGGTCCTTGGCCGCAACACGACGACTGGTCGAGGCGGAGGCGGTCGGGTCAGCTCTCGAGGAGAAACGAAGGCCGAGGCAGCGCCATGCGCCGGCGGCGCCGGGCGTCTTGGCCGGAAGATATACCGCCCAGCAAGCCCTGCCGACGACCTAGCACCGTCCTCCCGTCTACTGGTCGCTGCCCGCCCCAGACGGGATCTCCTTGCCAGGGTCGGAGGGAGCCGCATACCCGTCCGTGCATCATGGGTTCCGGGCACCAATCCGACCCGCGGACGGGGCCCTGCGGCGCAGCGGCCCATCAGGAGGCTAAAGGCCGATCAGGACGTTCGCAGATCCAGGTCCCTGGCATGAACCGCGACGTCGAGGGGCGAGACACTGCTTGGGGCCGCGGCTCGTCCCCAGTAAAACTCCCCGCGGCCCACCCGTGCGCTTGCAGACAGCACAGATTCGGGGGCCGCCCGGCGCATTTATGCCTGAGAGACAGGCTGATCGATCGCCGCCGCTCGCCTTGCCGGGTGGTACGACCTTGTCCAAGGCGGAGGGTTTTTCCCTCGGCCGAAAACCCACGGCCGGCTTGCACATGGCCGCGATGCCCACAGCCGAGGCGGATTTTGTGCTGTCCGGGGTAGCCCCCTCTTCAGCGTCGACGCTTGCAGCTTGAGCGCCCAGACCGGTGATATATGGATAACGTTGGTCTTTCGCGACACTCGTTTCTCCCTTTTAGCTGGCGTGTGCGTGTTTCACTCATGGTGGTGGAGAAACTCGCTGCCAGACCAGTGGCAAGACCAGAGCGCATCGCGTCGGCCGAGCCCAAACCTGACCCCCTGGCCCGTTACTGGCATCAGAGTCATCGGGCACGCTTCACCCGCGGCTCATACTGTCCTTGAAATGTGCCGGCCGATATCTTCAGTTCCCATTGCATGCCACTCATGGGGACCATTCCCGCGCTTTCTGCATTCGAATATCTGTGTCAGAGGGTGTCAGAGGTGCGCGGCACACACCCCCTGACCACCTATGCACGGTCCATCACGAACAGCCTTCCCCCGCATTGCCGATTCTTGGGGTCGGCCCGGGGCTCCTCCATAGGTCGGGCACTAACACACGAACTCGACGAATGGGCACTGCTGCCATAGATGAGATCCATTGATTATGGTAACGCTATGGGTACTACTACTCCTAGCATCTTATACAGTAAAGGCACCTTACCTACAGTACCCCCCTGAGCTACTGTACCTGAATCTAGTTGTTGAACCGTCAATGACCCACTTGGTCCAAAGTTGACTGCCCAATCACGCCCCCTCAAACGCCGCTGAGGTCTAACACCTGTCCAACGCACCATCCCAACCGACCGTAACAATGGCATACGCCCATGCCCGAAGGGGGCCGATGCAACAAGAATCCCATCGGAATACAAGCCAACATCTTCGTGAGCTAATCGGGCCCGAATTCAAACAGCAGCTCGTCAGGTTGCCCTCATGATTGTGGAGAAAGGGGAGTCCGTCCAGCCACAATACATATGCCTCGGCGGCGAGTTGGAGGCCGGTTATCATCGTGTTGCCTCGGGTATCCGCCATTGCTCAGCCCCGGCATGGCAGGCAGCATCTGCCTACCGGCCAGCCCAGGTTTTCCTTTCGAGCCCCTCCAACGCCACCCTCCCTTCACTCTCGCAATATCGTCACATCGTAACCTTGCGCCCTCAGTTATTCGCTTCTGTGAGTCTTCGCGCGCGGAATATATCCCTGCAAGGTTCAAATTCGCCATGGCAACAAAAGAGCCCGTGTCACAGGAGGAGGCTCTTGATGGAACCTGCAGAAGTACCCTTGGACCAGGAGGCGACGGCGATGCGCAAACCGCGAGCCGGTTCCTCGATCGGTTGCCACAAGAGGTCCGCGACAAAATCTACACGGCCGTGTTCTCCTCCGCGACGCTTACCATCCGTGCCCCAAAAGGCAGCTCGGCTCCAAGTCCCGAGGTAGCGGGCGGCCGACACCAGAGTTCTTCGAACGTACTCTCCCTCCTTCGAACCTGCCGGCGGGTCAGAAGCGAAATCGGGATCACTTGGCTTGGCCAGGTTCTCTTCACGTTCAAAGATGCCTGGATAATGGTGGACAGGCTGGCCGCGCTGCCCACCACGTCCATCTCGCAGATCCGCCGTGTGAGGCTGCACGCAGCCTCCCTCAAGATCCCTCTCGCCAGCGGTGTCGTCTACGTCAGCCTCGCGTCCGCCCTCTCGTTCCTCCCGGGGCTGCGTCTGGACGAGTTCACCGTGCTGGGCGGATACCTGACGATCCTCAACGGCAATACCGTCAACGACCTCGTCAAGAGCGGCAACGGCTGGAAGACGCTGCGCTACCTCTGCGCGACCTCGGCCATCCTGAACGTCCTGGCGCCGCGCCTCGACTGGGCCGAGGAGATGCGCTACGTGCCCGTGCCCAACTTCGGGGGCTGGCACGACGAGCTCGTGAAGCGCGACGGCGCCGCCTCGGGCCCCTCGGTGGCGTTTTACCGGTCGACGAAGCAACGCGCCCACGACAAATTTAGCGGGAACCCATCGCCGGTCGGGTCGGCGCACGAGGAGCTGGAGAAGACGGTACTGGTTGAGGTCTCGCGCGGCTCCGGAGCCGACTTCCAGGTCCGGGAGGGGGCCGGCTTCCTCGACGCCGTGAACAGGTTTCAGGGCGGTACTCCAACAAAGATAAGCTCGTGGGCCGAAGTGCGGTCTCTCTGCTCCGGTGGCCCGGACAAGGGATGGACGCCGCTGCTGGACTATGGGCTCTTTGATGATGTCGACGAACATGGCTGGACTCGCATCTCCGTCAAGAACGGGGTCATCTCCGCGGAGGAGGCAGCCGGCGCTGCCGGGCGAGGAATTCTGAAGCTGTGAATCGACCAAATGGGTTCGCCCTTGGACATGCATCTACTCACTAGGTGTAGACGTTCGGCTAGTGCATTGGGATTGTTACTATCATGGTATGGACACTCACATGACGCTCAAGAGTGGCATATCAACAAGTGAGAGATATCTTGAAGGTGTCCGAGACAATCAGGATCTTCGATGGGTCCATATAGCTCGGGGACAAACCTCAACCGCAATCGTCGCACTTTGGCTCGGACCCCCCAGGTCCCCGTCATGGAAGGCGGCGAGAGCACCTTCTATCTTCCGCAGTAGGAGCGTACGTACGCGGTCAAACTCTGTCTGGTGCCTAAGGTAGGTACCTACCTAGGTAGGTAGGCAATTACTACCCAGACAAGTCGGTAGAGACGGGAGAGGCAGATATTCGGAATTTTCCTCGGCTCGACAGACGGCGAAGTCGACGCTTTCAGCGCAGGTGAGACGAGACCCAATCATCGTCGGTGCCGCTCCCGTCACCAAAGTCCAGCGAGGTGCGTGGCGGGGATCCGCTTCGGCTTTGGATATGCTCTCAAAAGCCGAGCTGGGTCGTCGCCGGCAGGAGATATATATGGGGCCAAGGGCTGGCAACATTGATACCTGCTGGCGCCCACAGCCGACTCATAAACATCCCAGGTCAGCCATCCGGCAGCCATCATTATGAAGATTTTAGTCATCGGCGCGAACGGCAGATTGGGCAGGGCGTGCGTGGGAGTCCTGCCCGAAAAGGGGCACGAGGTCATCGCCTTCGTGCGCAGCAAGGAGACGTTTCCCGCGGCGCTGCAGTCCCAATGCGTGGCCGTCGTCCAAGGGGATGCCACCAACCAGGCGCAACTAGAGAGCGCCCTGCGCGACTACGGCTGCGCGGGCGTCGTCGAGGCCGGCGGCTACACCCCGTTCCTGGGGACGAACTGTAACCTGCCGGCCATCTACCAGGCCACGCTCGACGCGGCCGAGGCCGTGGCCGCCGAGAGGAGCGGGGGACGAGCCATCAGGGCGGCCGACAGGCTGCGAGTCTGGGTCATCAACGATATTGCCATGATGGACTCGCCGTACGGGGACGACGCTACGCTCAAGCGATAGTGAGCTCACCCGCTGCCCCCC
>Ga0247777_1000207_pt1 | contig 15334 bp, 17 predicted proteins | sample UWRJL154409C5_FD_179937 | JGI IMG/M metagenome (GOLD analysis project Ga0247777, IMG submission 179937) | Plant litter microbial communities from Arlington Agricultural Research Station in Wisconsin, United States - UWRJ-L154-409C-5 | ecosystem: Environmental > Terrestrial > Plant litter >...
GAATCTTGACATCCTTCGGCGTCCCGTCGTCATTTTGACTCAACGCCACGATCCGCTGGACGATGGGCAGCAGATACGCCAACGTCTTGCCGGAGCCGGTCTCCGCTTGCAGAAATGCATCGCTGTCCTCTTTCACCAGCTGCGGTATCGTGTTTTTCTGTATCGAGGTTGGTGCTTTCATTTCTAACTTCGTCGAGAGATGCTGGGCGAGGCGTCGGGAGAGGCCGAGGGCATGAAAGTTGGCTGCGTCTTCCGACAAGGGTGCGTTGGAAGGCTTGGAGACATCCGCTGGCTCCTCGTGAGGAAATTCGAAGTCGGTCGTCGGCGTCGGATTCGAGGTGAACAGGCGCGAGGTAACACCTTGGGACTTGAAAGACTTCCGCCCATTTTGCCTGCCCATCTCCTTCGAGGTACCGTGACCAGCTTTCCATCGCTTCGCGGGCCTGCCACCAGCATCTTCCTCGTCATTCGCGTCCTTTTGTCCTGCTGAAGATCCCTTGCCCTCGGTGGATTTGTCGTCCGTTGCACCCCCTCCGTCGTGCTTGCGTTTTGCGCTCCTCTCTGCTCGTACTCGGTCTCTCCACCTGCCTCCGGTGAATTTGACCTGTGGCTTGAGCAGACCGTCTCCCAACTCAAAGTTCAACAGCATGCCATCGTCTGCCATGGTCTCAGTTTTTGCCGCCGACAAAGAAAAGATCGACCGATGGGAGGGTGAAGAATGAACGACTCGAAAAAAGAAAAATCTTTATCGATAACGCCGCCCTCGACTTTTGCTGTGGGGTCATCACCCACAGCCCCGCCGCCCCGCTCTCATCTCATCCTTAGATCAGGGGCGGGACGGCTTCCGTCCATGCATCGAACGAGAGCCTCCATTGGAACCGGGAGGCTTGACAAGCCCGGTCCGGATGGCAGTCGACCGTTGGATCCTTGCATCTACAAAGTCACGGTACTCGTACTCCGTACGAACTACTCCGATGCGTCCGACATTCCCATTTTCAAACAGAATTACATGCTGTGGAAGTCGATCAGGCCGTCTCATCTCAACGCGATCGAGTGCTCCGCTTCCCTTCTGCTCACCTCGCTCCCTCGACAACAGGCTCTCCTGAGATGACGCACTGCGAGTAGTACTGATTCTGCTCGACACAGGCGGCTCCAGCCTCACAGGCCGTTGGACCGTCATACCCTTCCCCACCACACCGGCCGTACAACGCCACAGCCCCCGGCGCCTCAGACTCTGAGCTCGACGGGGCCCTCGTTCGCGTCGGTTTCGGGCGTGTCCGCTTCGAGGTCGGACGTGCCGTGTCCGGGGCAGAGGGCGTGGGTGCCGCCGGTATGGGCGATGGCGCAGGTGCCTCCGATGGCGCCGGCTCGATTTCGGGTTCCGGCGACTCCACCGCCGCTACGGCCGCCGACGTGGCTTTCGGGGCTGCCACCCCTCTGCCGCAGGTTGCTACCGGTCCGCCCGGCGCTTTGAAGGTGGCTGGCTTGAAGCCGTAGTAGAAGTTGGAGATGTAGATGTTGGTATCGGCGGGTTTGTAAGCGCCCGGCAGCTGAAGTGTTGGCCCGCAGTTCCCGCCCCCGGACCCGGAGATCTTCAGCTGAGCGCAGCCGACATAGAATTGGGTATCATCCATCTTGGTGCTGCTGTGCAGAGCTTCCATTTCGCTTCGGAGCTGGTCGTCGTTAGCACGGCACGACATCTCCCGTCACGAGTGTGTGACCACTGATACAGGGGTTCGGGCCGCGGCGCACCAGGTACTCTCCGCTCTGAAGCCCCCGAGGCAGTTTGAAGCTGTACGTCATGTTCTGGGTTTCCATGACCTCGTTTGCCCATTTTCCATCGACGTAGTTTACTTCGTCGATCTTGAACCAACTGCCGATGCCAGTGGCCGTGGAAGCATCCGCCACCGGACCGAACAGCATGTGCGTTATGGGACCGGGGTGCGTGGACATATCCCACTGCACCTTGATCGTGTCTCCTTCGTTGGCGGGGATCGTCTTTACCCCTGAGGGCACTTTGCTGCCACCGACGTTGCACGCGATGTCATTACCCCTGATGTTTGTCTGCCCGTGTCAGACGCAGAGGTCAACGACAAGGACGAGTGGGAGTAGCACTTACCACGGGGCTGTTGCTTGGGGGCATACGGATGCCAGCATGGTAGCCTGGTGAGACCCCATTCACCCAAAACTGGTGGAAGTTCTGGTGAGCAGCGGCGAGGGAGACCAAGCAGACTATGACAGCTTTTCGGGCAAGCGCCATCTTCACTCGGGAGACGACCTCGATCTTCAAGGCAAAGAGCGCCGGGTGTATGCCGCCTCGTCGATCTGGAAGCTCCTCCTAGGACCTCTTATGAGTGCAAGTGAACTACTGTCGACGACGGGCGGGTAGTGTAAGTCATAACGGCCTCGACCTCGTCAACGAAGCTCGCAATGGACATATAATAGTCCGTCCACACCCTGGCTCGGCGGTCTCGGCTTCCGGGGCGGCTGCTCCTGGCTGCAATTCCTGGGAGTGAATTTCTCCATGGCGTTTATCCAGATTGATACTCCCTGCAAACGAGCATCGCTTAGTCCTGAGTTGCGTCCGAGTCCGGTAGAAGTCTGCCCCGTTTAGACACACAGCTCATACCGGGGAACCGGGTCATGCATTGAAGTAGGGCAAACCATCCATAAGTCGTCATAGGTCGTTCAGACGTCGCTTGGGTTATCCATTGCAGGTGGTACGCCGTTGATGCTAAAGGCACAGAAGCAGATCTCCCACTCGGATTTGATTCATATCACCGAAATCACTTGATCTTGACTGTCCAGCCCATGTTAGGTAATTACCTCTACCATGTGATGAACCCAACCCTGGTCATATCCCAAACTGTCACTGCACGCCCTGAGCCCTGTGTGCAGCTCGATAACGTGGGGCCGACCCTCGGTTCTATCGACTGCTCTGAAGTGGAATGTTTGAATACGAGACTGCCATAGATTCATATGGCAGTTGTGACTCAAATTCCTTCTCTGGAACTAGTAAGCGAGGCTCCCGCCCCTCAGCTCCTACGATGGTTACTTGGACTATCATGTTGTCAAGCCCCCAAGGCCACTGGCTCGATCCATTGCACGTTCGGCTGGCCCCCTTCAGGTGTCATGAAGACGTCCACCGGCCGAAGATAAGGTTGCACGGCGGCGGCGTCTAAAATCGCAGTAATCTTTCCCACCTTCTGCGCCTTCTGGTCGTTCCCAGGGCCGTACGTCTCATAGACAGCCAAGGTGGTGTTGACGCCCAAGTTGCCTCCGGGCTGCCCGCCCCACTCGGTGTACCCAGCAGGGAGTATACTCGCGTCCAGGTACGTATTCATAAAGACGGACCGGTGAAGGGCGTTCCAGGGCCGGCCGAGCGAACACTTGCCCTTTCGTTCCCGGAGGACGGTCGTGTTGGTCGCGAGGACCTTGGAGTCGGTAATGTACACCCCGTACTTGTTCGTAAAGGTTGTGTTGGTGCCCTTCCACGCCGTGATGCCGCCGCCGCAGCTGCGGAGGAGGAGCGTCGACTGTCTGACGAAGAGTGTGCCAAAGCCGTACAGAAAGTCGGTCTGGCCGGCTACGATACAGTCGTACATGACGACGTTGGCGAGCTTGCCCACAAACACCTGGCATTCATCAGAAACGGGGAACCTCAACCAACGCAGCCGGGGTCCGCAATCTCACGGTATCCTGATAGCTGTAGAAGCCGCAGGAGTAGAATCCCGCGTTGGAGTAGCCTACTCCCACGGCATGGGCTGGCCCTGCGGAGTGGGGGAACAACTCGTTCCGGAAATCTATGTTGTAGACTCGAAAGTCGGAGCATCCGAAGGGGGTGTTGGGAGGGACCCCCCACCCCGTAGGACCCGCTCCTGTCTGAGTTGCGTTGAGTGTCGGCCCTATCGTGATAACGCCCGTATGGACGTTGTCGGGATAACGGGAGTTGCTGTTGGCGGCGTTGTGGTATACTTGTACATCGTTGGCCGTCGTGGTATTGTAGGCGACGTCGGAGTACGACAACCCCTTTGAGGGGTTGTCAGACTGACCAAGAAGGGTGAGGGGGCCGGACCGAGTGACATTGAGTTGTTCAGTATAGACGCCCGATCCTATCAGGATGAAGCGTGGGGAGGTGTCGTTGGACAGTGCTGCGATGGCCGACTGTATTGAGAGGTAGTTTGCCCGGTGATCAGTCCTGCTAACGTAGAGGGTACCATCCGGACATCCATGTAAAGGGTCATCCGTTTTCCTTTGGCATGAGCTGTAGTTGGCGCTCCCCCGCTCGGCGCCGTCGCCGGCCAGAGCGATGGTAACGAGCCCAGTTATCAACGCCAATGCGCGCAAGACACTGGCCATTGCCACTAGTCTTTTGGGGTGAATGTTCGATCGCGGCGAGTGGCTTGAATGCAAGCTGCCTGGAGCCCCTGACAATGGCTTGGGTGGAGGAGCTCGGGTAATCAATCTTCTAGGCGAGGCCACCGGCTAAACCACTGGGAATGGCAGCCATGGCGGAATGCCCTCGTTCCGATGGGAATAGTCTCGCTGCATCGGGCATGGGCGGGCGAGCGCCGTAGTCGGGGCGATGGTGCTGCAAGCTGCCAGATGGGCTGCTAAGAGGCGGCACATTTCGCTCCGACATCAAAAGACCTCAGGGCAATCGAGTCCCCCGAATCGGCGGCGAAGGGAAGAACTCCGAGTGGTAACGTACTCCTTCGGATTGAATTTTAGCAACTCAACGTGCGCGACCAAGCCCCAGGGAAGCCCGACATGCTTGTTCACCCGCCTCGCCGTGTTATGCCCCCAAAACTGCCTCACCATTTGGCCTCCTTCCGGCCGAGGAACTCCTTGAGGATGGTCACATTCTTCTCCAGAGCCGCAAGGTACTTCTTCATCTCCTCCGCCACCTTGGCCGGATCCGATCCGAGTTTGGCGTAAAAGTCCTTTCGGTAGGGGCAGGCACCCATAGCAGCGCTGAAGACGGGCTTTATCAGGAAGCTGTGGTGTGGCTTGAGCGTAACGCTGTAGGCCGCGCGGAACGACTCGGACATCTCCTCGGTGTCCTTCGCCATATTCTGGGTCAAGGCGATGCAGGTAAACTCGAGCGCCCTGGCCGGAAGGTCAGCCACCCAATGCGAATACATCTCCTACGTAGCTAGACGCGTTTCTAACCGTATCAGCCACAGCAGGCCCTCGGTGGCGGTGTGCTTCTTCGTCTTGAGCTCGTTGAGGCATAGCTCCTGAATCGTCTCCGACTCGGCGGGGTGGGCGAGAAGGCGGTCGCGAAGCTTCTGCAATGGACAGACAGTTCAGTATGAGCACGGGAAGGCCAAAGCGACAAACTCGAGGCCCCTGCGTGGCTGAGAGGCTTGGTCGATCGTGACGACGGTGGTTCCACGGACCTTGACGTTGCCCAGCATGTCGTTCTTGACTGGGTTGAAGGCCATGGAACCCATAATATCTGCGACAAAACAGGGTCAGCCGTCGCCAAGATCCACGGTAATGGGAATTGGCCCACCAAACATGGTGGTCAGGGACTCGGCAGCTTCGAGAAACGCGACTGTGGCAATGGCATTGTCCTTGTCGGCATCGATGGGCACATCCACGAACGACTTCTTGAAGGTGTCCATAAGCGTCCCCCCGGGAGGGATCGTAGGAGCCACCATCGTAATGAGTATAATCTGCTAATGGAACCAGAGGATATCGATGGAAGAAGGATCCGAGGACGAGGAGCGGTCAATTGGCGGTGCACTTGTGGTGGCTCGGAGGTTGCCCCTCAACATCCAGCGTTACGCCCCACAACGAGACGTGACGGCGGGGTCTGGCAGCTGGCAGCAGCCGCCGGCCCAACCAAATTGGGGTTCAAGGTTGGCAGCGGCCATTGCCCAGGAGAAACCGCCGAAAGTCGTCACACCCCGGTACCTAGAGACACCCGTACCATGATTGTTCGCTGTTCGCGGATTTGAGCGGTTTCTCTGCCTGTTCTGGCGGTAAAACCAGCCTCAACCCGTCGGTGCTCGTAGCCTGGTGACCGGTCAGTCCGTACGTCGGCCCGAAGCCCGTATTATCTTAGACTTCGAGACTCCATCGAGAACGGAAGGGCGGGGTGCATGAGCACCCCGGCACACCGTGTGCTCCGTGCCTGGGCAACTGGCACATGAAACTTCCGTCGACAGAAACGCTGTTCACTCCGTAGACTCGTGTCGGCTTCACTTCCGGGCCTCGTGCGGAATAGGAAAGGTAACAAGTTGAGCCTGAGAGCCACAGTCACGCGACGCCCCACTGACGTCATATCCACGGGTCCAACGCCCAGCTTCAGCCCCGCCCCGCCCCGCCGCGGCGACGGCTGGTGAGCTCCAAGCCGGCAAACCGGCTGGATGATCTCGCTCGCTTGTCTTCCAAGCCTTCCCAGCACCGCGGATTTCATGCTGCAGGTTATTCTCCCAAGAGCTTGACCTTCCGGTTTAGACCCCTGTCGGCTGGATTTCAGACGCTGGCCGCTACCTAGCCGACCTCACTTGCATGCGCAAATGGCGTGACGACATCGCCTTTTGTACTCCCTACGGCTCCCGTCTTATACGAGCTCCTGGCTCGTCCTTGGTCTGATAAAAGAGGCCCACTGTCAATCCCATTCCCTTTTCGCTCGCTCGCAGCTACCCCCCTACTCCTGCTTAACCCCCTATTGGCGGCCTCGAAACCCTGAGCTCCGCAGCCATGGCCTCGTCTAGCCAGGAGAAGGGCCACCAAGGCTTCCTTGGCAAACTTAAGCAGAAGATGGAGAGTACTCACTTGCACGACGCCAAGGTGCATCTCATCCACAAGAAGTGAGTTGGCCAGGCCGATGGCTCGTCATGAATGGCTGCTCACTGGATCGTAGGCACCAGATCGGGAAGTTTGGCAACTTGGTGGGCCCTGTCCGTCCATGGGTTGTCCGGCGTTCTTGCTGACCAGTCCCAAGTTCAACCGGGACCACCGCCACGATGAGGAGCACGAGAAGGAGTGCGACGACAAGCGCACCAAGATCTGCGAGTCCCACCGCTTCAAGTCTTACTTTCCGGAGAGAGACGGAAATATGATCAAGTGGTATGTTGACGGTAGAGACTACTTCTATGCCGTCTCAACGGCATTGGAGCAGGCCAAGGAGACCATCTACATCGCCGACTGGTGGCTGTCTCCGGAGGTGTTCCTGCGAAGACCGGCCTTCTTCAACCAAGAGTGGAGGCTGGATCAGATCCTGAAGCGTCGCGCCGAGGCCGGCGTCCAGATCTTCGTCATGGTGTACCGGGAGGTTGAGGCGGCCTTGACCTGCAACTCGGAGCACACGAAGCATGCCCTGCAGGCTCTCTGCCCCGAGGGGAGTCCCGGGTACGGAAACATCAAGATCATGCGACATCCGGACCACAACGTCTTCGAGAACGCAGCCGACATGACTTTCTACTGGGCTCACCACGAAAAGATCATCGTCGTCGACTACGCCGTGGCCTTCCTCGGTGGACTGGATCTCTGCTTCGGCCGCTGGGACAACCATCAACACACCCTCTCGGACGTTCACCCCGAAGGCGTCCGGAACGAAATTTGGCCGGGACAAGACTTCAACAACAGCCGGGTCATGGACTTTAAGAAGGTCGACGACTGGAAGCAGAACGAACTCAGCAAGGCTGACTACGGCCGCATGCCGTGGCACGACGTGTCGATGGGCCTGATCGGGCCATGCGTCTACGATATCGCCGAGCACTTCGTGCTGCGGTGGAATTTTATCAAACGGGACAAGTACAAGCGAGATGAGCGCTTCGACTGGATTCTTCTTCAAGGGCGCGAGGGTAAGGACGAAGATCTCGTAGGCGTCCAGCGGCCGAAGCATCCCGTCGGGGAGTACGTCCGGCACCCCTTGTCCGAGTTGGAGTCCAAGAAACTCGACAACCGAGGCACCCTCCACGCCCAAGTCGTCCGGTCGAGCGCCGACTGGTCCAGCGGCATCTTGCCCGAACATTCCATCCAGAATGCATACTCGGAGCTCATCCGCAACGCAGAGCACTATGTCTACATCGAGAACCAGTTCTTCATAACGGCTACAGGCGACCAGCAATCGCCTATTCACAACACGATCGGCAGAGCCATTGTCGACGCCGTCGTGCGTGCCGGCAAGGAAGGCAGAAAGTTCCGCGTTATCATACTCCTCCCGGCGGTCCCCGGCTTCGCGGGCGATCTCCGCGAGGACGCCGCCACTGGCACGAGGGCGATCATGGACTATCAGTACAAGAGCATATGCCGAGGGGAGCATTCCATCTTCGAGCAGGTCCGCTCCCAGGGCGTCGAGCCCGAGAAGTACATCTTCCTCTTCAATCTTCGGAGCTACGACCGCCTGAACAAGACACCGGCTATAAAGAAGCAGGAGGAAGAGACGGGAATCAAGTACCAGGAGGTCCAGCGCGCGCAGGCAGAAGAGATCATGGGAGAGGGCATTCACGGAAACATCGATACCGAGGGCGGCCGGGACAGCCACATGGGCAAAAAGAGCGAGCAGCCCTCGGCCGAAGAGCCGACGGGGGGAGCGACGTCGGAGGCCGCCGAAAAGGCCACGGATGCGAAGCGGAGATTCGAATCCGCGGAGGAACAGGACAAGGACACCGAAACAGCTTACAGCGTTGCGCACCACGCCATGGCGGAGTCGGGACCGCTCGCGCACGAGCCGTGGGACGGTGATCCGGCGAGTGAGGTGCCCAACTGGATCCAGGAGGAGCTGTACATCCACGCCAAGCTGCTCATCGTTGACGACCGCATCGTCATCTGCGGGAGCAGCAACCTCAACGACCGCAGCCAGGTGGGCAATCACGACAGCGAGTTGAGCATCGTCATGGAGGACACGAACCTGGTCGACTCCACGATGGACGGCAAGCCGTTCCAGGCGGGCCACCACGCCACCACGCTGAGGCGGTATCTGTGGCGGGAGCATCTCGGGCTGCTGCCGGCGCAGGAGCTCGATGCCACCAACGACCCGAATGCCCAACCGCCGGGAGACGGGTCACCAAACGATGCCTGGGATAAGGATGACAGCTACAAGTTCGTCGAGGACCCGTTGAGCGACGAATTGTGGGCCATGTGGACGAGCCGGGCGGACAAGAACACGGACATCTTTCGCCACCTGTTCCACGCGGACCCAGACAACCACGGTACGTTCCTGGCTCTCGGGGCCCTTTTCCCAGCCCGTCCAGAGGCGCCATGCTGACCATCGCTCCAGTGAAAACGTTCGAGGACTATAACATGTTCCTCCCGCCCAAGGGAGTCAAGGCCGGGCACATATTCGACCGCTTCCTACCACCAGAGGATGTGCGGACCAAGCTCGAGGAGATCAAGGGCCACCTGGTGTGGATGCCGCTCGACTTCTTGAAAGACGCCGAGATGGCCGAGAAGGGGCTGCAGGTCAATCAGTTCACCGAGTCTGTATTTACTTGATATGGGTCTTCGTGCTGAAGGGTTTGGGCGGCGCTAATCATTATGCTCGACGTTATGCCTCATCCGATGGGGAATGTGTTGGCTGCGGGCGACTCGGCGCTCCCGCCGCCCCACCATCGTCTTGGGAGAAAAAAGATCTGTGACGATGATTATCGAATTGAGTAACCGACTACACCTACTTGTGGACACCTAGGCTGTCATCGGCTACAAATTAGTTGCGACATGGGACGTGGGACGTGTAAGCACGTCTTCAGCTTTGTACCTACTCTACTTAACGAGCACGCGGAATGACCTGCGGCCTCGTGTTGGAGTTTGGCCCCCTTCGGGTGTGCAAGGGATCGCTGCCCGCTCGCAGTTCTCCTGGTGTTTACTCCGTACACTCGCCTCCATCGGTAGTCGGTGATCCAAGGGAGCGTGTGTCGAATATCATTGCGAGCCTACGGAGTATGACTACGAATTTGCGAGGATTCTCGCTCGGTGTGTTCAGGACTCCAGGGACAGGGTTGCCTTCCTACGTTACGAAGGTACCCGGACAGGTGTCGGAAAACGAGACGAGACGCAACAGTATCATCGTGGCTCGCGGAATCCTCCGTAAAGCTTCCCCAAACAGGGGGAATGGTTTGGTCATGGATGCGATCCGTTCAACTCACCAACATCCAACAGCGGACCTGGCCAATGGGGGCGTCGGGCGACACTACCCATTCCTTGGGGGAGCACGGGTGATGCGATGTTTCCACTGCCGAGTGTAAACTGCGCCGTCGGATCATAGAAGTGATCATTTGAACTCTCAACCGCGCGAGGGAGGACGACGGACGGCCAACTGGACCGGCCAAGACCCGCAAATCCTCGAACAGGAGGGCGCGGTCCGAACACTCGGAGTCGGATGGAAACGGTTTCAGGGTCTCTTTTGCTGCCGAAAATGGCAGCGTCCGGGCTCAAGTGGCTGACGCCAAGACTTTGCCGACACGCCAAGCCGGGAGCCACTGCAGCCCCGGAAGACAAGCGACAGCTGCCATCACGGGCGCCAAGACCGTCGTGGGTTTCGTCTGGGCGTCGATCAGATCAACTTGTAACGAGTCGATGCGAAGCGAAGGCGGTATTTGAACATGTTAACCCACCGTCGGCCGGTTCCAGCGCTGCTCCCGTTCTGACCTCCTACTGCCATTCGCTTCTTTGCCGTCGCCTTGTTGTTGTCTCTGAGGTGAGTGTCCCATGCGGTGGGTGAGTTGAGGGCATGTGCGGACGACATGGCAGACGATAGTCGCATGCAGAGAGTGATGAAAGGGTATGGCAGACGACGGTAGCTGACTTCCTGGACAGCTGTGCTCGCCTTGTCGACTACTTTTTATCTTCTCTCCTAGCCTCGCTCTGTCGACTACCTTCTCTTCTCTCGCCAGCCGCTCGCTTTTGCGGATTCGACGATATCCCCGTCTCCAAACCTGCCAAGATGCGGTCATTCACGACTTTCCTCGTCATCCTCGCCTCGTGCGGCTCGTTGGTCCTGGCGGCCCCCATGCCCCAGGTCCTGAACGAGAATGCGGCCAACGACCGTGCCAACGACGGCAAGAACGTAGGTCGCTGTCCGCAGGATAAGGTCCCCGGCCATCCGGCTAACCGCGCTCGCCAGGCTATTGAGAACGAGTTCAAGATCCAGGAGGCCGTTGCCTTGGCTGCTGCTGGTTGCGGTAGGACATGGCCAACCTCTAGAACGCCCTGAGACGTTGCTAACGGGGATACAGGCGGTGCCGTGATTGAGGGCGCCGAGTGCGAGGCCATCGACGCCGACTTCCAGGCCAGGCTTGCCGAGGCCCTGGGCGAGGATCCCGACGCCGAAGCCGCCGCTGAGGAGGAGGACGCCGCTGCCGAAGAGGAGGAGGCAGACAACCAGGACAACAACCAGAACAACAACCAGAACAATAACCAGAACAACAACCAGAACAACAACAACCAGAACAACAACCAGGGCAACGGCAACAACCGGAACCAGGGCAACGGCAACAACCGGAACAACAACGATTAGAATAATCGCAATGAGAACAGAGGAGACGTAGAGCGAGTGGTGGTGAGACGAGGGTGGTGGGAGTTGGATTGGCTGTGTTAATGGCGTCCTGGGATGCCCAGCTGGTTGCGCTTGTTTGAATGCGCTTCGTACCCTCCGCGCTTCATTAGTTGTTCGCTGCCGGGTCGACTCGGCTGCGACAGAGGCGCTGTCTGGTGGAGAGACGCCGCCAAAGTCAATGTACACCTTCAACCCATCCCACTCGTGCCTGTATGACCATGGGGCAGACGGCAACAAGAGGATGCGGATGTCTCTCGCCGAGCCTAAGTACCTACTTATGTCCTCGGGTGTTCTCTTCACCAGATGGCCTTCTCGTCACTAAGGCCCGCTTTCCGCCGGCCGAAGTCTTGCCGTGGCCGATCAGCGTACGAGTGCGGGTTCGGGGTTGGCCTAGGGTCCATGACACGCTCCGGGGCCACCAAGCGTAACCGGGCGAAGAGGAATTTTGCAATGGCCCATATCAACCTGGAAGTGAAGGCGAGCAAGAGACCGGGCATCAAGAATCGGGAGTTCGGAGGAAGGAGCAGCGTGGGGTAGGCGGTGCAACCCGGCAGAAACCCCCGCCTGCCAGCCGAGGGCGCTCGCCGAGTGGTTTTTGACTGATCTGGCCGACGTGCATTAGGCCAGACAAGGCAGATCAAGCACCTGAACCCATCATCAGCAGTACCTACTGGCGCATCACGTTGTGATGAAAGCCACTCGGTAATCGCGGCCGTACGATGACGAGACAGCTTCCTTGGGCGAGGCAGGGCAACGGCAGCCCGGACTTTTCGCCGCGTCGGGGACCGCGCAAAACCGCCGGGCCTCGACCGTCACCCACAAGCCAGGTATTGCCCTCCGTCTTCAGTAATAGCGCGGGCACGAGCAGCAGCAGCACTCTTCCCGTGCGAAAAGGTACGTCAGATATTCTTTGAAGTCGCTTTGCGAGATCTGACCACTGATTTTGACACAGGGCAGCTCCGTTCCAGCTCGCCGCCGACAGCTTGCCCCGCCGAGGACTTCATGATCGACGGGCTCGAGCACGATGACCGGTACCGCATGGTCGAGGACGAGTTCGTCCAAGTCGCCGCCACGTTCACTGCCCATCTCCACGCCGCCGAGTACCAACGGCTGAGGCGCATCGCCAAGAGCCACAACGCAGAGACCATCCGGAGCATTTCCCGGCCCGTGACGGGTGCAATGACGAACCGCGTGAGGGAGCGCACAAGTAAACTTCATCGGATCTCGAAACAACGCGCCGGTCTCAAACGAGTACTGGGAGCAACGAACGATGACGCCGACGCTAGCGACCCTGAGATGGAGCTGCCGTGGGCAGGAACGTCGCTGCACGGTCTCATGGACAGCGGCACCAAGAAGCCCGCGGCGCGGTTGAGTGCCGTTGCGCCAACCGTGAGCCACACCCGCGCCGCTGCAGGCTACAGAGAGAGATCTGTCCACCAGCAGCCAGCCTCGGTGCCGCAGCATGTTCCCGACGAAACAGGCGTAAGGTGGCACTCCAGGTCTACGGCGGCGCCGGCTGGTCGCGGTGGCAGGGAAGCCAGCGACGGCGATCGAGAGACTACCACTCAATATGAGGAAGAGCTCTCGGATGGACTTGAAACCGCCGATTTCCTACGAAGAGCACGAGAGCGGCGCATCCGGGAGAAAACCAGGCGGTCGCTCCCCTGACCACGCAGGAGACTCTGCCGCGGGGATGGAACTACAATGGGCAGTCATATCATACGCATACGCACCGAACCGGGGCACGCCAAAGTCACGTCAGAGGAACCGAACCACGATACGTGTAAGTTTTTTTTCTTTTTCCTAGTGAAGCTCGGGCTAAGCCTCGTAAGGAGTCTCAAACGGCTTCTCCGCCTGAGGGGTGATCCTCGCCAGATGCCTCCTCTGGCCACTCTTCCAGTCGATCAGGGCCGAGTGTTGCGTCACCCGGTTGTCCCAGACGACTACGGTGTTCTCTTCCCATTTGACCCGGGCGTGGAAGTCGGCTCCTAGCGCAATATGGTCGTACAAGAACTTGAGCAGGGCATCCGATTCCTCCTTCTTCAACCCGACAATCTCTCGGGTGACTGGCAGCGGGTTAGCATTTGGCGCAGGAGGCGGAATGCTTGGGGCCAAGTGGACTCACACTGCGGGTTGATGTACAGGGACTTTTCCCCGGTCACCGGGTGCGTCCGGACGATGGGGTGTGCGTGGTAGACAGGCTCGCGTCTCTTGACGCTGCCATTGCCCACGCTGGCGTTGGCCTGCTCTATGGCGGAGTGTACCGCATACAGCCCATGCAATCGCTGCTGGAACAAGGGACTCAGCCTGTTGTAGGCCTCGACGGTGTTGGCGAACAAGGTGTCTCCGCCGGTCTCGGGTTTGTCGAGGATGTACAGGAACGTGGTCCCGGGGGGTTGCGCCTCGTACGAGACGTCGGTGTGCCACGCGACCGAGCTGGTGCGTGTGCTGAAGAAATCGTCGGCACTGGTGTCGCCGGCGGCGCGGTGAACGAGGTGAATCTCGGGGTAACCCTCGGGTGAGCCGGATGTGGGGTGGATGTGGTGTTGGCCGAAGTAGCCGCCAAACTTGAGCGCGTCGGGGATCGAGAGGTCGGCAAAGTCCTGGTCCCGGAACGCTACTACCTTCCGCTCCGCCACGTATCGGGCCAGTTGGTCCTTGCCGGCGTCGGTGAGGCTGCTGAGCTGGACGCCCTTGACCTCGGTGCCAATGGTCGGCGTGAGATGGTTCGTCGTGACGCCCTCAGCGAGAAGCTCTGGGTACGACGCGTCGGCATCCTGGCCGTGGTCGTAGTGAGGAAAGGGCTGCAGTGGCGGGAACTTCTGCTTCGGATCCCAAGTGGGCAGGTAGTGGGGATACTGTCTTGTATCAGACACATGCTAAAGGACGCGGTCCGGACCTGTCTCTCCATGTATCTCACCTTGGCAGCAGCAAAGCCCTTCTTGCCCTCCTCGGCCTCCCTATCGAACGATACGGGAAGAAGTTCCTTATAGTCGCCCGTGGCCGCCTTGGTGGTATGGAGCTTGAGGATGACGGGTGCCTCCGTCGCCGTGACGGTCTCTGTTGCGGAGGGGGCCATGGCGATCGATATGCTGGGCTCGGGGTGCTGGATGAGTCTCTGGTTTCCTTCAGAACACTCTACGGCCCGGATGGCCACCGCCTCCGGGCCTTTATACTCATTCACATGCGGGGCGAGCGCCGTTATCGCCGCTGGACTCTATGCGGTGCATTGTACGGCCTCCAATCACGGTGCCATCCGGGGACCGACTGGGTCCGGGTGCTCCTTTTCACGGACCGAGTTGTCCGACTCCAGCAATATGGACATACATCACGCAAGCCGTCACGATGAAGAATCGGATCCTTTTGGCCGACTTCGCGTCCGTGCCCGTGCCGCACGCTTGACGCGCGGTGTTTGAGGCAAGGCTTGTGACGTTGCGAGCAAGATGTTGTTATTCGTCGGACCAATCACGCAATCCAGGGGCCTTAGAAATACGGCCGGGATGGGACGCGGCTGCGCAAAGCACGCCATCCGTCATCGCGGCTGCATCAGCATCGCGCTTTCGAGCAGCCCCGGACAGACCTCGTCCGAACGGCGCATCGGGATCGACGTGGCTTGCCATTGGAACAGCTCGAGAATAGCTACTGCCCTTGCCGCCTCCGCATTCCGCAACCACTGCCGTGGGTCCGTCGAACGCCATGCCCCCCTTGGCATGCAGGCGACGCAGGCCGGCAGCTCCCAGCGGCGCCATATGGCATGGCTCGTGCAGTGCTCTCATCGAAGCACTTTCCGTCCGACGCGCCGGTCCTCTCCGACCTTCGTTT
>Ga0247777_1000209_pt1 | contig 15284 bp, 19 predicted proteins | sample UWRJL154409C5_FD_179937 | JGI IMG/M metagenome (GOLD analysis project Ga0247777, IMG submission 179937) | Plant litter microbial communities from Arlington Agricultural Research Station in Wisconsin, United States - UWRJ-L154-409C-5 | ecosystem: Environmental > Terrestrial > Plant litter >...
CGGGGAACCCCAGCCGTCCGCCCGGAACACCGGGACCTCCGCCGAGACCCGACCCCGAAAAAAAAGAGTAGAGGATCTGCTCCGTTCCGGCAGTGAACAACCGAGGCGCCGGCTCGTGACGATGAGAGGTCATGTAGTCCAACAACCCAGGTCAGAAGTCATCTTGACGCCAGCCAGTGAGGGTGGCGGATCCTGCCCCGTGCTCGCCAGAGCACACCATTTGTCCGGTTTGTATCATATTTGACGACGGTGCCTGACTTTCTAGCCGAGCTAGCCTCAGTTCTTGTAGCGAAAGTTTCTGCCTTTCCCTCTCTCCAGAGAGTGGGCGAGCCATAACCACTGGCCTTGGCGGAGCGTCGTGCGTCATGTAAGACGCCCCTTTGGGCCGCGAGGACGGCGATTAGCCTGGATCGGGAGTTTTCGGAGGCGCGTGCCTGGTTCGCGGCAGGCTTCACATTGGGAGGGATCCGGGGTTACGTTGACAAGAAAATTTCTTCAGTCGACGGGATGTACGCCGACATCCACAGCCCCGAGCTTGCCCCGCTGAGCGCTTCGACACTGCCGGACCAGCCGCCGCCTGATCTGAGACAGCTCCCAATGCAAGGTCTGGGACGGCCCGCGGTTGCACGATGTCGCCTTGGCGTGCACTATACGCCGGAATTCCGGGTGGATAGGCAACTGGTCCGCAGTATGATCGCATCGGTCTCCCTCGATGAAACGAAGCAGAGCGACATGGACAGGGCCAGATTTGGGAATCAAGGCCGCACAATGGGTCCGCAAACTCTTGACAGACACCCGCTCAAGTTTGTCGAAGCTCCGTCGTAGGTTGTCAGCCGTCAGCTAGCTCCTCCACAAACGGACGGCCTTGTCGTTGCCACCGCTGCCCACTAGCTGTCCGTCCGGGCTCCAATCCACCGCAAACACCTCGTCTTCATGCCCAGGGAGATCGTTTACGAGCTTCCCCGTTTCCACATCCCACACCTTGACAGTGGTGTCTTTAGAGCCTGACACGAGCAACCGAGAGTCGGCAGAAAACGAACACCGATACACACGGCCGACATGGCCGCGGAGGGTACGAAGCCACTTGCCATCCCTGGCAAGCTCGTCAGCGAAAGGCGCGGTCGGCGGGGAAGGGGCGGTACGTCAGCTACCAACGGGGACGTACTTGGCGCTCCAGATCTTGACCTGGTTGTCAAACGACGCGCTAGCGATGAGTGACACGTCCGGGGAGAAGCAGATATGGTTGACAACGTTCTGGTGCCCCAGAAGGCGCACGACGGGCTTGTTTCCGTTGTTCGTCGGATCCCACAAGAACATTGTGTTGTCGTCGCTTGCGCTGACAAGCCTCTCGGAGACCGTGCCCGCCTCGCGACGGAGACATTGCTCATATCTGTCGCGTGCCGCTGCTCGCCGGTCGGCTTTGTCATCGGGCACGTTCTTGGTGTGACCAAAGAACCCTGTGCGAAGCACAAAGTCCGTGGAAAGCGCCAGCTGGTTGACCCGCGCGGTATGGGACTTGAGATGATGAACAAGGGTACCGGCTCTCGCATCCCACACTATGATGGTTCGATCATACGAGGCCGTGTAGATGAGGCTGGTACCCCCCCACTTCACACACGTAACGGAGTCCTTGTGGCCTCCGAGGACGTGTTCGGTGCGCCCCGTGTTGACCACCCAAATACGGACGCTGTGGTCCTTGCTTGCGCTCGCTAGTCGGGCTGTGTCATCTGTCCACTGACGGAAGCCTCACAGTCAGCACCGACACCAGTTATGAGCGACTTCGCAGCTGGTGGTCGTACGAGGTGGTATGGCTCCCATGCCAATGAAAGCACTGGCAGGGTATGCCCGAGAAACGCACTTCCGATTTGCTTCCCGGTCTTCGGGTCCCAAATCCGGATCGTCTTGTCTTTTGAACACGTCGCCAGCTTCTCGCCGTCGGGGGACCAGCTGACGTCAAAGATCCAACCAGCGTGACCCTTCAGCGTATGTTTGGGTGTCCCGGTCTGGGTGTCCCAGATCCTGGCTGTCTTGTCGCCGCTTCCCGTCGCGAACAGGCTACTTGTCGCTGGACTGAATGTCGCGCAAAGAACGGCCTCGCCATGCCCTGGTATCCGATGGGCCAAGCGTCTAGGCGGCTGGACCTTGAAGACGGATTGTACCGTGCCGCGGAGCGGGCACTCCAACTCGTTGTTGCGATCCAGGCCGTGCTTGCGGATGAACTCACGTATATCGGCTTCTCGGGAGGGCAGCGGGTCGAGAGTATCGGTACCAGGAATGGGAATCCCAAAACGATAGAGGAGAGAGTCCTCCCGGCCGCGTCCGAGCAAGGTGTTGAGGAGCAAGTTGAGGTTGCGGGGCGTCAAGTCGTCCAGTGGCAACTCGACACCGTCAGTCACGCGTTTCCCGTCAACTTCGAAGAAAGTCCGAAAAGAGCCTTCGATTTTCAACTGGGTGACATCCTGCTGGACCTTGGCGCGATCTGTCTCCTCACGCCGCTGTCGTTTGGGCGGAGGGGGGGCAACGGTCGCCATGGTTGTTATTCGTGGTTCGGAAATATGCGTAGGCCTCCCTGGGCGGAGTTGGCGTTGTGGTGGGCAGTCTGAGTTGGGCTAGGAGTACCTTGACTACTCCATTAAGAACTTTCGTACTTCGTTGGTACTCGCCTGGGTTAGAGGTGGGAAGTTGAGGAGGCATCTATCAGGCGGAGAGGGCGCTGCCAAACTTTTTTGCAGTTCCATGTCTTATCTTATCGGAGGGCATTCCGCACCTCTGGTGCAAGACGTGGAAGTACTGTACATAATCTCGTCAAGCGAGGACGGAAATCAGGTAACGACTCCGTACGAGGCAGCCGAACGTCTCCGAGGCCAAACACAGCGCCTAGGTACCTATAAAAATTCCGAAATCAAAGTGCTCTTAGATTTATCTTCTTTTTTGTAAGGATTGTAGTTCTAGCAGATTCAGTCATCGGTGAAAGTTGGCCTGAGTGTCATAGTGACGGCGTACGGAGTACTCCGCCGGAGTACAGTACCCGTATGTACCGGGTGTACCAAGTAACGCTACAGTAGCAGTGTGGGGTATAACCGTAAATATCTAGTCCCTCCGGCCGCCGCAATGACGCAACAATGCAGGCCGAGGACCGAGAGTGGTCAGGGCACGGTGCGGGTGGCTTGCGGTTGTTTGTTGGACGCCCCCAGACGCGACCCATTCCGACTTTTGCAGCTGGAATTCTCTCGCCTTGAACACCAGCCGCAACATTCACCGTAGCAGCGCCCCTCGCGCCTCTCCGGCCCTCTGCATTAACGTGTGGCTCGCGACCCACGCAGCTTTCAGGTGTCGATATCGATTGCGAGCTCTGTCCCTACCAAAACATGCGTGCGTCTCTCTGCCCAGTACCACATCCGTGGATCTCCGCCACGATTGCGCCCGCAGATCTCGGTATCTGGGCGCCGAGGCTGGTGGGGGTCAAGCTCCCGGCGGACCTTAACGTAGCTGACACCCCAACTTCGCAGATCGCATACGTACCTGGGCGCGTACGAAGGCCCACGGTCCTGCGCCTCTAGTTGCCGATTCTCGCCGGAGCGGAAGCGGCCTCCGACCAACTCGGAGCAATGCCGGAGGTGTCAGAACCTCGGGCGAGACGCCCGCCGCTGGGGCCCCGGAGGACGCGCCGCCGGTCGCCGCGCCGCCGCTCGAGGACGAGAAAGGCCAGCGGCCGAAGAAGAATGTAGCGGTCCGGTTCTTCCTGACCATCTGGGATATTTTGCTGTCGAGCTGGCTCAATGTCCTTCTGGTATTTGTACCCGTGGGCATCGCCGTCCACGCGACGCACCAGCCGGCCACCATCGTCTTCGCCATGAACGCGATTGCCATCGTTCCCCTTGCGGGGTTGCTCAGTCACGCCACCGAGAGCGTCGCCAGGAGGCTCGGCGATACCATTGGCGCCCTCATGAACGTGACATTCGGCAACGCAGTCGAGTTGATCATTTTGTAAGCGGTCCCGGTCACCGTGTCGAACGGCCAAAGCTAACTCGAACCGCAGCATGCAAGTTTTATCCATCCCGTCCTCCGTCTCCCGCTCTCGTCGAGCTTTCCCCGTTGACACTCTGCCTCGGTCTCCAGCATCGCATTGATCAAGGTCAGTTGGAGAAGAGGAATAGGGGTGGTCGCGTCGGCTGACTTGGGCCGCGCAGGACGAAATCCGTATCGTGCAAGCCTCGTTGTTGGGCTCCATCCTTGCTAACCTCCTCCTGATTCTCGGCATGTGCTTTCTGCTCGGCGGTCTTCGTTTCAGAGAGCAGGCAGGTGGTCTCCCACCCTGGCTAAGGCCTTGGTTAACACCGCCTAGATCTACAACAGCACCGTCACGCAGATGAGCGCCTGCCTCCTCAGTTTGAGCGTTTCCAGCTTGTTGCTACCGGTATAAAGATGACCACGAACACTGGCTCGTGCGCCCACGCTAACATGGCAAAGACAGCGTTCCATGCCTCGTTCAGCGATGTCGTCAAGGCGGACGAGAAGGTCCTTCAAGTTAGCCGCGGAACCAGCGTGATCCTGCTGCTCGTTTACATCTTGTACCTGGTTTTCCAGCTCAACTCGCATTCGTACATGTACGAGTCCATGCCGCGGCACATCATCGAGCAGCATACCGTCCCGGGGCCGGCCGCCAGCTACTTCAACTCGTCCAGCAGTTCCTCCAGCTCGTCGTCCTCCAGCTCCGATACGGACGACTCCAGTCGTTCTCGGAGCAAAACGAAGAGGATCAAGCGGGCCTTCACCAGCAAGAGGAGTCGGAAGCAGAGCGTCCTGGCTGACGACGAGCAAGTCGCCGAGGGCATTGCGCCGGTCTCGCCTCCTCCGGACACAGATGCGATCCAGCCGGTGGACGCCAGTGCGGTCGCGGATGTGAGTGGCACATGAAGCCCCTGAGCACCCTTAGTCGCCGACCATGAGGGCTCCGAGGCATCATGTAGGAGCCGAACAGCGTCCTCCAGCCGGCTTTTGACTACACCATCCGCGTAGACCCATCCTGGTCGGGCACATGCTGACCCCGAGTCGCTCAGGACGAGGCCGAAGAGGTAACCCGGAAATCCCATCGCAAGAAACACAGGCATAGGAAGCGCAAGGCGGTAAAGGACGACGTGCAAAATGGGGGGCCCGCCAACGCGGCGGAAGGCCAGGGTGAGGTGCGGCGGGTGGATTTCGCAACCGACCCCGACCCCGATCTGGAAGCCCAGGCCAATCCACAGGCCAAGCCCTTCTCCCTGCGTGCCCTGCGCCCGGCCATCTCCAAGAACATCTCGCAGACCGTCTTCTCCCGGCCCCAGAATCCGCCCCACAACATGACATACGAAGCGGCCCGGCCGCACAACGCCCTTCGCCGCGTCCGTTCGCTACCAGCGGAGCACCGCAGCCATCGCATACAACCGGGCTCGTTCCCGCCCATTGTCCCTATCGTCGTCAACAGCACGCCAGTGACGCAGGCTCCCGAGGGCGATGACGACGACGGCCCTCATATCTCTCGCACGACGGCCGTCCTCCTCTTGCTCGGCTCGACGGCGCTCGTCGCCGTCTGCGCCGAGTTCATGGTCGACAGCATCAACGAGATAGTACCCAAGGACGGGAACTCCACCGGAATCTCAGAGGCCTTCATCGGCCTGATCCTGCTTCCCATCGTCGGCAACGCGGCCGAACATGTCACAGCGGTGGCGGTAGCCATGAAGAACAAGATGGACCTAGCCATCGGCGTGGCGCTCGGCTCCAGCATCCAGATCGCGCTCTTCGTGACCCCGCTGGTCGTCATATTGGGTTGGATTATGAACAAGGAGATGACGCTTTACTTTACCCTCTTCGAGACGGTCAGCATGTTCGTCAGCGCCTTTATCGTCAATTTTCTGGTGCTCGATGGCCGCAGCAACTACCTCGAAGGCGCGCTGCTGTGTTCAGCCTACATCATCAGTAAGTCGCCCACCTCCCGCCTCCCACCCCTCACCCTCGGCTCTTCGCCTTTCTTCGGCGTGTCCCCAAGGACGAAGACAAGTGTCTCCCTCCGGGCTCAAATCCGCCTCTAGACTAGGGGCAAGAGCTTATCTGAATTAGTTGCCGTTGCCGCCTTTTTCTACCCGTCGGCCAACGCGGCCAACGCGCTTGGCGGGGGCGAGGGGGGCAGCTCAGCAAACGGCACACAACATCTAGTCGAGAGCGCCGCGAGGTTAACGATGCGTGGCATGGCGAATATGGTCGGCTTCTGAACGCGAGGACGTGCTCACCCGGGACGATGGCGCTGCTGAGCCGCAACGTCCGCATCATCTGTAAAAAAGCTTCCTTTACCTTGCAAGGCAACGATATATACCATCTCCTTTTTTTGGCCACTCAAACCCTCGCTTTCAGTGACTTGTCGATCCTGAGCCGCGTGGCCAATACCAGCAACATGGCACCGACGCTCATTGAGCCCGCGTAGTACATCGCTGGTCGAAAGGCCTGGAGCCCGTTCTCCGCGCCGCCATACGCTTGGAGGAGATAGCCCGCGATGGGGGCTCCCTAGACGTCAGGATCAGCATATAAGCCCACGGCATCTATGTAGCCACTCGGGGGTTCGGGGGGGAGCCCCATGCTCACCATCAGATACCCGCCGCCCCAGCTGGTAACGACCATGCCCATGGCGACGGCCACTCGGGCAGACCCGAAGAGGTTTCCGACGACTGTAGGCATCGTCGCAAAGAAGCCGCCGTTAGCAGCCCCGTTGATGACGGCAAAGGCAGCGAGGGGTGCCAGTGTCGTTGACGCGGGCCACATGGCCAAGATACTCAGCGCGGTGAGCAAGAGAGAGACGAAGAGGGCGTTGAGGGGCCCGACTTTGTCCGAGAGAAATCCGCAGATGATTCGCCCTACTGCCGACGAGAAGTTGAAGCCCGCGAGGATGGAGGCGCCGGTGCCGGACGACAGTCCGATGGAGCGACTGTATAGGGGCAGGAAGAAGGGGGCCACAAACAGCGGGAATGTGGCCACGGCTCCGGCCGCGAAGATGAGGAGGAACGTGGCATCCCTAAAAAGGCGCCTGGCCCGGTGTGAACAGCGCCCATGTCAGTCGCCGACCGTCAGGGATGCACCTATCAAGCGAAAAGCTGTACACGGGCTTGGACCTACCACTCCACAAAGGACGACGTGCGGATCGGATTCCTCTCCTTAACGAACCAAGCCGCAGGCAGGCCGGTGCCGAGGGTGATGATGCTCAGGATGCGATAGGTCCAGGCCGGTCCGAAGCGCTCGAGCAGCGTGCCCAAGCCGAAGCTGGTCACGGCGCCGCCCAGGCCGCCGCCGGCGAAGACGATACCGTTGGCGAGACCGCGTTTGCGACTGAAGTACTGGGCCGGCGTCACCGAGACGGTCTGTCACGCGCCGCCGCCGCCGAGTCAGCCAGGGCTAAGGCCAGGCCGGATACAGACGGGAGGTGGGAAACACGGAACCATAAAGCACAGACTCATCCCTAGCCCGAGGATGACTCCACTGGTGAGGAAGAGCCCGGCGGCATTGCGCACGGAGAAACTGCTCAGGAGTTCCGACAGGCCCAGGAGCCCGACGCCGAGCAGGGCCGTCGGGCGCGTGCCCACGGCGCGGACGACGCGGCCGTTGACGACGGCCAGGGCGCTGATCAGGGCGGCGGACAGGGAGCCGACGAAGGAGAGGAGGGCGGGCGAGGCGACGCCGTCGGCGACGAGGGCGTCCTGGATCACGCCCCACGAGTACGACGTGCCCACGAACCACCAGCTCACGACGAAGCAGCTCGCTACCACCACCCAGCCATAGCCGCCGTCGGGGACCGTCGAGTCGGCGAGCCGGGAGGCCTCTAGGACGGCGTCTGCCGAAGATGCGTCCGCGAGGTCGACCGCGGGTGCCACACGGTGCGTTGCCTGGAGGCGGGGGGCCCTCGCAGGCTCGAGCTCGATACCCGTGCTGGTAGACGTCATGACGGCGGTGACGACGATGGGGATGGTCCGCGGTGGGTCTGTCCGGGACCGGAGCTAGGGACGTGAGATATAAGTTTCGTCTGCTGATCTAAGCTAGGTGCGGAAGAACACGCCCTAGGGATGACCGGCACGATCGGCCTCTATTCCGCATCCGGGATCCCAGTATATGGGGAGAAAGATGACAACTTTGATTGGTTCGGAGAGCTGGGGCGATGGTTGGTTTAAACCGGCAGATTTCGTTCGCCTGGCGAGCCTGGGTGGCAAGTCAAGCCATCGTGGCAACTCGAAATGAGGCTCTCGCCTTGGAGAAAGGTGAGGACACCCAACTTTCCCCCGAGACACAGAAATACGAGAGTTTTTTGAGTCGTTCGGTGTGGATTACCCGCCGCTGAGCTGTAGGTGGGGTTCCTCTTACACCGGCTCGCCCATGGCTGCTCTGGATGCGTTGTGGCAGTCCAACATTCGGAGTTCCATGTCCCAAGTACATCTGAATTCCGGTAAAATACAGGGAATATACCTACAGTAGACAGCGGGCCAAGCGTGAAGAGTAGCGAGGCTAGGCCAAGGAGTGAGTCGGGTATTGAGCTGAGCTCTCCTTTGCTTCTCCGATGGGCGGTCCAGTCAGGGGTAGTCAACCACCCCTATTACAGTGTCAGCCACAAGTGGGCCCTCCTCCACATCACCTCGCCACAGACCGGACCCTCCTCTTCGACGCCGTCACTCGGACAAGCACTTTATACCGAGTCCGCAACTTGAAACGGGGCCCGGACTTCGGCGCCAGTTGTCGCCGGTGGTTTCCGCGGAGTCGGTGTGAACGAGTCCGTCGTTCCATGGTGCGAGGTTGGGCCGACTTGGCGCGTGAACTCAGAGCTGAACGTTTGTTACGGCTCAATCTGGGATGGGGTGTTGGGATGCCGGCGAACCGATAGGGCCATAACATGTACTCACAGGAGCGAGCAACGGTGCCAATAGGATTTCATGCAGTGCTCTCCGGTCAGAGCTGAACAGAATCGTATATTCGTATAAAACAGCGCGTGGTCTTGCGTTTGACTGGGACATCCCTCGTGCCATCTTTCAATCTACCTTCCCACAATTCCGAATCGCCTCCTCCCTCAAGTTCTTGCCCCCCACTACAGCAACCTCTTCAAGAGCCATTAGACCCATCTCCAAGCCCATTCCAACCGCAACCATGCCCATCGACCATACCAGCATCTGTGTCAAGAAGGAGATCCACAAGAAAACGGTCGACTTTTACCTCGCCGCCCTCAAGCCGCTCAGGTACAAGCAGGTCATGGCTCTCGGCCCAGACGGTGCGAATGTCGGGCTGGGCCTCGGACCCGGAAGTGACTTCTGGGTCATCGCCTCCGAGGAGAATGTGCCGGCCACGCACTTTGCCTTTACCGCCGAGGGTATGTTGACCATTCGCCTACCCCGAGCGTCTGTATGCCCCATTGAGAGCAGGCTCTAACGAAGAGTGGCAGACCGCAAGACCGTCGACGAGTTCCACGCTGCCGCGCTGGCGACGGGGGCCAAAGACAATGGCGCACCGGGCCTGCGTACCCTCTATCACCCCAACTACTACGCGGCGTTTGTGTTTGATCCCGCAGGTAACAATGTCGAAGTGGTGTGCCATAAGAGCGGCTAGTGCAGTGCTGTCACGTAGAAATCGGTCTGGGGGACGGACGTGGGTCGTGTTCGGATCGAGTTGTGCGTCCCGGGCGGCGTGCACCCCGTCATCGAACTACAATTCGAAAAGTAGAGCAAGAATCTAGACCAAAGATCGCCATCGAGACCCACAGGCAGAATTCAGGAGGCCGCGTGCAGGTACAGTAACTCCGGTCCCGTAGGTCCTGGCGGTTGTCCGGTAACGGAAGTTATGTGGGTCATGATTCGAACCATACGCAAACTTCGGAGCTTTTCGAAGGACCTTTTCTGCTCTCATGCACAGTCATCTTTACATCTCCTCGTTCGATGCAAACATCGGTCTGGGAACGAGTGTTGGTCATCCGAACTTGCACATACCACTCTATTAGCCCTTGAGTCGCTGAAAAGGAACGGAAAACGGAGCTTTGTGACACTCATTAGGGGTCTCCGCGTTATGATCACAACTACGAAGTCCGTCAAGCCTTCATCGAGCTCGTCAAAGTCTATTGCGACGGCCGTCCTCTCTTCTAAATTGGTGGTCCCAATCGGTGCCCCCAGCGCCACTGAGAGTGCGCGGTCGTCTAAGGGCTCGGGGGTCCAGCCCTCGTGGGTACCACAGAACGCAAAACAGACGCTGACACGTCTCGGATCCTTGGCTGCTGGTCCGGGCCTCATTATAGGATTGGGAGTCGCAGCTATCACAGTGTTTGATTTATCACCTCAGGGCTCGGGATAAAGGGAGCGGGGAGTCGTCATCCTGTGGCAGTACGGGACAGAGCCCGCCGGGGATGGTCACCATCTGAGCGCGATTATTTTCCGGTCAGGCCCAACCCTACACTACTGTAAACAGTAATTGCTGGCCGGCGCAGCTCAGCAGTCCCAGTTTTCAACCCAACTCAGGAGAAGCTCGAGCAGTAACTGCCCCTCGTCTCACGTCGGGGAGGCAGTGGACCATTGCGGTCTGGACAGGGATATCATCAGGACTGTTGCTAAACTTTGACGCAGTCAGCCCCGTCTACACCCACGAAGGACTAGAAGGCTGACTGTGTCGAACCCGGATCAGTTCAAGCATGTACGCGTGTGCTTGTGTTGGGGGGCATGCCAGCACCAAAATCACCTCCAACGTCATCAGAAAGATCTTATGCAGACGTCCACCGACAGGTGTGCAAGATGTTCTTGCCTGGGTACCATACCAATTACCAGTAGAACTAAGTTCGCACGAGGCTGAGGAAGAAGCCGGGAAAAAGAAATTGAAAGCCATGTAGCGTACTGTATAATCTTTATATGGCAACTGATACACCGGTAGGCAGGGCGGCTAGCGTTGCTAGCGTTGCCCTTCGAGTGCTGGCAGGGACGCGTACTGCCTCGGCGCTGTATGCAGCAGCATGCCAGACGACCAAGATACTCCAGCATCTCTAGAGGCGAGTGTAGGGGTTGTCTAGGCATGCCTTTGACCGTTCGGAAAGAAGGATAAGAACTGAGAAGTTGCTTGAGTTGTCATTCTAGGCAGTTATTGGAGCTTATGAAGTGACTGGGATCGGCACGCTATAACAGGGGGCATGTGATTTATTAATCGACCCGCCATTGTTATCGACACCGTCATTTTGTTCTTGGCATCAGAGTCGAGGGGGTCGGCCCGGTCGGGAAGCCAGCGGTCGGGCTCGTTGGGAGTAAGGCGAGCAAGGGAGCTTTGGGAGGTTGGAGTCGGGCGAGTCGTTTAAGCGGGTTTGTCGGGATGGGTTTCTTTGGTTTCTCCCGGGCTCGCCGGGCTCGCCGTGCTCTCTTCCGAGTGGATGAGGGCTCGGGCTGGTCGGGGAATCAGACTGGGTCAGATCACCGCGGACACAACGGGATAACCCCTCGAGCCTCTCTCCCCCTTCTGCCGAACGCTGGATCGCCATAGTAGACTTGCGATATGCGATGGGAGGCTCGGGAGGCAGACACGAACACGTCGGGATAGGTGGAACTGGCGGCACGGATTCGCACGGTGAGAAAAGGCGGGTGAGCGCTGATCATGACATCTCCAGTGCGGCTTGTTTTGCAGCTCATGCGAGCTGGGCGTGCGGGGGAGCGGGGCAGCAAAGCAGGGGCAAACTCAGGCGACTCGACGCTCGAAAGCGAGGCGAACAAGGCAAGCAGGGCAATGGAGTCGCCGCAAAGATCGAGGAAAACTACGCACAGGGGGAGCTGGACTGCTAGGGACCTGCCAGGCAAGGGGGAAACAAATTAATGCGTCCACTCGAGACTGCTGGTCCTAGAAAGTTTTGCGTCTTGTTCTCGGCGCCTCAGGGGATGCAGAATGCAGAATCTGGGGTTTTTCGGTTTGCACAGCATGGCATTTGCCATTTCATCATCGTGGCGAAAACCCTGCATTGCGGGAATCCGACAGCGAATCGCAGCGGGGCAAGCAATTTTAGAAAGCCGGCACCCCTCAGCACATCATCCAATTATGGATCCGCAAGGGGCGTAACCGAACTGCCTCAGGCACCAAGCCCTGTCAGCTTTTGGCACACCGGTTGCAGCCGCGGGTGCCGTCTTGGGGCGTTGACCCACTTCCCCCCCGACGTCACCCACGTCGGACATCTTGCTCTGGGTGACCACCGAGCCGCCGCGCGACCACGCGAACCACCTGTACCCTCCGAAATCCCGTCGGCTTCATCCAGCAGCGGGCGTTTTACTCCGGTGGCCTCCCACGAGCCTCGAAACTCCAGAACCGAGAACAGGCCGTTGGGCTACCCCCTGAGGGTTTGGTTCAAGTTCTCCTCCATTGTCACGACAACTCCCTAGCGGGCGCGGCGCCGCGTTCGACGTGCCACACACAATCCCACGCACCAAAGCCTTTACAGGTCTTCTAGTCATGCTTGCATAGCTGCGTCAGGTAGGTACGGAGGACCGCCACCGGCCGTCACCGCCGCCGGCACAGTTTGACTGATCCGCCCTCCTCGGCAGGTCGTCACGAACCACCCCACGAGCCCACTCGCGGCCCCCGCGTCTCCTCGCCCACCACAGCCACGTTTCAGCTGGCCAAGCTTGCTTGAATCCAGAAACCAGCCCCCCCTCACGGGCCTGACAGACCAGTGTCGCGGCGAAGCTCTTCCCCCCGACTCCATGCCGTCATCCGTACGCCGTCACGGACACTGTACAAATACGTGCGGCTAGGAACAGTGCGCCCCCAACGGCCTGGCCGCCCACCAAAAGCCAGATTTAGAGCCGGGATCTAGCAGACGGGTGGACCCTTGCCGCTGACAACTGGCTGTCCTTGCCGTCCGGCTGTCCTACCCGCATCCACCACGGATATCTCGTTTTCTTTCCTTTCCTCTCCACCGTCGTGATCTGGGCTGCTTCGTGCGCCGCGGTTTGAGGTCGTGAATGGTGGCGACAATAAGCCCTGTGGACGACTTATGATAGCGGGTAGTCGTGACTCTTGATACGGCGTTGTCACAATCCGAGTTCCGCAACTCGCCGACGAGGACGATCTGCCCCAGGCCAACATCTCGACATGGACAAACAAGAACACGACGTCGGGGCGCCGCCTATCGAGCGATCTGATTCGTCTTCAACGTCCTCAGTCGACCATGCCAACGACCATTCCGTGCAAACCATCCATGCCCCGATACCGCAACGGCCACGGTTCCCGAGCCGGAAGAGCAGTGGAACGATTATCGTCCCCCGCGACTCGGACGCTGTCGGCCCGATCGCAACAAATATCGAGCCCGACGATGTCAGGGCCATGAGCCCCCGAAGAACGAGCGAGGACCTGGAGGTCATCGACCAAGAGGCCCGGAGCGCGCTCCAAAGGTCAGAGAAACGAGTCTCCTGGGCTCCCTTCGGCCGCGTATACTGATTCGGAACAGGCATGCCAGGGTCCTGCAAGACTCGCTTCTTACCATTTTCCACCGAATCGAAGCGGTCAAGGAGGAGCATGACAAGTTAGACAACAACAACAAGTTCCTCCAGAAGTACATCGGAGACCTTATGAGCACGAGTAAGATCACCGCCTCGGGTAGCAGGGGAAAAAAGTGAACCTGCGCGGCCGGGGGGGCCCGCTAGCACAAGCGATCCTGCGGGCCGCCGAGTCCGGCATGGTTGCGTCGTACCACGGCGGACCGCTGCTTGGGAATTTGCGTTTCGCACAACAACAGTGTCGACTTCTCTCCAGGGATCATCGTCACCGCAACTATTGTCCTGACAGCCGCCCGTCTAGCGGATGTGTCGCGTGTGTTGACGGGGCGAGGGTGTGCTATTTGGATTCGAGCATCACCCGCTCGCACAGGGAGCCACGGCATCAAAACGGAAGCCCGACGGACGCCGATACCGCTTAGATGACCTCGTAGTCTCTACACGGCTGTCGAGACCTGGAGCTTCCAAGACCGAGATCAGAGAGCGTCACTGGGGAGCACACGGGCATTTCGGCGTTCCATCGGGTGGGGAAGCAACATCGCCTTTTCCCGGTTTTCTTGTGCATAGAAGTTCGCGGTTCAGCTGAGCACGCTCGACGGGTACGGCCGTCGCGGAATCTCAATCCTCTCAGCAGACTACGATATTTACTCCGTGACCTGGCGTTGGCGCCGCGGTCCAGGAAGGACGGACGGGCGGCCAAGTGGCCGTACCGACATACCGGGTACAGCCTCCGGCATGGTCCTAGACGAAGCTGAAGGGCCTTTGCGACCAATATCGATCGACATCGAGTTTCGGTTCGAGTGTGCTGAGTCGGAGCGAGGGGCATCTCGTGGCCCCGAAATGTCGGCGTCTACCAGCCACAAGCGGCTACCATCCAGCGACGACCACTTATCGGGCTGCCTCGAAGCTGCGCTCTAGTTGCCAAGGGGTCGGCGAGAAGTCTTTCCCCGTGCTCTCCGAGTAGCATCTATCCCGGCGATATCACAGGCGGCGCGAGGACCCGGGAGCTGGGGATTGGACTCAGGGCGGCCACTCCGTCTCCCCAGCGACACTAGCAACCCGATGCGGGTCTGGGGTACGAATCTGCTCCTGTTCTACGGGCCCGCCCGCCGGCACCTTCGCCGTTGCACGATACTGGCGGACGAGGCGTTCAAGGGGACAACAAGCCCATCCTGCCTCGGTCGATGGCTGTTGTTCGCTTGGGATGCTTGGGCTTGGGGGCGGGGGCCATGGCAGCAACCTCGAGGCACCGCCCGACTCGCGGCGTCGATGTTACGCAAGGATGCCGGATATCTGCCAGCATACCTAGGTACCTACCGTAGCTATCAGTCCCTATCCTCTGGGCGCGGCCACCATCCGTCTCTCCCCCCCCCTGACCGGTCAGCGGAGATGCGAGGGGCCAGATGCCCTCCCGCAGAGATGCAGGACAAGCAGCGTTGGTTTGGGCATCCGATGGCCATTTAACCCTACCCATCCCGGAATTGCACCTTTGGATGGCGCCGGAGTAGTGTGCCCCCGGCCGCCCCCAGTGGAGAGGTCGGCGGCTGTCTGCCTGTACGACCAGCTAGCCTGGTCTCGGGCCTTGACGCGATGGCTATACTCCCTCGAATCCGTACTGCGTGTCGCGAATACCGACTCGCGGCCGCGCTGCATGATGATCAGGGCTGCAAGAGGCGCGCGAGCGACGAGCCATGCTGAGATGCGGGGTGGAACTTGGTGAGCTCGTTTATCCAGCAGTGCCGGAGGAGTGAAGCAGTGCGGCTGTGTTATTTGAGT
>Ga0247777_1000210_pt1 | contig 15283 bp, 14 predicted proteins | sample UWRJL154409C5_FD_179937 | JGI IMG/M metagenome (GOLD analysis project Ga0247777, IMG submission 179937) | Plant litter microbial communities from Arlington Agricultural Research Station in Wisconsin, United States - UWRJ-L154-409C-5 | ecosystem: Environmental > Terrestrial > Plant litter >...
GTCCTCGAGAAAGGGAAACGAGCCGAGGCAGGTGAGCATTTGGAAGACGACGGGGGAGGCGCCGAGAACATCGGGTATCTCGAGGAAGCGAGAGACGGTGTCCTCCTTGAGGTAGCGCACCCCCTGTTCATTGTCCGCAAGACTTTTAAAGTTGTCCTTGAGAGAGTACAACTCGAGAGACGCGAAGCACTTCTCCGCGAACTTATTGGCCTGCAGGGGATGTCAGTATCGTGCGACAACGGGCGATGCGGGAGCCTACGGCGGCCACGCACAAGCGTCTTCGTCAGCTCCTCGTGGGAGGGGGGGTTGGCGTCTTCATGAGACTGGTCTTGACCCATGCTTTCTCGGGCGATTGGGCCCTCGAGATGGGGCCGAGCTTATAAGGCGAGTCAGGGGATGTGGTCATGACAGAAAGGGCGGGTGAGCGAGACGGGGCTCGTTTGAAGTCGGCTCGGCCGGCCGGGCAGTTTTGGCGGGGCGAGCTTCCCGCACCGTTCCGCTGCGCGACAGGGGGCTTTAGCGCGTACCAGAGTCCTGGGTCGGACCGCCAATTGACCGTGAGGTTCTGCTTCAGATCCTCGTGGGATGGGGGCGACATGCTTGCTACTGTACTTAGGTAGGTAGGTAGGTAGGTAGGTAGGTAAGTACTTAGTGCCTAAAGCTTGCTAAGTACACTATTTGGTAGGTGCCGTACAGTTAGTAGGGATAGGAAGCACCGAGAGACTACAGAAGTAAGGGGCAGGAGTAGCATCGAGCCAAGCTGGCCTCCCAGAAGAAAGGTGGACAGGTATCGTCAGTCAGCACTCTCAGCAGCGCAGCGAGTTGGGTTGAAATGCGACGACTCCATAATACCGTACACTTGGCTGCTCCTCATGGCATTTCCATAGGTGGTAGTCGAAGGCTTTGCAGGCGCCTCCCATCCCGGTCCCAGCTAATTGAATACCTATCCTTGACCTCCTTCCCCCGCCCATCCAGCCAACGCCGTCTTAGACGTCGCTTGTCTCCCGGGGTGTAACGCTAGCAATGAACTTTTGGTACTGGTCGTCCTCTCCCACCATCTTTTTGGGCGGCTTCAACGGCGGAGGCGTGGCCGTTGGCCTCGCCGTCCAGAGAACGCCTTGCATTTGCGGCGTATACCGGATCTGCAGCTCACCGGTGAAGGCCGGCGCGGCCGTCCCGTTCGCTTCTTTCTCCGTGCCGGGCTCCTTGTCCTCCTTGTCCTTCCGAGGTAGCCTCATGGCCAGCAGCACATACTCGGCTCGGGTCATATTGTCCATGACGTCGTCCATGTACCGCCTGACCTCGTCCTGAGGGGCGACGACCCGGGCCAGCGACTCCAGGTGTCGATGGTGCGCCGTCAGCCGGATGGTGACGGGTTGATAGTAGTCGAGCTCCGGATCTCCGCCGTACTCCGTGGTGCTTCCTTTACGGACGAGGAGGAACGAAGCGACGACTTGCTGCCCCTGCTGTCCGACGGGATAATCCAGGATGCTGAACTTGGGGAAGAGATAACGATCGCCCGAACCGCCTGCGAATTCGAACACTACGGCGGAGATGTCTGGTTTTGAGCTGGGAGGGGGTCCCTTGGAGCGCAGAGCTTGCTGCGAAGGTTGTGACGGGAGGTGCTGTGGATGCGAAGGGCCAGCAACACCGGATACGGGCAAGGCGCTGGGCGTTCCATTGGGTCTGGGCAACCCGCTGGTTGAGAGGGCGGCGGGGGACTGAGTGCGTGGGATACCCTGCTCCCGCGCGATCCTGCTGCGCTGCTTGTCGAGGACAAGCTTCAGGTCCGTAGCATCCGAGAACTGCGGGCGATTCTCCGCGATGCGCCTCACCATGTCTTTCACTTTGGGGTCGTCCAGCGCCGCCTTGACGAGCGACACCACCAACGGGTCGCTACCGGCCGGGGGTCGTAGGTCGGCCGATGTCTGCTTGGGGTTGCTCGTGTAAACGATATCGAGGATGGCGCGGACCTCCTCCGCAAAGTACCGCACAGTTTTGCCGTCGACCAGCAATCTGTCCGCCGAGGGTCCCTGCACCACCCCCTTACGCCGACTCTCCACGGTTATCTGGTCGATGATGGCCTGGAACCTCTCCAGTTCTTCTTTTGGAGCCTGGCCGCTGGCCACTCGTTTCATTAGGTCTCTGAGTTGCGGATCCTCGGTCGCCTTTTCGGCAAGCGTGACGATGATGGGATCCGTTCCGGGCATCGCGGCGGAAGACGAAGGCCGAGACGTCGCTGGACCAGGGGTGGTGTTGTTTGATCTCGGGGGTGGCGTGGAGACGGGAGGAGGCGCCGTCGGTCTGCCTGCCATGCCTTGTGGAAAGGAAGGACCTGCCGGCACGGCGGGGACGGGTGATACTGGAATGCCCGAAATGGCCGGTGGGGCTTGTACCGACGACGGACCTGAAACAGGTGTCGATAGTGGTGCCGGACTCACGTCGGAGACCGCGGCTGCTGTTGGCGGTGGCGGAACGGCAGACGAGGCCAGCGGCTCCTTCGTGGCGTCTAGTTGCGAAGTTGCTTGCGGCGGCAGCGGTTGTGGGGTGGCGGGTGTCTGTGCCGGGCTCTGCACTGTCGCAGCAGCAACGGAGGGCGAAGACGGAATTGAGGTGGGAGTGGGAATCGGGGGCGGGGGCATGGTCCCGTTTGGCGGGCCGTATTGGACGATGGGGCGGATAGCCGCCTGAGACGGGGGCGGCGGCGGCGGCGGCGGCTTGGGATCTTTGACGGCGAACATGGTCGCTTCGAACATGTGTGGCTCGATGGTGATGGTGACGGGGCCGAGTTTGATCATCGAGTCTTTGCTTGGGTTGTTGGGTTCCTCGTTCACGACGCCTTTCCGCTTGGACGGCTTGGCCCAGTATTTCTCGAAGATGCCGTCGCTAATCCACCGCTGACGGGACCGCTGGAGAGATTCGGCAAGTACGCCACTGCACCCAAGTAAAGTTAGCGAGAGCCGCCATGTCGAGGATGTACGACCGACATTGCTTGCCTTTCTTGGACTGTCTGGAACTCCTTCGTGGGAAGGTCGGTCGGCTGGGGCTCCTCGACCGTGGGGAGGGGCTTGCCGGGTTGGATCGACCGGGGCAGCGGTGGCGGCGGCGGAGGCGTTGGATCCTCGACGGCGGCGACCGGAGTGGGCGTGAGGGACCGATGGTCCGGAGGAGTGACGGTGCGCTTCTTCGCGACGTGCTCGACGCGCGCCGCGGCGCGCGCCGGGAGCTTCCTCTTCCTCTCCATTGCTGGTCGAGCGCGGTGCAACGGAGACGCGACTGGATGGCTATCGCGGGCGAGCCATGCGTCGTCGTCTATCGAGCTTCGTTGTATCTTCGCGTGTCTGGCATGGAGGGGGGCAGATCCGAGATGCTGCAAACAAGCCGGCGGCGGTCTGGTCGGGATGGAGCTCGGTGTGAAGAGGCTGACTGGGAGGTTTTTGGACGCGGGAGTCGAGGGGACCCTTGAACCTATGAGCCTGAAAGAGAGACCTGCCTCGTCGGCACAGGTTCCTCAATGGCGCTAAGCCCCTTACGACACCCCGAGCCGATTGCTTGGGCAGAGGCCTAGAGCCTCCGACAGCTTTTCGTCTTTCGAATGAGACTTCGCTTTGAGCTTCGGAGGTCCCTGGAGGTCCGGAACAAGTAATCAATTACGGGGGCACGTCGATGTGTGTAGGTCGGGAGGACCGACTCAGGTCGACAGTCTTAATAGCATGCGGCTGACAGTGAGGGTCGCCCAGGTCCAATCAGCCGCAACCAAGAGCGTCTATCGCGCGATACCTCAGGCTGAGAGTGGGAATAGTGGAGAATCAAAGTATTCATGATAAGGCGTAACGTCACCTCCTGTCAACGCCCAGTCGCGTCAACACCCGTCCTGGTCGTCATTGAGGAGCTTGGGACGTACCGGAAGTCTTACGAAAGAGAGATATCGACTTCCCACAGCAGCTCCTCGTTGCCCGACAAACTGGGCGCTCACGATGCCTTCCCAAGCGATCCACTTCGCCTGGATCGGCGCAGCTCCTGTCGGACTATGGTGTATATTTTTGGGGTTGAGTATGAGCCCCTTCTTTCAGCGACAGTGAGTTGAAAAGGGGCGTTCCCCAGCGTCGGAGGGTCCCTAGACTGACATGGCCACAGTTTCTTATACTCGCACTTGGTATCCCCGTGGTGGCAAGACGCGAATAAACCACAGAAATGGGGCTTTGCAAGTATGTACTGTGCTTCTTCTGAACATACCGTCGGCTGACGATCGTGGCAGTGAACCAGGTGACGCCCTTTGGCATAGCGACGTCAGATGAGGAAACGATCTATGCCTGGCACGTTCTACCGCTCCCTCTCTATCTGCAGCACGAGAAGCGGCTGCTCGAGCAGGCCGAGGGCTACTGCGACGATATCACCGCCTCCGAATCCTTCCGGCTTCTTAAAGCGGACCCCGAGGCCAAAGTCATCCTCTACTGTACGTTCTCACCCCATCTTTCACGGCAAAGGGCTGACGTGATGTAGTCCATGGTGTGCGTCACAACCTCCGTGTCAAGAAACCTCACTACCCGCAGAAGCAACCACTGACCCTACCAGAACGCCGGCCATCTCCCCAATAATATCCGCGCCCCTGTATTTCATACGCTCACCGACACGTCCGACTACCACCTACTGTCTATTGACTACCGGGGGTTTGGCAAGTCGACCGGTTCCCCAACCGAGGATGGCCTTATCACCGACGCCTCAGCCCTGGTCGACTTCGTCATCCGCACCGCCGGCGTCTCCCCAGACCGAATAGTTCTCCTCGGCCAAAGTCTCGGCACCGCCGTGGTCTCGGCTGTGACTGAACGCTTTGCTCAGCAAGGGGTCGACTTTGCCGGCGTCGTTCTGGTCGCCGGCTTCAGCAGCCTGCCCACCATGCTTGCTGGCTATTCCATTGCCGGCTGGGTTCCCGTGCTCCGGCCGCTAGCCTTGTGGCCGGCGGCCCTGCAGTGGTTTATGAGCTTCGTCGCCGACCCGTGGAAGTCTGCCGATCGGCTGGCGTTGACCACTAGGGCGGTCAAGGCGCGAGACGGACGGCTGAGGCTCAGTCTCGTGCACGCCGCTGATGACTGGGACATCCCGTGCCATGAAGACGACAGATTATTTGCCGCGGCCATCAGCGGGCTGCACAACGATCTTGATCCCCAGAACCTTGCCGAGATGAAGGATGCCCGGACCGTAGGCAAAGGAAAGGATGCCTTTCTGACGGAATGGGTGGACAGGGGCATCACGGTGAGGCAGGAGTTGTTCCCATATGGCGGTACGGCAGAACGCCCCGGCGACTCTGCCATCCTCTGTTGACAACAGACCTAGGACACAACGACATCATGAAGTACGCCCCGGTGGCTTCGGCTGTGATGACATCATTCGGAGATGTCCCAGACAAGGAATTCTCGCAGTCGTAACGGTCGAGTCCTCTTCCACATTGAGGAGTCTCAGAGGCGCCAAATCTCGTGGCGTGCTGCCTTTATTAATACGCTATGAAGATTGGAACGCATGCTAGGCCGTATGAGACAATTGGCAGTCTGAGCTACAGAGAGGGCCGGGAGGCCGAGAACAAGGCGACGACTCATCAAGAGCCCGAAACCAGGTGACATGACATCTCATCTTCGATGCTGGATTCTTAACAGCGACCGATATTTGTTGCTCGTCCACAGAAGAATCCTTTAGCAATTCCCACCCCAGCCAAACTGCCTATTGACGTGGTTCATCGCGTTGACCCCGGCGCGCAAGAATCCGAGGGCACCATCCACAGCCGCATGTCCCGTGAACACCGGCTCCGACCCCTCCGCCGCGACGAGGTCCTGCTGGTCGAGCGTACACTGTCTCTTCTCCAGCACGGCCTTGCCCAACGCTCGGCCCCAGAGGTTAAAAAAGTTGTCCTCGCTGAGGCTGACATACTCCTTGACGCCATTCTCGACGACGCGCGAGAAGTGCCACTCGCTCCGGACTACCTCGAACCGCTTCGTGCGGAAATAGAGATACGGCACGGTGAAGAGAAACATGAGCGTGAACATGCAGAGGAGCTGGATCCAACGCGTCAGGCGCCACGCGTTGGTGCGGCAGTCATTGTACACTTCGACCAAGTCGTCCCGGACGGGGAAGCTGATCTCCAGGTGGCCGCGGTAGTTGGTTCCGCGGACGAGGGATTCGATCTTCTGGCGGAGCTTCTCCTCGTTCAAGCCGACGACGGTGCGCCGAAGGGCGAAGCTCTTGAGTCCGGCGTGGCTGGCGCAATACATGTGGCACCACTCTTGGAGACTCGGCTTGGCCGCGCCGACCTCGATGCTCTGCGTGGCCCCTGGGGCGCGGCATTTGAAGACGGTGCCGCGCTTGGTCTTTTCCCCGTTGTCGACGGTGCGTAACGTCTGCCACGACACGCGGTTCGTGATGTCGGAGAACAGGTACGGCGTGAGCTCGATCTGGACGTCAAAGTCCGTCACCGTGGTTGCCTCCTTCTTGCCGTCCTTTTCCACCGTTTGCCGGTGCGTGCCCCTGACCTTCACGTGCTGTCGCGGCGGCTGCATCGCCCAGTGCCTGACGTGTGTTTCGAGAACGTCGGGGGACGTGTCCAGCGTCTGGTGGAGATAGTAGCGGGCACCTGTGTTGGTGTCCTCGACCCGGTACGGCAGCAGGGGCTCGGACGGCGAAGACGACAGCAGCCTGGAACCGCTGGCCTCGTCGTGGTCAGAGTACAGCGGTGGGAGGTCGTCGCCGGCCGGGAGGTCCGGGACATCGTCGTCGAGATATCGGTCACCCGGCTGTGTGTGAAGAGACACGGCATCATCGGCTCGCCCACCGACGGGCTCTGTCGTCGAGTTCAATGGTTTGCCCATGGTTGAGGTGCCCGTCTACGAGGAGAGCGACAGGAATTGGAGAATCACGGAGCGCGAACTGCTAGATCCGGATCTCTCTTGGAGGGGGAGTCTTCTTTTGTGTCTGATCAGAAGCGGGATGGTCGATCCTTCCAACCTCGTATTCCGAAAGGGAAGCAGGCAGCTGCGGCACAGCAAGCGGCCTCGCCCAGCCAACGGACGAGACCAGTTTCATATCTGAGCACGTCCAAGTCTGCGTCTTGGGATAAATCCTATTGACGCTCCCCCCGAGGCAGCTTCCTGCAGGGGCCTCGAAGTACAGTACGGGCCGCAAAGCCCGGCATCTAGCGACGAGTAGCCATCACCAGTCCCAGTGGACGACATCCCAACTGAATCTCAGACTCGGCCCCCCGAACTGGGGACTGGGAGGTATCGGAATTAGGTGTGTCGCAGCAAGCGGCTCGGCATGTGTGCCCTGATTTGCCCCGCACCTGCAGCAATGCATCGCGGGGCACTGCCACGGCAGAGGCACCGTACTCCGTACCCGCGGCTCACCGGGCTTGCCCCATGCTTGCCTGCAACGTCGTCAACCTGAAGCCGCCAGGGTGACCTAGGTACCTACCTTGAACTGCCATCTACCTACCGTCTCTCCCCGGACGCGTGCTAGTGTCGACCGCCTACCCTGAGAGCATTGGAAGGAGGGACTTCCCAGAGCCGAAAGCTCGTGTTTCTGGTCAAAATGGCCGAGGAATCCAAGCCCGTCAAGCCCTCCGCCGAGGCCGGCGACGCCCCTCCGAAATCCGACGTCGCGGCAGGCAAGCAACCCGCAGTCGACTCGGAGGACGAGAGCGACGGCCCTGAAGAAGCCGCAGTGGGCCAAGCAGCCGAGGCGGACACGGGGGGCGGTTCCAAAAAGAAAAAGTCGAAGCGGAAGAAGTTGAAGGAGGCCATCGCGGGGACTGGGAAGACCGAGGATCCCCAAGATGAACTTAGGAAGGCCATCGCGAACCTCCCACCCGGCCACCTCGCCGAGCTCTTAAAGCAGAATCCGGCCCTCTCGCAGGAGCTCTCCAATGCTCGGGCCGAGGGGTCTGCCGGCGGCGCCAGCACCGCATCGGCCATCGAAGCCCTCAGGCGGCTCAGCCTGGCCGACATCATGACGGGCCTTGCGTCCAGCGGGAAGAATGTCAAGGACATGGGGAGCTACAAGTTCTGGCAGACGCAGCCAGTGCCCAAGTTCGGCGAGACGGATGAGACCGCCAAGGTGGAGGACGGGCCTATCAAGGTCCAGACCGTCGACGACGTCTCCAAGGAACCTCCCAAGCTGATCGAAGGCTTCGAGTGGGACACTGTCGACTTGACCGACGACGAGCAACTCAAGGAGGTTTACGAGCTTCTAAACGGTCATTACGTCGAGGACGACGCGGCCATGTTTCGCTTCAAGTACTCGACATCCATCCTCAAATGGTAGGTGGTCGACGTGCGGGGACGGCAAAGTGTCTGGTGGTTGAACTAACGCGGCGCAGGGCGATCCTATCCCCAGGTTGGACCAAAGACTGGCACGTCGGCGTCAGGGCCACCCAGTCGAGGAAGCTGGTGGCCTTCATCGCCGCGATTCCCATCGAACTTCGAGTTCGGGACAAGGTCTTGCACTCTTCCGAGGTTAACTTTCTCGTCGTCCACAAGAAGCTGCGTTCCAAGCGCCTTACGCCCGTGTTGATCAAAGAGATCACTCGTAAATGCAACCTGAGCGGGGTTTGGCAGGCCATCTATACTGCCGGGATCGTTCTGCCGAAACCCGTGAGCACCTGCCGCTACTTCCATCGAGCCCTGAACTGGCAGAAACTCTACGAAGTGGGCTTCAGCCCGCTACCGACCAACAGCAAACCGCAGTATCAAGTCCGCAGGTACGCGCTGCCGGACCAGACGTCGCTCAAGGGGATTCGAGAGATGAAGGTCAAGGATCTCCCCGCCGTGGGAGCACTCCTGAACCGGTATCTCAAGCGCTACCAGCTCGCGGGAGAGTACACGGCCGACGAGTGGAAGCATTGGCTACTCGACAAGAAAGACCCTGGTGATGAGCAAGTGGTCTTCTCGTATGTGGTAGAGGTATGTTCATCCGGTTCCCGCGCGATTCGGGTCGACATTGACCATGGGACAGGACGAGAACAAGAAGATTACCGACTTCGTCTCATACTACTCCCTTGAGTCCTCGGTCATCAAGAATACCAAACACTCGGTCGTGCGAGCCGCGTATCTCTTCTACTACGCCACCGAAGCCGGCTTGACGACGCCCTCGGACAAACCAGGCCTGAAGAAGCGTCTGAACGTGCTCGTCAATGACGCACTGATTCTCGCCAAGCAGCAGAAGTTTGACGTCTTCAACGCCCTGTCGCTCATGGACAACGCCCTCTTCCTCGAGCAGCAAAAGTTTGGCCAAGGGGACGGCCAGCTGCACTTTTACCTCTTCAACTACCGGACAGACCCAATAGCTGGCGGCGTCAACAAGAAGAACCAGCTGGACGAGGAACTCCTCAGCGGCGTCGGCCTCACAATGATGTGAGCTATCACACGCAGGGGCGGAGCAGTATCGGATGCCGGAGGTGTGAGGAACGGGGAAGCATTGCTGGCATCTGTAGGTACTGGCTTAGTCGTGGCATTACCTGTGGAGCAGATGTCCCACGTCTCACAAAATAAAGCTTTGCCCTCGTCATAGTCATTGTATGCGATGTCCTTCCCCTTCGCCTGGTCTCCGGACGTTGTCGTCTACGTATCGTATCGTCGTACCGTCTAAATCGCCCAGGCTGGCCAGGGGGTATGGCTACTCTAACCTCCCGTCCAATTTCTCTCCCAGGCGGAACCGCTCCTCCAACGTATCGTTGAACCACTCCCACATCTCGAGCGGCAAGGCGTGTCCTTTCCCCTCGAGAATATGACTGACCCCGGGCTGGACGTACTCTATCAGCCTCCTCCCGAGGACGACATTGATCATGCCGTCCTCGGTCCCGTGCACCACCATGATGCGCTCCCGGCCGACCAGGTCCGCCATGGCCCGCAGCTGCTCGGGGCTCTTGTGGTGCCAGCCCGCCGCGACGAGCTGACACAAGAAGCCCTTGAGCGAGAAGCGTGCCGTGTCCAACCGCTTGTGCATCTCCTGCGCCACGAAGCGCTGGTAGTTGGAGTCGAAGCGGCGGTAGCCCTCCTCCTCCTCCTCCTCCTCCTCCTCGGCGTCGACCTCCCGCTCCTCCCCACCGCCCCCACCACCGTCACCGTCGGCGGCAACAGCAGCAGCAGCGGCGGCCCTGCGCTTCGGCATACGAACGCCGGGCGTCCCGGCCCGCGGGAGGTGCACGTCGTCGGGGCGCGCCATCCAGGCGGCGGAGAAGTTCTGGGCGGCGGTGAGACGGACCGAGGCCTCGGGCCCGCGCGGGACGACGAGCGAGGCGCGCGCGGCCACCTTCTCCATGAAGGTGCCGGTGTGCTCGACGCTGGCGGCGGTGCTGGACAGGGTCAGCGTCGACAGGCGGCCGGGAACGAGCACGGCCAGCTCCTGGGCGATCATGCCGCCCATGGAGATGCCGACGACGTGCAGGCGGCGGCCGCCCGGCGGGGCGGCGAGGAAGCCGACGGTCGGGTGCTCCAGCACCTCGAGCACGTCGCGCGCCATCTCCGAGGTGCTGTACCGCAGGAGCGGCTTGTCCGAGTCGCCCATGCCGCGGTTGTCGATCAAGAGGACCGAGTAGGTTGCGGCCTTCTCGTGGCCCAGTCGTAGCGTCTGGCGCTGCCAGGCGGTTTTGAAGGAGCCGAGGCCCATGATCAGCTGGGTCGATGGTCAGCTTGGGCCGCTGGTCTGCCCCCGTCGACCTGGGGCGGCGGTCCGAGAGGAGGGGGGGGGGGCTGGATGGGGCTGCCTACGACGACGAAGATGGGGCCATGGCCGTGGATCTCCCATGCGACGTTGAAGGGCCCTCCTCGGCCTGCAGCAACGGGTATCTTGCCGCTGCAGGTCGGGTCAAGCTTCCAGATCGTGTCAGCATAGGCTGGATGCGCCAGGGTCTCCTCAACTGTAGGGAGGGTGGGCCTGGTGAACCGTCAGAGACCCGCGTCAGAGGAGCTGATGAGGCCGGGATGTCATACTCGGCAGACAAGGTTCCCGCCTCTGCTATTCCAGCCATGGCTTCGTCCGAGTACTGTGGTACTACGGCGTCTTGAAGATATAGCCTCCACAACAAAGATGAGATTTTGGGGAGGAGACGCGTCTGGAATCTCGAGTGCTCCGAGGATAAATCCCCGTTGGACACAGACGACGTTTAAGCGGCGACAGCTGTGGCGCTCAAGTACTGTAGCGTGGCGCTCAACCAGCTCGGGGCGACCTTTGAACACGACCACGCTGCTCATGAATACCAGACGTCCAGATTGCATTTCTGTCTCTAAATCACACCTATTCCGTAGACGTGACGAGGGCGCCTTTATTCTGCGCATGGGCATCGACTATTGCTCGCCTCGTAGCAGCCAGGGCGCAAACCCCTCGCCCCCGCCTCGGGCTCGTCGCCGCGTCTGAACAACGTCATGACCCGGAGAGACCGGTATGGTCAGGACCGACTACCAGGCTACAGTCTCGGTGCCGGACTCGAGCGCCATGGTGATGAACTTCGGCGACGGGCTGGCAGCGCGAAGCTGTGGGCTGATGGAGAGGGGCGTCATGGAGCCTGTGGCCGCACGATGGTGGAGAGCATGTTTGCCTGTGAGAAGATACGGTGCAGGCACTACCTTTCTGCTCGGGCAAGTGAAGGAGTCCCATAAAAGACGAGGTGTAACACGAGTAGTCAGGGACTCGAGACACCTACACTAGTGACTTGGAAGACGCCTCATGCCATTGAGTGAGTGTCTGCTGAACGCATGATACATTCGTCCGGAGCGAGAATATTCGTCGACTCCACGAGGTAAGCCAGCATCTATTGCTGCATTAGAGCGCCCGCATCCCATCCGTCCACGGTATATCACAAGGGGGTTGACCCCGGAAGTGCGCCATATCAAAGAGCCCTCTTGACCAAAGAGAAACCGCTCTTGCACCGCGCCGTCATTCCATCATCCACTCCATCCGCCGTCCCGCCCCGGGCCGCGGGCTCTCATGGGTACTGACTGCGTAGCGGCAGCCTCCGGTCTAGGGCGTGGAAGGCCTGGGTGCGCGGGGTGAAGGGGGTGCCCCGGGGCGTCTGCGGCTGCATCTCCCACTCTTTATCGTTGGTCGGCGACGAGGCGTCGTCGTCGTCGTCGTCCAGCTTCCCCATGTTCTTGTTGGGCCACATGGACCAGATGCCGATACCGAGAGTCACGAGGTAAACGAACCTGCGCGAGGACCGGTCAGCGGCTTTGTCCTCCTGCCGCGTACCAGGGCGGTCAAGGGGGAAAGGGGAAAGGTGGCACGTACAGCATGTAGGTAGTCACGGCAAAGGTGCCCTTGGCCATCAGACACGAGTTGACGGCGTTGCCACGCCTGGCGTAGTCGCAACTCTTGGAAATGTACCAGGCCACAGGGCTGGGGTAACGCGCATCGGCGTAGTCGGGGCCGGCCTGGCCGTAGACGCTGGTGGCGTAGAGGGCCGTCAGGGCGATCGAGGTGAAGAGGCCCATGAGGGGATAGAAGACGTGCATGATGGTGAGGATCATGCGCGCCAGGAGGAGGAAGAGCGAGATGACGGAGATGGCGACGTTAAAGTTGGTGATGCTGAGGGAGGGGGCGGGGTTAGTAGGACGTCCTCCGCGGGCCGAGTAGAGTGAGGGCGACTCACGCTTGCGACCATACAAAGGGTACTGTGGGGAGCGGCCGGTGGTTGGCGTAGGCGTAGATGATCATGGCCGGGTTGGAGTTGAATTTGTTGTCGTAGCCGATCTGCCATAACCGCGTCCGGTACATGTCGGGTTGGGCGATGCCGAAGAGGACAAGGAGGGGGATGAGGCCGACCAGCTCGAGGCCCATGGTGATATAGAGCCACCTCCGTGCCCGCCAAGGGCGGTGGATGAAGTGATACGACACCATTCTGAGGGATTCGAGTTTCCGAGATGTCCAAGTCGAAGCGGGGTCCGTTTGCTTCGGTCGGGCGCAGTCTGATCGGTTGTCGTGGCGGTCTTCGGGTCGGGCGACGGTCACATCGGAAGCGTCGTTCCGCGCCCTTGAATGTCCAGTCTGGCCAGCGAAGGCAGCGCTGGCGAAGTCGCGGGGATCGAGGTCGACGTTGACGTCGAAGCGGCGGTTCCAGACGGGGAGCGAGGAGAGGAGCTGGGCGGCCGGTCAGCCGGAGGGCCGCCGTGCTTTATTGCAGCTGGTGTGCGGGCGCCCGAGGGGCGGGCGTCAGCGGCGAGGGGCGCGAGGGCGGCTGGTGGACGCCGTGGGATCGGATGGACAGGAGGGATGCGGGCAATCACAGCGCAAGCGCCGGGTCCAAGGCGAGTGGCCCCGGCGATTGGTCGGCCGCGGGCGGTTGCGAGCCCGATCAACCAATCCGGTCCCCGCTCGGGTACTTGGGCCCTGTCGCCGCTCACGCTCTCGACATGAAGACAGGGGTCTCGTTGGCCTGTCCGTCGCTCCCGCTCTCGCGGGTGCAGCGACTCGGCCATTTCACGCATCTCTTGGCTCGGTTCGGGACTCGGGAGGGGTTGACGCAGACTTCCATCGATGGTGTCGGTTTCTCTGCGAGTCTGCCCCTGGGCACGGCGGCTCTGCGTCTTGTCTTTGAGATGAAGAGCGCGACGGTTCCGGTGTGCTTGTGTTTTGAGCCCGGCTCGGCAAGCGCTTTCGATCACAGGTTAGGGACCAGGGAGGCGATGAAGGGTACCGAGTCACTTACAGTACATACCTGACGCTATCACGCCCGCAGGCAGTCGATGTCGGCAAAATGGCCCTGGCGAAATGGATGGGAACTTGGTTTGGTGACGGATGGGGGCCTTGCATCCTCCCGACCCCAAAACGGAACCTGAAGGACGATGGCTAATGTATCCGTAGCCGCTACGACGGCAGCCGGACATTTGCACCGCAGTAATGGGTAACTTCGTACGGGCGGGTTCACCACCCGCCGAAGCTGGTCTCGGCTTCGGTAAGTTATCCGCTGAGATGGCTTACACGCCGTGGCTTGGAAACGGCAATGGGATGTGACAAGCATTGACCATTGCGCATCGACCATCATCTTTGGCCCTTCGGCTCCATGGCTGGCTCGCTGGGTACTACCAGTAGGCAAGGTTGAAGTAAGTACAGTAGGTAAAAATTTACTCCTACCCAAGTGCCCGGTGGGCGCAGTTATCTGCGTTGAGATCCATCAGCCTCGTACAGTAGGTACCTATTCAGCCTGCAACGTACTACAGTACCTAGGTACAGTAGTTGAGGATGAGGTGCTCTGTAGGTCCACTGTGGTGCAACAAGGCTGAGATCTGTGCCTGATGGGCCAGCCTCCATCAGAAAGACCCTAACCACAAAGCCCGAGAGCCTAACTGCCTGACTACCAACCAACGGATCCCCTCACACCGGCGTGGGGCCTCCCCCAACTGCCTGCCTCCCCCAACTGCCTGCCTCCCGAAGCTAAGCTTCGAGTTGTACAATGTAGCTTCAAGGTAGTACCTTGCCACTTTAGGTACATATTGGTTGTGTTGCTTGGGAACAGGTCGTCTCGTCGTCCACCGCAATCGCAGGGCTATGCCGTCATTCCACGGGAACGTTAACGTCACTCCTTATCTACCCAGGCTCCCAAGGCGTCAGGCTTCGTTTTTGGCGCATGATTTGAGAAATGGGGAGTTCTTTCTGGACGAACCGACCGGTCGACGAGAGGACGAGAGAGCGAACCCCTGGAAGCTATAGGACTTCGCCATGTTCCTATCGATCAGGCCACCGCAGTCCGCGCCGTTGGGGGGGCCGCATCCAATTGGCCACGGGCGGCCGATCCGGAGGCTGGTGTGGAGGCATGGGCTCGTCTAGACCGTCGCGGGCCCAAAGGGCTTCGATGCGTTACGCCGTATCCCCCGCGGGAGCCGTGCTCTCGATGCTCGGTATGGCCCTTTGCAGAAATGCCATGTCCCGGCCGCGACCCCTGCCTGGTACACCACCCTACTGGATTGGGGCGCTGGTACATGGCGAAAATGGAATGCCCTTTTCTCCAACGCCGCGGCCGCCGTTCGGCTTGGCAAAGCCGTCGTGAGCCCGCACCTTTGTTGTTTGACCCTTGTGGTGCAAACCAACCTCAAGGTCGGCTCGAAGCTGTGCTCGTACATTGTTGTCAAGAACTTCGGAAGGCGCCTCGTCTAGCTGACCTCGTCCTGGCGCGAGCACTGCTCCTTGGATCACGCCCTCACTCGTGCATCTCCCCAGACGCGGGTGGCAACTGCGGTGAGTGCGGTCGCTCTGCTGGTCGTCCATCCCCCCCCCCTCCCCCCCCGCCTTCGTCGCCTCCGCGTTTCTT
>Ga0247777_1000211_pt1 | contig 15282 bp, 6 predicted proteins | sample UWRJL154409C5_FD_179937 | JGI IMG/M metagenome (GOLD analysis project Ga0247777, IMG submission 179937) | Plant litter microbial communities from Arlington Agricultural Research Station in Wisconsin, United States - UWRJ-L154-409C-5 | ecosystem: Environmental > Terrestrial > Plant litter >...
GATGCACATGGTCTCCATCCGGCGGCTGTTGAACTTCTCGAACATGGAGTCGAGCAGCCGCTTGATGAAGGCGATCTCCTCCGGGCCGTGGATCGTGGCCAGCTGCGTGGAGGGGTCGCTGTGCATGTTGATGATGGCCCACATCCGCTCTCCGCTGATCTGGTCTCGGATGCTCCGTACGTCGAGGTCGAGGGGGGTCACGGCCTCCCGGATCAAGGCGATGTGCGTACCGAAGTCGTCGTCGCTCACCGAAGCAGCAGCGACGGCCGGCTGGTCCTCGCCTTGCGAGGCGGTTAAAATGGCGGCGAGCACCTCCTTCCCGTCCTCGAGGTTGACGCAGCCGCGTGCGAGCATGGCCTGGAGGAAAGCACGGGAACTATCATCATAGCCTTCGGGGACTGGGGGGACCCAGTCGTTGGCGCCTTCCATGCCAATCCAGGCTCCGCGAATTCCGGACTGCCGAGAGACGGGATACTGAAGGCTCACGACTCCCAAGACGGCGACGAAGTCGTCCCCCAACTTTCTCGTTGGGCCGGGGAGCTGAAGGTCATGAGCGAAGACGCGTCGTGAAGGCGAAGAACGCGTTTAGTGCCGTGGAGAAATGCGGGGGCGAGCACCACTGCGGGCGGTCTTGGTCACAGGACCCCACAACCGGAGGAGGCACCGTAGGTAAATCATCTTCTTCAGCAGTATGCCCCAAGTTCACCATCCTACTCCCATTCACCCCCACCGTAGAACTTGCCAGTGCAACGAGCAGGCCAGAATCATGAGCCTTCTGCTCCCTGTTACTAAAACGACCGATAGCTACTGTACGTTAGGCGATAGGACAGCCGACTTCTCGACGTTGCCACCCTCGTACAAGAGGCGCCGTCGCTTTCCAGACCGCTCCCCCGTCTTCCGATCCCATCACAGCTGACAGCAAGCCGAGACGGCCCAATGACTGCGTTTTCCTTGCTCGGATCTCGTCACGCCTCAAAGCCTTCATGCACGTCATTGCCCCGGGAGACCGTCCGTTTCGACAGCCGAGCCGTCGGGCGACGCTTCTACGGGTCAGACACCCGGCGAACCAGGCTGTTCCTTGTATGGCGACCCAGTGGCCGTCTGCTCCCCGTGCCTCCCTTCGCGCTAGCGCCGAGGACCCGGTGAGGGGAACGATCTAGTCTTGTTATACAGAACAACGCCAGAGGATCAGAGAGAGAGGAAGCCCTCTAAGACATTGTCTGCGGTTGGCACTTCCATGAACAATGGACGAAACACGCCCGCCAGACAGGAGAAGGGGAACAAAAGACATTGTCTCCCCTTGTCTTCCCCTGCCCGTATAAGACAGGTTATGTCCCCTTACGTTCGAATGCCTGCACTGCCCCCGGCGGACAGAAAGATAGCCAGAACGACAAGCAAGGACCGCCGCCGAACTGTCGTCTCCTCGGATCTCGCCATCAAGTAACGCCCGACCCGTCTACCCACGTCAGCGCCAACACTCGCTGCCACCATGTGCAAGGGCACCGTCACGCACCTCCGCTGTCCGCACAAGCTGGTACACTTCGCCGTACGATGTGCCGGGAACTGCGAGCTCCCCGACGGGCCGCGGTTCATGCTCGAGGATACGTGCGCGGGCTGCCACCCCAGCTTCCGCGTCCACCTGATCAACGCAAAGTACGAGCGGGTGCGTGTCGAGCTGACGGAGAAGCTGCGTCTGGCCATCCACGAAGGCCGCGCCGACGAGCAGCAGAAGATGCACCGCGAGCTCGCCCTCGCGCAGAGCGCGTGCATCCAGGAGGTGCTCCTGGCCAGACAGTATCGCGTCCCGGTGGAGGGCGTCATATGGCCTGGCAAGGTCGAGGAAGAGTAAGCGAGCCTTTTACTATCCCCAGTCATTGGATGCCGCCAGCCTAATTATTCTTCTATGTTGTCTCGTCCGTAATCTGTGATAAAATCTAAATCTCCATCCCAAAATCATTATTGTTCCTGCCCCATCCTGCCCGATTCCATTGCCCACAAATCAGCGAGCCAAAACCCAACCGAGCAAAGCCGTGCTGACCCTCACCAAGGTCCCATGAAACCCTGCTTGAACTCGTCCGGCATGTCTAGCGGGCCCATGTACTGCGCCACCTCGTAGAGGTTGGACGGTTCTGGCGCCGGCGCCGGCCGCTGCGGCTGCCCTCCGGCCGACGCTCCTCCGGCCTTGGACTGCTTCTGCGCCTGCTTCTGCGCCGCGGAGCGCTGCTTGTCGGCGGCGAGGTCCTTCTTGCCCTTGTTGTACTCCTTCATGCGCGTGATGCCCAGCTTGCCGACGCGCCGCTTGTCCGTGGGGCAGCGCAGCAGCGGCAGCTGGATGACGGCCGCGAAGACGTCGTGCACGCGCTGCCGGCTGACGGCGTGCCGCCGCGCCACCTCGGCGAAGGGGAACATGTCCAGACACGTCTCGGCAATGTCGACGTAGATGTTGGGCGCCGGCTTGCGCTTGCCATCGGGGGCCGTCGTCGTCGTCGTCGTCGTCGTCGTCGGAGCCGCGTTGCCGCTCCCGCCACCCGCAAGCCGACCCGCTGCCGCCGTGACGACGGTCGATTTCTTACCTGCGGCGGGCGTCGGCCGCTGTGAGGGGGGCGGCTTTGTGGCCGTCTTGCTCGCGGGCTGCGGCGTCTGAGCCGGGCTGGGGTCCCGCTGGGGCGTCGTCTGGCCCCGCTCGGCCGCCTGCGCGGCCATCACGTGGCCGAGGGCGTGGGCCGGCATGGCCGAGGAGGGGAGGCCCACGAGGGCGTTGGTGTCGAAGGCCGAGTTCAGGTGTCTCATGGGGTGGGACGAGGGCATAGCGTGTTGCATCGGCACCGTGTGTTGCATCGGCACCGTGTGGCCGGGGATGGCGTGCGTGTAAGGCTGGCTCACGAGCGGGTGGCCGGTCGGAACCATGCCGTGGGAGCTGCTGAGGCAGGCCTGCTGGCGCGCCCGGGCGCAGATCAGGCACGGCTTCTTCAACGGCTGCCCCGTCTGCTGGGGTGGCGGCGGCGGCGAGGGATCCGAGCCCGGAACCGACGGCCCTGCACCTGGGAAATTCTCCTGGCTGCTCGGAATCGTGCTGGGCGTTGGCGCGGTGGTGGGCGTGACCGGACGGGTGGGCATGTCTGGCAGCGTCTGGTGGTCGGGGGTCCTGGCAGGAGAAGGCTGAGGGGAAGATCGTCGCGTGTCCGGTGCGGCGGGCGACGCTGGGTCCGTTTGCGGCAGGAAGCTGGCGGCATGGGCGAGCGTCATCAGGTTCGCTTCCGGGTTCGCCGCGCGGGCTTCAACGTGTCCCCCACCGCCACCCACCGCCGCGTTGATCGGGGTCGGAACCGGGCGCTGGTTGAAGGCCACAGCGGGCATCATGGCGATGTGCGGAGGAAGCGCGTTCATGAAGCTGTAGGCGTCCATGGCCGGGTACGTCGGCTGCATCAGCATGTCGGTGAAGGGGAGAAAGGGGTCGAAGAAGTGCTGTGTCGGCACCGGCGCCGGCTTGATCGGAGACGGCTGGACGAGCTGGGGAACTTGTTTGGGCGACATCTGGGGCGAACCGTGCGATGCTGCCGAGGGACCCGGATACGACTGCAGAAACACGAAGTTCTCCATGCCGGGGAGTCCCTCGCTTCGAACGTCCGCAGCTTGCACCTGTCCGGGGAGGGTTTCTGCGGGCTGCGCGGCGTTTCCCATATCGTCTCCGTTCTCTACCCGCGTCGGGCTCCGAAAAGCGTCAGGGATAGGCTCCACCTTGGGTACGGCAGCTGGCACGCCGTGCGGTCTGCCGGCCGGAGGATGGGTCGCGGGTCGCGGGGCGAGGTCCTCAGGGACGGGCCCCGTGGAGGGGTTCGTTGAGGGGTTCGTTGAGGGGAATCCATTGGGGCCTGTCCGCTGCTTCTTAACCGGCTTCTCAGAAACGAACTCTATGTCGTCATCCTCGAGGATCCTTTTGAGCGGGATGCCTGCTGTCGGCTCCAGCCGAGGAGGGGAGGGGGTGGGCAGGGGGGGGGAGATGGAGGCCGGGGCGGATCCAGGACACATGTTTGGTCTCTCAGGTGAGATGATACTGCAGGACTAGAGACAGACCAGGCGGCAGGGCAATTAGCTAGGAAGATGGGAAAGCCCCTTCCTCGGGAGGGTTGGAGGATATTTGTAACAGGAGACTGGGCCACTGGGCTTATGGCAGCAGACTCCCGGGGCCTAGTCCTACCCAAGGTTCAAGATTGCCTATGAATCCCGGCTTTCTGGAGGAGAGAGTGATCCATTTTCACTGAGAGCCCATGTCTGCGCGGTACCGCTCAAAGAGAGTGAAAGACTTGTGCAGAGGCATAGGGATCTCCCCATCTGAAGCCCTTCCACCTCATGTTGTCCCGGCTTATCATCAGAGACAAAGAGCCACTTGAGCTAGTGTCTCCGCTGACTGGGTCTTTTCCTGGTTCTGCCCTCAACTCCAGGCAAGGTATTCCGGGCCCTAGCTGCCCTTGGGAAAGAAATTAGCGTATGCCTTTGCTCCCAGCCCTGGGAAAACGCCTGCTCGATGCAGTTGAGACCACCATAAGCCTCCACCAAACTCCTCCAGGCCGCAGCCTATACGCAGGATAGAAAGGAGCGTTTGCCTTTGCTACAAGCCTGAGGGGGGGACACCAGCTTTGGTGGAGGCAGGCGGAGTCAGCAGTGGAGGTGAACATTCAGGTGAGCTGCATCTGAACGCTGATATTGGGGGTTGAAATATCTCAGGAATTGGAGGAACTAGATTGGTTTAGAGCCGGAGTTTCTTGAGCAAGGATGATCAGGATGTACTATTCAGATGGAGAGATTCCTGAAGAGGGGTTGTGAAGTTGAAAGTAAACCAGCAAGGGCGAGGCTGCCGCTTAACAGGTTTTAAAACGGCAGTGGTAACCCTCTGAATACCCAGGTACTGTACCTAGAGTGTGGTCTGTGCTGAAGCTCCAACTGCTGAACGCTGCCTCGAGGCTGTCTGCGGGCCTTGGAGTGGCCTCACAGAACACCCACAGCGCATTCCCCCATTGGCTGGCGGGACTGCGGGAATGTCAACCCCGCCGCCACCGCTGTAAACACCAGCGTCAAGTCTTCCCAGCTCCTACCATTCGCAAAGACGGCTTCCGCGGAGTCGACGACACCAGAGAAGCCGTCAAAATGGGCACCGGTGAAGCGGAGGCAAACCCGCTCACGTCGACGCAGAAGTCGTCCGACTCGCTCGCGGTGGTACTCCACCCGCTGGTCCTCTTGACCATCTCGGATTACTTCACTCGCCACACACTACGCAATCTGATAGGCCCCATCGTGGGCGCCATCCTAGGCCAGCAGAATGGCCGCGAGATTACCCTTGAGCACACCTTCGACGTTCTCGTCCAGCAGTGCGACGATGTCTACTGCAGACTTGACGAAGACTGGTTTGCGGATCGCCTGGAGCAGAGTACGTGCCCCTCCGTTTCCCGTGCCCATCCCCGCCGAGACCACTCCCAACGGCCTAGTAGTAACCGACTGACGACGTCCGCAGTGAAGCTAGTTCACAAGGACCGCGAGCTCGAGCTCGTCGGATACTACGCGGTGCTGCCCCGGAGCGGGCCGACGCGCGCCATCCTCCCTCTACACAATCAGTTCCTCTTGCGGAACGAGTCAGCGCTCCTGCTGGCCTTCCATGCCGACGAGCTCCTGGAGCCGTCGGTGGGCGGCAAGCTGCCCGTCACTGTCTACGAAACCGTCCCCGAGGCGGTGGACGACGGCGCCAAGGATGGCGCGCAGGCCGGCAGCGAGGATCTCCCCATGGAGGACGGGACCGAGGACCTGCACGGGATAAAGTTCCGCGAGCTGCCCTACACGGTGGAGACGGGCGAGGCCGAGATGATCAGCATCGACTTTGTGGCCCAAGGCGCCACCAACGCTGCCGCCGCCGACGACACCAAGCCCCCCGCCAAGAAGGAGCCCAGCGCCGGCAAGGGCAAACAGCGAGCCGCCCCCGGGCAACTCGGTACGGCGGCGCCTCCGGCCGAGATCGAGAACACTCTCTTACGGGAGGACGAGGAGCTCATTTCCGCCCTTACGGCCAAGGCCAACGCCATCAAGATGCTCCGCTCGCGCATCCAGCTCATCACCGCATACCTTGAACAGCTCCCGCCCTCGTATCTGACGGGGAGCGACGAAGCGTCGTCGGCCGGGGCAGACGACACCGCCGCCGCCGCCGCCGCCAACGGTCCCTCGGCGGCGCCGTCGTACACTATCCTCCGCTGGATCCAGGCGTTGGTCAACCACCTGCCGCTGCTGGTACCGTCGGCGGCCGAGAGCGAGGCCTTTGAGCGTGAGATGCTCAGCGAGTCCAACGACGTGCACCTTGTGGCGCTCTTCAGCGACATCATGCAGAGCGTGCAGGAGATTCGCGATATGGGCAAGAAGCACGTCGTGCTCGAGGCCGCCAAAAACGCCAAGCCCAGCCGCGGCGCCGACTTTGCGTCGCCCGGCGGGAGTTTCAACCTCGGGAGCGCCGGCGACATCATGGCCTGACGGAGCTCGGCTGTGCCATACAACCATTGAGGCGGCGGTAGAGGGATCTTGCTGCTCCTGGGCGGCTCAAGGGCGTGGTGTATGAGAGAGGGCGGGCGATACTTGCGGACGAGGGCCGCCGTGGTTTGGCTTCGGTGGAAGCTGTTGAGATCTTCCTGGCCGGGAAAGATGCCTGCCCCGTTGGGAAGACCGCGGTGGACGACCAGGCCCGGGGTCATGAATACCTACCCAGCCTGGATTCTGGTGAGCCATCGCTTGCAACTCAGAGTTGGCCGAAAAGGAGGTCCTTCTTGACAGCCCGAGGTAGCATACTAGACTCCCGTATGGAGAAGTGCCTGCCCCGTATGGGGTCAGCGCCGCCTCTCCCTGCCGAACGAGCTCTGTCCCAACAAAGTTTCTCATTGCAATCTGCTGAGATCTGTCAAGACTTGGGACAACAGCATTCCGCGCAAGCTTCGACGGCTGCCGTTGGGCTGTTGGGCAGTCTGTCCTCGATTTTCCTCTCCTCGAAACGCACGCACCCGCCTCTCCTGGGGCCTCGGACCGGCACTCGAAAGATATCCATATGGCGTCGAGACAGCTCCCAACTTCGTGAATCCCCAATGGACGCTTCCGAGCATCGGGGGCCTGGTCGGCATGGACGTCAACTCCAACTTTTGCCCTCTTTCCCCCTCCCCGTCCCCCCTTTTTCTCCTCTTCTCCAACTCCATCCCTCTTCCGGCCCGCCCTGAAGCCACGCCCCCACCGTCTGCGCAAAGCGCGCAGAGGCCGACGACGCACGCTCGGCAAAAACCGCTCCCCTTACCCCAGACCGGCACTCTAACCCAGACATGCCGCTGCAACCGCACAACCCGCCCTCCCTCTTCCCCCCTGAGCTCCACGCCGGCCTCCCTGGCCCGCCGTCCTGCTCACCGCCTGGGGCCGGCCCCTGCTGCTGCTGCTGCTCACCGCCCCTGCTCGCGGACGTCGCTGACGTCTTGTATGTACGGATGTGAGGAAGGTACCTAGGCACTGTAGGTAGGTAGGTACCCGACCCTCACCCCGTCCTATCCTATTTTTCGAAAGACCCGCCGAAGCCGTGGACGCCCCCCCGTTCCCGGCGAGCGGTCTGCCCCCCACGCATCCGCATGCTCGCTCCCCCACACGGGTAGATCTGCCAAGGACCCCGTCAATGCGAACACGGCACGTTCGTGGGGGTCAGCGACGGGACAACGTGGCAGACCGAACGGCGCGCAAAGCAGCCGGTCTGCAACACCCGCGTATGAGCTCGTTACGACACAGAGGTGTTCTTTTTTAATTTCAAAATTTTTTTTTTTTTTCAAAATTTAAACTGGCATAAAGCCGAAAGCGCGTCATGTCGTGACGCCACCGCCTGCCTTGCGAGCGCGCCCACCCCCGGGTGCTAGGCGGTCCGGCGGCATACGTTACTTGTCGCTCCCGGAGCTCGGCCTCCCCGCCCGGTTCGCTATGCCCTAGCTCGTCTGAAATAGGTCGAGACCGACCTCGAACGGCGTGGCTCGCGTGGTCGGGCCTCGAGCCAGCCCGGTGGCGTTGCGGAGGTGCGGGATTCCGCTTTCGCCGCCCACCGAGGGGGTGGGTTAGGGGACGGCTTCCAGGACCGTCACCGGCAGGGGTGGTCGGTCTAGTGGTACAGAGTACTCTTGGTCTAAGCCCCAACGAGAAAGTTCAAAAAGGGGGCGCGGAAGAGGGCACCCGCTCGGCTAGGGAGTGCCGTGGTCGGGGTAGGGGGAGGCGAGGGGGCGAGACTGCGACTGAGGATCCATGGGTGGCGGCGGGGTCGAGCCGTCGTTACACTGCCGTACAAAGTTGACAAAAGGCCGGAGGGGGCGAGCGTCAGAGAGCTCTTGGGCTTGGAGCCTCATTGCTGTCGTCATCGGCTAGGGGACGCCGGGACGGGGTGCCAGTGTCCCATCCGTACCTGTGCGCGACGCTGCTGCATATTGCACGGCTCGCACGGGTGGCATGCCGGCTGCAAGAGGAGGGATAGCACCCTCGGAGTATATTTGGCAACTTTCGTACAATATATCGTACAACTTGTGTGCCCAGCCGCTACCTGCTACCTGCCTTGCTTGCGTAGCGCCCCCCTGGCCTCACCCGTGCCACCCCTCGCCGCCGTCGGTCGGTGGTCAGAGGTTCTTCTCCCGGGGGCCGACCACCCTCGCGAACTCGTCGAGCTCCATGGTGAAGGAGTGGCGGCCGCCCGTCTTGCTGCGCAGCAGCGCGTCGTAGTCGAGCATCTCCTTGAGCGGCACCTTGGCCACGATCTCCAGCATGCGCGTGACGCCGCGCTTGGGGTCGCGCAGCGACTGCCGCGTCTCGTACGGGTCCGGCGGGACGTAGACGTGTGCGAGGTCGATGGTGCTCTCGCCCGCCGCCGTCGTGTTGGCCTCGCGGACCTCGAGGACGTGTCCGCCGCGCCCGGAGCTGATGTCGTGCTGGATGGCCCCGGCCGCGTCCTCAGGCGTGTGGATCGTCACCGCCATAAACGGCTCCAGGAGGACGACGGCTTCCTTGGCGTGCGCGTCGTTCAGGGCCGCCCTGACGGCCTGCAGAGCCGCCTGGACGATGTGGCCGTCGGTGCCTGCGCCGAAAAAGTCGGTGCTCGGGTCGAAGACGAGGGTGACGCGACACCCATACATGGGGAACCGCTTCCGCGGGCCACGGGCCATGGCGGCTACGGCCCCGTTAAACAGCAGTTCCTCGACGGGGAGGCTGCCTACCGACGGTTGTTCGCCGTCCTGCCGTATCCGAATGTCGAAGAAATTCCCTTCGTGCTCCCGCCCACCGCGGCCTGGTATTTCGGCTCTCACCGACGCTTCTACCGAGGCCGTACAGGCGGCTCGTCCGGCCTTATTCGCAATCACCTTGTCAACCAGCACCCGGTGCTCTCCCGTGGGAGACCGGAGAGACTCCTTGTAGTCGACTTGGATCTCGCCAAACAAGGCATTGATGCTGTAATTCGACTTGAGCCGGTCGATGGCGACTTCGAGATGGAGCTTGCCCATTCCAGACAGGATGAAAATGTCGGCCTTCTCGTCCTTGCTCCACCTCAAGCTCGGGTCCTCCCGCGAGATCTTGGTAAGCGCTTCTTCCAGGATCTTGGCCTCGGTGAGGGTGAAAGGCTCGAGGGAAAGGAAGGCGACAGCCGGAGCTATCTCCAAAGGTTTGATCCGAAAGGCTTCGGATACCCAATCCGGTGACTTGTGCAGGTGACTATGGCTCGGCCATATCACGAGGGTGTCGCCTGTCCGTGCCGACTTGAGCCCGGAGATGGCGCCGATCTGTCCGGCGCCGAGATGTGGTATCTGGACAGTTTTGGACGCAGATACTTGGAGGATCTGAAGGGGCTTTTCCGTGTCCACCGACGGTCCCAGGTTAAGATTGGACAGCGGCGAGTTGGCATAGAGGGTACCGCTGTGGACCCGTACAAAGGTCATCATGCCCCGGACATTGGGGAAGATCTTGGGGTCATTCACGACCTTGAAAACCGAAGCAATTCCACCTATTGGTGTGTTGTGGCGTTTTGATCGGGAACGTGACGATTTCTCAGCATCGGGGGCCGTGCTTCTCGGACCGGCGACGGTGTGTGCGCCGAACGCTTCCTTGACCGGGGCCTCTCCGGGATTCGGGAGATAGTCGACGATAGCGTCGAGAAGCGGCTCGACGCCCATATTTGTCAGGCTGGACCCCGCAAATATGGGAACCAGGCTTCCGTCTCCGTTTAGGATGGCGCGGTGGACGCTCTTCTTGATCGCCGCAGCGGACACGTCTGTCCCGTCCTCGGCGAACTCCTCGACGAGGTCGTCGTCCTCTTCACAGAGCTTTTCGATAAGCCTCATCCGGGCCGTCTCTACCTCTTCCCACAGCGCCTGGTCCCCCCGCAAAACGCTCTGCGACACAAGCGTATGCTTGGTGCCGTGCCACCGAAAGCCTACCTTCTGCAGGACGTCGACCACGCCGACGAAGCTGTCCTTGTCCCAGAGCGGGATCTGGCACACTAGAGGCCACGAGTTGAGCCTGGAGGCGATGTCTACGACCGACTTTTTAAAGGAGGCGCCGTCGCGGTCGAGCTTGTTGACGTAGACGATGCGCGGGATCCTGAACTGCTGCGCCGTGGCCCACACCCGCTCCGTGTGAGCCTCGACGCCCTTGACCGAGTCGATGATGCATATGGCGCCGTCCAGGATGGGCATGCAGCGGTCCACCTCGAAGCGGAAGTCCTGGTGGCCGGGCGTGTCGATGAGGTTGATGGTCTTGGGGCGGACGCCCGCGGGACAGGCCCCGGCCAACGGCCAGTGGAAGCTGATGGCGGCAGACTGGATTGTGATCTTCCGATCCCTCTCCATGGGGAGAAAGTCGGTGATGGTGTCGCCATGGTTAACATCTGTGACGGGTGGTAAGCCAGAGACCATCACGCATCGGGCCCCTTTGGATCTAAGGCCTACTGCCGAGATGCCTTGTCACGCCGCTGTAGTATAGCATGCGCTCCGTCGTCGTTGTCTTGCCCTACAGATAGAAAATACATTAGAGACACTTAGAGAGACCAGGAGAGGGCGCGTACGGCATCGACGTGGGCGATAATGCCCACGTTGCGGATGTCCTCGATCCGGGCGCCATCATGTAGCAGTCGGCTGGCACGGCCGGTGGGGCCGAAGGAAGGGGAAAGCCTAGAGCAGCACCTGGAAGCAACGAGCCGAACGGGCATAGCTTCCTGCCCGTCGTGGCCGGATTCCGGCGTTCACTTTCTTCTATTCATCCCGTCTTTCGAGGTGAGGAAGCGTCAGGTGAAGTCCGCCAACTTCCGCGCGGCAGTCGCTTATTAGAACGGCGCTAAAAATGGTGAGCTTTTTCCCACCTGCTCCGCCGCACCGCCGCACTTGGTCAGTGCTCCCGGGTGCAAGCGTGCAGATGGGCGTCCCGTCTTGACCAACGCCGCAACACCAGCAGCGGCCATCGCGACGCACTCCCTCGCTGCCCAAGCTGCTAGCCCACCTCGCTGCATAGAGCGACATCCCCGCGACTGAGCGAGCCCATCCCGCGCGACCCTTGTCCGGCCGTATCATGGCCTGAGGTAGGCGCGTCTCTTGCCGTCCGACCGAAACCGCAGGCAACGTCATTCACGACCGACCGACCGACCGACCAATCCAGCCCAACCACACCCGCCGAAGCGGAAGAGCCGCCATGGATTACAGCACAACCCTTCACGACGACGACCACCCGTCGGGCGCCTCGCCGTGGGGCTCGCCGGGGTCGCCCCAGCACAGCCGGTCCGTCAGCGCCGCCGACCCCCCGTCGTCGCCGTACCAGGGCTTCGGGGCGCAGACGCCGAGCAACGGCCTCGCGCACGACCATGAGCACACCGAGGGCGGCTTTGGCTCCGGCGCGCACGAGTACCGCCGGCCCGACACGGCCAGCACCGACTCGGCGGCGGGCGACGACGATGCGGAGACTCTAGTCCCTTCCCCTCCCCTGGGCCCGTCGGCCGCTGGTCAAGAGGCGGGCGGGCAGCAGCAGACATCTTCACCCCAGGAACCGTCAAGGCCGTCCGGAGATACAGCAACAACACCAGGTGGCCCGGCTGGCCGGAAGCCGACGCGGCCGGGGCTCAAGCTCCAGGCCAAGATCACCGGTCTCGAGCGCACCGGGCGCAAGGACCCGATATTGCGCTTTGATGTTCACGTGGGTAGCATCCTCGCCAAACGCAACCCGGCAGGAAGGCGGGCGGGCGGACAGTTGTTGGCTAACATGGAGCAGACCAACCTCCCGCGCTTCCGGACCACGCAGTACCGCGACGTGCGGCGGCTCCACTCCGAGTTCGAGAAGCTCGCCGAGCACTTGATATCGGCCAACCCGGAGGCGCTAGTGCCCGCAGTGCCGCCGGCCGTGACGTCGGCTGGCGCGGGCACGGACGAGGACGAGGCGCGCGTCAAGGCCATGATGCAGCGGTGGTGCAACTACGTCTGCAGCAACGACGTCCTGACGCGGGACGACGAGATGGTGCTCTTCGTCGAGAGCGACTTCGGCTACAGTCCCATGGTCAAGAAAAAGCAACCCGCAACGGGCGTCAAGCGGAAGATCCTCAAGCAGTTCGCGCCGCCCGCCGACGACACACCCGAGCTCGAGGTGGCTCGCCCCACCGTCAAGCTCTTCTATCTTGGCAGCATGGATGCTGGGCACAAGGTGGACAAGCTGGTTAGGTCCCGCCGAGGTAACAGCACACCCACCCCCCTTTTTCCTCCTCTTCCTTCCGCGTGTGGCCGACGCGGACGAGGCGCTCACAGGTCGCTAATCACGCCACAGGACTGGGTCAGGCCGAGTCGGATTTTGGCGTCAAACTGGGCAGCATGATGGCGCAGGAGCTGCACCCGGGGCTCGCCCACGCCTATCGGAAGCTGGGCAAGGTCGTGCAGATGGTGGGCGACTGCCACGCGGCCCAGGCCACGGCCGAGGCCACGACCATTGGCGACCCGTTTGCCTACCACTCGTCCGACGCCTTCATTGTCAAGGAGACGCTCACCAACCGCCAGTTACTGATCCGCGAGTTCCTCCAGGCCCAGGAGACCACGCGCAACAAGCTCGGTGCCACGGACCGGCTCAAGGCCAGTTCCAACGTGCGGCGCGAAAAGGTCGACGAGGCCATCGCCTCGCTCGACGAGGCGCGCCAGAACGAGGCCTACCTGGCGCAGAAGACGGAACGCGTCACCAAGAACCTGGTACAGGAGCGCCGCAAGTGGTTCGCGCGCACCGCCGCCGACCTGCGCCTCAGCATCCGCGAGCACGTCATCCGCGAGATCGACGCCGAGCGCCGCACCTTGGCCCTGCTGGAGACGGTCCGTCCCGACATCCGGAGCATCGACGGGTCCGGCGGCCTGAGCCGTCTGGGCCGCGAGTCGCACCCCACGGTACGGCGCGCCAGCGTGGCCGCCAGCCAGGGCCCCAAGGGCGACGCCTGGAGCGGCGTCCCGCGCCGGACGGACACGATGAACCGCAGCGTATCGGGCAGCCTCATGGGCAACGTGGCCGAGGAGGGCGACGCGGGGGAGGGCCAGGGTGACGGCGCCCAGACCAGGCCGCGGGGGCTGTCGGGCGTCAACGAGGAGGACGATGAGGATCGGGTGGATGCGCGCAATGCGGCTAGCCGACTGGCGGCGAGCACCTTTTGAGACCTGCATACGGCATCGAGGATGCCCCAGAGCCGGCCGAGAGCTGCTTGGCGGTATCTGGCGACGACATCCGTGCACGCCCCGGGTCGGCCGCGGCCTTGTTAGAGAACACCCCCTTCTTTTTCCGTGCCGTAGGTATCAATGTATGTGCGCCTACACATTTTTATCGTCTGGGTCCCCCTCCCCTCTCGACGTCTTTTTCCCCACTGCGAAGTCGCTGGCCGCCTCCCGTCCCCGGAATCCGGAGGCCGGTGCGCTCGAGCGGGCTCGGAAGAGGGATCGCGGAGCCGTGATAGGTCCGATACCGACAGAGGCGGCCCAGACGGGCTGTCGGCCAGTGAGTGTCGTCCCAAGCAACGTCCGTCCCCACCACCCCCCCGGATACAAAAGTGATGCCGAAGGTGGAGACGAAGGGTCCGGAGGCAGGTTGTCCGGTATTTGCTAGCGGTTGCCGGAGCCGGCAGGGGGGTGCTCTGCTTTCTTGACTTCTGCTGTTGCTCCCAACGGGAGCCAGCAAGCTATCGCAAGCCCCGTCCCGAATTTTACACCGCCGGGAGGGCGGACGTTCACCGGCGGATACGAGAGGCAAGTCTCAGATCATATCGGGCCAAGCTGTGGGTCCGTCCGACCGGCTCGCCCTGTTCGCCCTGAGGTCGAGGCCTCGTGCTTCTGACGGGCGTCGACGTGCTGCGGCTCGGCAGACTTGTCGTTGCACGGCAGAGGAGGCGGCGTACTGGCCGCTATTCGTGCCTTCGTGCCCCAAGTCATGGCCATTACACACCGGTTCCCGCTATTGGGGCGCTGCCGTATCGCTGACGGTGTTGGAAGACCGTCGTTGAGTGACCGGAACTGTCACTCCGTACTCTCCCCGACACGGCCCGCCGTGCATGTCGTTGCACAACCCGGTATACTAGTTGGCAGCAGTGCGCCATGATAGCCTCATTGGCCTCACCGGTCACTCTCTGCCTTATCTTGAGTCATTGATGTTTGCGCTCGACCTCGGATGACGCCACCACTCAAGGGGTTGTTCTTTTACCAGTGCGTTCGGCGGCAGCCCTGGAGGCATCTCGAGACACCAATAGCCGAAGGAATCAGATACGTGTCTGTCGTTGCAGGGGGCAGGCTGCTCCGGGCGAAGAGGCGGCCGCATGCGTTAGGCGCCGGACTAGTGAGCGTGTCCCAGGGCCGACATGGCGGCACCGACCGGGGGTTCTCCAAGCTCCTCTTCGGTACTTGGGCCGGCGCGAGGGCGGGGCGCGTCTTCGGAGATGGAACTACCACGTCCAGAGTGGCAAGCTGCTGCAGGTTCGCCCGACGCATGGCACATCGGCGTCGATGATGGGATGCGACGACGAGCACGGGTGCTCTGCTCGCACCATAGGGTTCCACGGGGCGGGAAGGGCTTTGCGGAAGCTGAACAGCTGATGGCGAGCCGATCACTGTTTCGAGTCCGATATTGGGCGACGATCGGTTCAAGGACCCTCGCGCGACTATTCCGGTGGTTTCCGCTTGGGTCCTCCCGCAGGATGGACGAGGCTGCGGTGTGGATAGTGGAGGAGCTGGTGTCCCAGAATGAAGGCCACAGCCC
>Ga0247777_1000212_pt1 | contig 15271 bp, 10 predicted proteins | sample UWRJL154409C5_FD_179937 | JGI IMG/M metagenome (GOLD analysis project Ga0247777, IMG submission 179937) | Plant litter microbial communities from Arlington Agricultural Research Station in Wisconsin, United States - UWRJ-L154-409C-5 | ecosystem: Environmental > Terrestrial > Plant litter >...
GGTAACGGAGGTTGGATATGACTAGGGAAAGGCAAAAGGGTGCCAGCGAGGTGAGGTAGAGTAGGAGCCGCGGGTCGCTTAAACGAGGCTGTAAACGCCGAGAAGTTGTTGAGCAGCTGCGCGCCACGCCAAGGGAACGACAACAAGTCCGTCACGGGCTGTACGGATGGCCGCGATGATCGCACAGCTCCGGAGGGTTGATGAGATGGACGTTGGGCTTGCGAGGGCACCTGTGCAGAGCGCGTGGTTGGGAGGGGCGAGCGACGGGGGTCGACGCCCACCTCAGGACCCGCCAACGACCTCTCTCTCCCAGGCACGGTATCTCCGGCCTCAGGCGGCGGCGGCGGATCGGGCTAGAAAGGCGTAATACGACGGGGAGGCGCAGAAGAGTCTGACAACGAGCATTCGGCCCCGGATTCTCGCTGCGGCCAGCTCGAGTTGGGGAGAAAAAATGATTCCAGGGCGCGACTGACAGATTGGGAGGACGGAGAAAGGCTAAAGGAAGAGTGCAGGAGTGCAGCGAGAGTGTCGTTCGGCCACAGCGGGGACACAGCGATAAGTTCCAGGCGTTTTTGGGTTTCTGGGAATGCTGTGCACGCCCCCCAATGACGAATCACTCTTGGCGCGTGGCGTCTCACGTGGCTGAGGGCCACTTCTGCGTGACTGAGAGCAGACGACGACCGACAATTAACGAAACGTCTCGACTTTTGGTTTCGAAGGACAATTCATTCCTTGTGTCGGCCACGATGATGCAGCGGGCGCATTCGCCGGCGCCGCCCGCACCGTCGTAGCTACGTCCATAGGTCTACATAGGGGTACAGCGTAAGTGTACATACAACAGCAGATGCCGCAACCGCCGTCTGGGCTCACTCATCGTCGCCATCCGCATCTGCATCCGCCATGTCGACGTCCCCGTCCCCGTCCTCGTCCTCGTCCTCGGCGTCGGCATCGGCATCGGCGGCCCTGGGGGACGTCTTACCCCCGGCATTGTTGACACCGTTGACGCCGTTGACGCCGTTCGCTCGCTTTTCCTTCGGGGATGCCGTCTGTACCTGGACCGCACCCTCTTCGTCCTCGCCCTTGTCCTTTAAATTCCACTCAGCCGGGTGTCCTTTGTCCTCCTTTTTGGGCGTCCCAGCGACCGGCAGGCGAACACGCTCCGCAACCCACCCGGGGGGGAAGCCGGGCCCGCTATCCGCGTTTCCGTAGTCACTCTTCTTGGTACCCTTGGGCCACCGTCCCGGCCCGCGTCCGGTACCACCGGTCTTCTTCCTAGAAGAGGACGACTTTGGACGGCTCGAGGACGACTTGCGAGAGCTACCTGCCGAACGACGGATCTGCGGGGCGCTGCTCGTTCGCGATACCAGAGGACGAGGCGCGCTGGGGCGCGGCCGGTCGAGGCGCCGGGCCGAAAGTGGCGGGAACACGGTAAAGCGAGTCACAGGTATGTCTTTGTAGGGCGCGGTCCAGTCGTCGACGCTGTCCTTGTCCACCGCCTCGGCCTCCACCGCATGCTCGGCCGATACCTTCGGCGGGGGGGCATCCTCCAGGATCGCGACACCAATATCCGCTGCTTCGGATGCTTCCTCGACGACCGCTGGTTTTTTCGATTCGACCTCGTTCGCTTCGGTGGTCTCGATGACCGCCTCTGGAGGCTCCGCCTCCGGCTTGTCTGTATTCCCGTTGACGAGGGCGATGGCGGCGGGTCCGTCGGCGTTGACAAGGATGGCTGCCGCCATATCGGCGACTTTTTGATCTTCGTCTTCCTCCCGAGGCGCAATTGCCGTGAGGGCAGGACCCAGCTCAAAGTTGCTCGCGTTGCTCCGACCCATGACGTACGGCGTCCAGGTGAGCGACGTCGGGTTCAACGTCACGTACTTTTTGGACTCCCACTTGGCCACGTATTCCCGGCAGTACGTCAAGTCCACCCGAAACGCGTAGACCTCCGTCTGAGGGTCTCGGACTAGGCACCGAAGGCCTTCGAGCGCCGCGACGACGTCGTCCGCCGTCAGGCCCGTGTCGTCGGAAATCTGCTTTATGCTGAGACCCTTCTTCTCGTTCCTATCGCCCGGGACGCAGTCGAGCAGGTATCGGCACATGATCAGCCTCCAGTAGTTCCGATACGAGACGAGCCCCATGTCGGAAAGTGGCTTCTCCGGCGAGCCCGTCTTCTTTTCCACTTTGGTGAGGAGGTAGGAGAAGTCGATCAGGAGGTTCCCGTATCCCTTGCGTTGGTGGTTCGGCAGCGTCAGAATACAGCTGACGTTGTTCTGGCTGCTTGCTCGTTTTTCCTTGGAGAAGTAGCCGACGAAGTGATAGCCCAGGTCGTCGTATTCGCAGAGCACGTAGAAGAGGAAGGGCTCCACGTCGTAGTAGAGCGTCTTGGAGCCCAGGAAGAGCTTCGCCAATAGGCAGAGGTTCTGGCAGTAAACCGGATTCTTCCGACCGTCCACTTCGAAGATGGAGATGGAGCGGCTGCGGTATATCTCGTCCCCCGGCGGGTGCTTGGCCGGACACTTCAGCTTGTGCCGCCAGGCCACATAGGCCGAGTTCATGTACTTCAAACAGAACTCGCAGATGAAGAGGACGCGGTTCCTGCTGTACTCCTCGGGATACGGTGCCGCGTACCAGGTGTCGATTTCGCAGCCGCCAAACTCGATGCACTCGATCTGGCTCGCCGGTCCAGACGACTTCTTGGACTTTCTGGTAGGAACCTCAGCCTCTGCCTGCATGGCAAGAACCCGCTGCCGCCATTCTTCCTCGGCCTTTTGCTTGGCTTCGTCAAAGCGGCGCCTGTCGTCGTTGGTCGGCAGTGTTTTAGACGTGTCCGCCTCGGCTTCGTTCAAAATTCCGCCATACGGTTTGCCCTTCAGTTCGTCCGTCTCCTTGTCGAAGAAGGAGTAGAAAGGCTGAGAGAATGCGGTGGCGATAACGGGGGCTCCGGCGGAAGAACCGACGTGAACGGCGCTGCGGGCCGTCCCGGGCCTGGACCTCGACTTCTCGCTCTTCTCCTTCCTTTGGCCCTTTGGTTTTTTCGAAAGGATGCTACCAAGCGCCTCCGGGTTCACGAAGAGCTTCAACGTCAACCTACTTCGCTTCTTCTCCACGGTCACCAGCGGCGCAGAGGAACTTTTCAAGCGTGACGACCGGGCCGACTGCGGCCTGCTGGAGTCGTCGACGTCGACGGCATCTTCCAGATCCAGGTCGTCGGCCGTATTCTTCCGCCGTTTGCGGAGAGACATAATGCTCTCGTCCACCTCGACCGAGGATGTTTTGCGCTTCCTAAGCACGCGGGAGCCATCCATAGGGTCCTCGTCGAGGACCAGTTGGTTAAAAACGGAGTGTGAGTCGGGGTTGACCGCGCCTCGTTGAGACGGTAAAAGATCCCTGGCGACCTTCGGGGCGGTGGCTCTCCGCGTAGCTGGCGGCGAGCTCGTCATGCTGCCTCCGTTAACCTCAACGCCCGTCTCGACATTATCGACACCCGCGGCTTCTGACTCCAGGTCAAGGCATTCGGGGCATTTCCAGGTCTCAGGGGCTGTCAAGGTCATCAGACAGGCCCTCGAAGTTAGCGGGATGGGCATAACATACCAGTGTCAGGAGGGAAGGCGTTGTTGTCTCGAGCACATTGTTGGTGTGCTGCGATCGTCAGCCGAGGCGCCAGCAAGCGGGTTGAAAACCGTCACATACCGTTCTCCCCACAGCCCAGGCACGACAGATAAGACTCGAAAACGTCGCTCGGGTCGTTTTCCTCGTCTTCCTTGCAGTACATGCAGACGTCTTGGTTTTGGGGCTCGGATTCCTCGTCGTCCCCCCCGACTTCGGCATGCTCTTCCCAGGCAGCTTCGCCATCGGACTCCACGTCGCTCGCATCGGCGGCATCCGACGCGTCGCTCTCGTCGCTCTCCTCCGCATCGGTTTCACCAGGCTTTATCTTGACAGCACCAACCCCTTCGTCGTCTTCTTCACCTTCGCCGTCGTCGTCGTCGTCGTCTTCCTCTTCATCCTCATCTCGTCCTTGGTCTTCGTCTTCAACGCTGGGAATCCCAGCTTGCGCGTCCAGGTCAGCATGGACATCATCCTCATCCTCCCCGTCGGCATCTTCGTCGAAAGCGTCGTCGCCAGCCGCGTCCTCGACCTCTTCGTCTGAACTCTCTTCGTCGCCGCCGTCGCCTCGATCCGAAGCGTCTTCCTCACCCTCGGCATCGATGTCTTCCTCGTCTTCTTCATCCTCCATGGCTCGGTCGGACTTGGTCGCCGAGGCGTCAGGATTCGCATCGTCGTCGACGTCCATATCCAGCTCCGGGTCTGACACCACGACGCTGTGCTGCAGTTCTTCCTCCATGAGCTGCGCGCTCGCCATCTTGCTGTTCGAGCGTTGCCCCCTATGATGGCGGCGCGCTATGGTCGGAGTGAGATTGATGTCCTCTTGGCTGCCGGCGCGGGCACGACGCGAGAGTTTCGATAATCAAGACGACGCATTCCAGTAACAGGTTTTTCGCGACAAAGACTTAATGAGGCGCAGGTGGTTTGGCTCGGCGCAGGTGGTTTGGCTCGGCGCAAGCTGTTTTTGGAGGGGGAAAGCCGTCGCAACTGGGCGTGTCGCGACGGAAGGGGAGACGCGGTGTTTTGCGGTTGGGAAACGGCTCAAGCGGGTTTTTGATGCGATTTGTAGGAGAAGTATAATGACAGACGCGTCATACGCCTGTCTTTAGTTTGGTCCGAAAGTTGGTGCTCGAAATCCCGACTTGGTCGTGTCGCTCATCCCTCCACGCCGGTCGGCGAAAGTTCATGGGGGCTGGTGTTGCGATCAGCCGCTTAGGTCAGCCGACTCGCAGCCTCAGAGGCGTTTTTGCCTCAGGCAACAGACGACCTCGAGCATCCACTGTTCCTCATCACGGCAGCTTGATCCAAGACCGTCCTCATGTGCAATCCAGCAACGAGCACTCCTCGACAGCCACGCGCCACATCGAAAGCCGGCCTTGCGCTGAGGGGTAGGTGACGACTTTCATCACTGGTGTAACCCGTACTGACTCCATTGAGCAGTCTCCGATTCGGTGCCAACATGCCTGTTCCCTTCGAGACCCTGATCCCGTACGCGATCGTCGTTGCGGTAGGCGACACTTCCACGAGCTAGGCCGGGCCCCCGTCGCTGAGTTTTCCAGATGTTCGGCGCCACAGGCGCCGGGTTGTCTCAGATTAGAGCCATGCAGAACGGCGGGAAGAGAGCAAGGCGCTCGCTGGATCAGTGGGATAGGGTATGCATTTACTCCATGCGCTGGGACGCTACTGACAACCTCCCAGCAGAGTACAAGCGCCGAACCTGCACAGGCGACTGGTCGTATTCGCTGACACTCCTGATCTAGTGATGGAGCGAGACCGACGACTCACGGGCATGTTGCGGGGACAGACAGACAATCCAACGGCGCCGATAGGGTTCGAATTGAACAACCCCTGGCGGGTATGTTGTCGGCGAGCCTACCCCCTTTCCGCCGTTGATTAACATGCCTTGCAGGTGGAAAAGCGCTTTACATAGGCGGCGACGTCGAGCGCAGCCTCCGGCGGAAGAGTCGGAAACACGCGCCGACATCGTCGACCACGATACATAGACACATCCCAGCAACCCCGTATCCATACCGGCTGTGAGAACCAAATAAGGACCTCGATACTGCCTCCCCTGCCAGCCACACGCTGCAGGTTCTGCTCTGTTGTATTGCGTAACCTAGATCTGAATCTGAGGCCTATTCTTGTTCAGCCCGTCTAAGAGCATACAAGCCTGGCATATCGCCTGGCTCGACATGTACCCGCATCGTTCACAGTTACCCAAGACCTGCTTGGTAATCACCACCTTATTCGCAGTCGGCCCACTTCGAAGCTCGACCCTCCGTGTCTTTTCTTTCTCCGCCGCGCTTCGTGTCGGTGTTGCTGCAGCGATGTCCGTCTCCAAGCCTGCTGATGCTTCGTTCTGCTTCAGCCGCTGCTCCATCGCAGTCATCTCTCCTCCCGAGGTGCGTCCATTTTGCGAACCACAGCCAGCGCTTTCGTCTTCGGCGGCGACCTTGAGAGGTCCCTCTTCCCCGTCGCAAGCACACGGATCTGGTGCTCTTCCCGGCACGAGCCGGGCCATGTCCTCTCCGCTCCGTACGATGTCCAAGATCGCGCTTGGCCGGACTTTTTCGAGGTTCTTGATTAAACTTCTCGCACTGCCCCGAAAGGCCTCGGGACTGTAGATGCATTCTGTGCTGAAGTAGTCGAGCTTCTTGTGGTGCGCGTAGAGCACGATCTCCTTCTCGTACGCGTACTTGAGCGGCTTACTCCTCCGGACCTCGGACCGCACGCTTCCGGTGACGATGCTCGTGCTTCTCGATAGCCGGGGCAGATCGCCCCTGAGCAGGTTCATCAGGATGGTCTCGGCCACGTCGTCGGCATTGTGGCCGGTGACGACGTGCCGGATGCCGAGCATCTTCGCGCCGCGATCTAGGGCTTGCCGGCGGAAAACCCCGCAGTAGGTACAGTTGCCCTTCTTGCCGACCGCCTCGACCACCTGGTCCATGGTCCAGCCGTACAGCTCGTCGTAGCCGACGACTTTGAGCGGCATGTCATACTGAACCGCATTCCGCTTCACGGTCTCCAGCGAATCGTCTCGATACCCCTTGATGCCCTCGTCCACGCTGAGCAAGATGAGATCGAGCCCGTAGCTGTGCCGTTCGTTGAGAGTCTTGAGCACGGAGGCGAGCACAGTCGAGTCTTTCCCCCCCGAAGCACCGATGGCGACTTTCTCGCCAGGGTGGAACAGACGGGAGGAAGTTATTGTGTGATGCACTTCGTCTTCAAATACGGCGATAAAGCATCGCTTACACAGCTTGTGGTGGTTCTTCGGCCGCTTGATGAGAGCTCGCTCGGCATTGCAGGCCACACACATTACCGGCGCCATGATTCTGTGCTTTCCCTGAGAACTTTGGGAGCTGAAATCAGCGAAGTATTAAAAAAAGGACTGTCAGAGGGAGGTCTTCGGGTTCGACGATGGTTGGATCCACACACTGAGAGAAGTCCGGCGAGAGGGCACGGACCCTCCGCGTTGTACATATACCCGAGGATTTGCCGCTTTTTGCAACCCTAGGCGGGCCACACATTTTGGCACTGTTGCCCCACGCTGTCGCCAACTTTTTCTTCCCGCCCAACTTCGTCAACGACGTTGAGAGACCACCACCACCGTCACAATGGTAAGAACTTAGACTCGCAGCTGACGCTTTTGATCTCGCTGCATAGCAGCAACGATGCGCTCGATTCGTCGAGTCGTATCTGTTCCGCCCGCTGTCCTTGGACGAAGGCGATGACCTGGCTGGAGCCTCACGCGCGTGCGCAGAAATGCCATCCGTGGGCTCTCTAGAGTTCAAAGAAGATGCACAGTCAATGGACAACATTCGCTGATGTCTTCTTTTCTCAATGACAGCCTCCCAAGTCTGGCAAGAAGGTGGCCCCGGCCCCCTTCCCGCAAGGGAAGGCCGGCTCCAAGAAGGCCCCCAAGGTCGGTTCATCCCCGCTCCCGCACTGCTACGTGCCGCTATACTTAGGGCTAACCATCTGGCAGAACCCGCTCCTCGAGAAGCGGTCACGGAACTTCGGTATCGGTCAGGACATCCAACCGAAACGCAACCTGTCCCGCATGGTGAAGTGGCCCGAGTACATCCGACTTCAGCGCCAGAAGAAGATTCTCCACCTGCGCCTCAAGGTGCCGCCCGCGATCTCTCAATTCCAGCACGTCCTCGACAAGAACACGGCCGCGCAGGCCTTTAAGCTCCTCAACAAGTACCGTCCCGAGACTAAGGCGGACAAGAAGGAACGGCTGCTCAAGGAGGCCACGGCCGTAAAGGAGGGCAAGAAGAAGGAGGACGTCAGTAAGAAGCCATACACGGTCAAGTATGGTCTCAACCACGTTGTCGGCCTGGTCGAGAACAAGAAGGCTGCTCTGGTCCTCATCCCCAATGACGTCGACCCTATTGAACTGGTCGTTTTCCTCCCCGCGCTCTGCCGTAAGATGGGCATCCCGTATGCCATCATCAAAGGCAAGGCGAGGCTGGGTACTGTCGTCCACAAGAAGGTGAGATCGCAACCGCGTGGAACACGGAGCACGGCCATACTGACGCGGTGACAGACTGCTGCTGTTCTCGCGCTTACCGAGGTCCGGTCCGAGGACAAGAGCGAGCTGTCGAAACTTGTTTCCGCCATCAAGGACGGCTACCTGGAGAAGAGCGAGGAGACGAGACGCCGGTGGGGTGGCGGCATCATGGGTTTCAAGGCCCAGAAGCGCATCGAGAAGAAGAAGAAGGCGCTGGAGCAGGCCATCAAGGTCTAAGAAAAGGGCAGGGCATGCAGGAGCGGCGCGTGGTTGCACTTGCGGCGTCTAGTAGACGGCTCCGGACCGAGTATCAGGTACATAGCCGTCGATGGAATCCAACCTGAAGGCATTTGATCAGGAGATGATGAGCACGGCCCTCCCTCGACCCTTCAAGGCCCCTCCTTCGTCGTCGATTTCCCCGCCCGGACTAATCCGTCGAGCCTACGGATTACCTGAAGCGTAATTATGGGGCTTCAACTCGCGGACGCGTTCTGTGTCTTGAATCAAAACAATACCCGTCAATCACAGAGCTCGTGACAAAAAGGGCAGATCTGCGCCGGGGTCCGACGGTGGTACGAAGAGAACTGCGACGCAAGTGACAGATCAGCCTGACCCTTAAGACACTTGAAGATTGAGCCGAGCTGGCTAAGACGGGGGGCTGCGGCGCCGTGTCTGGCTCCGTGCTTGAGACATGCCCGGGCCTGGAATAAGACTCGGTCCTCAGTCCCGGCCAGCCTCGTGTGGTTCAACTCCGCTCAACGGCTGTCGCCGGTAACTAGTGTCCGGCGGGTCCACCTCACTCACTCACATTCAACCTCGGAGATGGAAAGTGTTGAGGGTTCGGTGGCGCCGTATTTAGGTTGTTAGGGTCTTGGATGGTGGGGTGGGGGCGTTCGCAGCGCTGTCCGGGGCCATCCGACGTCGAGGACGTCTAGGGCCTGCGTCATTCCTCCCATCCACATCTTGGGCCCGCCAACGGCAGTGGCAGGACAGTAAGTTAGTGGTGGGGGGCAGGGGGGTCCAGGCGCAACGAGCAGCGCAAGGCCCTTTCGATTCCCGACACAGACACACGGGCAGATTCCCGATCCCCGGATGGGCCGCCCCTTCTCCGTGGCGTGGGATGGACTCCGGGGAGGTGCTTGGGACAGCATGGCTTGCCGGAGACTCCTTGGCCGGGACGACCTGGGGTTTCATACCGGGGGCTCCTGGAGGTTGCTTGCCGCGGTCGGATCTTCACCTGTTCTCTTTTTTTCTTTTAACTTTATCCTGCGACGCCGAGACCGAACGCCGTGGCTTTCTCTCCCCCTCTCTCGCCCAGTTTGTCGTCCGAATCACACAATCGCGGCTTTACCGAATCTAGCTGCAGCTACAGTACTGTACGGCAACGACGTTTTCTAGGGCGAGGCCTCTTATCCACCTCTTCGTCTTCGGCTCAGGCGCCTGCGAAGGGAGCTGCGCTCGTCCGCCGTCTCGCGCTTTTCGTCCCATTGTCCCGCCACGGAGCAGCTTTCGATCGGCGCACTATCCCTCGGCCTCTGCCGACGCCCGACGTTGACGAGACGTTTTGCTTGGCCAGTCATTAAAATATCTCGGCACACCACCTCGCAGTCACCTGCGAAAAAGCCGACCGTAAAATCCCTCGCCGACGACATCCGGGTGCCCATTGTGGTCTCCGTGTTCTCCTCTTCCCTCCGGTCTCACAACCTCGTGCTTGCGACAGCTCGGTATCGTCAAGATGGCGCAAAACCGTGAGTGCTCCGACGCCGTCCCGCGTACCGGAGCCGGGCCGCTGACAGGGGGACAGAGGACACTTTCATGTATGCCATGAGCTCCAACTCGGCATGGGCAGGTTACAAGGCGCATCAGAATCCCAACTTCTTCCCTAAGCTGGCGAGTGGGCAGTCGCCTCAGATCCGTACGTAGCGCGTTCCCCCTGCCCGGGGCAGCGCCGCCTCCGGCCGCCCCTCTTGCAGGACAGGCTCCGCTGACATTGGCTCGCCGCCGGCAGTCTGGCTTGGTTGCTCCGACTCGCGCTGCCCCGAGACGACCATCCTCGGCCTCCAACCCGGCGACGTCTTTGTGCACCGCAACATCGCCAACATCATCTCGGCCACTGACATCAACACGTCGGCCGTCATCGAGTTTGCGGTAGTACACATCAAGGTCAAGCACGTGGTCTTGTGCGGCCACTCGTCGTGCGGCGGAGCCAACGCCGCCCTCGGGGACTCGCGCGTCGGCGGCGTACTCGACACGTGGCTGACGCCACTGAAGGCGGTGCGGTACGAGCACGCCGAGGAGCTCGCCGCCGTCCGGAACGACCAGGCGCGGGCCGTCCGCCTCGCGGAGCTCAACGTCGAGGCCGGCGTGAAGGTGCTCATGGCCAATTCCAACATCCGCGAGGCCATCCAGGAACGTGGCCTCCAGGTCCACGGGTGCCTCTTCGACCTGGCGAGCGGCCGCGTACGCGATCTCGGCTTCGGTACCGGTAAGGGCGGCAGCTTCGGCTCGAGCGACGAGGTTGTTAGGGGCCACCACGCCATGCTCGTGTTCCGGGGCGGTAATGCGTCCATGAGTGCGCAGTAGCGGCGGCATCTCCTCCTACGCGGTCGTCTTGTCGGCCGTTACTCAACTGGTAGACACGGGCTGCTGCGGCAGCGCGTCCCGAGCGGGGCAGAGCGTGGGTTCTTTGGATATGGGAGTATGGGTATCTCTCTCACTGGCGGCGGGTTTCTCATCGGTTGTTACAGTTTATCCCCCGGTTCCAGCCCGTGGGGCTACTAGATAGTCTTGGAGGGCTTTGGAGGGTCCTTTTCTGTGTAGAAGTCCGATCTGGAGCATCATGTTGGAGCGCGAGGACGGGCATCGAAGGCTGTTTTGCTCGCGGGTGTGAAGAACAGAAGCATAAATAAGTAGAAGATATTACCACAGTCGCCATCACGGGCCGGTGTTGCAGGGCTGAGCTGCCGTGACATACATGTACTGTAGTAGTGCTTCGCGTCTCCAACGAATTTCAACATGACGGCACAGCTGGCAGTTGGAGGCGGTGACCCGCAGGCTTGGCAGGTGAGTCGCGTGATGAGAACGGTTTTGTCGAAGCCGGTGAGCCAAGCTCCCAAGCTGCTAAGAACTGCTAAGCATCGGTGACGTTCGCGGCAAGCACTGCGTCTCAGTTGGGGGGCGCCGAATCAGATACTGTAGGCAAGCTCGGCCTGGCACAGCCCGACAACGCAGAGCCTGTAGGGGAGACGTGGGCGAGAATAGATACGGCAGGCCGTCTGTACCTAGGCCATAGCTGACGCAAATGATTCTGCTGCCCGGGCCGTGGCGGGTGGGCTCGGGCGGCGGTTGCAGCTCCGGTATTGTCTAGAGCCCCCGACAGCGGCGAACTGCTTGGCATACCTCGAATCGCCCCTCGGCGCATACTCGCTTCCCTTTCCGTCGCGAGCATCATGATCTCAACACGTTCCTCTGTTTCCTACCCACCACTGACGCATTCAAGGTATCCCCAGATTGTATTCACCGATCCGCCGTAGTCAATTTGTGACTCTCTTTTCCGGGACCCTTCTTTCTACCTCTAGACATCGGGGGAGACCGGGACGTCGGCCCATGGACGACCCCGCGAATCATCATGTCTCTCTCCGTGCTTACTGATGCGCAGATCAAGGGTCTTCTGGAAAACCTGACGCTGGATGAGCTCGAGTCCTTCCGCACGGCGCTCAAGGCGACGCTGCACGAGTACTCCACCAACACTCAGGCCGTCGACGATAGCGACATTCATCAGCCTCAGCGGACCGCCATCACATCCGCCATGACGGGGGCCACAACGCTGTTCATGCCCTCGTCTAGTGAGGCGGGGGTGGGGGTTAAGGGTCTGTATATTCCCCAGGAAGCCCGGTTCCGGCGAGGCCAGCCACATGCTAACGCCTGCACATAGTTGTCACCCTCAGTCCTCCCCAGGACGACGGCGCCGACAGCGACGACGACGACGACGTGGAAGGCGACGAGCCGTCCAAGCCGGTGATCCGCACTACCGGAGCCATCACGCTGTTCTCTAAGACGGGCAGCCCCATCGGCCTTCTCCACGCCAAAACGCTGACGGCCTTCCGCACCGCCCTCGCCTCGGCCTGCCTCGTCTGGCGGCGGGACACGGTCCGCACGCTCGTCGTCTTCGGCAGCGGCGAGCAGGCCTACTGGCACGTGCGGCTGGCCCTGCTGATGCGCGGCGCGACCGTCCGCCAGGTCAACATCATCAACCACCGCTTCTCGGACAGCGTGCAGACGATGCTCAAGCGCCTCTACGCCGTCCCGCCCGCCACCAAGGCCCGCGAGGGCTGGGCCCAGAGCCAGTTCGCCATCCTCACCCCCAGCTACGGCGAGTACCCGCGCCTGCTCAAGGAACACCTGCGCGACGCCGACGTCATCTTCTGCTGCACCCCCGCCACCGCCCCGCTCTTCGACCCGCTCATCCTCACCTCGCACGAGGGACGCCGCAAGGGCCGCCTCATCGTCGCCGTCGGCAGCTACACGCCCGCCATGCGCGAGCTGCCCGCCGAGCTGCTGCGCCAGGCCGTGCGCAGCAGCACCAACGACAGGGGCCATCGTCATTTCCACAAGCACGCCGTCGAGGGCGGTGTTGTCATCGTCGACACCCTGGACGGCGCCCTGAAGGAGGCGGGCGAGATTATAGAGGCTGGGTTGAGCCCGACTCAGCTTGTTGAGTGCGTTGCCGTTTTGCCCCCCTTAACGTTACCCCCCCACCCGAAAGGGAGTTGGGAGGGACACAGCGCCAGACTTGACTAACACGGCTCGCCGCACCCTAGACTCGGCGAACTCGTCATGTTGCATAGGATCAGTCTGGAGGAGGAGTCCGAGGACACCAACAGCACCACGTCGAGCGTCCCCTCGGCCGAGCTCGACAAGCTCGACCTGAGCTCGGCGGGCACGGCCATGTCGAGCGTCTTCAGTGTGGACACGACGAGCACGGGGTCTTCGGGCGGCGGGGGCAGCCTGTCCGGGTCGTTTCGGCGCCGGAGCTCGAGTCGCTCCTCGACAGACGCGCGGCGGAAGAAGGACGAGAGCCACATGAGCAAGTGGCTGCAACGCGGAAACGTCATTTACAAGAGTGTCGGGTTGGGGCTCATGGACCTGGCCGTCGGGCTGCATCTCATCGAGTTTGCCAAGGAGAAGGGCGTAGGGAGCCACATCGAGGGGTTCTGAGAGGAGGGGAGAAAGCCGGGGGTTCTTACATTGGTTCTTGCGATGACGGTATCGCTTCTAGACGCAGCATGACTTCGCAGCACAAACAATCGATGTAGACGTTGTGAATGCCTCCATGATATGAGACGTGCAGTGAGCATATATGACGAGAGCCTAAAAATCACCTCGCTGCTGACCTGTCTATATGCGCATGCTATGACGTTGAGGCAACCGGACGAAGGTCCGCTGTCCCCAAGGCGGAGGGGGTTGGGGGGGAGTCCATGGAACATGGGCAGCTCGATCGACGGCGTAGCCCATCCGACGGCAGTTTCCCCGGCATGTCTGGCTCCAGACCGGGAGCAACACACGATACCGCCTAGAGCTTACTCTCCGGCTTCCAGAGAGCCCAGCGGCTGCGCAGGGCCGCCTCGGCCTCCTTCTCTATCCGCGCCACCAAGACGGCACAGGTGGGGATATCGTGGATGAGGCCGATGACCTGACCGGCGGTCCAGACGCCGTGCTGGGGGTCGCCGTTGAGGAAGACCTCGCGGCCGCGCTTGCCGCTCACGAGCGGGGCCACCTCGGCGAACTCGCCCGTAGGCGACTCGAGCTCGACCTTGAGGGCGTCCTCGGCCACCTTGTTGCGGAAGAGGCGCGTGGTGTTGCGCCAGCGCCGCAGCAGCAGGATCGTGTCCCCCTCCTGGACGCGCACGATCTCCTCCTTGATGGCCTGGTGGATGGGCGCCTCGACGGTGCACATGAAGCGCGTGCCCATGTTGACGCCGCACGCGCCCAGGCAAAGGGCCGCGGCGAGCCCCTGCCCGTCGGCGAAGCCGCCCGACGCGATGAAGGGGACCTTGAGGGACTGCCGGGCGCGGGACAGCAGGATGAAGTTGGTGATGTCGGACTCGCCCACGTGGCTGGACCGAGATGTGTCAGTGAAAGGGCCCCGCGGCTTCGACGCGGCGTTCTGGTTGGAGGGGCCGCGAGAGGGGAGAGAAAGGGGGAGGGGAGGCGCCTCTTGCATCGGACCGCGAAAGGGGTGCAGCAGATGCGGGACGTCGACATTGGGCCCGGGACACAACTCACCCGGCGCACTCGAAGCCGTCGATGGAGAGGAAGTCGACGCCCAGCTTGACGGCGCTCTGGGCGTGGCGGATGGTGGTGCACTTGTGCAGCACCGTGATGCCCTCCTTCTTGAGCTTGGCGATGACGGGGCCGGGGCTGTTGCCGGCCGTCTCGACGATGCGGACGCCCTCGTCGATGACGGCCTGGGCGTAGGCGTCGTAGTCGGGCGGCACCAAGGCGGGCAGCAGCGTGATGTTGACGGCGAAGGGCCTGCCCGTCATGGTCCTGCAGCGGGCGATCTCGTCGCGCAGCTTCCGCGGCGTGTCGAAGATCAGCCCCGTGATGATGCCCAAGCCGCCCGCGTTGGACACGGCCGCGGCCAGCTCGGCGTAGCCTGCGAAAGCGCGCCCCCGCGAGTTAGACGCCGCCGCGCTTGGGCGTGTGTCTGCAGGGCGGAAAGGGGGGGACACGTAGAGGCCATACCGACGTGCATCATCCCACCCTGTACGACGGGCACTGCAAAGGGTCAGTGTGTGCTGGACCAATGACTCTCCGGCCGGGACGGGCGCCCTCACCCTGGATCCCCAGCCGGCGCGTCAGCTCCGTGTCGAACGGCATCTTGGGACGTGGGCGCTCTTCTCAGTCCGATAGCTTGAGAGGTTGCGCTCGTGGGCCGGGCAAGTCTACGATCTTCCGCCAAATACTCGAGCGGGCGTTGGAGACATCAATAGTCAGCGGGACGCTGGCATGTGGAACTCGGGGCAGCTCAGGCGGAGGAGCCGAGGCACAGATTCAGGGGCGAACCCCGTCGAGCAGTCTGACTTGCCAGCTGACGGTAGACTTCGCGCGAGATGTTGACAGCTGGCGACTCCTGCTGTGCAACGTCGG
>Ga0247777_1000213_pt1 | contig 15256 bp, 8 predicted proteins | sample UWRJL154409C5_FD_179937 | JGI IMG/M metagenome (GOLD analysis project Ga0247777, IMG submission 179937) | Plant litter microbial communities from Arlington Agricultural Research Station in Wisconsin, United States - UWRJ-L154-409C-5 | ecosystem: Environmental > Terrestrial > Plant litter >...
CTGGCCTGCCTGGGCGTTCCGGGGCTCGCCCCCTTCAGCGTGTCCCGGTCCCTGTCGAAGACGGTCTTGGTGGGGCTTCTGCTGGTCTCTCTCCTCGCCTCTCCGAAGTCGTCGGCACTGTCACTCGACCGCCCCGACCTGGCGTTCGTCGCCGAATCGGCCATCGCGTTCAGCCCTGGGTGGTGGAGCATCCCCCCTCGGTCGCCCACCAACCGGACGGTACCAAAGTCCCACATGTCGTCGTCCACGGGCTCCCTCTCCTCGAACCGGTGGTGATCGTCGTCGGCCTCCTCGTCGTCGCTGCCTTTATGCGTCGCCGACCACCTGCTGTGCCGCTCGATCAGTTCCGTCAGGTAGCTAGTTTTTTTGGCCCGCCGTATAAACGTGTGCTTCAGCATCTCTCGCGCCGAGGGCCGGTCCTTGGGGTCTCGCTGCAGGCACAGCTCGATAAAGTCTTTGAAGGCCTTCGTAAAGTTGCCCTCGAGGCGCGGCGGGGCGTTTTTGGGTATGAGGAAAAGGACTTTCATGGGGTGGATGTCGGCGTAGGGGGGTTCGCCGTTGGCCAGCTCGAGGGCGGTGATGCCCAGGGACCAGATGTCGGCCTTGTGGTCGTAACCGGACTGCTTAATGACTTCCGGCGCCATCCAAAAGGGCGTCCCGACGAATGTGTTCTTTTTGGTCATGGTGGCCGATAGCTGACCCGAAACGCCAAAGTCGGCGAGCTTGACCTGGCCGTTGGAGCTGAGCAGGACGTTGGCGGCTGGGCAAGGTCAGCATCCCCGAGCCAGAAGACCTCAATAAAGCACGGAGCGTTCCGGCGTACCCTTCACGTCTCGGTGCAGCTTCTTGTCCGAGTGCAAGTAGTCGAGTCCGAGTAGCAATTCACGCACGATGATAGCGATGTAGTCTTCCCCGATCAGGCCGGGCTTCATCAGGTCGGCGCAGCTCCCCCCGGAGCAAAACTCCATGACGATCCATAGCTCGGCCCCTTTGGCGTACGAGCCGTAGTACTTGGTGACGTAGGGCGACTGCAGCTCCGAGAGGATGGCGATCTCCTGGATGATGTCCTCGACCTCGTCTTCGGCGCTCTCGATGTCGATGATCTTGATGGCCACGGCCTGACCGCTTCGCTTGTCGACCCTGGAGGATACGCGTCAGCCTCATGCCGCCGGCGCCGATAACAGCACCGAAACGGGTACCCTACCCCTTGTAGACCTTTCCAAAGCTCCCTCCACCTACGGGCGTCAGTCGAAATCGAGCTGGGGGCGGCCGCGCGCGCGGGGGGTGGGGGGGACGACGAACCGATGCAGAACTCTTTGGAGTAGAGCAGCTCGGGATCCATGGAACCCGTGTCTCTCTCGCCGTCCTGACTTCTGTCCGCCATGTTCCGTATCCCGGTGGACCGACGGACAGGAACTTGCGAGGAGGGTGGGTAATGCCTGGTGGGTGCCAGGTACCGGACGTAAGGGATAGCTTGGGCAGGTAGTCGCGCCAATCGAGTCCCGCCAGATGGGATTTGGCAGCAAGTAACTACCTCGACCGCAGACGGAGTCTCGCCTCGGGGAGAAACGAGGTGAGGAGGAAAGCTCGGCCGCGCAACGCAGAGGCGCGGGGAGTCGTGTCAGCCGCTCAATGGGCAAGGAAACCCGGTCCCAGGCGCAGGATGCGATCTCACGCGGCCTCGAGGCGGGGCTCGCCGAACGAAACCAACAAGACCCACGGTTCCGCGGTTTCGGAACAAGAAAAACAGGCAACGCAGGAGAAAGTTTCGGGGGAGGGAAGTACGAAGGGAGCCGTCTGCGAGGCTCTGGAAGCATGGAAAGAAGGGAAGGGTTCGAATCCGCCGTGTTCCACGACAGCCTTCTGCCCGCCGCCGGAGCTTGTCAAGTTACTACGTGGGCGTAATATGGCGGAGAATGTCGGTATCTCCACTGGCATCGGCAGGTCCGCTGCGCCTGCCAACGGCGGGGCTCCAAGCCAGCTGAAAAACGGGGTGGGTTGGCCCCCTGGAATTCCGGGGCCGCCGCCCAAACAAACACGGCTGTCGAGGACGGGCTCAGATGGACGGTTGGCGGATCGATCGCGCGAGCGCGGCCCCTGTAATCAGCGCGTCTCCCCACTAGAAATCCACCCCATGGACCGCGATCCAGGCACCGTTTCAGCATCCGCGGGGCTGCGTGCCGCCGATTGGTTCTCGGGTCGTCTCCGCATTTCCACCTGGCAGCCGCAGCCACGACGCCACAGGCATGCGCCGGACTTCTGTCAGCGAAGCAACACCGTGACTCTACTCGCCGCTCACCACCAAAGTCGAAGCCGCGGTGCCGCTTCATAGGCAAATACGGGATGATAGAAGAGCACGGCCAGGGGACAAGACAACGAGCGGGTGAGCGAGGGCCCCCACAGGCCGCACCAAGGGGACCGACCACCGCAGCATCGTCGTGGATACTATCGCTTCCAGTCTGAGCGGTGCTTTCCGATGTCTACCTACCTAATACGGAGTATGCGCCGTATTGCTGCTCGGTGCCTGATGTCCAGCCATCGTCATGTGCCCTATCAGGCTGTCCATCTCGCAGTGAGCTGCTCGCCGGCCGCGATCCTACGTCCGACCCCGACCATGACCCCGCCCCCCCGATACCTCGTGCGCTGGGCGGAAGGAAGCCCTTTCCGAGGGTCAATGCAATCCCTAAACGAAAGCAGCCTATCCTCGCCGCCTGTCTACCGAGTGAACTCCGCTGGCGTACGATAAAAACAAAACAGCAACGGTCGCAGTGGTCGTGGAAAGGCGTGTGAAAGGGGCTTGCCCTCGCTCCGATCTGGTGGTCGCCAATGGCGTGGGACCGTTAGCCACCGAAATGCCAAGCCCGTAGCTCGGGTCGGCGTTGCACAGAGAACCCCAGCCCAGGGCGGCCGTCCGGGATCACTCGAGGTATTCGATCATGACGGTAGCCTGCTTCAGTCCCGCCTCCTCGATAGGCTTGCCGAGATCCTCGATCAGATCGCGTGCCTGCGGCATGATCTTGAGCTCGAACTCGACGCCCTCCTTGCCCTCAAGAGGCTCCGCTTTGAGCCACTCGTAGACTCGCGCCACATGGTCGCTCGTCGCGAACCGGCGGATGACCCTCCCGCCAGAATGTCGGAACTGAATGCGCGTCGTCGAGGCGGGGTCGTTGGCCGGCTCCACGTGCGGACGATCGGCCGCGATACCCGCGAAGGCGGACTGCGGCGGTGCCGCCTCCGGCTCGGGCTCCGGTGGCGGACTCGTGAGGTCGACCGGCGTGTCGGCCGCCTTCCCCTTGCCCTTGTCCCTCTCACCGCTGGTGAGTTCGTCCGGATCATGCACGCTCCGTCCCGACGATCCGCCGCCTTCGCCCTCCAAGCTGTTTCGCAGGGCCATTTCGAGCATCTCCTCCTCGGTCATGCGTCCGACGTCCTTGGCGGGAGCCCGCGTCTTGGTCTTGGCCACGGGGTTTTTGCTGTTGACCGCCAGGCTGTATCTGTCGAGGAACCCGACTAGCTGGGAGTGGAAGTCGAGCGCATCAGGGAACGGCTGGCCGGACCACACCTTGACCTGCTCGCCCGTCCGAGGGTCGACGATGCCGACGTGGGGGTAGTTGTCGGGGTTCTCGTGTCTGCCCTCCTGCATGTAGTACTGGATGTAGCGGGACGCCTCGGGGTCGTCCTTGGTGTACTGGAGAAAGATGAAATTCTCCTTGATCAGCTGCTGGATCGCCTCATCCTTCCATATGTCCCGGTTCAGAACCTGGCAGCTGAAGTCGGCCATGTCTTGAATGTTGATCAAGATCCATCGCTTCTTCTCTCGGCCTTCGGTCCGGGCATCGTCCCACGAGATCTGCGTTATCAATTCGAACGGCGGTCGGTACATATCGGCGAGCCGCGCCGCTCGCGACTGCGGAGCCGCGCCGTTCTCGCTGGGCGGCAGAGGGTCTCCGCTGGCCCAGGCGTTCTGGCTAAAAGGGCCTGGTCGCTGCGCTGCAGCAGAAACGGATTAGCCATGGACGGCGCCGCGTGTCTCGGGATTCGAATCCTACCCCTCGCCGGTACCTGTCGCCGCCGCCGAAGCTGCTCCATCACGGCCGCCTCCCGCTCGGCATCATGGTCCAAGTCGAGGCCGTACGAGGGCGCCAGCAGTGTCTCCGTCGTTCTCGCGATAGGAGCGCGAATGCCGTCCGCCGTGCCACTGCTCTCGGAGTATAGCTCCTCCTGCAGACGCTTTGCTATCGCGGCGTCCTCTTCCTCCTGGGCCGTCCGAGCTACCGTAGCAGCCTCGGCCACATCGTCGAAGCCGAAGTCGCTGTCATCCATGCGAACGTCCTCGTCCTCGTCGTCGCTATCGATGTGGATCACGCCATGAGGGTCTTGTCGTCCCGTTGACGGTCGAGGAGGCCTGCTCGACGCCGGGGCCGAGGATCTACCGATTTCGGGCAACACGGGAGCCGATGATGTCGACGGCGCTGCTGCCGAGCTGAAGACTCCGGGGTTGTCGAAGTAGAGGGTAACCGCGTGCTCCAGATCGCCACCGGCGATCTCGAGGACCTGATGGGCCACCGTCTCGCTCCCGCCCGTAATGGCCACAAAGTTGGCCACGGCTTCGTCGTCCATCTCGAGCCTCGTGGCGACCGGCGCAGGTAATCGGTGAGGAAGGCGCTGATTCCAGCGCGGCGAAAGGGTGAACAGGCGGGGAGTGGGAAGCGACTTCCGCGCGCGAATAGATACCTGCGAAGGCAGGTAGGTTGGTGAGCAGGTACGGGGGTGTCGGGGGTATTCGAGAAGAAACTCGGTGGAGGACTGAAGGCGGCAAGTCGGCTTTGTCACGCGGCGGCCCAACCTTAAGTTATCGATGGCGGGGGAGGGGGGCAAACCGAAGCTTCGGCAGCGCAGGAAAGCACGATGTACGCTCCGAGTTGGTGGACTCAGCAGATTAGTGGATCTGACTCCTAACTCGTCAAAGTTCTTGCGCGGTATTTGTATGTCTGAAGGTTCTGTTGGGGGTTCTGGGAGCCTGGAGCTGGTAAATGTTGCGTCAAGGCTGTTGTAACGCATGGGGTATTGGCGCTTCCGATAAATGCGCAGGCGCCCAGCTCTGACGCAATGAAACGGAGAGTGAAGGTGAGCGGACGAGGCCGGATTCGGAACCCCTTCGGACGGATAAACGTTGAGGCGATACCGAACAGGGTCCGAGGGTCTCGATGATCTGAATCTCGCTTGAATCGCGAAGATGATCATCGAGAAGTGATTTCGACCTCACTCAGACTTCAGTACGCGTGTCCATGCGACTCCGCCTCCAGACTTCTCTCAGGTGAGCCCCAGTTCTACGTCGGAGCTCGGTTCAACCCTGAGAACCCGTGACATGGGTTGGCGCTGGAGGATATGCGGACACTGAGCCCCTCGATCCCCGTTTCGCCGGAGTTCTCGAGTCTCGGAGCCTCCACCAGGACACAGATGTCAGGAACAGCATGGAAGCGGAGCTTGAGCGGCTGTAGCCCTCGAGATGCCTCCCAATCGCGAACTTCTATTAACCCTCTTCTACTCCGTCATGCTGAGGTGAAGATCTTACTGCCCGCTCGGGTGCACACTAGGTATCTACCTGCCTCTAGATTCCATGAGTCGGAAACACGCAAAGGCAGAGCAGCTGGTCAGACTAAGAAACAAGATCTGTGCCGCCGGACTGCAGTGTCCCGGGTTATCTTTCGCGCCCCATTCCACATGTCCGCCCCCGTCCACATCTAAGTCCCCATCTCCGCCACAGCGGCCTTCAGCAACTTCTGCACGTCGAGCGAGCGCTCGACGGCAAGTGCCTTTTCCGCCGCGGCCCGCATGCGGGCCACAGCCTCCTTCGTGCTGCTCTCTTCCGACTTCCCAAAAGCTCCTATCTTCAGCCCCTTGCCAACCGATTTCGCGGCCTTGGCGCGCGAAGACCGCTGCTCCTCCGTGCCCACCTCGGCCTTGTCGAAATCGAGCGAGCCGAAATAGCCCAGGGCCAGCGTCGCTGCCTCCCCCTTGCCACCAACGCCGCCAGGCTCCGTCTCCGTCGGCACGAGATCCACCAAGCACTTGTACCACGTCGTCCGCCGGATGACATCGAAGCGAGGGTTGTTCAGGTACGGCCGAAGCGCGCCCAGAACCTTGCCCAGCACCGCTGCCGGATCTTTCTTCAGGCTGGCGCGGTTATATCCCCGGGCCACGGCCTCGAGCGCGACCTCGGCCGTGTTGGCCGCGGTGTCTTCCTTCGCGCCCTTGTCCCCGTCGACGTCCATGCGGTCCTCGTCCGCCAGCGCGTCCAAAAACGGTGTAACGACCTTGGCGATGTCGTCAAGCATGTCGATGTCCGTGCGTGCGGCGGCGAGGCGCCACAGACAGCGGAACGCGTGCACGCGGTAGGCGTCGTTGTTGCGCCTGGCCTCCCGGAGCGCGATGGTCTGGATTTGGGCGCCAATGCTCGCGTCCGACTGCCAGCTGTTGGCAGCGCTCTGCCGGCCGACGTCGGGGAGGGCGTCGAGCAGCGCTTCCTTGCCAGGGAAGGTCTTGAGCAGCAGGGACTTCTCGAAGGCGGGCCAGAGGAGCTTGAGGCTCGCGCCATGGCTACCGGCGCCCACGCCGCCCGAAACGGTATTGGCGTTGGCCACGGCTTTGGCCATGGCCGCCGAGGTCAGCGCTCCTGTGTGTTTGAGAGCCCACTGTGGAGTATCATGTCAGCGGCGTCCGGTCGATGAAACTGGGACGGGCAAAGAAGAGGTGGTACCTGTTGGATATCCAGGGCGCGTTCGACCAGACCGACAATCTCGGGGACGTAACGCAGGATGCTCAGTGCGCTGCCCGCGTGCTTGTTCCAGATTTCGGTATACTCCTTGCGCACGTAGTCGTCGGTGTCGTGACTGCCAAGGTAGGCAAACGGCAGCAGGTAGCCCTCCAGCGCGTTGAAATGATCGGGCGAGAGCTGGGCAAGCGCCAAGTGGGCATCGCCCACCTTCTGCCGCCGCACCTCGTCCTCGGCGGTAAAGTAGAGATCGATCAGCCTCACGACATAGTCCCTTCGGGCCTGATCCGGCGCCACGCGGACAATGTACGCCGCTGCACGTGCGTAGTTCGTGCTGACCTCGTCGTTCCTGTCGAGAACCTGCTTCCGCATCAAGGCGAGGAAACCGGCAGAGAAGGGTTCAAAGTCGGCCGCGTGACGCGTCGCCAGCGTCGACAGGACCCTGGCACAACCGATCTTGGTCGGAAGCGCGAGGGCGGTCTTGATGGCCCCCTCCAGTCCGGGGGCCAGCTCGGCCATGACGGGACCGTCCACGTTGCGCAGCAGGTTCTCGACGGCCTCGGTGATGGGAGACCGGGACACGGCGCTGCTGCGGGCCCTGTCGATCTTCTCCCGACCTTCTTCGTTGGCCCGCTGGTACGCGTAGTTCACCACGTTGCCTTCGATGGTGCCCAGGAGCCCGAGCAGTTGGGGGATCATGGTCGGGATGAACGGCCGGAGCGCCTTGCCGCCGTGCTTCGCGATGTCCAACACCGTGATCGTCGAGAAGAGCTTGACGTCCTCAACGCTGCTCTCGATACCCTTTTCCGACATAAGGAAGTCGAGCGCTTGCTTCATCATGGCCGACGCGGCTGCGCCCTTGCTTCCCTCCTCGAGCTGGCGGACCAGGGTCTTGGAGAGCGTCATGCACAGCTTGTAGGCCGCCGTGCGGACCGACCCTTTGATGTCATCCAGGACCTTGGCGGCGTGGGCCCAGATGTCTCCGTAGTACTTCTCATACTGAGTGAACGGTCGAGCCTGGACAAGGTCCGACACCGCCGAGCAGCTGGCCTCCCGGACGCGCCACTCACGTCCCAGGATGTTCTTCATCAGATCCTCCATGACGGCGTCGAAGTGCGCCTCCCAAACCGCGTTCGAATCCTTGACGAGCGCGTCCCAAATATCGTTCATCGACTTCCGAACGTTCGGATTCGGGTCGAAACGGTAGCGATACAGCTTGGGGTACAGCTTCGGATCGATCTCGGACTCGGAGAGGATGGTACTGAGGCCAAAGCGGCCAAAGGCCGAGCGCGTGGACCAGGTCGCCGCGTTGGTGGCCAGCGACATGAATTTGTAGACCAAGGTCTGGTCCCCGACTTCGTTGGCCAGGTTGACGATATCCTTATAGGAGGTGACCGACTTCCCCTCGCTGGTGGGGAGCGCGCCGGCGTCGAAGAGCTCCGTATCATCGTCCACCTTGAGCTGGGGTCCCGATCCCGTAAACGCCGCGACCAGATCGCGGACGAGGGCGCCTTTGAGGGATTCGTCGCCCTTTTCGTAGACCAGCGACAGCCCCCGCGAGGCCGTCTCCTGGACCAGCTCGTCCCTAGCGCTCAGGAGTCGCATGAACGCGTCCTGGCACTGCCGAAGCTGGGACTGGATCTCTGGCAGGTGAGAGCAATGCTGAACAAGACAGAAGAGCCAGATCCCGGACGCCTTGAGAAGGGCAGGCTTGGTGGTCTTGCAGTCGGAGAGGATCTTGCTCAGAACCTTCGTCATGAGGTCGGATCGTCGCCCTCTTTGGTACGATCGGTCCTCGGAGTCCACGTCGAGTGAGAGCTGCAGCGCGTCCGAGTCCCAGCGCGCCACCACGGCGGCGATGGCCTCTCCGATGGCGAAGTGAACCTCCGCTTGTTTGATCTCGTGGAGGCCGTACAGTTTGTCGAGCACTCTCTCCGCCAATGGCTTCGCCCCGTCCGCCCCGTCTTCCGAGGCCAGGTCGAGGGCAAGGGTCATCCTCCCTGTCGCCGTGATGGCGAGCTCGCTCGATTTCTTTGCGCGGTCTGCGACAAGATCCAGGAGCGCGACGATGGCGTCGTCTCGTTTGGGTGAGACGGGGAGAGCGGGGACGCCGGCTGTCCACCATTGCACCATGGCTTCGAAGACCACGGCCTGGAAGGACGCCGGAGCCTCGGCGAGCTGCTGAGGCTCTGGTATCAACTCGAAGACGTCTTCCGTGAGTTTGGAGGCTCGCTCGGGAGAGTAATACACCAGCCGGGATACCAAATATCCCAGCGCCAGAAAAGCACCCTCCGCCGCGTTCATCTCCGCTCCCGCCGCTGTCTGCCAGGTTTGAGCCCGTGCCGAAAGCGAGCTTTTGAGGTCTTCGATGTTCTTGGTCGTATTGCTCGGGTGGGCACCCAGAATGCCAAGGGCCTTGGACGCCAGCGATCGGGTCTCCTTTCTGTTGGATCGGGTCAAGGGCAATAGGTCCTTGGCCCGGAAGGCCAGGTTGGCGATGGCGCCTCTGCGACAGAGGCTTGCCAGGCTCACAAACGACCGAAGACAATCCTCGGCGACGAGCAGCTGTGGCAGCATAGCCCCCTCGAAAGAGGCGGAAAGAAGAGTGGACAGGGCCGCTCCGCTGTGTTCTGCCACGTAGCGCCGGATCGTGTCCCTGTTTGACTTGTTGGAGTAGACGGCCGCCTCTAGCTCGCGCTCCCAACCTGGCTCGATCTTGAAGTCTGGCAAGGCGCCGAGGAACAGCATCCTCTGGCAAAAGCCGATGGCCAGGGGTAAGGCGGGAAACCGGGATTCTGGGAAATTGACCATGGTGGGCGCCCGGTCGACGTCCATTTCTCGGGATGCGGGAGCCCGGGCTTGAGGAATGGCCTCCTCGAAGAAGAACCGAACTAGTTCCTGCCATTCCGGCAGGCCCGTCGTAGTAGGGGTATCGGCGAGGTAGGTCCACGGGTCAAGGCCCTTCTTCCCTTCCTCGACCACGTCGCTGCGCTCGTCCTGGCGGCCTGCCACGGCGAGGATGTCGATCCATCTCGCCGTCGGGTTGGAAAACGGAAGGCACTGGTTGGCCCATTTCGCTGCGGCGTGCCTCACATTACGAGGCGCGTCCTCCGCATCGTCGCCGTGCAGCGTCATGTAGGCGAGAAGCAGCGTCTTGAGCTGCTCCTCTACCTCTCCGTCGAGAGGCGGCTTGAACCCGGAAGCCAAGCTCGACAGTGCGCCGTCCACGCTCACCACCACTTGCTGGACGGGGTCCCGGGCCAGCGACTGAAAGAGCCATTGCGTTAGTTCCAGGCGATCTGAGGCGGCCATTTTCGTGCCTCCCGCGAGCATCCCAATACTCTCATACGCTCTAGCGCGAAGGGTACCCAGCAGCTCGTCTTGAGCGGCGTTCGGGACGGGCCACCCCTGATCCGCGATATACGTCTTGAGGTGGGAAATCAAGGCCACTCCGCACTCCGTCGTGGGCCCGATACGCGCAACCCAGCTGATGTACTCGAGCAGCGCTCTATGAAGCTTCTTGAGCTCGAGGCTCTGCACCTCTGCGTGGATGTCCCTGTCGACGGCCCTCAGGATGTCCGCGGAGAACGTGACGGAGACGCTTGATTTGCTGAGCAGTGTCAGGATGCGGGTGCGATAAGACGAGGAAAGCTCCGCGTGCGCATGAAACAGGCGTCGGATGCGAGGAGCATCTTCAAGCGACACGCCGCTCTTCTTCAGGAGGTCGTCGCCCAGTCCGGAGATGCGCTTGTCCGGGTGGCCGGCGGCGTAGAGCGCCGGGAGAAAACGGTCCTCGTCGCTGAATGCGGCGCTCGAGAGAAATGCCATGACCTTGAGCCTCGTGTCGAGAAGGCTGAGGCCCTCGGGGGACTTCGGGTCCCAAGTCTTCGCGTCGCCCCCGAGCGTGAGCAGCTCCACGTCTCGCGGACTGAGTCCTTCGCCCACGACGGGTTCTTCACGCCCGGGGATCGTCGCCGGCTGGCCACCGAAGCCGCCGTCGGGGGCTGCGGGCCGAGTCCGGAAGGTCAGGAGCAGCAGTCTCCCAAACCACTCGGCGAGGGCCGACGAGTCCGCCGGGTCTGACAACCCCACTTCCCCTCGAAACCTCGCCGCCGCTTCGGTCCCGGCGGGGGGGATCTTGATGTCCGGAAGAATACGGAATATGAGGTTGACCAGTCTATCTGTGCTGGTGTCGCCTATATCGGCCCGGGCGATGCCTCGTAGGATGGACGGAATCACCTCCCGGCGGTCTTTGGTGGGCATGCGGCCGATGCTGTGGAGGATGAACTTCATGTCTAGAATCCGAAGAATTCCGGAATCGGTGCCCTTGAACTGATCCACAAGCGCAGCAACCGGTAAGACGATGCTGTTCGGGCGAGTTTAGACACGAGCTGACGGAATCGGGTAGCAACTCATCAAAATCATGAAGACATACCCATCGGGTTTGATGAGCGTCAGTAGCCTTTCAGCAATAGTGAGAACCTTCTTGTCGTCAGCGAGCCCCCTGTTGAACTCGGTAATGGAGAACGCCATACCTTGAGGCGTACAGACGCGTGGGGGCTTGCGCCCTTCAGGAGTAACGGGGCGAGGTACCGCCCCAGCACATCTTGAAACTTCTTCTCGTTGTTGGCGACGTTGAGAATCCGGAAGTCAACCTTTTCAACGAGGTCAAGCTCTCGCTCCTCGGTTGATGGCGATACCATGTTGGAGGGAGTGCAGTGGCACCTGCGTCGGCACGTTGTTCGTGGCCCGAATATGATGCAGTTGAGAATTGGAGCAAGGTCAGGTCTGGAGACAAATGGTGTGTTGAGGGTCTTTCGCAGAGCATTCAAGCTGCGGACAATGCAGTGAGGGGGAGAAAGAAGGAAGGTCACCGAGAAGGTTGAAGGGACCGACCGTGGCCTCGTAACCTCACGTGCCTAGGCAGGTAGGCCTCGATTAGGTTGACGAGGCTCACGCAACTTGCCGCCGCATCATGAGACGTTGTCTTGATGATTCAGCAGCTTCCGCTGTATGCCGCCTGCCCCTGCCGCACGTGACCGCGCGTATATATATTTTCTTATCGACTTTCTCGGGGTGGGTTCCCCCACTAACAATTGGTTCGATTCGCCCATGAACCACCACCCCCGGCCTTCGAGTCGGGGCTTTTGGGGATGAGCCCGAATTGGGGACGCTGGTGTCGCAGCACGGGGTATGAAGCTCACATCTAAGCTTGGGGAGTCTTTCGGCAGGACGACGAGTCTTGGGATCCTTGAGTGTACGATTCAGCAATCGGAGCGCCGGCAAGATTACCGCTTGCCGAACATTCCAGAAGCCGCCACCACGCTCGTTGACGCGGCTAAGTTTTTTCAACAGCGGTCCAGCTTCCGGGGACGGCTGAAATTACGGCCCGGGAAGGGTAGTCTTATTTCTTATGATATCGATACGTACGGAGTTGAGGCTGTTTGTTGGAGCCTCTGGGAGATCGCCTCGATGGGGACAACGTCATTGGAGACGACAAGGGGGTCCACAGCGCAATGTTCTTATTTTTGAACATCTCCTAGTCCTATTCACCGAGCGAGTTTCGAATTTAAGCCTACCAAGACGGTAGATTGTCAGCCTGGTTTCGTCTTCAGGTCCTATACGTGGTCCGCGGCGGTGAAAGACTGGCCCATCGAGCCCGGGGATATCGTGCGTATTGCTGCCGAGGCGTTACTACAGGGTTGCCGGCGAATTGCTTATGGAACGGTATCCCGTATCGCCGAGGATGTACTCAACAGCGGTTGAGCGTTTCAGCCGCAGGCAAAATGACACCAAGGTCGCTCGAACTACATCGTTGGCCCCTGGCAGCGTACACATCGTCGGGCGTACCCCGTCGATTTGAAGTGCAAGTGGGATTGGACTCACCCCTTGCCACGCGTTTGTCTCAGGCTGTTGTCGAGAGCTCCACACTCGTAGTCCTCACCGGTGCCCTAAAACTTGAATGTGACTCGACAACGGACTGCGTCGGGGCCGCCCAGGGCAACAGTTTGTTGCGCGGACAGTGAGTGGGGTTATACTGTCCCGGTCAGTCATGCCGCTGGAACAGCATGTTCCAGGCTGATGGCGAATCTATCTAGCCCCATTCGCTGCTCTATGAGGCGGCTGATACATCATCCAACGCCCCTGGGGCCGCTGGAAAACGGTGGCATTCCCTCTCCGAAAACTCGTCAGGGGGATGGCGTGTAGCCTAAGAGGCAGCCAATCCTGCGTTAGAGTCAAGCAGGTTTTCCTCGGAAGGATGTAGCCGTGAGCTACACACCGCGGGCATATCTTTTCTTCGGTGATCTAGAATCAGCATGCCCGATTAGCGTATGTTCCGTGCAGTCGGGGTTCCCGATGTTGAGACCTCTCGAATGCTCCGAGAGTATGCAGGAAACCCACAGCCGTAATAATGGCTGTCTGAGATGAAGGGGGCTTGCCCGGTTCTTCTGATCATGATTTGCCCACCTCAGTCGTCGGGAGCAAGCCGAACACGCGTACAACTGCACCCACCGGAATGTCGAATTCCACTTCCGTTGACGGGTTTTTGGACGCCGATGCCCTGACCGCCTTAGAATCGAAAGTGCAGAGGATGACCAACGGTATATAAGTAACTCGGGTCTCTACACCCAACTCCGACGTGTCGGGTATTTTGATCAGTGAGAAACATCCGCGTCCGGTCTATCCTCGTTCGAAGGAACGACCAGAACGTCGGACAAATCATTGGGGAGACGGTCGCGTAGGGGGCCTATAAGTACGGCGTGCTACGCAGCCAAGGGCGAGCCTTGACAATGATGTACTGTTTTGTGAGGCTGTATACAGGGGCTACATGACGAGGGGGACTACTGTCGTGATTCGACCGAGTACCGAAGACCCAGACTAAACAACCCCTCACGCCTGACGGCGGCAAGCAGTAAGTGATACATCGATGCTCTCGGGAGACCGAGGCACCCTATCACTGATGCGTCCGGGAGAGGTTTGCACGTGTGTGATCACATGCCGGCCACCGGACGCCCAACATTCGAGGGCGGGTGCGGATCCCCACCTCGCCGCGCTAGCGCAAAGGCTACCCGTAAGTAGCCCCAACAAACAAACGGAGACCTTTCCTTGCGAAGCCGGAAGGCGAGGGTGAGATCATAGGAAGTCTGCGGGTCGGGATACTCTCAGGTCGTCAGGGTTTGATGGCCCTTGGGCGACGAGGAGACGGAATGGTTGGGCAGGAGCGCAGCAGCAGGCCACAGGTGCCGCACGAAGAAAAGAAAATGCGAGGGAAGATCAGGAAACATTGACGTGTTGGCAGACCAGCAAGGACATGGGCCCCGGGAGCTGGATAGGGACACACCTGCGCCGCGTGTACCTGATACCCCGGGTGCATCAACTGCAGCCCTGCATGACTCGCAGGACAGAAGCTCTCGATGGACGGGGGGCACTGAGCTGCACGGAGGACAGCGGTGTGCCCTCCGCGAAGACGTCGTCGGTCAAGGCTATGCAGTTTGGTAAGGCGGTCGCGGCCGCCGAACGGCCATGGGAACCGGCAAATGTCCGCGACCCTGTTTCGATTCGAAGCTTCAATGCCGACAGGGGTAGCGTCGATCCGCATTGTTTCTCTCGGGAGGGCCGGCCATGATGCGAGGCGATCTCGCGTGTTGCACATGTCGCTTTCATGTGCTGATGTGGCTGCTTTGTACAGTACACAGTACACAGTACGAGTATGACCCGACATGGAGATCAGGCAGAGCCGCTCAACTAAATCTACTCCGTAGAAAGCCTCGTGTTCCCAAAGTCCTGTCTCATCGAGCGAAACGGAATGGTGAGACAGGGAAGCCGCAGACGCCAGGCGAGCCAGGTTGGGCAGACGCAGACGGTGATTCGCCGCTTCGCCAATTCGAACGGCAGCGGAATGAGGTACGAGTACTCTGCCCTTGCGCAACACAGCCTCCTCGCCGTGCTCGGCCCGTGTGGGCGGTTCGAGAGGTTCTCGTCTGTGCGCGAGATTGCTTGCTCCAAGCCGTCGCGTCCCGTCGCGCTCCGACGGACGCGACAGGTCAGGACGGGCGAAGGGGAGGATGACTCGAAGGGCCTTGGAACGCTGGCGATGGTTCCAGGGCCAGGTCCGACCGGGCGCGCGTGCTGCGCTGCTTAGGCTGAATCTTTTGCTTCCGGGGCAAAAATTTCGCGTTACGACCAAGCTGAGACCCTGACTTGGGGATGGTGGGACGGGGGCCACGGGCGCAAGTGGGGCCGCTTCTCGGACGGGCGATCGGCGAGAGGCTCTGGTGGAGGTTGCAGACGACAGCGGCGAGACAACCCTCATCTGGCGAGCAAAGACAGCGGCGTCGCGGGCGGATTATCGTGCAGGCAGAGCTGCAGGCCCGGCAGCTGTGCAACCGGGGAATCCAGCGCGGGACCCTCGCGGCGGACATGTCGCAGATCCATGCCGCCACGCCCGTTCGTGGAGGGGCTCGGGGGGGGGGGCGGGGT
>Ga0247777_1000214_pt1 | contig 15227 bp, 7 predicted proteins | sample UWRJL154409C5_FD_179937 | JGI IMG/M metagenome (GOLD analysis project Ga0247777, IMG submission 179937) | Plant litter microbial communities from Arlington Agricultural Research Station in Wisconsin, United States - UWRJ-L154-409C-5 | ecosystem: Environmental > Terrestrial > Plant litter >...
GCTTCATAGAGCTCGTTGAGTCCACTCGTATATCCCGGACACTCTGGTTAGGTATATCGGCGCGTAAAGCCTCAACACGCCTCTGACGACGAAACGTCTCATCAGGAGCACCGCGCAAACTGCTCCCCTCAACAGCCAGGGGTTGCACCAACACGCGTGGAGGCCCTCAAGCCAACACGGTGCTCATGGCCCTCCTAGGACCGTACATACAGGTCAATATAACCCCTTGATGCGTCGCAACTAGGAAAGGAGCCGCATACATGAACTCTTGGAACACCCCAACGGATGGTTCCGCAGGGCGAAGCCGTGGCACGTGATGGCGCCAGTCAGGGGCAGGGCGGCCGGCGAGGCAACGAATGTGGCGAGTCTCACAAGTGAGCCTAGCAGTTTTTCGATCCTGTTCCCCTCAAAGCTGACAGTCATTGAGCCTCCATCACCGGTGGCAGCGCGACGGAGCGAGGGAGGGCTCTGCAAGGTGGGTTGAATCCGGGTGAGGGTGCCAGCACACGCTGACGACAACAGATCTGGTTGACCTCTTTAATAAGCGCCCGGAGCTAGCTGTGCAGTAAGACTAGCCTCTCCCACCGAATCACTCGCCTGACATGGTACAGGCTTTCCGCCGAGCACAAGGGGTTTCATAAACTGCTGGAAGCCCTCTTCACCAGCGCCGTCGCGGAGAAACAGGCCTACTTCAGCGGCAAGAAGGCAGCCAAGGCGGCTTCGGCCACGAGGCTCACGAAGACCGCCGAAGCTCTGCGCTTCGCTATCAACTATGGCGCGTCACGGATGAAGCGTAAAGTCACCAGGGCCGTCGTTGATCACATCACCGAGACTCTTCCTGGCCCCAATGAGGACGGATTCGTGGAACCGCTTCTGGTGGACTATGTCAAGGCCCTCATATTGCTCATTCGACATCCGGCCAACGTCGAACAGCTTTGCATCCTAGACGGGGAGGGTTGGATTACCTGTGTTGATTTCTTGATCGGCGTCGTTAACCGGTTCTTGGACGGGGCCGACAGCGACCCGGCCTCGTGGTCTCGAGCGTCGCCCGCTCCAGGTGCCATCTCGTCATTGGCATACTCTACTGCGAGGTCCGGTGCGTCTTCCACACAGCGATCTGGAACCACCCTTCCAAACAAGGCGCTCGTCGAGCTGCTCGTCCAGGGCATCCTCGCCTTGGTGTCGTCTCCGAATGCGCCTCTCGCCAGTAAGTCGACAGAATTGACCACAGTACTCACCCAAGTGCTTCAGGTCCGGCAATGGCATATCGGTGCGCTCCACCAGGCGGCCTTCGGTGCCCTGAGTTGCATCGTATCGCAGATCCAAGGAGACAACTTGATGCTGGCGGGCAATATCGCCAGGGATGTTCTACCGCTGGTTAGCCATTGGTGGCACCCACGGTCTTCGGCTAGCCAAAGCGAAACCGTTAACTCAGTGAGAGAGGAGATTCTACGGCTCCTGTACGGCCTGCAACTGCACATCGAGAGTCTCGCGACAGCTTCTCCCCATGGTGGCATCGTGGGTCACATTGAAGATGTTCTCGACGCTCTGTGGTTCGAATATCCTAAGCGAGAAGACCGAACCCGTTTACAGCTCGGAGACATCACATTTTCTTGCAGAGCGGCCAAGTACTTCGACAACGCCGTATTCGGACTCCGTCCGTTCGGTATAGTAGCCGAGCGGCGATGGGCAGTCGTTGAGGTCATGGCGTTGCTGGAGGCGATCAGTTCACGTGCTGCTAGTCACTCCACTCAGCAATCCCAAGCAGGGGACGAACAGCCACGGAAGAAACGGCGTATCGAGTCGCATCCGAGCCGACTTCGAGATCGTGTGCGGTCAGCCGACGTAGGGACGCAGCTCACAGCACTTCAAGTACTACCCTTCTTCCTTCCGAAAATCCAGGCGTCACCTGAAGAGCAGACATTGCTCCTGTCAGACGTGATGAATTTGATCGGTAACAGACATACTCCGATCTCCTCTTGGGCCATGATAGCCTGTGCCAGGTATGTCTCTGCTCCCCCTTGATCTACAACGGCCCTAACAAGTTCCTGTAGCTTTACGTCATGCCAACATGCCAGTGACCCTAGCCTGTCAGGCCTTTGGAAGCAGGTATGGCGCAGGGCTCTTCGTTCTATAAGCCTCGCCGGTGCCTGTCGGGCCGCCTGTGTCCTGCTCCACTCGATCCTCGAGGCAGGCTTCATTCGCTACCACGATATTGCGGACGATATCAACAGCATTGTGACTGCGGCGGACACCAGCGGGCCCGCCCTTTTGATGGACTCGTCCCTCATCCTAATGCACCACATTCTGCACCTCCGAAGCGCGGCTCTCCCTAGCGCCAGCCAACTGACATCCAACCACATCATTCGATGGGTGTTCTCGAGGTGGAAACCAGGTATGGAAGCAGCCTTGCCCGTTCCTGCTTACCGGAAGCTAACTCGGTGACAGCGGATTTTAGTCATTCTTCTACCTCATCTGTCTACGTATATCCTGTGGATCTGGTCGAGCTCCTCCGGTCCTGCTTTGGTGCCACCGTCACCCAGCTACCTTACGAAGTACCTGCGTTCGGGGGCCCCATCAGCCAGGCCTGGAAAAGCTACGAAGAATCGGAGGAAATGATGAGGTACCTCCTCCTGTTGTCGAACCCCGATCGCAGCGAGTCTCCCCACAGCCCCTGCAGGTACTCTTCCGAGAAGGATGCCGGCGCGCGGTTTGAAGATCCCGCAAGCTCCAGCCTTGCGAGGAAAACCATTGCCGAGCTTCTTCACCCGATATTAGAAGAGTTCGGGCAGCTCTCAGAAACGTGGTCTCGGCGAGGTGTGGACGGCGGCGCCGTCATCTCAGAGGAACGAATGCAGGGACTCGTCTCGTTCTGCATCACCGTGGCGCTTCTCATTCCCGAATTTTCGTCTATCAACGGCACTCTTTCTCGGGAGATCGAATCCGCCTTGTTCGCTCTCGTTGAAAAAACGATTGCTGGGCCACTCCAGGTCGGCCAGGACCAGGCCCTCTTCGACGAGTGCATCCGTTGCCTCGCGCCATATATACCACGGATCGACTCGGCAGGTCTCGAGCAGTTTTTCAAAGACAGCCCGATGCTGCTGAGGCTGTTCTCGATGTACTCCGCAGCCTTTCAGGAGAGACGTTCCCGGCAGTCTTCGGCTCAAGACCCCGAGAGCATGGAGGTCGACGACGATTTTGAACCCCTACCCAGCCAAAGAAACGGGGTTACTAAACCCTCAATCCTGCCGAGGCAATGTATTTCGCTGAGTCTCAGCCCCGATGCGTTCTTCCTCTGCACTGTTCACCGGTTGCATCTGCTGTCGATCATGCACGAGGACAGCGGCCAAATCGGCTGGCTACCCGAGCCATTTCTGGACCAGCTCACCCAACTTCCGAATGAGTCTTTCCTTCTCTGCCGGGTCCTCATGCAGGACATCTTCAACTCAGATATGCTCGTCACGGCGGAGTATGCGTTACGAGTTGTCGAGAAGGTGGGAGCGGTCATCGGCGACGACGAATACTCTAGCTGTGAAACGGCCTACGGCGTATGCCTCGACATTCTGGAGGCCTTCCTCGGGACATACTCGGATGAGAAACTGGACGTCTCTGTACGAATCGGCGATTTGTATACCTTCATCGTGAAGCTATCTCTGCCCAAAAACAAGCTTTCACCCAACGCCCAGATCCGGTTCTCCAGTCTCCTGTACCGGCTGCTGGAAGCGAATGCGTCGTATGCCGCCAAGCTGGGTCTGCCATCTTGCCGATCCACGCTGTTCTCGGTACTCAAAAAGGGGACCATGCCGGTCAAGTACTACATCGGAGCCAATCTCACCAAAATTTTTGCTCTCTACGTCCTCAAGGCACATGAGGAGATCTTTCTCGACATACTCGACAGTCTACCATCGGACCCTGAATGCGCTGAAGGGATCGCGTTCCGTCTAATGGCGCTTGCGGAGATGGCATGCAAATGGCCAACCCTACTCCGCCGCAGCATCTACCACATCTTCGAGACGCCCGGGAAACTGAAACACTGCACAGCGTATGCGACCCGATGTCTCCTGAAGGTATCGAAGGCCTTGGACCTGGGTTCGCCCAAGGACCTCTTTGCCCTCTTTATGCCACAGATTCTGTACACGTGGCTGGAGCGCGACTCGCTGGAAGACATCCCCTTCGAAATATTCGGGTTCCAAAACCTCGATGAGCTGCTGGCGCAGGCAAAGGGGGAGGCAGCTGCTTTGCTGCTCATGCGTGGCCAAGAAGCCGAGGCACTCGAGATCGCGAAGAGGCTCCACGAAACCCCGGCGTCCATGGTGCAGCAGAGCTTCTCCAAGATCATGGCCTACTGCCTGGCCCACGATATTGCCATGTCCAAGGACAAACAAGCACTGACAGGAGAGAGCCGTACGAGGAACCTTCTCGGCAAGGAACCTTTCCTGTCCGCCATCCATGTGAATCTAGCCGACATCGTCGCGACTTTGTTCAACCTCATCGACCAGGAGAACCCGATCGAGACCTACTTTGCCCGAGACGAGAACCTTCGGTATGCATCTGACAACATGGTGGAGATCAAGAAATTCGGCCACGCTCCTACGACACTGCCCTCGAACCAGCAGCCCATGTTCAAGGCCAAATACCTAACGAGCGAACTCTCCCGTCTGTACAGCCGAACACATTTCGAGTGGACGGCTCTCTGGACGCCCGCTCTCGTCGTCTCCGTCGCCCGCAGCCTGCTCAATACTCTTCATCCAGCACTGGGGTCCCTTCACTCGTGCTCAGTCCTCCGCAAGTTGAGGGTGGTCGTCGCCCTCGCCGGTCCGCAAGCACTCAGCTCATACCCTTTGGAGATGCTGCTACATTCTATTCGGCCATTCATCCAGGATGCGGAGTGCGCCGATGATGCCCTCGGACTGACGCAGTACCTGATATCGCGCGGAAAGAGCCACTTGGCCCAGTCGCCGAGTTTCTTCGCGGGCTATGCCCTGTCCATGCTGGCTTCTCTTAGGATGTTCCTCGAGTCCAGCCAAGCCAGCACGACGCAGGAGAGCGCCTTCAAGGCCACCATGACCAATGCGCAGCTATTTCACAATTGGTTCTCCAAGTACCTCCAGAGCTACGACTCTCGGGCATTCCGGCACGAGTCGCAGCGTGCCGCCTTCCGATCGATCACCCAGTCGGCCGCGAGGATCCGCACCTCGGGTAATGCCGAGAAGGGGACCCCCGAGAGCACTCTCCTCCTGGAGATTCTCAAAGACGGAGAACGGGACGATCGACTGCTCAACGACTCGGCTCGGGACCTCACCCTCAGCATGCTCTGTGGCGATTTTAAGTTCCCTTCTTCTAGTCGCAACGACATCATCGACACCGACCAGAACGCGTTGGATCACAACGAAGTTGTCTGGAAGAGCTGCGGCGCCCAGTCGTCCCTCAACCAAGAGTACCTCGCTTGGGCCGGGCGGGTCGTGGGGAGGTCCTTTGCCGCATCTGGCGAGATCGACGAGCAGCTTGTCCGCGAATCCAGCGTGAAGCGATTTCGAAAAGCGGCCGTCGCCGTCGAGGGCTCTGAAGAAGGTCTTCTCAGCCTCCTCGAAACGCTGACCTTGAGCAACGATTCTGTCACAGCGGGGTTAGCCGAGTCTGCCGTGCGAACCATCGTGACCGAGGCAACGGCTCAGGCAGACCACGACTTGTTGTTGGCCTGCCAGAATAGTCTGTCGGAGGCTCTGTTCGCTTCGTCAAACTGGGACGCTTACAGGACACCGCCATCTGACGCTCCCAGCCTGGAAGTCGACCCTGACGCCAGCGTCTTCGCGCCTGGTCACATTGAGCAGCGCAGCTGGACACAGGACGTAGCCGTGTACCTCGCGCTAAGCACCGACGACGACTTCGTCCTGAGTGCTCTGCCTCCGATCCTCGAGCGAGTCAGGGGCTTCGCAGAGCAAGCATTCCCCTTTGTTGTACACCTGGTACTTTTGTTCCAACTGGACAAGCAGCAGACAGTCAAGCGCGACTTCTCGGCTGCCGCCAAGGGATGGTTGACCCACGATGGGCCAACAACACTCGAGAATGTGAAGTTGCTCGTGAGCACCATTTTCTACCTCCGGACACAGCCGCTTCCCAACGAGTCCACCATCGCCGACCGGTCCCGGTGGCTTGACATCGATACGTCGCTTGTTGCCGCGGCTGCGTCTCGGTGCGGAATGTACAAAACGGCTCTATTGCTTGCCGAAATGGCCGCATCTGAGCAGCCTCGAGGATCCCGACGCTCGTCCGCGGCACGCGAAGCTGAGTCGACGGGATCGACGGAGCTACTGCTGCGAGTCTTTGAAAACATCGACGATCCCGACGCCTACTATGGGCTACCTCAAAGTGCAAGTCTAGGTAGTGTTCTCTCTCGCCTTGAACACGAAAAAGACGGGATCAAGACGCTTGCGTTCCGGGGGGCCCAGTACGATAGTCATTTGCGTCGACAGGATCGAGCCTCTGCAACGGATGGTCAGTCCCTCGTTCAGGCACTGAGCGACCTGGGCTTGGCGGGTCTGTCCCACTCGTTGCTCCAAACACAGCAGGCGTCGGACCCGACGTCCCCAGCTCTGGACAGCACCTTCACAACGGCCCGGAGGCTCGGCATATGGAACCTACCGACGCCCGCGGGCCACGAGAGCCACGCGGTAACCGTGTATAAGGCGTACCAGAACATCGTCCAGGCGGCGGATCTCTCTTCTGCTCGAAGAGCCGTTCACGACGGTTTCGGCAGCACGATGCGCTATATCACGAAGAACAACCTCAACGCGTCCGCCCTGAGAAGGCAACTCGGCGCACTCGCGGCGCTGACCGAAATGGACGACCTCATGGGCGTTACCGACCCTACCGAGCTGGATGGTTTGATATCCAGCTTTGAGACGCGGTCGAAGTGGATGATGAGCGGCAGGTAAGTTCGTCCGCTCGGGGTATGCGGGGACTGAACGTTAACGAGGTGGGCAGATACGAAGACGTCAGCCAGATACTGTCTTGCCGGGAGACCACGTTGAGCGCCATCAGCCAGCAGGCCGAAATCCGAGGAAGCATGAAAGTGTCGCCGGCGGAGGCACGCCTCGCCGAGGTTCGGGGCATGTTGTTGGCCTCCAGCATCTACCGTTTCCATCACGCCACACAGGAATCGTTGAACCTCTCAACGTCGCTGGCGGATCTCATCGATCCGAGCGAGAAACTCGGTCTCAGCATCGATGCGGCCATCAAGATGGAGGTGGCCAACTCGCTGTGGGACCACGACGAGATGATCCCCTCCATCCGCATGCTCCAGAGCATCGACAGGGACTCCAGCTTGAAGAAACAGATGGTGCCGGTCAGTCGGTCCGACCTGCTTTCGAAGACGGGATACCAAGTGTCGGTTGCGCGACTCGAGACCCCGGACAGCATTCAGAAGCAGTATCTCGAGCCAGCACTGCGCGAGCTCAAGGGGAAGAGTGACGGCAGGGAGGCCGGACAGGTGTTTCACCAGTTCGCCATGTTCTGTGACGAACAACTACAGAACGCGGACGCCTTGCAAGACCTCACTCGCCTCCAAAGTTTGAGGAATTCCAAGAGCGACGAAGTGTCGCAGCTCAGGGGCATGGTCGCCACCGCAGGCGATTCGCAAACAAAGAAGAAATATTTGGCTCACCTGGCGAAAGCGCAACAGTGGCTCGATTTGGACCAGCAAGAGCTTCGGCGCGCAGAGCGAACACGGGACGAGTTCGTGAGGCTCAGCTTGGAAAACTATCTCCTCGCGCTCATCGCATCCGACGAACATAACAACGACGCCCTGCGATTCACGGCGCTGTGGCTGGAGAAATCGGCGGAAGAAAGCACCAACGACGCGGTCAAGAGGTACCTGGCCAAGGTGCCGACGCGAAAACTGGCACCTCTGATGAACCAGCTCAGCTCTCGGCTACAGGACGACGCTTCGCGGTTCCAGCAGCTGCTCCTCAGTCTCATCCATCGTATCTGCGTAGACCACCCGTACCACGGCATGTACCAGATATGGTCGGGCACCAAGATCAGAGCGAACGCCAAGGACGAGGTCGCCGTTCTCCGGCAGAGGGCCACGGAAAAGGTGGCGAGCCAGCTCAAGAACGGGCCGGTGTCTCCCATCTGGGTGGCCATCGACAAGACCAGCAGACACTACCACGCACTCGCCTCGGAGAGAGACGCTGACAGGTACAAGGCGAATCAGAAAATGGACCTCAACGAGTCCAGTGCAGCCCGCGGGCTAGTCCAGGCCTTGGCCAAGTACCACATCCCCCCACCCACCCTGCAGATCGAACTGTCTGCCGACAAGGACTACTCGCACGTCCCCACCATCGCGAAGATGGAGAAGTCCATGGCCATTGCCTCGGGCGTGAGCGCGCCAAAGATCATCACGGCGGTGGGGAGCGACGGCAAACGCTACAAGCAGCTGGTCAAGGGAGGGAACGACGACCTTCGACAAGATGCCATTATGGAACAGGTCTTCGCTGCGGTGTCATCGCTCCTCAAGCTGCACAGGGCGACCCGACGGCGCAGTCTCGGCATCAGGACGTACAAGGTCTTGCCTCTGACGGCGACTTCGGGTCTGATCGAGTTCGTGTCCAACACGGTCGCCCTGCACGAGTATCTGATGCCGGCGCACGAAAAGTACCACCCGAAGGATCTCAAAGGGTCTAACTGCCGCAAAGAGATCTTCAACGTCCAGAACAAAAGCATCGAGAACCGTATCAGCATCTACCGGAGGGTGACGGAAATGTTCCAGCCCGTCATGAGGTACTTCTTTATGGAGAAGTTCCCGGACCCCGACGACTGGTTTGTCAAGCGGCTGACCTACACGCGGACGACGGCGGCCATATCAATGCTTGGGCACGTGCTCGGGCTGGGGGACCGGCACGGACACAACATCCTGCTGGACGAGAAGACGGGCGAGGTGGTCCACATCGACCTCGGCGTGGCGTTCGAGATGGGCCGCGTCCTCCCGGTGGCAGAGCTGGTACCGTTCCGGCTCACCAGGGACGTTGTGGACGGGATGGGCCTCACGGGGACGGAAGGGGTGTTCCGGCGCTGCTGCGAGTTCACGCTGGACGCCCTCCGAGAAGAGACGTACTCGATCATGACCATCCTGGACGTGCTCCGGTACGACCCCCTGTACTCGTGGTCGATATCGCCGGTGCGGATGGCCAAGCTGCAGGACGCGCGGCGGACGGACGAGGCGGACACGCGGGACGAGCAGAGCGAGGCCGAGAACCGCAAGGTCGTCAACGAGCCGTCGGAGGCGGACCGGGCTCTGGAGGTGGTGCAGAAGAAACTTTCCAAGACGCTCAGCGTCACGGCGACGGTCAACGACCTGATCAACCAGGCCACCGACGTACGGAACCTGGCCGTGCTGTACTCTGGTAAGATGCCGCTCTCGCGCTTCCCCCTCTAGTACCAGCTAACGACAACCACAGGGTGGGCGGCATATGCCTAAAATTCGTGCTAGGATACCTGTAGAGAGAGGCAGACGGGCCTCGCCCGAGAGTTGCGAGGTGGTGGAAAGTCGGGAGATGTGCCCACTGTAAAATCGTCATGGGGTGTACAAAGACAGAGAGCGGGAGCGATATTGTGTTAGAAACTGTACCATCCATAGGCGAGACTCTTGCCAGTAAAAGGGGCTTCCAGTAAAAGGGGGGCTTGTAAATAATAATACCAGTACGGAGTAAATACCAAGCTCCATGGGGAACGGGAAAGGGGCTCGGCTCTGGGGGGTGGTTATATCACCGCCGACCTAGTGCCTACTCCCCACGACGTTCGACTAGGGGAAGAGGTGAGGGGTACTCCGTAGTACGTTATCGACGCGATGGCGGGAGCTCGCGTCAACGACACCCAAGGGCGGTGACCCTCTTAACTCCGGAGACTGCAACACCCGCAAAAGCAGAGCAAACGCAGTACCCCGTACGGAGTCTATAGATAGGTGCTCCCGCCGCTCTCGTCTATGCTCGATTGTCTTGGCAGCACCGGACACAAGGGAAGAACCCGAAGACGGTTCCGAGGAGACACGCAGCGCTTCGGAAACGGCGGCCCGGCTCCTTCTCACTCAACGTCTTCCACTGGTGCGGGTCCTCAGGCGAAGAGCTACATCACATAGCTCCCGGCGGCTTCTGAGGCCCCGCCGCGACAGTGTCATTCCATTCAAACAGTTATTAACGGTCCCTGCCCTCTTAACACAGCGGTTTCTTCGCCTCGGGCAGGTGTCACGTCACCACGCCCCAGCCCCGACGACGGTCGATGCATCCGCCGCCAGGCGTCCCCGAAGGTCCCGGGCGCCCCTCGTCGTCGGCCACGCCGTCTTCGCCGTCGTCGTCGCGCCGCCGCGTCCGCGTCGACTCGTTCCCTTCGGTCAACCCCGCTCCCGAGGCCAAGCGCGCCCGGTCCGGCGAGGCCGCCGCCTCGTCTCTCTTCGCCCCGGCTCCCACGGCCGGCGTCGGCGGCAGCAGCGGCAGGATGGCCGGCGCCGGGGCCGCCCAGAACCTCTTCTCGGCGGGCAAGGGCAAGCGGCCCGAGGTGATGATGGACCTCACGCGCCGCCCCGCCGGCCCCGGCGCCGCCTTCCAGCCGCACACGGGCGCCAAGACGCTCGTCATCAAGAACCTGCGCGCCGCCTCGAGCACGCGCGCCGCCGACGTGGAGCGCTACTACGAGCGCACCTGGGCCGACCTGCAGGCCGCGCTCCGGGCCGTGTTCGCGAGCCGGCCGCCGGCACTGCCCCTGGAGCGGCTCTACCGCGGCGTCGAGGACGTGTGCCGGGACGGCCAGGCCGAGAAGCTGTTCCGTATGCTGAGGGACATGTGCGAGGCCCACCTGAACGAGCACATTCTGAGCATGATACTCGCCGAGGCGAAGGGCCTCGACGATGTCGACGTTCTGCGGATCGTGCTGCGGCTGTGGGCGACATGGAGCAAGCAGTCGGTGAGTTTGCCTTTCCCCGACCGCCAGAGGGACGGGGGAGAGAATCGCGGACTGACCCCCTTTGGCATGGCAGATCCTGATCCGGTCCACGTTTAGCTATCTGGACCGGTCCTACTTGCTCCCCAGCAAACACCTCCCGCAGATCGACGACATGGTCACGACCCTCTTCCGCCGCATGGTCTTCCCGAACAAAGACCAGAAAAAGTCGCCCGGCGACGCCGTCCTGCGGGGCATGTGCCGCCTGGTGGATCAGGACCGGCGGGGCAACGGCAGCTTTGATACCATACTCTTCAAGGAGGCCGTCAGTATGATGCACGTCTTTAATTCGTACACCAAGCGGTTCGAGCCGCCCTTCCTCGAACAGTCGGCCGCCTACTTTACCGAGTTTGCCAACGATCGCAGCGCGAACAGCGATCTCCGCGACTACGTCATCTCGTGCGAGAAGCTGCTGAAACGGGAGGACTACCGATGCAACGCCTACAACCTCGACAGCTCCACAAAAAAGCAGTTACTGGACGACGCCCACCGCATCGCAATCAAGGGCTATTCGAGTAAGCTCCTGGACGAAGAGAGCGTCGCCAAGATGCTGGATAACAACGACGTTCCATCCCTGAAGGCCCTCCACGAGCTCCTACGACTGTCTGGGATCCACAGTAGACTGCAAGAGCCGTGGGAGGCCTACATCAAAAACACGGGCGCTTCCATCGTAACCGACGTGGCCAGAGGCGACGAGATGGCCGTCCGCCTCCTCGAACTGCGGCGACGGCTGGATGTCGTGGTCCGCGACGCTTTTGGCCAGGACGACGATTTCACCTGGAGCCTGCGCGAGGCATTCGGGCACTTTATCAACGACAAAACCGTGGCGGCGTCGTGGGACACGGGCACGTCCAAGGTCGGCGAGATGATTGCCAAGCATATCGACATGCTGTTGCGCGGGGGTCTGAAAACGCTTCCGTCGTCTCTCTTGTCGGACCGCAAAGACCGGGCGACGGCCGAACGCGAAGGGCTGTCCAGCACGGGCGACGAGGACGCGGAACTCGATAGGCAGTTGGACCGCGGCCTCGAGTTGTTCCGCTTCATCCAAGGCAAGGACGTCTTCCAGGCGTTTTACAAGAAGGATCTTGCCCGGCGGCTCCTCATGGGCCGGAGCGCCAGCCAGGACGCCGAGCGAAATATGCTCGGCAAGCTGAAGAGCGAGTGTGGCTCCAACTTTACCCAGAGCCTCGAGCAGATGTTCAAGGACCAGCAGCTCGGACGCGACGAGATGACCTCGTACAAGGCGTGGAACGAAGGGTCCGGCTCCGGCAAGCGGCGGGTCGACCTCCAGGTCAGCATCCTCTCGGCCGCGGCCTGGCCGACGTACCCGGACGTCAAGGTGCAGCTGCCGGCCGAGGTGCTGGACCAGATGGCGCACTTCGAGGCCTTCTATACGAACAAGCACACGGGGCGGATGCTGACGTGGAAGCACGGTCTGGCGCACTGCGTCATCAAGGCGTCCTTCCCCAAAGGCCCCAAGGAGCTGATGGTCAGCGCTTTCCAGGCGGCGGTGCTCGTGCTTTTCAACCAGGTCGAGGACGGGGCGCACATGACGTACCACCAGATTGCCCAGGCGACCGGCCTCGCCGAGGCGGAGCTGGGCCGGACGCTGCAGTCGCTGGCGTGCGGCAGGGTGCGAGTGCTGCAGAAGACGCCCAAGGGCAAGGAGGTGGGCAAGACGGACAGGTTCGCCGTCAACGCCGGCTTCACCGACCCCAAGTACCGCGTCAAGATCAACCAGATCCAGCTTAAGGAGACCAAGGAGGAGAACACGCAGACGCACCAGCGCGTGGTGGCGGACCGTCAGTTCGAGACGCAGGCCGCCATCGTGCGCATCATGAAGAGCCGCAAGACGCTGGCCCATGCCCAGCTCGTCGCCGAGGTGATCAAGCAGACCAGCGGCCGGGGCGCCATGGACCCGGCCGACATCAAGCTGAACATCGAGAGGTAAGGCGTCCCCCCCCCCACCCCACCCCTCCTGCCCCCCTTTCCTGGCCCCTTCCCGCGCGGGAGACGACACGGATGGACGCGGGCGGAGTATTGCTGACCTGACACGCAGGCTTATGGAGAAGGACTACCTCGATCGCGAGGGCAACAATTATGTGTATCTTGCCTAGCGCCGAGTCTGGGTCGGCCCTGCAAATGAGTTCATGGTAGTATTGCTGGTCCATCGGTGTCGCTCGCCGTAGGCTGTTTAGCGCGCATATGACTCCTGTGGGAGCTCACGGTTATTGCACAAGCACTCAAGAAACGCGTGCAAAATAGAAAACCCCCATCACCGTTCATGTACTCGGTACTTCCGTAGACCTTGCCACAAACCGAGCCGCGGCAATAACAGACAGGGGCGTGTCTGTAGTAGAGTCTCCTCCAGGTTTCTCCACATCCCATTGCGGGGTCCCAAAAGATTTCGAGGCCGCTCCACAAAAATTTCGAGGACATCACGGTTTGTTCTATTCGAGGACATCAAACATATCAAACTTCACTACCATCAGCACCGAAGACGAGAAACTGACGACGCTGCTCCCCTTGAAACCCCCAAGGCCCTTCCCCGACATCTGTCTCGTAATCCACGCCCTTCCGATCCCGACCCGCAAACAACCGCCGCGATGCCCAAGTCCAAACGAACCCGGACGGTCCACCTAACGCAGGTGTCCAAGAAGACACGCCAGCACAAGGAGAAGCTCTTCGCCACGGTGCGAGAGGCAATTCCCCAGTACCAACACTGCTTCGTCTTCGACGTGGCCAACATGCGCAACGTGCACCTCCAGGACCTGCGCCGCGAGATGAGCGACAGCCGGTGCGTCGTCCCCTCATCCCCTCTCCCCCCCCCTCCAAGACCGCGCGCTAACCCCCTGCTTCGTCGAACAGACTCTTCTTCGGCAAGACTAAACTCATGGCACGCGCCCTGGGGCTGACAGAAGACGAAGCGCAAGCCGACGGGCTGCACCGCCTGGCGCGGTACGTGTCGGGCGCCGTGGGGCTGCTGCTGACGTCGCGGCCGCCCGCCGCCGTGCTGGCCTACCTGGCGTCGCTGTCGCCCGTCGACTTTGCGCGGGCGGGCGCGGTGGCGGGCCGCACCGTGGTGGTGCCGGCGGGCGCCGTGGCCAGCACCGGCGGCGAGGTGCCGGCCGAGCACGACGTGCCGGCCAGCCACACGCTGGAGCCGGAGCTGCGCCGCCTGGGCATGCCCACGCGGCTGGTCAAGGGCGTGGTCATGCTCGACACGGAATACACCATCTGTCGCGAGGGTCAGGTGCTCGATGCCCGGCAGACGCGCCTGTTGAAGCTGTTTAGTATCTGCCTGTCTGAGTTCCGGGTGCGGGTGCGCGCCTACTGGAGCGCGGCGACGGGGGAGGTGACGGTTGTTGAGGGCATGGGGGACGCTCAGGGGGCCGGGGAGATTTTGGGTGAGGAGGATGTGGATGATGGGGAGTGAGGAGCGTTCCGTCCATCTGCCTTCATTCTTGTTTGTAGCATCGTGTCGGCGTTTCGGGGTAGATGGCTGCTGCTCACGGCCGTGACATCCAATACTCAGCGTCATGAGCTTCAATGCATTGCTAAGGGGGTTACGCCCTTCCACTGCACATGCGAGAGGGAGTTTCATGAGCCCGATTCATCCCCTCCAGTATAATACCTAGTGAAGCGGTCCCGGCGCCGGAGAAGCCGGCAGCCCGGGAGTTCCTACTCATACAATACACAAGTCGCGATGGGGCCAGAGTCGCGGAGGATCCCTAGGTCAGTAGGTTGTCTAATCCACCTCTGACCTTACCTCGGCGGTTCTGCGTCCCTTTTTCCCACTCCCAACGATTCTTCCTCGGAAAGTTGCCAAAAAAAACTGTACATATGGGCTGGATTACCTTGAGGAGCTTCTGGTTGGATAATCCGAAAAACGACGTTCGCTAATTTTTTGGAGCATGGACTGCGGAGAAACGAAGCGCAGTGGTGGGCGGATGGTCTGAGGCCGGATCATAGGATGCTCACAGCAGCCAAACCTGGTTCCGCGGTGGAAGCCGTGCCCTGGGCGGTGGGCGGGTATCAAGGTCGGGGTGAGACGGTGGGAGTGTCCGCGATGCTCTTTACCTTGTCGCAAACGGTGTCGAAACGGCGAGCCGTCAAGTTGCCGGGCCAGTGGCGGTCTTACCCTTGGTGACGAAAGGGAGAGGCAGAGAGGCAGGCATGGAGACGACGGAAAGAAGACACCCACCACAAGACAGGCCCCCCACAGAGGCGGGGGG